>Ga0181538_10000160_pt1 | contig 76192 bp, 68 predicted proteins | sample PEATcosm2014_Bin_40_FD_119773 | JGI IMG/M metagenome (GOLD analysis project Ga0181538, IMG submission 119773) | Peatland microbial communities from MTU Mesocosm Facility, Houghton, MI, USA - PEATcosm2014_Bin23_30_metaG | ecosystem: Environmental > Terrestrial > Soil > Wetlands > Peat | place... | reverse complement strand
TGCCAAGGCAACTTGGTCTTCACTACATTGGGATTTGCGACGAGGAACCCGCGCCCGGAACCAGCCACGCCAATTCCGCCCCTCGAAAAAAACTATTAGCCTCCAACTGACGAAGTTGGGCTAATCCACTGCGCGTATCTCGCGGTTCTGAGGCAAAAAAACCCGCGCGCCCCGTTAAGGGCGCTCGGGGTATTTCTCCCATTTTCATTTACCGGCGCGATCGGCGAAGCATCAGCAGAGCCATGGGTGCCAGCAATGCCAGAGAAACCGGCTCGGGAACGACGGTTACCAGGAACCTGTCCCCGTCATCGCTGAACGGGGCGGCGTCGTAGGTGAACGCCGTCAGCACCGGCGTTGTCGGGAAGAATGCGGAGTTACCGTACACCGATGCCGGCGAGTCCGTGCTGGTGAATCCAAAGCCTGAAAGCGAATTGCCGGCGGTTGCATCCGCGGCGGGTGACGAAGCAAGCCATTGGATGGCGTACCCATCACTGGCGCCCCCATGAGTGATATTGTCGGTCCAACCAGAGGGGTTGGTGACCGTCAAAGGCGAACTGTCCAGGAAGTCTTGGCCGGGAACCCAGGAAAACCAGAAGGTTCCGATAGGGCTCGGGCTGGCGGCGCTATCGCTCAGCGTCAGGGCGTAGGAATTCGTCGGGCCGGTTGAGACCGTGGTAATCGTGGCCGACGATACTGGCGGTGATGCGGCGGCGGCTTGGCCAGTGACGCCGGCGGTTAAACCCATGGCTGCAAGTGCGGCCAGAAAACGAATAGGACCCATGATGATTCTCTTTTTTCCGATTGCCTATCGAGGCCATGAAGGTTTGCCGCGGCACATCGCTCGCGACCGGATGGAGAAAGTAATTGATTTCTTCGGATCGAAGTGAATCCTGCAAAGAATGCAGTAACTCAGCGGAAGAAGTAGGCGGACCTTGTATTGACGTACGCGTGCAGGTCCGGCTCTTTGAGATCGACGTGACCATCCCGGTACAGGACATTGATTCGAACGTCGCCGACGTGTGCCGATGCCGTGCCGCAGTACCACGGTTGCAGCGATGTGCTGGTGTCGAAGGAGGGGATCATCCAGCGGCGACCATGGTTAAACGTATAAGTGCCGTTAGTTTGGTAGCTTGCGACGTCCGCCATCAGCGGGGGGTTGGAATCGATCCCGGTTCCCGTGAAGGTGTTGTGAGACAGCCGCGTCACTTCAAACGGCGCCCCGTTTGGATTCTGTCCCCCGGGGGCCTCGGTCTCCTGGATGTTTCGGCCCATCCAAACATAGCCAAACCCGACCCAATATTCCGTCAGATCCTCCTCGCCCTCGGCGACTGTCTTGGGGTTGTCAGGCAACGAATCCGTGCTGGCCCGCGCCGCCAACTCCGAGCCTTCGCCGTAGGGAAATGCGCTGGGTCCCTGATCGGCCAAGGGGGACGACGGGCAGATGAATAATCTCTGGTTCGCGCCATAGTCGTCCACGAGGACGAAGTAGTCCTTGGTGTACATCCACGTTGGCATCCAGCCCCCCGCCCCCGAAGCTGGAGTGTCCTGAGCTTCCGGAACGCGGCCGTTGTGGTCATTTGCAAAGAGGATTACGAATTGCCCCATCTGGCGCAGGTTGTTTGCGCACGCCACCCGATTGGCCGACTCACGGGCCGTCGACAGCGCTGGAAGCAAGATTGCGATCAGCAGCACAATAATGCCAATCACAATCAGGAGTTCGACCAACGTAAACCCTCGGCCGGCAGACCGTCGTCCTGGATGTGGCCGGGTGCGTGTCACTTGCTGCACAAGATTTCCCCCTCCCCATGTACTCAGGGGGAGGGTTGGGGTGGGGGTCGAACGTCGATTGGCCCACCAAACCCCCACCCTGACCCTCCCCCGGAGTACCAGGGGAGGGGAAGAAGAGGGCTTGCAGAATGTGTCACGCACCCGATGTAGCCGGGAACCGGGCTTCATGAGCAGAAGTATATGCACCTAGTTGTGTTCAGATGGTTAACACCGGTTTAAGAGATGAGACCCGATACTGTCTAAGCGGATCATTTGAAGATGGTTATGTCGCACCATCTCCCAACCATTCAGATATGGACTGCAAACTTTGCAGTTCTTTTGCCGGCCCAAGGGGCTCGCACGGTACAATCCACGGCGGGTTCTAAAGCAACCTTATGATGAGCCTGCGGCGAAAAATCCTCTTCAAAGATGCGGTCTTGTTTGTCAGCCTGCTGCTTATGATCGCCGGCTCGATGTTCGGGCTGTGGCGGCAGCGCGAGCACGTTCACGCATCCTTGAACGAGTACTCCGCCCTGCACCATGTCGAGTTGGCCGAGGCTCGGCTGCTTGCTTTCCAGCAGGCGGTGCGCAGCGGTGCGGTGAATCAACCGGACGCGATCACCGACCTGCGGGCGGCTCTGTCGGCGATGACCGAATACAAAGCCATCCTGAGTCAATACGACAGCATCCTTCCACCAGAGATCACGCCGGACCTCCAATCGCTCGCCAGGACAAAGACCAGGAGCATTGTGACCGGGCTTGCACAGTTGACGAGGCAGCTCCAGACGCCAACGTCGCACGGCGCCGCGCATCCGGAGGGCGCGGCGCCGCCCGACCCGGCTGCCGTATCCGCCACGGTCGATCAATTGTCCGGCGAGCTGATTGATCTGCTGGCGACGTGCAATGGATTCGTCCACCGCACCCAACTCGCATCAGACACGGACCTTCGCGTCACCACCGTCGCCGTCGCTTCAATCGCGGGCTGTACTGTAGTGATTGCACTTTTGGCCAGCGGCTGGCAGTACCGCAAAATAGTCGTTCCTCTACAGCGCCTTCGAGTATGGTGCAGGCGCGTTGCGTCGGGCGACTTTTCAGTTCGGTACCAGCCTACCGCCGAACGCGAATTTCAGGAGCTGGCTCGCGACGTGAACAAGATGGCCGATGAACTCAACGCCTTTTATCGCAAGCTCGAGTCCATGGTCGCGCTCAAGAGCCGCGAACTGGTGCGCTCTGAGCGCCTGGCGAGCGTCGGGTATCTTGCCGCGGGCGTCGCCCACGAGATAAACAATCCCTTAATCATCATGTCCGGCTATGCCGAGTTGTCTCTGAAGCGCCTCCGGAGACTCTCGCCCGACTCGGTGGATGCCGAGGTTGCAAAACACCTGGAGATCATTCGCGGTGAAGCCTTCCGATGCAAGGAGATCACTCAGAAGCTCCTGTCGCTGGCCAAGGGGAATGGTGACGTCCGCGGAATTATCTCGTTGGGCGATGCGGTGGCGGAAGTCTCGAAGCTGGTGCGCGGATTGAAGACCTTCCGCGCGAAAAATCTGGAAATAGCCATTGATCCCCAGGAAAGACTGCTTGTCCGGGCCAACCTCGCCGAGATGAAGCAGGTGTTGCTGAACTTGCTCATCAACGCGATTGAAGCCGTGGAGTCGGGACCCGGAAACGTCGTCGTTGAAGGCCGGCGCACAGGGAATTGGGTTGAGGTGGAAGTATCCGATAATGGCCGGGGGATGAGCGGAGAAACCATCGAACGGGTTTTCGAGCCCTTCTTCACGAATAAAAGAGGCGCCGACGAGCCTGGCACCGGGCTGGGGCTTTCTATCAGCCACGCCATCGTCACCGATCACGGCGGTGAGATTCTCGTCCAAAGCGACGGGCTGAACCGAGGCAGCCAGTTCACGGTTCGACTTCCCTCGGCGGTCCTGGATCTGGCGCCGACCGTTACGCAAGACAGACAGCCGGTCGCGGAGCCTGCCGTATGACGCACCACCAGCCACCGGAACGGATTGAAGATTGCGATTCGCCCGGCATACTCTCGCCGAGATCGGCCAGCCAGCGGGTGCTGATCGTGGAAGATGAGCGGCGGCTGCGAGAGATGCTGCACGCTTCCATCCTTGAAATGGGACTTCATCCTACCGGCGCTTCGTCCGGCGAATCCGCCCTGAAATTGGCGAGCCAGCAATTCTTCGCCCTTGCCGTGGTCGATCTGAATCTTCCGGGAATCAACGGGCTGGAACTCTGCGAACGCTTGCTTCAGCAAAACCCTCATCTTCAGATCGTTATCCTCACGGGATTCGGCGATCTGGATGCCGCCCGGCAGGCAATCCGCCTGCAAGTGGTCGACTTCCTGATCAAGCCCTGCGGCATGGACGACCTGGAGAACGCGCTGAACCGCGCCCGCCTGCGATGGCTCGACCGATCCGCGGTCGATTCCATCAGCCGAACGCCGCAGGCCATCGGGCAAACTCCTGCCGCTCCCGCGCCGCCCGCCGCGGCGGATGCGTCAACTCAGCGATCCATCGATGACATGGAGCGCGAACTGATTCTCGCCGCCCTGACGCGCCATCACGGCAATCGCCAGGAAGCCGCCGCCGAATTGGGCATCAGCGTTCGAAAGCTCTACTATCGAATCCATCAATATCAGGCGCTGGGTCTCATCACTCCCGATTAGAGAGCCTCGCAATCCCGTCTGAAATTGCTGCCGTTTTGGTGTCGATAAAATCCCGCACGTTGGCGGCATAAACCCACCCCGCCGCGCCGCTGCCCCATACGGCGGCTGCTCCGCTGCGGTCACCTGATCACCTGTTCACCTGATCAAAGTCGTCTGCTGCGGTGACGACGACGCATTAGGCCAAGCAGGCAGGCGCCGATGAGGGCGACCGATGAAGGCTCGGGGACGGAGATCGCACCGATGAGGCCGTTCGTCGCGTCGGCGGTGTATCCCGAGGAGAAATAGAGGATGTTCGGTGAACCGGCGCTCGAACCGTTACCGAACGTCAGGCCCCATAATTGTTGCTCGCTAAACAGGGAATCCGTGTTGAGCGTGATCTGACCCTGCTGGACGCCAGAGAGGGAATAGGCGTTGATTGTGCCATCGCCGCCGTTATTTCCAACGAGCAGGTCGCCTCCGAAATCTCCCCACCCCGCGGGGGCAAGGGCAATGCCCCACGGCGTCTGAAGATGCGTGCCGGTCGGATCGGTGATCAAGCGGGTGATCATTGTGCCGTTTGTGCTGAATTCGTCTACGACTCCGCCAAGGGCTTCATTGGGGTTTGCGTAGGTGACGAACAGGGTGCCGTTGATGTTCTGGACATTGAAAGCCGTGAAGCCCGCGGGGAGGCTGGGATCGGTGAGAGCGCCGACCTGTTGCCACAGGTTATTAAATATATCGACGTTGCCGCTGTTCTGATCGGCGGCATAGATCTGAGCTGCGCCGCTCGAGGTGTTTCCGATCGCCAGGCCGGTGAACGATGCGCCTGCAACCGTCGCCGTGATGGCCGAACTCGACAGCCCTCCGCGCCAAGCTGAGATCGAGGAGTCCAGGTTGTCGAAAATGAATGATGCCTTGCCGCCGCTAACCTGAAAGTCGGTCGCACCCGTTGTGACCCCCGGCGCGGCTATGCTCACTTGGCCTGTGGGGCCGTTCGCGGCGCTTGGCGCAGCACCCCCGATGTTCGCAACGCCCTCAGTCAGCACAGTCGCTGAGCTGGAGGCGCCCGTGATTTTGTAGACCGTCGCGGTTCCTGAACCCTGATTGGAGACCCAAAGCGGGCTGCTCGCGGAGAAGGCCAGGCCCCACGGGTCTATTAAGTTGGGATCGGTGATCGGCGCCACGCCGGGCTCGTTGGAAATCAAATTTGTCTCAACGTAGTCGGCCCGGGCCTGACCGGCTGCCAAACTAACAGGTGCTAACAGCGCCAATACGCGGTAGTAATGCCGTCGATTCATGTTCGCCTCCTGAACAATTTCCCTTTTCGCAGCCACTATGCCGCCACGCGGCGGCACGCTGCCTTTCCTATGGTCATATTGACCACGTGTATATACCCCATCGGCATTCGCCCAAAACGATAACTGCAAAGATTGCAGGCGCGATTGTGAGCAAAAAGACCCGCGCTTGAGACATGATGAATCCCGCGCAACTACCTTAAATTGCCTTCTCCTGAAATTTCTCCAGGTCCGCTGATTTCCGTAACTTCCGCCTTTGTTATTGTCGTATCCCCATACCAATCAATAATGCCCAGGCCATAGTTACCCGGACCGCTCAGCCAACTCGGCACTTGGTCAAATTCCCACGACGACATCTGACGATCGAACGACTTCTGGCCGTTTATGATGATCGTCAACCGATCGTCCCTTACGGCAATGCGTCGCTTTCGGATATACAGTTGTTCTCAGTTTCGACACTTCAGCAAACAGTCGCTCTTGTGCGGGCCGACCGCTCGCCGAAAGTCGCCAAGGCCATGCAACTTTTCGCGGACCTACAGCCGCAGCTTACTGAAGCCGGCACCCTGAATAATCCCACAATCCGAACCTCGCTACAGCACATTCTTGAATTAGCTCCCAATCACCTTTCGGCCAAGTACTTACTTGCCGTTAGCGACGATACCGCGCCGCGATACCTGTCACGCGGCGCCACGATTGCCGAGCTTGACGCACTGAAAAATCCATATCCGCGCCGCATTACTCGAATCGAATCCCCACCCCCGATTCCAACCTCCGATCATGCCGCCACCGCACCACACCGTAGCACCCTGTCGATGCCAACCGACGGCATCCGCCGAGGAGACAGGATGCCGTTGAGACACCGCGCGCTCCGTGCGGCCAGAGGGAAAAGAAACCGGCGATTTTTCTCTTGCAAATCAGGGTTGCGTTAGGTATTAGTTAACCCATGGGCGGGGCTCTGTCGCTGACTGCGCGCGCCAGGGTCTTGCCGGGTTCGATTTCGTGGAGGAATTGTCGGTGCGTCAGCTTCCCCAGTTTAGCCGGCGGGCTTGCCCGCCATATTCTCTGCAAACGCGGATACCGACCAGCTGCCGATTTGCCAGCCGTTCCGGTGTCATGTCCAAAATTGGCTTTCTTCTGCTCGACTCTCTCGCGCAGCGGGGGGGAGGGGGGTAATGGGACATTCAGGGACAAAGCGGGACATTTTCAGACGCAAAAACAGAAAAATCGTCCCGCTTTTACGACATGCGAACGGTTGAATTGAACCGCGGAAATCGCGGAGGGGAAAATTAACTTCCAACCACAGATAACACGGATGTACACGGATAATCTTTGAATCCATCCGTGAAATCCGTGCAATCCGTGGTTCATCTTCTTCCCCCCTTTTTTCTCCGCGGTAATATTTTGCCCCGCGAATGAGAAAGCGGTCGGTTTGAGTTTTTTGTGAGAATGAGGTCGCCTTGGAAACGCCCAACGCCGGACTCCGCGTTTTCTTGACACGGATTTTCGCCCCTCTTAAGATCGCTGCCGCGGAGTTTTCACTGGTTCCAGCCGTCTTGTACTTCTGCACTCACTGTTTACGGAGGCCAGCATCATGATGCGGTTATCCCGTGTCTTTACGAGTTTTACCTTGGCCTGCTGCCTGGCAGCGCCGGCCTCATGGTTTGCCGTACGCGCCGATGACACTACCTCGCCGCCGGCAAACGTCCCAACCCCCGTTCCCGGCGACACGACGCCGGCGCCCGCGACCCCGGCGGCGACGCCGGATAACACCGCTGCGCCGTCCGAGCCTTCAGCCACCACCCCGCCCGCCGAAACCACCGCGCCGCCCGCGGCGAGCGCCGCCGAGCCGGAGGCGAAGCTCACCCTCGACGATCTGACGGACACCTTCTGGCATTACGGGAAGATTGCCCGCTACGACCTGGCCGCCGATGCCGGACAGAAAATCCTTGATTCCGGCGCCGACGCCAGTGCGATTCTGATGTCTTTTGAGGCCGTCGCCGCTCGCCACAACGACTCGATCGACACCTGGATGCTCCGCTGGAAATCGCTGCCCATCAGCGATGCCGCGCAGCGTGCCTCCGTGCAGTCCATGCGACAGGTTACGGCCAAGCTGGACGATCTCATCGCCCAGGGCTACGCCGCACGCCGCAGCGATCCCAATTTCATTCGCCAGACCGTCTATGAAATGTCCATCGGGACCCGGGCCTACGACAACAATTTTCCGCGTCTGGCCCAGAGCGGCGAAGTGGCGGTGAAGGTGCTGATCGACATCCTTCGTGATCCGGGGCAAAACCAATACCACGTCACGGTCCGGCGAATCCTGCGCGAGCTTGGCCGAAAGGCCCTCAACCCGCTCCTCGCCGCCACGGAAATGAGGGATTTCGATACCCTCATCGACGTCATCTCCGTCCTCGGCGACATCGGGTACGACGCGTCGATGCCGTATCTTGCCCGCCTGGCGGCTTCGCCCGACGTCCCGGATGCCATCCGCGTCGCATCGCGAAAAGCGCTCTATCACATTGGTCTGGATCGAAACGCCATCGTGCGCCCAAGCGACCTGTTTTTCAACCTCGCCGAAAAATGCTACTACGGCAAATCCGACCTTGAACCGGCCGGCGATAAGATTTCGTTTATCTGGTACTGGACCGACGACGAGGGCCTGAAGCGAAAGGAAGTGCCCACGCCGATCTTCGACGATCTGCTGACGATGCGAGCCTGTGAATACACGCTGAAGCTGGATCCCACCTCCGGCGCGGCGGTCAGCCTTTGGCTTACCGCCAACACCAAGCGCGCGTGCGATCTCCCGGCGGGAGCGATCGACCTCACCCATCAGGGCGATCCCGACGCCAATTACTACAACGTCTCCGCCGGCGCCAACTATCTCAACGATGCCCTGTCGCGCGCCACCCATGACCGCACGGCGGCCGTCGCACTGAAACTCTGCCAGTCGCTCCGCGACATCACCGGCTTGAACAATCTCAGCGGCAACGCGATCACGCCGCTGATGGATGCTCTTTACTTCCCCAACCGGCAGGTGCGCTACGCGGCGGCGTTCGCCCTGGCGCAATCGTTGCCCAGCAAACCATTCGCCGGCTCTGACCGCGTCGTGCCGCTGCTGGTTGAGGCGGTGAATCAGAGCAGCAAGCCCGGCGTGCTGGTGGTTGCCCCGTCGACCGGCGATTCGCTTAAGGCGGGCGATCTGCGCGATGCCGTGCAGGGCCTGGGGTATCCGGTGGTCGTCGCCGGCACCCCCAGCGATGCCGCCGCCGCCGCAATTACCCTGCCCACCGTCGACCTGATCATCATCTCCGAAGACAGCGACGTGCGGAAAATGATCGATCTGGAGCAGCACATCGCACGGCTTCAGGGTGCTTCAATGCTGGTGTTGACCCACACGGTCGAAAGCCCCTACGCCGTCGCCAGCGCGACCGATCTTCTGATGAATGCCGCGGTCATGCCCGCCAAGGAAGCGCTCAAGGACGCACTGAAGACCGACATCGACGCCGCCCGGGTTCATTCCGGCACGGCCGTCATGTCCGAAAAAGACGCATCCGACGTCGCGCTTGAGGCGGCGGCGCTGCTGGAAAGACTGGCGATTACCCGTGGCCACGCATTCGACATGTCCGTCGCCGAGGCCGGCCTCCTGACCGCTCTGAGCGATTCCAGGCCCCAGATCGCCACGGCGTCCGGCCGAGTGCTGGCCACGCTGAATTCCGACAGCGCGCAGAACGGTCTGGCGATGAAAGCCAACGCCGCCGCGACGCCCCCGGACGTGCGCGTCAGCTTCTACAAGAGCGTGGCTGAAAGCGCCAAGCACATTGGAAATCGTCTGGGGGCCGAGCAGATCGCGGGAGTGGAAAAGGCGGTGACGGAAAGCAAGGACGCCGCCATCCGCGACGCCGCCGCGGAGGCCCGCGGCGCCCTCGATCTGCCCGCCGACGCGGCGCGAACGCTGATTCTCAAGCAATCCCGCGTTTAACCCGGCTCGATCACCACGGCCGTGCCGTAGCACAGCACTTCGGTCGCGGATACCGCTTTGCCGCCGATCTCGGAGGCGTCGTAGCGAAATCCCACGATGGCATTGGCCCCAACGGCCAGCGCATGTTGGATCAGCAGGTCATACGCCTGCTGGCGCGTCTGCTCGCACATTTCGGTGTACGCCCCGATCCGCCCGCCGATGATCGACTTCAAACCGCCGAGGATTCCCTGCGAGATCGTCGGCGCTCGCACGATCAGCCCGCGCACCACGCCGAGATATCTGGCGATTCGATACCCCTCGATCGTGAACGTGGTCGTAACGGGGATATGCGGCCCGCCGCCGGAATACGGGATGGTGGTTGGATTGCTCATGGCTCGGAGGATACCGCGGGGGAGGACAAATCCGAAATTCGAAACTCGAATGACGAATCAAATTCGAAATTCGAATGACGAGACAATCCCGTTTCGAGTTTTGGTCATTCGAATTTGATTCGTCATTCGAATTTCGAGTTTCGAATTTTCCATGGCTCCATGCCCTCTGTCTCAACCGCCCAAATACGCCCTCTTCACCTCCGGGTTTTCCAGCAGATTCGCCGCGGAATCCGCCAGGATCACTCGCCCGCTTTGCAGGACGTAACCGCGGTGGGCCACGGTCAGGGCCATGTGCGCGTTCTGCTCCACGAGAAAGAGGGTCGCGCCGCGCTGATTGAGTTCACGGATGATCTGAAAGATCTGCCGCACGACCAGCGGCGCAAGACCCAGGGACGGCTCGTCGAGCAGAAGCAGCCGCGGCTTGCCCATCAGCGCCCGCGCCATCGCCAACATCTGCTGCTCGCCGCCGCTGAGCGTCCCGGCCCGCTGGTGCTTCCGCTCCAGGAGCACGGGGAACAGCCCGAAACATCGCTGAAGTTCCTGTTCGATTTCCCGTCTGCCGTGCAACACGAACGCCCCCAGCATGAGATTGTCCCGAACCGTCAAATCCGCGAAAATCTGCCGCCCCTCCGGCACGTGGCTGATCCCCAGTTGCACGATCTGGTCCGTCCGCATTCCCACCAGTTCCCGCGTGGCCCCGAAATATTCCAGGGTTCGGCTTCCCTGCGATTGGGCCGTCGGCGGACACCAGGTGACGTTCCCGCTTACCGGCTTGAGCAGCCCGCTGATCGTTCGCAGCAGGGTGGTTTTGCCCGCGCCGTTGGCGCCGATCAGCGCCACGATTTCCCCGGGCGCGATTTCGACCGACACGTCGTGAAGGGCCGTGATCGCCCCGTAGGCAACGGTGAGGTTGGTGGCGGAAAGCAGCATGCCGAGAACTCCATGGTGAAGCCCGAAATCCGAAATCCGAATGACGAATCAAATCCGAATGACCCAATGACGAAACGGGCCATTCGATCGTTCGTCATTTGGGCTTGATTCGTCATTCGGATTTCGGATTTCAGATTTCAGATTTTATCTCTTCCGCCTTTCCAAGATACGCCTCAATCACCTTCGGGTCATCCTGTATCTCCCTGGGCGTTCCCACCGCGATCGTCTCGCCGTGATCCAGCACCGTGATCCGCTGGCAGATCGACATCACCAGCTTCATGTCATGCTCGATCAACCAGATTCCAACGTGGAAACGCTCCTGGACCGAGCGAATCAATTGCATGAGTTCGGCCTTTTCGCGGGGGTTCAGTCCGGCGGCGGGCTCGTCGAGCATCAGGAGTTTGGGGCGCGTCGCCAGCGCCCGGGCGATCTCCAGCCGCCGCTGCAACCCGTACGCCAGCGCGCGCGCCGGATCGTCCAAGCGATCGACCAGATCAAACGTCCGCAGCAACTCGATCGCCTGTTCCTCGTGTGCCCGTTCTTCGATCTGGTGTTTTTTCGATCGGACCAGCGTTCCCAGAAACCCGTGGGCCACCGAGCGGTTGAACCCGATCAGCACGTTATCCAGCACGCTCAATCCACCGAAAAGCCGGACATTCTGAAATGTCCTGGCGATTCCCATCCGGTTAACCCGGAACGGCTTTTCCCCGGCGATGGACGCGCCGCCGAGCCGAACATCCCCGGCGGTGGGGCGGTAGGCGCCGGTGACGATGTTGAACACCGTGGTCTTTCCGGCCCCGTTGGGTCCGATCAGCCCGACTAATTCCCCCTGGTCGAGTACAAAGTCAAACCCCGCCAGCGCCCGCAGGCCGCCGAAGTCGATGCCGAGATTTTTGATCTCCAACAACGCCATCACCCCGCCAATTTGGGCTTTACCGCCGCGGCGGCGACGTGCTTGCGGCGCACCAACCACAATTCCCGGTTCCCCAGCAATCCCTCGGGCCTCACCAGCATCATCCCAATCAGCAGCAGCGCATAAATCACCAGCCGCCAATCCTGAAACGACCGCAATTGTTCCGGCAAATAGGTGAGCAGAATGGCCGCCAGCACCGACCCGGTGATGCTGCCCGATCCGCCCAGAACGACCATGACGACAATCTCTATGGATTTGACGAAATTGAAGTCGCCCGGATCGAGGTTTCCCGACAACGTCGCCGACAGCACGCCCGCCACTCCGGCGAAAAACGCCCCGATCACGAATGCGGCCACCTTGTAATTGGTCGTGTCGATCCCCATCGACCCCGCGGCGATTTCGTCTTCCCGGACCGCGAAGAACGGTTTGCCTTTGGCCGAATAAACCAGCCGGGCAATCACCACCACGCAGATCAAAGCCCACGCGTATGCCCAGAAAAAATTGGCGATATGCGGGATATTATGCAGCCCGGCTGATCCGCCGACCTCAAACGGCCCGATGGATTCGATCTGATTGAGAACGACACGGATGATTTCGCCAAACCCCAGTGTTGCGATCGCCAGATAATCCCCGCGCAAGCGCAGCGTCGGGATCCCCACCGCCAGCCCCGCCAGCGCCGCGGTGATTCCTCCCAGCACGGTGGCGCCCACAAACGCGGCCGGCAGCATCACGCCGACCAGATCATCATGATAATGTTTCAGCAGCACGCCCCCGGTGTACGCCCCAATTGCCATGAACCCCGCGTGCCCCAGCGAGAATTGCCCCGTGATGCCGTTGATCAGATTCAGGCTCACCGCCAGGATGATCGCAAACCCCATCCGAATGAGCACGTCGAGCACGTAATTGTCCATGTACTTGTCGAATGCCCCGCTGATCGGCCACAGCGCCGCAATGACGATTACGATTGCGCCATTGACGATCCAGACCGGAATCGGGTTTCGACGGGGCATTGGCATCGATTTCAAACCTTCTCCAACTCGGGTTTGCCGAGCAATCCGCTGGGTCGAACCAGAAGGATCAGGATCAGGACCACGAACGCCGCCGCATCCGAATAGCTGTTGTAATGCGCCGGCAGATATCCCTTCAGAAGCGTTTCGAGCAGCCCCATGAGAAATCCGCCCAGAAGCGCGCCGGGAATGTTGCCGATGCCGCCCAGCACGGCCGCGACGAACGCTTTGATTCCCGGGATCAATCCCATTAAGGGATCGACCTGCTGATATCGCAGCGCGTTGACCACCCCCGCAACCGCCGCCAACGCCGAACCCAGCACAAACGTCAGCGAGATCACGCGATTGATGTTAATTCCCATCAGCGAAGCCGTATCAACGCGGAATGACACCGCCCGAAGCGCTAGTCCCATTCGCGTGCGCAGCACGAACCAACTCAATCCCGCCATCATCGCCAGGCACAAACCAAAACTGATCAAATCCAGGTTCGTCACGATCACCGGCTGCGGCGAGGATCCCACCCATAGTTTGATCGCCGGGGTGATCTTCAACAATTCCGGCAAAGTTCGCGGGGTTGCGCCGAACACCAGCCGGTTTTGAAACAGATTCTCCAGCAACAGCGACACGCCGATGGCCGTGATCAGCGCCACCAGCCGCGGCCGATGGCGCAGCGGGCGATAACAAAGAAACTCGATCGCGAACCCCAGCCCGCCGCATCCCGCCATAGCCCCGGCGAAAATGATCGGCATCGATAGCCAAAGCGGCGCTTGCATTTCCGACATCTTCATCGCCAGCCCATACGCGATCACCGCGCCCACCATGTACACGTCGCCGTGCGCGAAATTGATGAGCCGTAGCACGCCGTACACCATGGTGTACCCCAGCGCGATCAGCGCATACACCGCCCCGATGGAAAGGCCATTGATCAACTGCTGTAGGAAAACGTGCATGTCAATTCAGCCGCGAAGACACGAAGTTCTGTGGCAAAAATGCATTTGCATTCAATCCGGCTGAATCGTGTCCGCCAAATGCGTTTTGCCCCCGCTGATTTCCAGGATCACGATCGGTTTCTTCGCGTTGTGATTTTCATCGATCGTGATATTCCCGCCCGCGCCGGGAAAATCCTTGGTTTGCGCGATCGCGTCCCGGATGGCATCGCGATTCGTCGATCCAGCCCGCTTGATCGCGTCGAACATGACCCTCGCCGCGTCGTATCCCGTGATCCCAAACGCATCCGGCACCGAGCCGCCATATTTCGCCTTGTACGCCGCGATAAATGCCTGGACGCTTGGCCGCGAATCCTCCGGCGAATAATGATTGGTAAAACAGCAACCCTCCGTATGCGAATCCAACTCCACCCCATCCCAGCCATCGCCTCCAAAAAATGGAACGTCAAACCCAAGATCGCGCGCCTGCCGCAGGATCAAATCGATTTCCGTGTAATATCCCGGCAAATATACGGCATCGGGGTTCTTCGACTGCGTGCGCGTGAGCTGCGCCTTGAATTCCTTGTCCCCGTCGCTGTAGGTTTCCTCCGCCACGATCTGCCCGCCCATTGCCGTGAACGTGTCTTTGAAGAATTGAGAGAGTTTTTTGCTGTAATCGGAATTGCTGGAAGAAAGCACCGCGACGCGCTTCCAATTCTTTCGAATCGCGAATTTGGCGCCCACCGAGCCCTGGAAATCATCGGTAAAACAGACGCGAAACACGTATTTGCGCCCTTGGGTCACGTCCGGATTCGTGCTCGATGGAGAGATCATGGGCACCTGCTCTTGCTCGCACACGCCCCCGCCGGCCAGGCTGCGCGTGCTGGCGACCTCGCCCAGAACTCCCACCACGTTGTCCCGGTCGATCAACTTCTTGACGACCGAAACCGCCTCATCCTGGTTTCCCTCATCATCCTCGGTCACCAGCCGCACCGGCTTGCCGAGCAGGCCGCCGTTGGTATTCTCCTCATCCACCGCCAGCATGATGCCATTATGCGTCCCCTGTCCAAACACCGCGTTGGCGCCGCTCAGCGATCCATATTCCCCGATGACGATTTCGCTGGATTCTCCCACCGGTTTCTTGCATCCGGCGATGCAAACCATCGCCGCAACCATTGCCCAGCCAATCATCCATCGCATCGGGTTCTCCACGTATTTCCGAGCCGCTTCCCCGTCGAAATGTAAACCCCCGCCTCACCCGCCGCAAGCCTCAACAAAATCCACCTCGCCCCAATGACAAATGACATCCCGCTCGCTACATTCCCCACGCATGTCTAACGGATTTCTCGCCCGCGGAAAGGTCGTCGAGGCAAAGGACTCCATCGTCGTCTTCCAGCCTGCCGATACAAACTATCAGATTCACCTTCAAACAGCCCGGCCCTACACCGGCCCCATTGGCCAACTCATCGACGCCCGCATCCGCGCCAAGGCCAGGAAGGTCTACACCGTTTCCAGCGGCGGGGGATTCATTTCACCGATCTTCGGCTCGCCCCGCACCCTCCAGGGCCGCGCCCTGCACGTGGAAGATCGCCAGATCATTATCCGCGCCGGGGTGGCCATTTCCGTCGAGCTTCCGCAACCCGAAACGGCAGTTGATCTCTCCGCGGGGCCGATCGCGGTGGGCTCGATGATTAACGTTGCCGCCCTTCCCGGCACTACTTTTGAACTAGTCCCTTCCCAAACCTCCAAATAGCGCCATGATTGTTAATATGGGTAAAATGTAGGCAGGTTTTCTGCCGAATTGGCTCGACCCATACAGCTGTCAACATTTATCCAAATTACCAGTTTTCTCAATCGAGCCGATAAAAACCCTCCAAAAGGCGTCCTGTTCGGGTTTTTATAGGATGGTTTGCCGACTTTGGCCATTGAATTTTGAAGGCCATCGACCCAATACTATGCCAAGCTCAACGGGGCAAGGACGGGAGATTCCTGGGTGGCGAGTATCGGGGGGCGGCCGGAGCTTGCGGGGAGAATTCAGATTTGGTCCCGGCTTCCACGCGTGGGTCGAAGCCGGGATTTTTTTTCGTCGCATTCCACGACCTTACGCATCATTGGCTCTGAAGCGATTGATCCATAGAGTGCCGCGACTCGGCCGTCCGCTTCGAGGGTCATTTGAACCTGTCGATAAGAATCGTTCTAATCTTTCTTGGCAATCAGCCACGCAGGAGTGGCGGAATTGGCAGACGCGCAGGACTTAGGATCCTGTACCGCAAGGTGTAGGGGTTCGACTCCCCTCTCCTGCATTTTGGCTGTCTATGATAGCTTGCACGACAATGATTCGCGGCCAGGATAAAAATGATATCGCGCCTCGGCTCAACTCGACGAAGCCACAGACGCGGCGGCAGGCGTTTTTCGTGCTGGTCAGCGTGATGGCGATCTCGTCTGCACAAGCCGATACCTTGGCCATCCGTCATCCGGGCGAGCCGGACAGCGTTGCCCCAACCGTGTACAGCGACGTCAAGATTACCGATATCCGTCTAGGGCGGATCGAATTTACCACCTCTACGGGTAACGACGTTGTTAAAGACCTCGCCACGGTCGCGGCGATGTCCATTGATGATGAACCGCAATTCAATCAGGCCGAAAAGGATTACGCGGCCAATCAGTTCGACCGGGCCGTCGAGGGATTCGATCAAACGATTCAGAAAACGGACAAAACCTGGCTCAAGGCGTATTGCCAGCTGCTGCTGGCGGATGCGGCGAACAAGGCGGGGCGATTCGACAAGGCCGTGCAGGGTTACGTCTATCTGGTATTGAACGAACCGGCCGCGGCCGCAGCGCATCGTCCGACGGTTCCGCCGGCCGGCTCGGCGTATCTCGATGGTGCGGCGCAATCGCTTTCCAGTGCGGCCGACACTCCGAACCTCTCGACTCAGCAACAGGCCGCGATTCTCTCGCTTCTTCTGGAAGTTCAGCGTGCCCGCAACGACGCGCCGGGGATCGACTCCGCCGCCAGCCGGCTCGCCAAGATCGTCGGCGATTCGGGAAATCCCACGGCGGACGTCGCATCACTCGCCTTGGCGGATGCCAAGTTGACCGAGGCCGGTTCCGCCCTGGCCCAGAAGAATTACGATCAGGCCGCCTCGATCATTACCGCGGCGGGGAATCTGTTCCTCGATCCGCGCCGACAGGCGGATGCGATGTACGTACTCGCCCAGGCGCGCGACGGGCAAACGCAGGGGAAGAATAATGCCGATGCCTGGAAGGACGTCGCGATTGCCTACATGCGCGTCGTGGCCGACTTCAAGGACGCCGCGGGCGCGCCGCACGTGGCACAATCGCTTCTGGCCGTCGCCTCCATCCTGGAGAACCATCTGAACGAGCCGGCCAAGGCGATGCAAATCTACCAGAGCGTTCGCAGCCAGTTTCCGCAGACCCTTGCGGCCGATGAGGCGGATAGACAGTTCGCCCGCCTTCAGGCCGCGGGCGTTCGGCCCGATTGATATCCGTTCAGACTGAAAGGCATTTGAGATGTTCAAACTCGTTCGGAAAAACAAGAAGATGTTCGGCGTTCTCCTCGGCGTGATCCTGATGATCATGTTTCTCGGCAACCTCGGTCCGCAGGGTGCCCAGCGGAACACGCAGATCATGCGCGCCGTGGGTACCATCGGTAATACCAAGGTCACCCAATTGGACCTCAACAACGCCGCCGCGGAATGGCAACTCCTCAAAACCCTGGCATACGTCGATCCAAACGATCCTACGGCCAGGCCGTTGCAGTTGATAACGGTGATGCTCGGCCCCGAGATTGTCAGCCGGATTGAGCAAGCCCAGAAGGGCAGCCAAAGCGTGCCATTGTTTTTCCTCCTCACGGAGGAGGCCAAGCGCCAGGGTATCATCGTTAACTCTGACGACGTGATGTCGCTCATCACCAGCCGCGTCGCGCCGCAGACCGAGCCCGGCACCGAAGATCGGGAACGCGAGGTGGATGCTGTCACCGAAGCCGAATTGATTCGCGGCCTGGCCGGGCGCTACGAAAGCGTCGTCAAGATCACTCGGCCCTACCAGGAATTCACGCTGGCCCGCAGCGCACAGGACCTTTCGCTGAAGGTGGAGTCCATTCGCGCCAGTGGATTGCTGAGCGCAATTCCCGCCCCAACCGATGCCGAGATCCAAAAACAGTTCGACACGTACAGCGGTCACGTCGCGGCCGTGGCGGACCGAATGCCCAGCGAGTTTGGAAAGGCCGACGATCCGCTCGGCTTCGGCTACAAGACCCCCAATCGCGTGATGTTTCAATACATCGGCCTGAAAGGCTCCGATGTGCGTCAGGCTGCCATCGCCTCCAAGAGCACTCAGGATTGGTACGTCGCCGCCTTCGGTGAATTCAAGGCCCATCGGGACGAATACGACAGCCAGCCCGTGCCCTTGGATACTACGACCCATCCCTCTTCCTCCACGCAGCCCGCGTCCGACGTGCGGAAGCTGGATAATCTCGAAGACGATTTTGCCCTCCACGTTCCGCGGGTCCTGGAAAATCTTTACGAGGCCCAGGCCGCCACGCTTGAGCAGAGCGTGCTCAAACAGATCAACGAGAAACTGAGCGGCGGGTTCGGCTCCTATCGCGACGCCCTGGCCGGCGGCGGCAAAGCCGACAGCGCACCGGCCCAGCAATATGTCGCCTTCAAGTTCATGCAGGACCTGGCCGAATCCATCCGCACGCAATTCGGCGTCACGCCTATCCTGGGAAACATCCAGCAGCCCAAGAGCGAGGTCGAATTAGGCGATCTCGAAGGGATTGGAAAGTCGATCCTGGTCGTGGGAAACAATAATGCGCTCTCCTTCTCCATGTACGCGGTCAGAGCCTTCCAACCCTGGATGACCGATGCCGCCAAGAGTTCGTCGCTGGGCGCCCTGGCCATCGCCCCGTGGCAGCCGTCCATCACCCTGCGGGAATTCACCGGCATCCGCGGGGGCGACAACGTCTATGTCTTCCGCATCAGTGGCAGCGATCCGTCCCACGTTCCGCCCCTGGCCGATGTCAAGGACCAGGTTATCTCCGATTGGAAAATCGCCGCGGCCTACGCCAAGGCGCTGGACGCCGGCCACGCGCTTCTCGCCGTGGCCAACCGGAAAGGCCTGGATCCGGCCGCCGCCGCCGCAAAACTTCCCCCGCCAATCCAGACCGATCTGTTCGATCCGCAACTGATCGCTTCGGGCCGCTCGGCACCCGTCATCAGCCCGCTGATTCTGTCGCCCGATTCCGCCCGCGCACTGGCCACGATCGCCCAACAGCTTTTGAGCACCAGTCCCGCCGCCGATGGCCGGCCCCAGCTTCTATCGCCGCTTTATGCCGATCACACCGTCGCCGTGCTGGAGTTATACGAGGCCAAGCCGATTTGGGATGCCCAAACCAAGCCGCGGTTCAGCCAGCAGATCATCGAAGAGTTGAGGCAGGCGCATTGCGCTCCCCTGGAAATGGAGCTTTTCACCGCCGAGGCGGTGGCCGGTCGTGTCGGCTATCATGCCGAAGCCAAGACAAACTGAAAATCTTGACAATGCGACCTGATCGCTTATGTTGCGGCTCTTCACCAAAGCGCCATTAGCTCAATTGGCAGAGCAGCTGACTCTTAATCAGCGGGTTGTAGGTTCAAGTCCTACATGGCGCAATATAAATACCTAATAATACAATAGTTATGGCAATGCCGGATCGGGGGATTTCGGCCTTTCCGGTGCGGTGCAACCATGGTGCAACCATGCAACGGGTTTAGAATCGGTGGTGGGGCGGTTGCGTCGGCTTGCACCGCATCTTCAACGGGCCGTTCAAGCCAACCCATGCCCGAAGGCGCGAACGCGCCAGCGTTGCAACCACGCGGCTGGCGGCCATTGTTGAGTTTTTGGCTGTTTACACGCCGCTGGCCGTCTGCGGCTTGGGGGCTGTTTCAATCCTGTTGACGACGTTGGGTGTCAAGCCGCAAACCGCCGAAGCACTTGAATGACCCCAACGGCGCTCCAGGCGTTGCCACGCGACGTGGTATGCCCTTCGGCGTTGAGCTTGTCCGCAATGGCTTGGAAGGTCTGCCCTTCCGCCCTTCCCTGACGCATGATCGGCAGCAAATCGGCAACAGCAGCGAGCGCCCGCTGATGTTTGAGCCGCGCCGTGACCTTGCGGCCAACAGCCAGCCCGTCCAGGCGGGCCTTGGCGTTGTTATTCCAGTGTCCGGGTCGGGCCGATCCGAGCAATTGCCCACGGGCCTTGGCGGCGGTCAGCGCCGCCTTTGTCCGAGCGCTGATGGCAGCCGCCTCCGCCTCCGCTACAGCGGCAAGAATGTGGATCGTCAGTCGGTTGGCGTTGGGATTGTCGCAACAGACAAACTCTACCCCGCTAGTCATCAGGCCGGAAGTGAAGTGAACATTGCGGGCCAGCCGGTCGAGCTTGGCCACGATCAGCTTTGCGCCGGTGCGTTTGCAATGCGCCAGTGCGGCGTCCAGTTTCGGACGGTCGTCACGCTTGCCCGATTCAACCTCGGTGAACGTCCGGTCCAAGCTCAGGCCGTTTGCGCGGCAGTAGGCCTCGACGGCCGTGCGTTGGCCGTCCAGGCCAAGGCCGCTTTCACCTTGGCGCTTTGTGGAAACCCGGTAGTAACCGACCGCTGTTTTGGCGTTTTCTTTGCACATGCCGGTATTATACGTCTCTTTTAACGACCGTCAACAGATAAATATAATTATTTCAGCTTTCGTTTCTTTGCGGTCGGATTACCAGCGCGCTTAACCGTGGCAGCCCAAAGAGCCGCCAGGCGGCGTAGTTCGGCCCGGTCTGCCTTGGACAGCTTGGACTTGGGATTGTTGGCGGATGCGGCCAGCGCTTCGCTGTAGCGAAGGCGGGCGGCGGGCGGATCGCAGTAGATCAATCCGCGAAGACTGTCGGCTACGGGGTTCACGGCATTATTCCGATCCAGAAACGAGGTACGATCCTATCCGATTCTTTTGCACGTCCCAAGGTTTTGTGAGTAAGATGCCGCCTTGACAATTTGGTTTGCTGGACAAGCGAGCGTCTGAGATTCGGAACTATCACCCCCGCCGTCGGCGGGGATTCAGCACTCAGGACGTTCCGCCGGTTCCGGCCCCACTACGGGGTCTGGCAGCCGGCGGACGAACCGGGTGCAAGGCTGTGATAGGCCGCGAGTCTGGGGAGTCCGTCGGGTGACGGGCCTCGTTCTTTTTTGGGGAGGCGTTCCTGCCGGCGGTTAAACACCGAAGGGAACGGGGAACTATTCGCCTGCTTGCTCGTTTGGGTTTCACTTAGGCAACCCGAACGAGAACTCAAATCATGCCTGGGAAAGGGAGACAATATGCGTCACTTCAAGTTTAGCGTCATCTCCGTCGTCGCGTTGGCCGTATGGGCGGCAACGGCATTGCTGCCGACGACGGCACGCGCACAGATTTTCGTCTCAACCTCCTACAACACTATTGGTGAATACACGACTTCCGGGGGAACCGTGAACGTTTCTCTGCTTCCAGGTTTGCCCGTACCTTGCGGAATTGTTCTTTCCGGGTCGAACATGTTTGTCGCCCAAAATGGCAATGGGACGATTGGGGAATACACGACTTCCGGGGGAACCGTGAATTCCTCATTGGCCAGCGGCTTAGATGGGCCGTTCGGTATCGCTGTCTCTGGATCAAATCTGTTTGTCACGAACTTTACCGGCAACTATGCGCCCATGAACACGGTTGGGGAATACACGACTTCCGGGGGAACCGTGAGCGCTCCACTGATTCCGGGTTTGATGTGGCCGACAGGCATTGCCGTCAGCGGATCGGACATTTTCGTGGCAAACGAAGGGAACGGCAGTCCGGGAGCGGGGACGGTTGCAGAATACACCTTGTCCGGTTCGGTCGTGAATGCTTCACTGATTACCGGCTTGTATCAACCCACTGGCATTGCCATTACCGGATCGGATATTTTTGTCACCAGCTACAACGGGAATCCAGCCGGGGGCGGGACAATTGGGGAATACACGACTTCGGGCGGAACCGTGAACGCTTCATTGATTTCAGGCTTGAATGGTCCGTTTGGAGTTGCCGTGTATGGCGATAACTTGTACGTCGTGAATCATGGTGACGGCACGATTGGTGAATACACGACTGCCGGGGATACGGTAAATGCCTCTTTGGTTTCGGGTTTGTATCAACCTGACGGCATAGCCGTGGTTCCCGAACCCTCGGCGCTTGCCCTCTTGTCGATTTGCGGGCTTGCACTGCTACAACGAAGACGGCAAGGTTCTTAAACAGAAAGCGGCCCAAGCAATGGCGTCATCTTTGAGGAAATGAGGGAACAATGGCGATGTGGATCGTTGAGGGCGTCGTCCGTGAAACCGGGAACGATATCAAGACTTGGATTGAAGCCGAAACTCAGGACGAAGCCGCCAAAGCCGCGAATTCTAAGGGCATTTTGGTTTCTTCTGTGACCGAGCGCGATCCGCTAACTGAATTGGCTGTACCCGCCGCGTCGATGCAGGAGTTCGAGGCGGAGGAAACGAAACGGAAAGTAAGCAGGATCAAATCAGATTCTCACGCCCTTATCCCTGAATACGAAAACATCGTCACCGACAGCAAAGCCGTGAAGGTTGTATCTCTGATATTGTTGTTTGTTGGCATTGTTACGGTTGTGGGCGGCATCATCGCCTTGGCGTCGGGGGAGGCCTTGGGGGGCTTGGCAATAGCTGCCGGAATTTCTTGGATGATTTTGGCCCCGATCCTTGGGTTGTTTTCCTCCCTGGCGATGGCAATCAGGGATATTGCTCGGAACAGCTTTACAAAAGTGAAGTAGACCGAATGGACGAGATCTGCCGGCAAAAAAAGTTCTCCTCAAAATTCAACGGCGGAGAAAGGATAGAACGTCATGCGTCTGACAATTGGTGCTTCAACAATTCTTCTGGCGTTTGCGGCGTTGGTGCTCGCCCAACTGAGTCCCGACGAAGCGCTACAGAAAATGCAGGATCGTATCGCCCAAGAAAAGGCGGCGGCGGGACAACAGGCCATCGACGCAACCCAGCCAAGCAATCTCACCAATGGGCAAGTTGCAGCGCTAAATAGAACAATCGCTATCCAGCAAAACCAAATCAACCAACTCACCGCCGAGGTGCAGCAGTTGAAGGACAAATTCGCCGTGAGCCAACTGAATCTGCGCAACGCACAAGCGGCAGCCGCTACGGCTGGCGCACAGGCCAAGGGATCTCCCGATGCTACCGCCAATGCGCCGAGCCAGGCGGACATTGACGCCGCAATCGCTCAACGAACTTTGGTCGTCGGGATGACCTTGGATCAATGCAATCAGGCGATGGGAGGACGCGCTGGCCGAATTACTGGCGCTAGTGGTTCTACTACGTTTTACGAATGGGATGAACCGATAATGCCAAACTCGAAACTGGCACCGCCTAACTGGACGGGTCCAACTGTCGGCGTCTTGCCGTATACGGGCACAATTGAGAACGGCAAGCTCGTCGGTTTCAACAAGGGTATACCCTATTTTTAGATGCTTGGGCTTGGAATGGCCAGAATGCGGCCATCCGAATGGTTGCATGGCCCGTTTCACAATTCACAATACGGGAGGCTCTATGAGGACGTTCCGAATTTCGATTCTTCTGGCCGTGTGCATTGCAGTTGCGGTTTTGATTGTTGGCCGGGCCAAAGCTCAATACAGGGGCGGCTATAGCCAACCCGCCAGCCCACAATCCACCGCCCCACAACCCAATCCGCATCCGCCGTTGGAATACGCGCTGCTGTTTGAGACGGGCGATGGGATTGCCTGCAACTTTATCACCCCGCAGCGAATGATTGACGCCAGTAGCATACCCGATCTGGCCCACAAGCTAGGATGCAACGCGACGGAGATCGGTGTGCTAAACGCTATTGGAGCGCAAGGGTGGTCGCTGGTTTGTAAAGACCACGACAGCCTAGGGACAAATTGGTATTTTGATCGGGTGAAATAGGCAGCCCGGCCAAAGCTCAAACCGTCGCAAATCCTTCATGGTTTTAGGCTCGGCGGAGAAGGTTTGGGACTCCCCTTTTTGCGTACACCAGTCCGGCGTTAGGCTTGCAGTGCACAGCCTAAACATGATGCGCAAAGTTGTAAAGGGGAAGGCGGAAGTTGGGGGGCAAAGTCTTATTTACTACGAAGGGATAGACGTAGCCCTTTCGCGTCGTATGTTCGGGTTCGCGAATTGCGTGTTTCCCCCGACGCTTCAAATGGGTCCGGCGTTTCTCAGTCGGGTGCATTGAGGAAAATTCGTACGATACCGCTCCACCCAATATTCGATGGTTGATTTTGGTCTGCCTATTTCGGTGCTGATCGCCCCCAAAGTCATTCCCTGCTTCCATAGCGCGATGGCGCGCGGCTCATCCCTCAGTCGTTGTGCCTTCATGTAGCCCGGCGGCTCTTTTCGCGGACGCCCGCCCCGTCGGTCCTTTGGGATCATCCCGCGTTTAGTCTGGCATCTACTTTCCTCTTTTTCCGAGAGGTCGGGGTGATGGATCGTCACCAGCGGTACGTCAGGTGCAAACCTCATCAAATCCGCAAACTCCGATTCGGATGGCAGCGCCTTCCGATTCGTCCTTGAGTTGTAAGCCTCGCTACGGATGAAGCGGCTCGTTGACTCGGCGACAACGCTTCCACCTGTTTGCCTTGCCAGCGATTTCGCCTCCGCCAGCACCCGACGGGCCTCATCACCATTGGCATGTCCGATGGCTTCAAACACTTTGGTGGGCTTTAGGCCAAAAGATTTCAGCGCCCGCTCACAGGATTCCACTTGTGCAGATATGTGGTCGGTTTGGCTTGAAGTTGACTCGCGGACGAACAGGTATAGAGGTTTTCCAACAAGTGCCGCCGCCACTTCGGCCAAGTGACTAAGATATTTGCTGGGCCTGGCGGGCGGCCCTGTCCATCCAGCGTTGCGCCGGGCTTGATCCTTCGTCACCCTTCGGGATTGTGGTCCCACCGCCGGGCGTTCCTCTGGCGTCGGGTGGGCGGACATTAGACGCCCCTTTGCGCCGCCCCGATCATGGCCACGATGCCCGCCCGAATCGCCGCTGGCAGCGTCGGCCAGGCAACCGCAACAGCCTGGAAATCGAGGTCATTTTGGGAGCAAGTGCGGCGACCATCCTGCCCGATTGAATGGCAAGGAAAAACAGCCCAACCGAGTCGCGCATATTCGAGCGCGGCTCGGCAGAGCTTGTTTGCCGTTGGCGATGCTCCTGTTTTTGCGCTCACGGGCGTTACTCCTGTTTGGACGGAAATCAGGCGCAGCCCGCCGAATCCTGTGAATTGGCTGCCCGATCGCTTTCCGCAAATCTGACCAATTCATCTTGCCGGTATCGCACGGTGCGTGTTCCACCAACTCGATAAACGGCTGGTCCCCGACCGTTGCAGGCCCAGGTCGCCATCGTCTGTACGGTGATATTGAGAAATTCTGCGGCCTCGCGCCGGGTGAGGTATCGGGGCCGCTTTTCAGTTTCGACGGGCATAGAAAACCTCCATACATAGTCATCGCAACTCGTGGACCATCGTTTAGCCCGTTTGACCGTGTTGCGTTTCTATAAATCCCCCCAATTTTGCGTGCCGTTGCGTGTGGCAATGCAAAAACCCCGGTGCTTCCGGGGTTTTTTGCATGGGCGTTGCGTGCCGCGTTGCGTCCGCTATTCGTCGCCGTTGTCCTTCGCGTCGATGAAACCGCCGCGCGGTGTCTTGTGCCGCCTTGGAAGATTGGGCGGGTTGCTCAAAGTCGCCCGCGCATTCCTGAAAATTTGCGACCGCTTGCCGCGCGTTAGCGTGCTCGTGGAGCACCCCACCTCTTCGGCTATCCTAGAAGTGCTCCATTCTGGGTGTTGCTGCAATACGCCTATGGCCGCAAACACCTTGTCGGACGCGGCCACGCGCGCCTTACGCCAGTCAGCCAAGCGCGCGAAGTAGCCGAACGTTTCACGTTGCCGCTTCTCCCACTCGCGTTGATACGCGCCACCCCACAAGTGCTTGCTGTGCGGCGCATCGGGCCACTCCGGCGGGGCTGGTGGTGCCTGCCGACCCCCCTTTACCGATAGCGCCCAGCCGTAAGCGTCATCCACCAACTTTTTGAATAATCCGATTGTTGGTTCGCCGAAATAACCATTGGGGCGCTTGATCGGCCTACCCTTGTCGGGGCCATCGGGGTACGTTGCGGGTAAGTTGTGATCGGATATCCCATAGGGTGCGATGCTCGCCAATTCGGCGGAAAGCCACGCAAGGTCAACAATGGCTTTGGGTTCACTTGCCATTGGCCACCCCCTGCGCCGCCGATGCGTCCGGCTTTGCCGTGGCGACCATGGCGGACGCAGCGGCCTGCATACTGGTCCGCACCGGGTCGATATTCAGCTTGGCGTAGATTTGTGTCGTGGCGATGTTCTTGTGGCCCAGGCCCTTGCCAATGACGGTAAGCGATGCCCCAAGTGCTGCTTGCCAACTGCCGCACGTTCTCCGCAAATCATGGATTCGCAAATCGGTAATTCCGGCCCGTTCTAAAATTCGCGCCCAAGCCATCTTCGGTTCGGTGATATGTTCGGAGGATTTGCCCTTCCGGCTGGGGAACACCCACGGGCAATCGTCCTTTCGCGCTTTCAACCGATCCCGCAGGATCGTCATAGCTTCGTCGGCGAGCGGAACGTCAATGGCGCTGCCCGCCTTTGCCTTTTCGCCGGGAATCGTCCACGTCTTTGAGTCGAGCTTGATTTCGTCCCATCGCATGGATTGAAGATTCGACCGCCGCGCGCCGGTAAGCAAAGCCAGTCGAAAAAAGTCGTTGAATGGCTCCGGTTCCTTTTCAATTGCCGCCCATAGCCGGGGCATTTCATCCGGTTCAACCCACCGCTCGCGCGAGGTTTCCCGGAATTTCTTGATGCCGTGGGCGGGGTTTTCTTTGATGCCGAAATTCCGCGCCTTGTTGAACATCAAGTGCAACAGCGCCACCAGACGATTGGCGGCGTAGTGGCCGTGGTCGCGTCCGATTCGGGCGTGTAGCGCCTCCACGTCAAGGTTTGAAATCGTATTGATCTTTCGGCCCTTCCAGCCGACCAGATAGCGATTGAGCTGCTTTTCTTCATCCTGCCATGATCGTGGTTTGTGGGGTTTGGCGTATGTTTCCAAGTAGTACGTTTGAAAGTCGCGCATCGTCATTTGGGCGCGGTCTGCCCGTTTCTTTTCCATCGGGTCAAAGCCGTGCGCAACACCGCCAGCGTATTCGGCCACGGCCTTGCGGGCGGCATCAAGATGGAGTTCCGGGAAACCGCCCAAACGAAAGCGGATGTATCGCCCGTTGAGTTTTTTCAGATAGTAAAATGACTTTGCCCCCTTGTCCGTAACCATGAAGGTCAGGCCGGGTTGCTTCGCATCATAGAACCAGCCCCGCTCTTTGCCAGCGGGGCAAGCGGCTCCCGTGAGCCAAGCCTCTGTGAAGTTTAGTTTTTTGGGGATCGCCTTACGCTTTCCTTCGCGGGCGATTCGCATAGCCGTCGTTGGCATAAATGTCTCCAAATGTGAGCCGGTCCGAAAAGGGCCGTGCAACTCTGGTGCAACCGCGACCGTGTATTGCGATCAATAAGCCGGTTGCACCGTACAACCAAATATAACGGGTTTTCCCGGCAAAATCAACGAGAAGGTATGACGATCAATCAGTGGGTATTATCCCAAAAACAAACTCTTAATCAGCGGGTTGTAGGTTCAAGTCCTACATGGCGCATGCGCTTTTTCGCTGTAATTCGCGAAAAATGTCGCCTGATTGGTAAGAATTTGGTAACAATGTTGCGGCGGTGTTGGATTGGCATAGGAGCCAGCCATGGCAGCTTTGCAACGTCGAAACGGTTCTTACCGACTCATTTTCCATTCGAAGGCAAGCAGCAAACCCTTACTGTCGGTGAGGTAACTCTCATCGAGGCACGCCAGTGGAAGGCGAAGGCCGAAAATTTGCTGATGCGGGTCAGGCAGCGAATGCTGGAAGTGCCTGCCGGCTGCACCATCAAGGATTTCATCCTTCACGAGGGTAAGCCTCCAGCCTTGCCATATCTTACCAAGGCAAGAAATTCGACCCTCGATCAGCTTCGCGAAGCGTACGTGAAGGTTTTTTCCAATGGGGCCATCGAGTTGAAGACGCTCGCCACCGCCAAGATTCACCTCAACCACATCGAGGAAACGCTCGGCAAGACGTTTCCCCTTCCGGCCCTCACCCTGGCCAAGCTTCAGGAGCATATCGAGCGTCGACGCAAGATCGTGGCGCCGGTGACGATCAAGAAGGAGATCGACACGTTCCGGGCAGTTTGGAATTGGGGACAGCGCAACGGACTGGTCGGCGGCGCGTTTCCATCGGCCGGCCTGGTCTACCCGAAGTCCTCCGAGGTGCTGCCCTACATGCGGTGGGGGGGGAAATTGAACGCCGCATCAAGGCCGGCGGTGACGCGGACACCCTATGGGACTGCCTCTATCTCGATTCAGGTGAAGTTGCCGAGTTTCTGAAGTTCGCCAAGGCGGCCAGCGTTCGGGATTACGTCTACCCGGTGCTGGTGATGGCCGCACACACCTGGGCCAGACGATCCGAGATGATGCGCGCCCGATTGGAGGACGTGGATTCTGAAAATGCGATCGTCACGCTCCGCGAGAAGAAGCGCGCGCGAGGCACTTACACCACCCGCCGTGTCCCGATCAGCAAGCTGCTCGCAGAAGTCTTGACCGCCCGGATGAAGATACAAGAGGGAAAAACGTACTTGTTTGGGGACGGCGAAGTCGAGCTGACTGACGGACAGGCTTACCAGGCGTTCACCACGCTGGTGAAAGATTCGAAGTGGAAGGTGCTGGCGCGCTTTCACATTCTCCGCCACGCGTTCATTTCCGCACTGGCCAGCAAAGGCGTCGATCAACGCCTCATCGACGAATTTGCCGGACATTCCACAGAGCAGCAGCGACGGCGATATCGTCACCTACTCCCCCAGGTGACCCGCGATGCAATTGCCGGGGTCTTCGGTTAGGCTGCGCTTGGCCCTGGCCACGGCAGTAGACCTTCCTGCTGATAGCGCAAATATTCCTTCTGGCTAATCGCCCAGGTCGTTGCCGAGCCGGCCTGTGTCATGGATTTTTCTGCGTGAATTCTGCCGCGGCGGCGCCACTCCCTGCACGTAAAGCGCGCGCCCGACTACAACAGCGAATTCCTCAACCGTGTACCACTTTTTGGCCGCGGTTTTGGTGGCCAATTGGACAAGCAACTGCTCCATGTTTTCCAAACGTTTATCAGCGGTTGTTGCGTCGTCGGTCTTGCCCTGCGATTCTTTACCGCCGCCGATCAATGCAGCAGCAGCCGGATCTGGCGGTGTTACCGTCGCCGGAGCGGCGGCTGCTTTCGACGTGATCCCCGTGGGATTTTTCAGCCAAGCAATCAAACCCCGTCCGTGATCTCGCACGTCTTCCCAACATTCGTCCGCCTGATCGGGTTGATGAACTTGAGCGCCCTTCCAAATTTCCCACGCAAACCAAAGGTCTTTTAGTCTTAGATCGAATTGATCGAGCAAAGCTGCATCGTATTCTTCGAGCCGCTGGCGCGCCTATTTGACGATTTGACTATCCGTAGCGGGATTATGCGGTAATGCGGGAATGCACGCTCCCTGAATCAGATCCTTGATCCATTGGATCAGCGAATCAGCATGGCAGATGTTCCATTGTGGTGTGGGCGAGTGATCAACTCTTTCTTCCCACGACGTATCATCTGGTGGCGGCTTCTTTTTCATGGCTCGGTCTCATTGTAACCCCGAAACCCCGTCCTGCTTGCACCAATTCCGCCACATTTGCCTATAGGCCGCTTCGACGTTGCGGGCGAAACGCGGGGCATCCATCAGCGGGGATGCTTGCATCCGCCCGCGCAACGTCCGGCGCAGCTCGGCCAGCCGCGGCAAATCATTGGCCAGGTCCGTCGCGATCTGAACGTACTGTTCCGGCGTCCGGGCGATGAGTTCCGGCACGCCGACGTTGCTCAGGATGCTGGCGCCGCCGCGTCCGACGGCCGTCCGGCCGACAAGGCTCACCACCGGCACGCCCATCCACAACGCATCGCAGGTCGTGATTCCCCCGCCCCAGGGGAACGGATCCAGAGCGATGTCGATCCGGCCGTAGGTTTGCAGGTATTTCGGCCAATTGCCCTGCTCTAAGTAAAACTCCAGGCGATCCGGCGAAATGCCGTTGCCCGCAAATCGCTCGCGCACCGTATCCAGGTGCGCTCCCGGATTAGAATGAAGAATCAGCCGTGACCGCGGCACGGCTTGCAGAATCTCGGCCCACAAATCCAGCGCGGGCGACGAAACCTTGGCGAAATTATTCAAGCAGCCGAAGGTGACGTATCCCGCCGCCGCGGTCGGCGGCGGGGAAGGATCGGGGGTTGGGCCGGTGCTCCTATAGCACCAATACGTTTCCGGCAGCCGGATCGTCCGCTCGCTGTAAATGGATAAATCCGAATCCGATGGATCCAAATATGGATCGGAAAGTCGGTAGTCCATCGTCTCCATGCCCGTGCTGGTGCAACAGCCCAGGTAAGTCGCCTGCACCGGGGCCGGCTTGTGAGCGAAAACGAGAAGACGGTTGTTCGCCGTGTGCAGCGCCAAATCCACCAGAATGTCGATCCGGTCCTGCCGAATCAGATCGGTAGCCTGGGGATCGGACAGCCCCACGATGCTGCGCCAGACATCCGCATAACCCCGGAGTTGGTCGGTTAGCATGTCAGGCCGTAGAACATTGGAGTAACAGAATATCTCCATCTGCCGATGATCGTGCTCGCGCAACAGGGGCAGGAGATTTTGGCCAACAACGTGCACGCGGAAATCCGGCGACACGTAGCCGATCCGCAGGCGGCGGTCGGGGCGGCGGTTGTTGGTGTGCGGCTGAATGAATTTCTTGAGCGGTTCGGCGTGCTGCCGGTTCCAGCGGCGAAGTTCCTCATGAATCATTCTGCCGTCGTGGCCGGGATGATAATGGAGAGTGAAGACCAGATTGCTGTGCAGTCCCGCGTAATCAGACTTGAGCCGTACGGCCTGCCGTTGGGAAGCGATGGCCTCGTCGAGTTGCCCGACGCCCATCAGGGCGCTGCCCAGATTGGCGTAGACTTCGGCGAAATCAGGCTTGAGCCGAATGGCCTGCCGACAGGCGGCGATCGCCTCATCGAGTTCTCCTTTGTCCTTCAGGACATTGCCGAGATTGTTGTGGGCTTCGGGCCAGTTGGGATTGAGGACAATGGCCTGGCGATAGGCGGCGACGGCCTCATCGAATTGTCCTTTGTCTTTCAGGACATTGCCGAGATTGTTGTGGGCTTCCGGCCAGTTGGGATTGAGCGCGATGGCTTGGCGATAGGCGACGATCGCCTCATCGAGTTGTCCTTTGTCTTTCAGGACATTGCCGAGATTGTAGTGGGCTTCAGCGTAGTTGGGCCTGAGGGCGATGGCCTGGCGATAGGCGGCGATGGCCTCATCCAGTTGTCCTTTGTCCTTCACGACATTGCCGAGATTGTTGTGGGCTTCGGGCCAGTTGGGATTGAGGGCGATGGCCTGGCGATAGGCAGCAGTCGCCTCGTCAAGTTGCCCGATATCCTGTAATGCGCTGCCAAGATTGCCGTGCGCTTCGGCAAAATCATGTTTGAGCCAAATGGCCTGCCGATACGAACCGATGGCCTTATCCAGTTGCCCCATGGCCATTAGGGCGTTGCCGAGATTGCTGTGCGCCCCGGCGTAATCAGGCTTGAACCGAATGGCCTGGCCATACGAAGCAATCGCCTCGTCAAATAGACCCATCGCGCACAACGCATTGCCCAGATTGCTGTGCGCCAAGGCGTAATCAGGCTTGAGCCGAATAGCCTGCCGATAAGCGGCGATGGCCTCGTCAAATTGTCCCTTGCCTTGCAAGGCGACGCCCATGTTGTAGTGCGCGTTTGCAAGCTCAGGCTTAAGCCGAATAGCTTGCCGACAAGCAGCGATCGCCTCGTCAAGTCGTCCGATGTCCTCTAACGCTTTGCCGAGATCGCTGTAATAAAACGCATTGGTTGAGCAAATCGCGATCGCCCGTTGGATTAATTCCACGGCTGCGTCCAACTGGCCGGCCTGGCCTGCCAGCACCCCCAACAGACGCAATACGTCAGCATGGTCGGGCTGCTGCGCCAAAATCTGGCGGTATATCCTCTCCGCCTCGGCCAGGTGGCCCGCCTTATGATGCGACAAACCGGATTCGAGTTGTTGCTGAAGAGTCATAGAATTGGACATTGTAATCCCGAATCGCGTCAACGAGTCAGTCAGTTCAAAGGTGCCGGCGGAATCTCGATACAATGTCTTGCCAATGAAACGAATCCACTGGGGAATCGTTGGCTGCGGCGATGTGACGGAAGTCAAAAGCGGTCCGGCGTTTCAGAAAGCCACCGGAAGCGCCTTAACGGCGGTGATGCGCCGCGATGCCGCCAAGGCCGCCGACTACGCGCGCCGGCACGGCGTGCCCAAATGGTACTCCGACGCGGCAAAGCTAATCGCCGATCCACAAGTGGACGCAGTCTACGTCGCAACGCCTCCGGCGATGCATGAAACGTACGCTCTGATGGTCTGCGCCGCCGGCAAGCCGTGTTATGTCGAGAAACCGATGGCCCGCAACACCGCCGAAGCCCAGCGGATGGTGGACGCCTTCGCCGTTCGGGGCCTTCCCTTGTTTGTTGCTTACTACCGTCGTGCCCAACCGCGGTTTGTCAGGGCGAAGAAGATCATTCACAGCGGCGTCTTGGGAACGATCAAAACCGCTTCCTATGCCTACATCGACTCGCAAATGAATATGCGAAGCGATCCCGTTCCCTGGCGGTTTTTGGCCGAGCAAGCCGGTGGCGGATTGCTTTTCGACTTGGGCTCGCACGCGCTGGACCTGATGGACTTTTTCCTGGGCCCATTGGGGGACGTGGCCGGAGAAGCCAGGAACATCGGCAAGCAGTATGACGTGGAGGATTCGGTCAAGTTGGCGTTCACGGCGCGAGGGAAAGTCAAAGGCTGGGCTGAACTTCAATTCAACGGCAGACGCCGCGATGACCGTTTCAAGTTCGACGGCGAAAACGGGAGCCTACAGTTTTCCTGTTTCGGCACGGAACCCTTGGTTCTCAAGGTGTATGGGTGGCGCCAGAAATCATTTGAATTTCCGCCGCTACAGCATGTGCAGCAGCCGTTGATCCAGTCGATTGTTGAAGCACTACAGCCCGGCGCTCACGTCCCCGATTGGCTCAGCACCGGCGCCGTGGCGCTGCGAACGCAACGTGTCATGGATCAGGCCGTTGAGGGCTACTATGGCGGCCGCGAGGACGGGTTCTGGTCCCGACCGTTGAAAAAGTGACGTGGCCGGCTCGATTCGCGGCGGTTGGCTGGCGTCGCAGGCTGACGCCCTGGTTAAAGTTCGCCGCCAAGTGGGAGAAGTCGGCGCTATTTGCCCGCGCGGAAGGCTGGCGACACGAGTGACGCCATTTCCATTATTGAGATCACGCGCGACCGTGGACATCGTGTCCACCAGACTGCTGCGATCCCTTCCAGCCTGACCAGCACTTGCCGCCGACACAACATCGACCCGCAACATTACTTGACGCAATTGCTGACCAACCTGCCGGCCACGCCGATGAGCCAACTGCCCGACTGGCTGCCGGACCACTGGCGAAGGCGAAATCCGGCGACGTCGGGGTAGGATGTGGATTATGTCGCGGGCACCAATCAGACCTCCTCGGCAGGCTCGGGACAGAGAAACGAGACACATCATCCCAGCAAGAAGTATCTCTGATCGCCACAGTCACACCAAATACGGCCGAAAACGTCTCGACCAAAGCAAAGGAGCGGAGATGAGATTGACGGAATTCCGTTGCTGTCCGTGGCTACCAAGGAATAGCGCCCATCTCCATTCAGTGATAGATCATTGAACGTGGCTATGCCGTTCACTACCGCGGCGGTCAGTATGCCGGTCAATACACCGTTTTTGGGGTGCGCGCCGAGCGACAGCGTTACGCTGGACGTGTCGTTGGTCGCCAGGTTGCCGTATTTGTCGTATAGCGCAACCTGCATCCTGAAGATTTTGCCTGAGGAATTTACCCATGAAAATTGATCGACAAAGCGCATTTGAACGGCCGGGCCCGGCGTCACCTTAAAGGTGCTGGATGTGGCGCCGGCCAAACAGCAATCCATTGCCTTAAGGGAATACTGGCCGGTCCTGATAATCGACAAACCCTTGAATATTGCCACGCCATTATATACCTGGACGTTTGCCGTCCCCAACAAAGATGCCCCGCACGAACCGCCAATGAGACTCAGCTTCACCGTGGAATTGCCGGTAGTAACTATGTTGCCGTATTGATCCTCCACGGCCACGGAAACGGCCGGACTGATGATGTTGCCAGCGGTGACGTCTGTGGGCTGCTTAATGAACACCAATTTGCTGGCCTGCGCGGGCGAGATTGCGAACTTATTGGAAGGAACACTGGTGAGTTTGTCGGCTGAATCCGTGGCGATCAGCGTGTAGGTTCCCGCCATCGTGAGCTTCAGGTTCTTGAACGTAGCCACGCCCTTGACTGCCGCCACGCTTACGGTCCCGCCCAGCGTCGCGCCGCTCGGACCTGTCGCAATGGCCAAAGTCACCATCGTGTTGTCGGTAGTAACGATTTTTCCGCTGGCATTCTCGATGTAAACCATCACGGCCGGGCACAGGTTATGGCCCGCGATCACGCTGGTTGGCTGCTGAGCGAAAACCAGGCGTGTGGCAGTTGTTGCCGGGGTGATGACATTGATTTGCGCCGTTGCGCTGGCCGTGTTGTAGTCCGTGGCATCCGTGGGCGCAAAAATGGCGCTGAGGGTCTGATTCTGGCCTGCACTAAGAACGGTCCCGGCCGGCGGAATGTACGCAAAGGAACCCGAGATGTTGGCGGTTGCATCCAATTGGGTGGCGCTCAATGCCGTGCCGGCAGTGATGTTGGCGGGGTTGGCCCAAGTGACAATCGGTGTGGCCTTGTTAACGACGAAAGTCACCGGAAGACTAGAGGTGGCGATGTAATCGGCGTCTCCGGCGAAATTGGCCACGACGGTGTACGTGGCCGCAGCAACGGATGCGGTGGCCGAACCGGTCCCGGATGCCGTATTGCCGACGTAATAGGTCAGCGTCGGGCTGATGCCATCCAAGGCGCCGCCGGCGACGCCGTCCACGTAGAACGTGGCCGGGAAACGCGAGCCGTTGTATGTACAGCCCGCATCGCTGACCGTCAGGGTCGGTGTGGCCTGACCGCCCTGAAATTCAAGGTTGCCGGTGAACGAAGTCATGTCGGCCGGCAGCGAGAGGATGCCACCGCCGATCACGATATTGCCGCCGCCGGTCAGTGGGCCCGAGATTACGATCTGGCTGCCCGCCGCTTCGATTTCCAGCGTGGCGCCGGAATCCACCGTGATGCCATTCGGGAACGTGAGTTGCCCTTGCAGGATCAAGGTGCCGACTTCGACCGTGAGGGGGTTGTCCAAGATCGGGTCGCCGATATCGGTGACGCTCTCAAGCACACCTCGTTCCGCCAAGTCGGCCGTCAGCGGCCCTGAACCCAGGGCGTCGTCTTGGGCAACCTCGACCGTGCCGCTGTTCACGACGACATTGCCGGTGAAATCGGGGTTGCTGGTGGAGATGGCCAAGAGATCCCCGTCGAGCGTGATGGTTCCGCTGCCGTCGAGTGGGCCGACCAACGCCAACGTGCCGTAGACATCGAGCGATCCCGTGCCGGTCAGGTCCACGGTCTGGGTGAGCTTCAATCGCTCGCCCCTGGAACTGATGGTAACAGGCCCTTCCACGGTCACGGGGTTACTGAGGATCGCCAAAGAGCCGGAGGAGTTTTGCAGAAGCCCGCCCTTGAGGTCCAACGTTCCCTTGCCCAAGCCAAAGGCATCCACGTCGTCGTATTCTTTTATGATGCCGTCGCCTTCCAAAACCACGGTGCCGGTGTAGGTGGAGGATCCGCCGGCGCCGGATGTTTCGTCGGTGACGAACGTGCCGCCATCCACATCGATGCCGCCGCCGCCCTCCATGACTCCCCATACCTGCACCTGGCCATCGTCCATGATCTGGTTGGCTCCGCCCTGAAGGTCGGCGCCGATGTTGACCCAACCCTGGGTGCCCGCGTTGCCCGCGACGCTCAAGCTCACACCGGAGGCGATGGCGCCGGTGAAAAAGCTCGTGCCCGGTCCATCCACGGTTAAACCTCCCGTTCCCTGAAGATCGCCGGTGAACGATACCTGGTCGCCAGCGGAATTGGTGTTTATCCCGGCCATGCCATCGAGGGTTGCCGCGGCGCTGAAGGTCACATTACCCACGACCGTCAAGGAGGCGGCGCTCTGGAAGCTTAGGGGATTGTCCAGCGTCGCGCCCGCTCCCGTCCCATTGATCGTTGGGGCAAGAGAGCCGGGCGCCGAGGGGCTGGCCACCACTATTTGCCCAGTTCCCAGGACCGCGACATTGGGAAGCTGGGTCAGGATCACTGTGCCCGGTTGGTCCGATTGTTCCAACGTGATCGTGCCGCCATAGGCGACTGCCCCGGATGTCCGCGGCGAGAACGTCATCGCCGCTGGGAGCGACCCTTCGGTAATCGGCAACGCAGAATTTTAGCCCACTTCGGCCTTGGTGCGCATCGCCACGTCCAGGTGTTTCGCCGCGTAAGAGGCTCATGTACTCCGATTGATGGCGAAGGCGACGAAGCGGCGAAAACGCGACGCTGGTGAGAAGTCTAACCAAGCGAAAACCGTCTCGGTTTTCAAAACCTAGAACCGGTGGTCAGGGGGATTCTTGGTAAGAATATTGGCAATATCGTCCCAATGCCGGTAAACACACCCACAATGTGGTTCTAACGTAAAGCCATTAGAATGTTCATCTTCCAGCACAAGCGCAACGCGGAGTCAATATAAAGGTGGTAGGTTCAAGTCCTACATGGCGCATTTTCACTTTGAAGGAAACGGATCGAACCGCGGATGACGCGGATGGCGCGGATAAGAAATGAATTCATCCGCGTTATCCGTGCAATCCGCGGTTGGTGTTTTCTTCACTCCGACGCTCAACAGCCGTTCTTCGGCGGCACGCCCTGTAATGTGCGCTTCGGCGTGGAACCGGACGGCCATTCGCCGAAACATCCCATAAGAAATCGGTAGTGCGATTTGGCCGATATATCTGGCATGACCGACCGATCGGTGGGCCAAGCGTATCTCTCTGCGCCGGTTTCGCGCCCGGCAATGCTCGCTATTGTTGAGCCGCTGGTCGTGCCGCTGTTCTGTTTTACCCTGCTTTGCAGCTCGGCCCTGTTGTTTCTCGTGGAGCCGATGTTTGCCAAATTGGTGCTGCCGCTGCTGGGCGGGACGCCGGCGGTGTGGAATACCTGCATGGTCTGCTTCCAGGCGATTCTGCTGGCGGGCTATGCCTATGGGCATTGGTCGATCCGCTGGCTGGGAGTTCGGCGGCAGGCGTTGCTGCAATTGCTGGTGCTGTTCATCGCGGCGGGGGCGTTGCCGGTGGCGCTGCCACGGGGATGGGAGCCGCCCGCCGGGCGGAATCCGATGCTCTGGCTGCTGGCGGTGCTGACGGTGGGAGTGGGGGCGCCATTTTTCGCGGTCGCCACGCAGGCGCCGGTGTTGCAGCGATGGTTTGCATCCACGGGTCACCGCGCCGGCGGCGATCCGTATTTTCTTTATGCCGCCAGCAATTTGGGAAGCTTGGCAGCTCTGATCGCGTATCCCACGATTTTCGAGCCGCTCATGCGTTTGGCGGATCAGAGCAATCTCTGGTCGCTCGGTTACGCCGGCTTGATGGGGCTGACGGCGTGCTGTGCGCTGCTGGCGGGATCGGCGGAAAAAACCGAACGCATGCGGATCGAATCCATCCCCGCATTGCGGCGAGTGCGGTGGATTCTGTTGGCGATGGTTCCATCCAGCCTGCTGTTGGGCACGACCACCTTCATCACGACGGACATCGCGGCCGTGCCGATGCTCTGGATCGTACCGCTGATTCTGTATCTTCTCAGCTTCATCCTGGTATTCGCATCGCGGCCGATCGTGCCGCATCGAATCATGGTGCGGTTGCAGCCGGTGTTCGTACTTTGGGTTGCCCTGTTCATGCTGGGGCGGGTGGGCCAGCCGGTGTGGATGGTGCTGGCTCTGCACCTGTCGTGCCTGTTTGTTTCGTCCATGGCGTGTCATGGGGAATTGGCTGCCGACCGGCCCTCCGTGGGCCGGTTGACCGATTTCTATTTGATGATGTCGCTCGGCGGTGTGCTGGGCGGAATGTTCAACGCCCTGGCGGCGCCGCTGCTGTTCCGAAGCGCGGCCGAATATCCGATCACACTAATCGCCGCGTGCGCGCTCTGTCCCCGGTTCAATCCGGGCAAACCGAAGACGGGCCTGCGTGATCGAATTTTGGACGTGATCTGGCCAGCCGCGGTCGGCGCCTTGGCTTGGGGAATGCCGCGAGTAATGGCGGCGGTCGTCGGCCGGGACTCCATCTCGTTGCGGATACTGGCGCTGGGGATCGCGGTCATGTTCGCCGGAGCGGCGATCCCGCGGCGGGGAAGATTCCTCGCAACGCTTGCCGTTCTCTTCCTGGTCGCCGGCGCCGATACGGGACAAGGCCGGGTCCAACTCATCCGAAGAAGCTTTTTCGGAATTCACCGTGTCGTCCGCAACCCCGATGGGCCGTTCAATGATATTTATCACGGCACGACCGTACACGGCCGGCAATTCGTGGATTCCATCACCGGGATGCCCGCCCAGCCGACGGTTGCCCTGACCTACTACACCCGAACTGGGCCGATCGGCCAGGTTTTGACGGACATGCCTGACTCGCACCGGGCGAAGCGCATTTGGGTGGTGGGCCTCGGCGTGGGAAGCCTGGCCGCCTACGCCGATCGGTCCACGCAGCTCACCTATTTCGAAATCGATCCGGCGGTTCGATGGATCGCCCAGGATTCCGGCTACTTCACATTTTTGAAATCGGCCGAGGATCGCGGCGCGGACGTTCGGATCGTCATGGGCGACGCGCGGCTGACGCTCCGCCAAGCCGCCGGCCGCTCGGCGGTAGGCGAAGCCTCCGCGTGCGACGTTCTGGTCGTCGATGCATTCTGCGGCGACGCGATTCCAGTCCATCTGCTGACCCGGCAAGCCATGAACATTTATCTCGACAAGCTCGATCAGAAAGGGATGTTGGCGTTCCACGTTTCGAATATGTATCTGGACCTGTTGCCGATCTGCTCGGCGCTGGCCGCCGACGCGGGTTGCGCGGGGGTGTATCGGAACGATCTTGACGTCAGTCCCGCCGAGGCAGCCGAAGGCAAATCGGCATCACAATGGGTCGTCATCGCCCGCGATAAAGCGACGCTGGCGAAGCTGGCCAACGATCCGCGATGGCGGCCGCTTCCGTCCACCCCAGCCACTCGGGTTTGGACCGACGATTTCTCGAACATTCTGACCGTATTCCGCTGGCGATGAGTTTCCGAAGAAATGGAGACCGTTGCATCGCAAAGGCCAAATCGACGCTCCGATGACGGCATTTCGGCTTGACGGAACATAGCCAATAAGCTATATTTCGGGTCATGTGGGCAGTTGAAACGACCGAAGATTTTGACACATGGTTCCGCAGCTTGAATGAAACAGAGCGGGAAGAGCTTTATGCGGTGATCGGCCTGCTCAAGATTGTGGGTCCGCAGCTTAAACGGCCCCATGCGGATACGCTCGATGGATCGGATTATGCGAACATGAAGGAGCTTCGGGCAAATACGGCCGGATCGGTGCTTCGTGCGGCTTTCGCGTTCGATCCATTGCGAACGGCGATTTTGCTGACTGGCGGTGATAAGTCCGGAATCAGTGAGAGACGATTCTATAAGCAACTGATTGCCAAAGCAGACAAGTTATATAGATTGCATTTGGAGAAGATCAATAAACGGTTGAAAGAGAAAGGCAAGGGTAAATGACATGGCCAAATCTTTTGACGAACTTGCCAGCCGCGTGATGAGCGCCAAGTCCCGTGCCCGAGCGGACCGCCGGACCAAGGAATTGCTGGCTGAATTGCTGCTGTCAGAGATTCGCAAGCTGGCAGGCAAGAGCCAAGGCGAACTGGCCAAGGTGCTTGGAATCAGGCAACCATCGCTTTCCAAGCTGGAAAGTCAGGATGATATGCAAATCTCCACGCTTAAGAAGATCGTTGAAGCATTGGGCGGGGAAGTCCATATCGTCGCCAGATTTCCCAATAAAAGCGTGCGGATCAAACAATTCGATGACAGCCCGCGCCCGGCAAGAAATGCCCGAAAGTTACAGCTTGTTTGATGCCTATCCTCCTGAAAACCCATCCCAAGTGCCGATAACCTGTTTAGCCTGGCGGCGGATCGTCGCCAACCATGACCCAGTTGGAGGAACAACGTCGCCCCTCCGCCGTACAAGCCGCGACGAACGTTCGGCTGTCGATTGAGGCGGCGATGCTTCATCATCGGGCCGGCCGGCTTGCGGATGCGGAGAAGATATACCGTCAAGTCCTGGTTGATCTGCCGGATCAATCGGACGTTCTTCATTTGCTGGGGATGTTGTCCGGACAAACGGGGAAAGTCGATGCGGGCATCGAACTGGTCTCCCGGGCCATCGGCATTAAACCCAACTCGGCTGCTTATTACGACAGCCTGGCGAAGCTCCTCAAAAGCTGCGGGAAAATCGACGAAGCAATCGCGGCCTATCGCGAGGCGCTGAAACTCAATCCGGATTTTGCCGAGGCGCATAACAACCTCGGGGTTGCCCTTCGCGCTTCCGGGCAGTTGGAAGCCGCCAATGCCGCGTTTGGCGAGGCGATCAGGATCAAGCCCGCCTTCGCCGAGGCGCACAGCAATCTCGGCAACGGTCATGTCAAAGCCCGGCGGTTTGATGAGGCCGTCGCCGCCTGCCGCCAGGCCATCGCCCTGAAGCCTGATTATGGGGATGCCTTCAATAACCTGGGCATCGCGCTGTCGGGCAAGGGATCAATCGACGAGGCGATCGCCACATATCGGAAAGCGCTGCAAATCAATCCGAATCACGTCGAAGCCCTCAACAATCTGGGCATCGTCCTGCGCGAGGCGGGGTCGCTCGATGATTCCGTTGCGGCGCATCGGCGGGCGCTGGAACTTCGGCCGGAATATGCCGAGGCGCATAACAACCTCGGAAACACACTGCGAAGCCTGGGACGACTCACGCAATCGGTCGCGGCATACCAGCGGGCCGTCGATATCAAACCCGCTTACGCGGCGGCGCATAACAATCTGGGAGTCGCGCTCTGGGAAACGGGCCGGCACGCCGACGCGATTGCCGAGTGCCTCACGGCCATTGAACTGAATCCCGATTTCGCCGAAGCCCACAACAGCCTGGCCAACATCCTGAGAGACCAAGGCGACCTCGATCGGGCCGTCGAGCATTACCATCGCGCTTTGCAATTGAATCCGTTATATGCCGAAGCGCACGGCAACCTGGCCGTGGCGCTGAAGGATCAGGGTCGATTGGAGGAGGCGCTTGGGCATTGCAGGCGCGCCATTGAGATTCGGCCGGATCACGCGGCCCACAGCAATCTGATTTACCTGCTTCATTTCCATACGAACGCCGATCCCCCGGCTATTCTGCGCGAGCAAACGGACTGGGCCGGCCGGCACGCCGAGCCGCTTCGGCGGGAAATCCGTCCGCACGGCAACGCGCCTCAATGCGATCGCCGTCTGCGGATCGGCTATATCGCGCCCTATTTCCGCCGGCACGTGGTGGGGTTGAACGTCCTGCCGCTGCTGCGGGAGCACAATCACGAGCGGTTCGAGATTTTCTGCTATTCGGATGTCATTCAGGGCGATTCGCTCACGGAGCAATGCCGTGGCTACGCCGATTGCTGGCGGGATATCGTCGGCATGACGGACCGCCGGGTCGCGGAAACGATTCGGGCGGACAAAATCGACATTCTCGTCGATTTGTCGCTGCATTTGGCTTGCAACCGCTTGTTGGTGTTGGCCCGCAAGCCGGCGCCGGTGCAGGCGACTTTCGCGGGATACCCCGCCGGCACGGGGTTGAGTACGATCGACTATCGGATCACCGATCCGCTGCTCGATCCGCCGGATGCCGATCGATCGGATTACGTTGAAAAACCCATGCGGCTTTCCAGCAGCTTTTGGTGCTATGACGAGCCGGCCATGACCGCCGGATTGGACGCGATTCCCCAGGTCAACCCGCTTCCAGCACGATCCGCGGGATACGTCACGTTTGGTTGCCTGAACAACTTCTGCAAGGTCAACGACGGCGTTCTGCAACTCTGGGCGCGGGTGTTGCGGGGAGTTCCCAAGTCCCGTCTCTTGCTTCTGGCGCCGAAAGGCCAGACGCGGCGACGCACGGCCGATCGCCTGGCGAAACTCGGGGTGTCCGCCGACCGCATCGAATTCGCCGACCATCAGCAGCGCGAACAATATCTCCAGGTGTACCATGGCATCGACGTGGGACTCGATACCACGCCGTACAACGGGCACACCACCAGCCTGGATTCGCTTTGGATGGGTGTGCCGGTGATTACGTTGGCCGGAGCTTGGGCGGTGGGAAGGGCGGGATTAAGCCAATTGAGCAATCTCGGATTGCATGAACTGGCTGCGCGGACGCCCGAAGAGTACGTGCGCATCGCGGTGGAATTGGCCGCGGATATGGACCGCCTCGGTCAGCTTCGCTCGGAGCTGCGCCAAAGGATGCGCCGTTCGCCCCTGATGGACGCCCCGCGCTTCGCCCGGGACGTGGAGTCGGCGTATCGATCGATGTGGACGGCCTGGTGCGGCCGGAATTCCAAATGACCGCGGACCGCAGCCCGCGAGCTTCGGCAATTCGCGCTCAATACCACACGTTGATAATCAGCGTCGGTTCCTTGAGCTTGCCGTCCCACATGCCGATCGTGCTGGCCGTGAATTTCACTTCGATGTCGGGATGCGCTTCCAGCCAGTCGTTGATGGTCTGATCGAGATACTCCACGCCTTGCTCGCTGAGCCGGCAATGGAACGTCCGCATGCGCACCGCGCCGGTCTTGTCCGTATTCGTCGGTCGCTTGTAGGTGTGCTGCACCAGGGAAGAAGCTGCGGAGATGTTGTGAATCTTGCTCTTGGCTGCTTCGGGGGTGCCGGGCTTTTCCTCGGTCACCAGGGTCAGCGGCTCTTCGGCGTGCGGCGGGCGGGTCGGTGCAACCGGCGGCGGGGCGATACCCGCCGACTGCGGACGCAGGCTGATCCCCGACGACGGCGCAGGCGGCCGTAGCGTCGGCGCTACCGTCGGATTCGTAGTATGAGTTCCTTGCGCGATGCCAGGCCGACTCTCAATCATGACATCCTCCCGATTTGATTTCTTGCTCTCAGCCCAAGATTTGACCGACAAAGCATACCATATCGCAACCCGCCTGGCCAGTGAATTGGGGGGATATCTCCCGGGAAACCGCAATCTGTTCAGCGGCGGCACTTGCGCGGCGTTTTCGGCCCCAAATCGATCCCTATTGCCTTGCCTGTCCAACCCGGACCAGCACCACTCCGTGGCGGGGGACTTGGCATTCATACTGCCCGTCGAAATCACCCAAATCCTTTTGTCGCCATAAATCGCGGACCGGCTGCTTGCCGTCCAGGGCCAAATCCGACCACTTGACCGTCACCATTTCGGGCATTTCCCCGCGGTTGAAAAGGCCCACGGCCTTGGTCCCGTCCTGGAGATTCTTTGCCCAGACCTCGGTGTCGTCCCCCTTGGCCACGCGCGACGCCTGGTTTCCCAGCGCGTCCTGGTTCACGGCAAGCACTTCGTCGTTGGTCAAAAGATTGAGCGTGAAATCATCCATCTGCGTCATGTCGCAGCCGATCAGCAGGGGGGAGCAAAGCAGGCACCAAAGGGTGATGTGCGTATATTGCTCGTTGCCAGACAGATGGGTCGCGTGCAGCGACGGTCCCCAGCCGACCTTCCCCACCACCAGCATGTCCGGATCGTTCCAATGCCCCGGTCCGGCGAATTTTTCGTGCCCGGCTTCGCCGAAGCCGTTGCGCGTCATGCTGCCCCAGTTGTCGCTGATGTCGCCCGTGGTCCGCCAGCAGTTCCCGCCCGCCTGCTCGCCCCATTCCCAGACGTTGCCCATGCCGTACTGGCAAAAGCTGAAAAGAACGTCTCGGTTTTGCCGCAGCAGGGCGTCCCGCATTACGAGGTAGGGATGCCGCAGGATTTCAGGTTCGGGCGGTGGATTCGGCCCCTTGCGGATTTTGTCCGCGATCCCGCCGTATGAACACCAATCATACTTCAGATAGTCAAAACCCCATTGGGAATATTGCTCGGCATCCTTCTGCTCGAATCCGTAGCTGGCGGTGAATCCACCGCAGGTGGCCGGACCGGGCGAGGAATATAATCCCGCCCGCAGGCCTTTGGAATGAATGTAATCCGCCAGCGCCTTCATGTCGGGAAACTTGGCGTTGGTGAGAACGTGCCCGTCCGGAGCGCGGCGCTTTTCAGGCGGCGCCGACGCGCGGATCTCCCAGCAATCATCTATGTTGACGTACGTCCAACCGTGGTTGATCAGCCCGGAATTGACCATGGCATCCGCGGCGGCGCGAACTTTCCCGTCACTCACCGCGCCGGCGAAACAATTCCAACTGTTCCATCCCATCGGCGGCGTCAGCGCAATCCTGTCCCCGACTTCAATCCGAAGCTCGCGCTCATCGCTTCCCAATGCGTTGCTCGCCTTGAGCTTGACGACCGATTCTCCGGCTGCGTCGGCGATGCCCGTGATCCGCCCCGTGCCGGCATCAAGCGAAAGCCCCGCGGGCAAACCCTGGGCCGAGAACGTCATTGGCCGCTCGCCCGTCGCGGCAATGGTGTACAGCGCCGGATGTCCGGGCCGAACCCCGAACACCCGGGCCCCGTTGATCCTGGGCGTTGCGGGCGGCTTGGGAGTCAGAATCTCCGCCGGCGGTTCTTCGGGCAACGCCATCGGCGTCGGACGCTTGCCCGAGTAGGTGATTTGCCCGTCCGCCCAGTCGGCGTGCGCGAAATCAATCGATCCGCCCGCTTCAATTTCCAGAAACAGGTCATGAACCCCGCTCAAATCCACGTCAATCGGTTTGGCCGGATCACCTCGCCTGATCGGCCCGGATAAAAACAGGGTTTTGTGGTCGCCGACGACTTTGAAATCGATGTTTCTCCACGTCGGGAATTGAGCGATGGTGACTTCATCATCCAACCCCACCCTCGCGGTAAATCGCGTGGCGGTCCCGCCAAGGTCGATCAGCCAGATCGCCGTCGCATGGCTCCCCAAACCGTGTTGGAATTTTTGCCCGCCGATGGATAGGGGATTTCCGTCGACGCTCTTGCCCGCCATGGGAGCTCCGTAATCCTGATGCAGGGCGTCCAGCGGAAGCTCTTCCAGCCGAACGCTGTCGGCCAGGGTGAGGCTGCTCGTCAATAAAAGCGCCAGAAACGCAATGGGCGCTGCCATAATGTTTTGCGGAATCCGCCCTTTTCCCCCTCCCCCTGTACTCAGGGGGAGGGTTGGGGTGGGGGTTCTTCCGAGCCTGCAAAAATCTTTGGCAACGCCCAACGCGATTGCATATCTCATTTCGTGCGATCTCCTGTCAGAATAATTGTTCCAGAATTCCCTCCATCGGCGTCTGAACGCAGGTGAAGATCGGCGTGTCGCGCAGCGTGTATTTGCTGCTTTCGGTTTCCCGCAACTCCATCACCAAATCCAGGAAATCCGCCGGCTCGTCCGTCTCGAACGCCACCACGAATTCCTGATCGTCCAGCCCGAAACTGTACGTCGTGTTCAGCTTCACGCTCGGATACTTGTTGCCGATCTTGATGTGCACGTCCATGATCGCCTGACGCTCCTCCAGTGGCAGAAGATACCATGCCCGCGTCTTTACAAACGGATAGATGAACAGATATTTCCGCTGGCCCGGAACGAGATGCGTCCGGCTCTGCCCCGTGTGGAACGGATCGACTTTGTCAATGTACGTGCTGCGCTTGGTCATCGACACGAAGGAATGCGGCGTGCTCAGATACCCGCCCAGACGCGAACGATTGATCGCCTGCGTCTGGGCCTGGAATTCCTCGGTCCCGGCGGAAATCCGCCAGAGCACGAAGTCCGCGTCACCGCGCAGCCCGACCGTGCTGTAGGACAAACACAGCAATCCCGGCCGCGGCTGACTGAAAATCGCCGCGAACTGGGCGCGGGCCTGTTCCTTCTCCAGGTCCGGCAACCGCCGAATCGCCGGATCCACCTTGAAGCACGCGAAGTTCACGAATTGCCGCGTGATCGGCCGCACCCCGGCCTGCGCCGAAGGAGCGGCTGCGGTCTGGCTCATTTGCTTTTCCATGGAACCCCCATCTTAGCCGCTCGCGCTCGTTCAGGGTAGGAAATGAACTCGATGAATTGGACTGCAACGGGCGCGCATCGCCCCCCATTCACTATCCACTATCCATTGTCCACTGTTCTGCTTTCTCGCGCAGCGCCCTACTTGCTGCTCCGACGAATCGGCCGCTTCATGAATCCCAACGCACCAACCGCCAGCGACGCCATAGACGCGGGTTCGGGAACGGGAACAGTATTCATTGCGATGCTCTCCGCATCGTTGTAGCCATCCACGCCGTTTATAACGATTGGCTGACCGGAGGTATCCAGCGGGGCACTCAGAAAGATATCCTCGCCGAACGGAAAGGAATAGGACACCTCAAATCCGGATGCAGAGTCGCTGGAAGTACCCAGCAGAGTCCAGGCCGACGATAGGTCTAAAGATTCGGTCATCCCGTTCCACACGTAGTACTGAACGGCGCTAACCGCAGGGCCACTCGTGGGTAGTCCCGTGCTCGGATCGTGCCAGGAAAACGTGAGATCTGCCGACAAAGTTGGAGTATACATGGGGAATGCATTATCGGCAAGGGAGCCATCGATGTAAGTGCTGCCGACGAAAGCTAGCGGGATCTTGGTTCCTTCCTGGTCTTCCAGCAGTTGCTCAAGGCGGATTACGGAGTCCTCTTGCTCCTGAGTCTCGCCCCCTAACCAGGTTGGCAGAAGTGAAAGTGCTTTCGCCGCAGCGTCAACGGCCAAAGATTTCAACAGGGAGTCGGCAGACGCGCTACGTCCAGACGATATGAACGCTAGTGTCAAACCGAATATCAACCATCTCTTGAAGGAGCTAAAACGTGGTGCGAACCTTACTCCTTGCATGATTCTCCTCCTCTTTTCTATGTCCCCAGCGCACCTTCCGATCCTCGGATACACCTGCCACGCGGCTCCCATGCCTACTACCTGGTCCGACGAACCCGCATCATCAATCCCAACGCTCCAGCCGCCAGTAACGCCACGGACGTGGGTTCGGGAACCACGTTGTATATGTCTCCATCGGTTGTAAAGGTAGTGCTCTGCTGGGGGTTTTTACCCCATCTGTCCTTGTTGTACCACCACCACCAGGGGAGGCCTCTGCCATTAATATCCGAAATCCAAACCCCGCCATCTTCGGTATCATGGCCGGAATACCAGGTTAGGGGGGCTATTGGCGAGCCGTCCAGAGTCCATGTCCCGTCGCCGACCTCCTCATCTTCGAGAGAGCCGAACATGAAGGTTCCGTCGGCATTGATGGAGCCTGGAATGTCGTAGTTGACGGCATAGGTATTGCCGCCGTATCCCAAGGTGTCGGAAAATGTCAGGTCGAACGTCGATGACGTCGGATAGGAGATCGCGCTGGTGCCGCCGCCGGTCACGCTGCCGCCGCCGAACGTCCCTGTCGTGTTCCAGCTGACCGTACCCGCGGTGTTGGTGCCGTTTGCATACGCAAGATTGAGAGCCTCACCTAGGTAAAGTCCGCTGAGCGTTCCCGTCCAGCTCGTGGCCGTGGTCGTCGAATTGAAGCTAATATCTTGCGTCGGTACGCCCAACTGTCCCACTTGGTAGCCTGCGGAAAGGTACAAAAAAACTGCGTCCGAGTCGGAAGCAGTTGACTGGGTAATGGCTGAAACAGTCCCGTCGGTCAATTGCTGCGCCGAGGTGTTCTCTGTGCCTGCAACAAGGCCAAGCAGGAACATGGCCATAGTGCTGACTGTAACTGTCGTGGTTTTGAATTGGAAGAAACTACAAGTGACGCAAGCCCTTCTTACACTTTCCATGATTGTCCTCCTCTGTTCTGTGTCCCCAGCGCGCCATGCCATCGTCAACGCGATGGGAACATGCACCGGGGAGTGTCTTTTCTGTATGGCAAGCCGTCGCTTCCTGTCACCGCCCGCAGCCAGAACTTCTCTCCGCCGAGCGAATCCACTCCTTTCATCGACGACCCGCGAAGGACGACTTCGAGCAACCAAGAAGCGTCCTATGTGTTCTTGTGGCGCGCGGAAAGGGGCCTCCCCAAGTGTCAGCTATTGGGTTGTCTTACGCCGCCCTCCTTCGCCTGGCCAGTAGGCCGATGCCACCGATGCCGAGAAGTACGATGGCGGAGGGCTCAGGCACGTAGAGCGCGGTCACAAAGCCCTGAGCGACGTTGTCTCCGTCCACTCCTGGAATCACTATCGGATTACCATTCGCATCATACGGCACGGCCTCAATCGCCGGCTCGGCGCTGCTGCTGACGACATAACTGGTGCTGAAGCCTGAGGATGCGTCGTAGGATGTGCTGATTGGAACGAGGTCGGTCGGGGAGGTTGGATCGACATTTACCAGATACTCGACAGACCCGACCGGCGGCCCAGCAGTATAAAGACCAGTTGCTGGATCGACGAAGCCGAAATCAATTGAAATTGTCTGGCCCTGCAAGGCTAGGACAGTCGGATATCCCGGCGTTTGCGCGATGCCCGCTATCTCGTAAATGGCAGGCTGCCCGATGGCGCCCACACTCGCGACCTTTTGCTCATTCTTGTAAGCCCAATAGTAGTTGTTTATGTTTCTGGTTTCATCCGACCAGGAGTAGGCACCAAGCAAGGTGTTCGCCCTTTCAGTAGCAGCATTCGTCCAGTAGTCCCAGTAACTGATTGCGTAGCTCGGCGTCGTGGTCGCAAACAGACTCGTTACGACCAGCGCTGAAATAATCAGCATTGGTCGATTCATCATGGAACTAAAAGTGACGCGAGCCTTTTTTACATTTTCCATGGTTGTCCTCCATTGTTCTATGTCCCCAGCGCACCATCCCACCGTCAACCAACGCGATGGGAACGAGGAACGAGCACCGGGGGTGTGTTTCCTGCATGTCCAGCCGTCGCTTCCTGTCACCGCCCGCAGCCAGAACTTCTCTCCGCCGAGCGATTCCTCTCCTTTCAACGATGACTCGCGAAATACGGCTTGAAACAACCCAAAAACGTCTGTTACGTTCTTGTTAACGCGCCGCGACGGACAGGGTCAATCGGCTTTTGAGCTGTCAGCTATGCAGCCGTCAGCTATTCAGGGGACACCGCGGTGATGCGCACCTGCCACCAATCGCCCGAAACGGGCTTTCCGGTCGGGCGGTCATCAATAAATAACGAAAAATAATTTGATAATTCCGCAACGAATGAAGGGCCACGATCTAGATGGATGACTTACCGCCCGCTTCGCTTGAGACCGCCGAGCACGCGGAGAAATGCGTGTGCGCCACAGATGAAGACCGATGGACACGCATGAATTGAAGAAGTAACGAGTTGCGAGTTGCGAGTTGCGAGTGAAGGGAGTTGCTTTGCTCGCAGCACGCAACTCGCAACTTCCTCGGTCTTATCCGTGTCCATCTGGTTTTCATCGGTGGCAAATATTCTCCCTTTTTTTCGCGGCGCTCCTTGCGACCTCTAGCGAAGCGGGCGGTGAATCCGTGTTTTCCGGCGCGCCGTTGCGTTTCGAACTTCCAAGCAAATACTTGCGTTCGGATTCCATTTTGGTTGCGGCTAGGCCGCGCCGGGTTATCCGCGTCATCCGCGGTTCAATCCTTTCCTCGTACCGCCTGTCCCCAACGGGATAACGGGAAAGGCGGTCACTCAGATTTGCGGGAAGGCAAAGTATTTCCAAACAAAAACCGGCGGCGCAACGCGCCGCCGGGTTCAAGATTTGCCGCGATTTGAACTGGCCACCGTCTGGCCGGCGCGTCCGCCTAAGCCGTTCGCCGCCGCAGGCCCAGTCCGAACATCAGCAGTCCAAGCATGCCGAGGGTCGCTGGTTCCGGAACGAAAACCGAAACGTCGCTCAGGTCGTCTCCCTTTGGATACAGCGTGCCGGGATCCAGATTTAACGACGACTCCCAGTTGCTGATTTTCAACGCGCTGCTTTGGCTGGTGAAGATGTCTAAGTCGTTCGCGTAGGAGCTTAAGATATTAATCGCTCGTTGATCGGTCGGAAGCAATCCGGCGCCCTCAACCGTGAAGTCGAGCGTATCTACCCAGGAAGTTCCATTCAAGACAAAATTGCTCCACGCCGGAACATAATATCCGCCATCGGACTCCCCGGTGGGACCCAGCCCAGGCGTCCAGCAGTACCACGCAAGCAAGTTCTCATTCGTCGCAACGATCTGAGGGGATTGCAGCGTATACGGCGCGGTGAACGCGGCAGGCAGGTTGTTATCGCTTGAAATCGCGAAGTTCGCCGTCAGAATGGGCGCCTTCACGACGTCCTCTTGATTTGTCGTCGATAATGTTTCGCCGTGCGAATTGCTTCCATTGGGCCAAGGCGACATTGCGGGCATGTCGTAGGTGATCGTGGCCTGAATTTGAAAGGCCGTGATGTTCCCGCCATTCAACGTGATCGAATTCACTACCCCGGTGATCGCGTTGGTTCCAAGCGAGCCGCCCCCGCCGCTGACTGTGTTTACCGGCGGTTCCGGGTTGTCATAAAACTGAATTCTACGAGAAAACTGGGTTCCGGTCGGAAGGCCGCCGGATTCATTTGAGAACCACTGGCCCTGCGATGCCGTCGGATCAACGGTCGGCCCGGTATACGGGTCCGATCCGGAAACTACGGGTGGTTTGGTAATGTCCAACTCCGGCGCCGCCAGCGCCACCCCTGCGAAACCCAAAATACCCAAACAAGCGATTGCCAGTTTCATCACATTCTCCCTTCTGCCTGAATAAAGGTGACGCACACCCTTATTATTCCATTTCATCAACCGGGATTCGCAAAATGCGGCCCGATACAATCACAAAACGTCTAATAGGGGTCTATAACGCGCGGCGAGGAATCGCGTCAATCGGCTTTTGAGCTGTCAGCCATTCAGCCGTCAGCTATTGAGGGGATACTGCGCAGATAGGCGGCTTGCGTACGATTCGAGCATCATTGAATTAGTGCCCCTTAAAAAACAACCGGCGGCGCGAAGCGCCGCCGGTTTCGAGATTTGCCGCGATTTGAACTGGCGACCGTCTGGCCGCGCGGCCGCCTAAGCCGTTCGCCGCCGCAGGCCCAGTCCGAACATCAGCAATCCAAGCATGCCGATGGTCGCTGGTTCCGGAACGAAAACCGAAACGTCGCTCAGGTCGCCGTTAATCGCAACGTCGGTCGGGATGGTGTTGTTCGCCTCCTCTACTACATACGGAATGCCGGGATCCAGATTTAATGACGACTGCCAATTGGCGATTTTCAACGCGCTGCTTTGGCTGGTGAAGATGTCGTATCCGTACGTGTAGGAGTCCTCTATATTAGTCCATCGTGGATCGGTCGAAGGCAATCCGGCGCCCGGAACAATAAAATCGAGCGTATCCACCCAGGACGTTCCATTGAACGTGAACGTGTCCCACGCCGGAACAAAGTACCTCCCATCGGGCTGCCCGGGGGGAGCCTCCCCAGGCGACCAGCAGTACCACGCCAGCAAGTCCTCGTTCGTCGCAAGGATCGGAGGATCTTGCTCCGTGTACGGTCCTATGGACGTGGAAGGGTCGGGAACGGCTGGCATCGCGAAGTTCGCCGTCAGCGTCGGCGGACTGTACCGGGCGACTTGATCTGTCGTCAATGTTTCGCCGTGCGAATTGCTTCCATTGGGCCAAGGCGATAGGGCGGGCATGTCGTAGGTGATCGCGGCCTGAATTTGAAACGCCGTGATGTTCCCGCTCTCTAACGTCACCGAACTCACTACCCCGAGGATCGCGTTAGTTCCATCCCAGCCACCCCCGCCATTGGTTGTGTTTACCGGCTGCTCCGGATTGTCATAAAACTGAATTGGACGAGAAAACTGGTTCCCGGTCGCAACCCCGTAGGATTCATTTGAAAACCACTGGCCCTGCGAGGCCGTCGGATCCACACTCGGCCCCGTATACGGGTCCGATCCGGAAACTACAGGTGGGTTGGTAATGGGCAACTCCGGCGCCGCCAGCGCCACCCCCGCGAAACCCCAAATACCCAAACAAGCGATTGCCAGCTTCATTGGATTCTCCCTTCTTACGATTAAAGGTGACGCGAACGTTTATGATTCCATTTCATCAACCACGACTCGCAAAATACGGCTTGAACCAACAATAATACGTCTGATGTGTTCCTAGTAACGCGCGGCGACGGACGGCGTCAATCGGTTTTTGAGCCGTCAGCTATTGAGCCGTTAGCTCTTCAACTGAAACCGTGCACATGGGCAACTTGCGCACGATTCGAGAATCAATCATTGAGTTGCCCCCCCCCAAAAAAAAGCGGGGACGCGGTTTGCGTCCCCGTCATTCTCCCACCCCGTTAAGCCGGGTACCCACTATCCCTTCCTCTCTCCGGCCACGTCCGAACGCCTCTGCGAATTCAAGGCACTCGCCCGTCGCATTCGCCCCAAATCGCAGGGGCTTTCGAATTGCCATATATGTAGCATCGGAAGCAAGAAAAACAAGTCGGCTATTCAGCCGATAGCTGTTCAGCCGTCAGCTATTCAGCGGACATCGCCCCGACGTGCGGTTGCCGCAGATCGGCGGCAGCGGACTGCCCGGCTCGGCGGTCATTAGTAAAAACGCGGTGAGAATTTTGAGGATCAACTCCGGCTGGCTGCGAACCGAAAGTTTCCCGTGCAGACGATCCATGTGGGCATGCACGGTATGCGGCGACACGCGCAGCCGGCGCGCAATCTCCAACTCCCTCTGATCCTCGAGCAAGGCTCGCACGATCTGAACTTCGCGGGGAGAAAGCTTCAGCTTCACGGCCAATCGTTCCCATGCCGCTTCGTTCAAAAATGACGACAATGAGCGTGAATTGATTTCAGTCATTGGCCCGTCCCCGAAAAGCTGAGGTGGGAAGCGGAAAAGGCGGCGGCGCCAATTCAAGGTTTCGCTTCCTGCCTTCGGGTCGGATATGCGGGTTGGCTGGGTGCTTCAACGCCGAATACCGAAACGTCAAGGGGCATTATACCGCAATGCGGGCGGGTAAACACTATAATTGTGATATTGGCCAGTCTTGGCCGCTGTCAAACAGCCGATTTCCCCGTATCCGCCTCGCCACGTCTGCCGCGTTCTGCCCGCATCTTGATCGCCCGTATCGCCAGGAACATGGGAATCTCCTGGCGCGCCGTGTTCTCCGCCGCCGCACGCGGGCCGCTGGTGCTTTGCTTGTGGCTCGGCCATTCTTCCATCGCGTCGATCAAAAGCCCGGCGCCGCGCAGGGCCTTGACGTAGCCGCCGATCGGGCGATGGAACGTCCAGGTGTATTGATTCGGATTCGAGCCCGGGTGCGTGGCGATTGGAGTCTTGCGGGGAAGCAGGTATCGGTCGATCCGCCGATATTGCGCCTTGGCCGATTCATCCCAGCCCCAACTCGTTTCCTTCGCTCCGCGAAAGCACGGGTGCATCATGACGATCACGAGGCGGCCGTCGGACTTTAGGACCCGCGCGACGTTTTGGAATATCGGCGGCAGGGGATGAACATTCTGGATCGCCAGCACGCATACGGCCGCATCGAACTTCCCGGCGGGCAGGAGATTGGAAAAGTCCCGCGCATCACCGACGAGGTACTGGATTTCCGCCGGCCCGCGTTGCCGCGCCGCGCGGATCAATTCCGCGGCCGCGTCCACGCCGGTCACATTAATCCCGCGCGAATGCAGGACTCGGCAAAACACGCCTTGCCCGCAGGCCACGTCGATGACCTTCTCCCCCGCCGCCGCGCAGAGTAGCCGCAGCGCACCGGGGATGACGACTTGCTGGTGATATTCGCTGCCGGACTCGCCGACGTGCTGATCGTACCAGTCCGCGACGTCGCCCCAGTCGGTGGAGACAAATTCTTTGCCGGGAGATTGGGGCCGTGGATTGCGGGGTGGATTGGTCATTTCTTTCGGCCGAGCGCGTCGGCCGGAAGGAATACGATTCGCTCGCCTGAATTCGCCTTATTTGGCTCATGCGCTCCGCAGCCGGTTGAACAGCACGATCCGAGCTTGCTGCGCTTGCCCGCCAGCGTCCGCCATCCTTGCCGCGCGAGGAACCCGGCGCATGCCGCGACGGCCAAAAGAACCAGAAGATTTTGCAGCCACATCGACATCACGATTACTCGAAGAATTTCTTCACCAGAATCTTGGCTTCTGGCCGCGCCAGCGGCGCGATGGTTTCATCTTCGCCCAAGGCGCCGATTTCGGCATAACGATACGCAAACTCCTGTTTTTCATCCGCAATCGGCTGGCGATAGACCTCCAACCGCCGCGCCGCCAGATTGACGATCCAATATTCCGGAATTCCCGCCGCCGCGTATAACCCCGCCTTGCGCCGATCCAGCCGAAGGCTGGAATCACTGATCTCCACCACGATGATCGCGGTAGTGGGATGATCGTCGAGCGGCTCGGCGTGCTCCGGAGTCACGGCTATATCCGGCTCGGGCTCTGAATCTTCCAACACGTTCAACGGCATCTGGATCCTCACCCAATATCCGTCGGCAAACGCCGTATGAAGAAACTTGGAAACGCGAAGAATTCCCATGGAATGTGGATGTCCTTGCGGCGGCATTTGCACAATCTCCCCGCGAAGCAGCTGTACGCGCTGACCGTTGAACCAGCCCTCGTCAGCGAGCCGATAATACTCCGCTCTCGTCCAACGTCGAGTTATGGGTTCTGCCAGAGTCATAACGTCACCGCGAAGATTATAGCATTCCGCTCGCCATCACGCGTGCAAAAACAGCAATCCCGCCTGATATACGGTCAAACTCCCCGCGTACGCCAGGACGTTCATGTACACCACCATAAAGATCGGCCAACGCCATCCGCCGGTTTCGCGGCGGGTGATGGCGATCGTGCTCATGCACTGTAGCGCCAGCACGAACCACACGAGCAAACTGACGGCCACCAGCGGCGTCCAGACGGGATTCCCATTGGCGTAATGATCGCCGCGCATCGCGGATTGCAGGCTTTGCGTCCCCGATTCGCCGGGATCGCCGACGGCGTACGTGATGCCCATCGTGCTGATGAACGTCTCGCGCGCGGCAAACGCGCCGATCAGACCGATCCCCATTTTCCAATCGAATCCCAGGGGACGAAGGCCGGGTTCCATCCAATGCCCGAGACGTCCGGCGAAGCTGTATTCGCTCTGCGCTGCCGCCACGGCGTTGGTTGCTTCTTTGTCAATACGTTCCTGAATCTGCCCTTTGGGAAAGAATGAGCTTACCACGTCATCGAACGGACGGACCCGGGCATCGGGTACTGGCATGCCAGCATCCGTTGGAATTGGGTGTTCGGAATCAAGCCTCATCAACGCCGCGTGGCGCGTAGCCGGATCGGATTGCACCGTCGCAGAAATAGCGTTCGCCGTTGTCTTTGGCAATCTCGGATAATACGCCAGCGCCCACAGCACGATGCTGAACGCCAGAATTGTCGTCCCGGCTTTGGTAACGAATTTCCCCGCGTTAATCCAGACTTGCCGGGCGACCTGCGAAATCTGCGGCAGTTTGTAACTCGGCAGTTCCAGAATGAACGTCGTCGCGCCGCCCTTGAGCAAAGATCGTTTGAATACCCAGGCCGTGGCAACGGCGGCGAGAATTCCCAATGCGTAACAACCGAGCATGATTCCGGCTTGCGCCAATGCCCCGTAACCTGTGAAGAATGCTCCGATCAGCAGCGCGTACACCGGAAGTCGGGCGCTGCAACTCATGAACGGCGCGATCAGGATCGTGGCCAGGCGATCCCGGCGATTTTCGATTGTGCGCGTGGCCATGATGCCGGGGATTGCGCACGCGAAACTGCTCAATAAAGGAATGAAGCTCTTGCCGTGCAATCCGACGCGGGCCAGCAGCTTGTCCATCAAGAACGCCGCCCGCGCCAGATATCCCGTATCTTCCAAGATTGCCAGGAACATGAACAAAAGCGCGATCTGCGGCACGAAGGAGATCACCGTCCCGACGCCGCCGATGACACCGTCATTCAGCAGGGATTTTAACGGGCCTTCAGGGAGGGCGTGCGTTAGCCAATGTCCGATCAACAGGATGCCATTCTGCATCCCATTCATGATCGGCTGGGCCAGCCAGAAGATGGTCACAAACAGCGTTCCCATGATGAAGGCGAAGATCAGCAAGCCCCAGAATTTGTGGACGAGGATGCCATCCAAGCGGTCGGTCAGCGTTGGTTTTTTCGGAGTTTCGTAATCCAGCACCTTCCCGGCGCTGGTGAGGCGTTCACAGGCGGGGACAAGCGACCCGGCCGCAACCACGTCGATCCAGCGGTAATGCGCCTCGATGTCCGCCTGCATCGGGTCGATCCCCGCGGCCGACAAACGCCGGTTGGCATGATCCAGTAGCGAAGCCACCGGCTCGCGCTTCCAGATTTCCTGCAAGTCTCTGGCCCGGTCGCCGATCAGCAGCCGCTCGGCGATCGCTTTATCTTGATCCAGCGAATGCTCTTCGGACAGAATCGCCAGCGCCCCGCCAACCACCGTCACTTCCTCGCGCATCTCCGTTGGCAACGGCCAATCCGGCAACGGCGCCACCTCGGCATGCAGCAGCGCCGCCTTGAGCTGCGCGATCCCCTGCCGCTTGTGACCGACCACCGGAATGACCGGAACCCCAAGCTGCTTTTGCAACCGCTGCGGGGAAATGTTCAGCCCGCGCCGCTGCGCCACGTCCATCATGTTCAGCGCCACCACCAGCGGCTTGCCCATTTCGATCAGTTGGCTGACGAGATAAAGGTTCCGCTGGAGATTGCTGGCATCCACGACCACGACCACCGCGTCCGGCGCCGGTGTGTCGGCGCGCAAGCCGCGAAGAACTTCCATCGCAACCTGCTCGTCGGGCGATCGGCTGATGAGGCTGTACGTGCCGGGAAGATCAATGACGTTGGCGATGGTCCCATTCGGCAGCCGGCACCGTCCGGTCTTCTTCTCGACCGTGACTCCCGGATAGTTCGCGACCTTTTGCCGCAGGCCCGTCAAGGCGTTGAAGATCGTGGTCTTACCGCTGTTTGGATTGCCGGCCAAGGCGATGGTCAGCACGCCATCGCCTGATTTGAATTCGGATTGGGTCTTGCAACCGGAGGACATCCGCGGCAACCATTCAGTTCAAACATTCGTGCGTTCCCGCAAGCTCCTTGGCCGGGATTACTTACCGCGGAGTGCGCAGAGAACGCGGAGAAGAAGTCTTTGCCACAGATATAAATCAGATTCACACAGATAAAGACTGGAAGACATGCGGGCGCTTTGACAATGAGACAAGCAGACAATTCTCCGGCTTTCCTTGTCTTTTCTTATCTGTGTGCATCTGATTTTCATCTGTGGCAATATTGATTTCTTCTCCGCGATCTCCGCGTTCTCTGCGGTTCAATAAATCCGCCGCGTCGGAAATGCCGGGTTCTATGTCTTGGAAATCGTCACGTGTCGGGCTTGCTCGTCGCGAAGGGAAAGATGGTATCCTCGAAGCCGGAATTCGATCGGATCGCCCAGGGGAGCGCGGCGAACCACCTCAACCTGCGCTCCATTGCAGAACCCCATCTCCAGCAGCCGCCGGCGAAGTTCCGAATCGCCATCCACGGAAACGACGGATCCGCTGCAACCGATCCCCAGCTTGTTCAGAGCGCACGAATCCACCGTCCCTGAATGATTGCACGCTTTAACATCGCAGGTTTTTTCCATGGCCATCGCTCCCGTTACGTTTCGGAACATCTATTACATCGGATTATTATCTAATTGAGATTGAGTTTCAACCACTGGGGGAAACCCCTAATCTCGCATGAGGATTTTTACGGGAGTGATTATTGATTGTAAGGCTTTGTTTTACATCATGTTAACGGCAAATAAGCGCCTTGATTCCCGATAATATCAGCCCGAAGGACGCTATCGTCATTGGCAGTCTCAGCCAGATCAGATGCCGGGAGGGATAGTGAAAGTAGCCGCCCAAGGATTGCCCGGCGGCGGAGGGAAACAACTCGACAAAGAACCGCCCGAGGTTCGGCTCGACGGCGTATTCAAACACGTTGGTCGCTGTCACGACGATCATGCTCAGCAAAATCATTCGGCGAAATCCCCCGCCGGAGTTTGCATAACAAACCAGGATCAGCGGCACCACCCAAAACCAATATTGCGATCCGTACCCCGGCCCGAGGGTAAACAACGCCAACAGCATCATGGCCGCAAAGAGAACCGGATCGCCATCGCGCCGCCAATCCCGACGCCACAGACCAACCGCCGCCGCAATGGTTCCTGTGAGGATTGCAGCGGTAAAAAGTCTGCCGTAAACCGGCAACACGTCATCCAAACCAAATAGGCTCAGCACCCCGACCACGCCGAACGTATTGCCGAGGCTTCTGTACTGCAAAACATTTGTAACGATGGCATCCGGAGCCAGCACGTACAGCGGCGTCAAAGAAAACCCCGCCGGCGCAATCAGCAGCAGCAGTCCAATCGCGCGAGCGCGCCAATCGAGCCGACGCGCCCCGGGTGCCAGCAACGGCCACAAGACGAGCGGGAATTGCTTCACAAACACCGCCAGGCCCAGACACCCGGCCGCGCATAGCCAATCGCTCGCATCCGAAGTTCGCCGATGGCGGATCAGGAAGTAAATGAACAGTACAACCCAAACCATGCAAATCGCATCGAAATTTCCGTGCTGAACGGTCAGGAGTATGAGCAGCGGGTTCAGGCAATATCCGACGACGATCAGCCGCGTATGCCGCGCGCCGGGTTGCAATGTCCCCAGAAGCAGAAATGTGGCCGCCAACAGGGCAAGATCGCCAATGATGAGCAGCAGCCGGACCGCAAGGATGAAATCAATGCCGTGCAACGACGAAAGCTTTGCCAACAGGAAGAGGACCGCCATCCAGAACGGCGGATGGTTCAGCCAAGGTGTTGCCTGATATGGGTTGAGGTGATCGAGCAGCGCCAGCCCGACGGCTTTCCATGCCAGCAGATCAAGCGAAAGCGCCGTTCGCGGCAGAATCGCCAGCGATGCCAACCGCGACGCGCCGGCCAGGCACAGCAAGAAAAACAATTCAAATCCGCCGTGGCGCTTTCCAGGCCGAAGTCCCGGTCCCGCGGCCGAAGGTGGAGTGAGATCGCTCATCGATGTTTCTTATTCTCTCCGATCAATCCGCTGGCTCGCGTCGAAGGAGACTGGAAGCATCTTACAATGATCGCGGGCCATTGCCCTTAAGCGGCAAACCTTTTCCAGTATCGCCGCATCTGCTATTCTTCTGAACCTCCATATGTTGAAGCGGTTCACATCAATTATTTAGGAGATACGGTGCCGCCCAAAGGACATCCATCGGAGATTCCATGAACCAAACCACGCCCCACACGCGTTGGCATCACCTCGTTTTCCTGGCGGGGCTGGTTTTGATTGGCGGGTTGTTTCGGTTTCACCGGATCGCCGCCGATGGGCTTTGGCTAGATGAATATTGGGCCGTTTATCTCGCCACGGGCAGAGGCGATGCGATCTTCAACATGCCCGAGCGAAAGATCATCGAGTCTCCACCAAAGGCGACCTTCATCAATGCTCCTCACATCTGGCATATCTGGACCGGTCTGGCCAGCACGCCGCATCCGCCCCTCTATCATCTGATGCTTCGCGGCTGGATTGATATTTTCGGCGACAGCGATTTTTCCATCCGCTCGTTGTCGGCGTCGTTTTCGCTGGCCACCATCGTTGTTCTGTTCGACGTCATCAGACGTCTCCAAGGCCTGTGGACGGGACTGATCGGTGCCGCGTTCGCGGCATTCGCGCCGGTCCAGATGGATTTCAGTCAACAAGCTCGTCCCTATGCAATGCTTGTGTTTCTCGGCCTGCTGGTTGTAGAGGCGATGCTATTGATCCAGCGCGGCGGAACGCGGCGATATGGTTTTTATGCGCTCGGAATCGCCGTCACGGCGTTTGCCCTCACCCATTACTTCGCATCCGGCGTTATTGCGGCAATCGCGGCTTATTCAGCAATCAAATTCCGGGGAAAAACACGCCGGGCGATTGCCTTGACGCTTGTGGCCGCGTTGTCATTTGTCGCGCTGGCCTGGGGACCGATCGTCTTGACTACGCGCCATCAAGCCATGGGCGTTGAGCACCTCGGCGTAATGCCCAATCGGTCCATCGTCCATTCGACTCTCAACGTTCCCGATCGCCTTGCTTACGGACCGATCGGACCGCTGATTTGGCCAACGTTCCTTCTATCCATGATATTTGGAACCGTTGGAAACATTGAATGGCTGGTTTACTTGCCGCTCGCCGTGCTGGTGTATGTTTCACCGCTATTGCGGTGGCGACTGCAACCGGGATTGTTGCTTTGGTGGCTCTGGGCAGTTGGCTCGGTTGCCGTGGTTGCGATGCTCGATATCAAACGGCATTCCGTTCTTGTGAGCTCGGACAAATACGTCTTCCTGGCCTCGCCGGCCGTTTACGCCATTTTCGCCGCCCCTTTTTCCACGCGGATTGGCCAACTCGTTCCATTCGCCCTGGTACTTGGAACCATCGGATATTGCATCCAGCGAGTGCGAACGATCCAGCAACCTTGGGAACAAACGCGCGCCGCCGCGATGCTTGTCTCACAGCATGTTCAGCCTGGTGAAGCCGTGATTCTTACCGGCAGCTATCAAGCCCAGCCCGCTTTCGAATATTTCTACATCGCCCACTATCTTGGCGAATGGAAAAATCCCATTGTCCTGATAACAAATCCGCACGCCGCCGATTTGGAGCGGCTTTCCTATCCGCTTGCGAAATACCCCCATGTCTGGATGTTCGGATCCACCGATCTGGACAATGCCAATCTCCCGCCCCAATGGCACGTTGGAAAGCGATTTTCATCGCAAGGCAATAGCCTTTGGCTGATCGCGCCACAGACGGCAAGATAGCGCTCGCTGCCCGTCTTTACACATTGTGATCAGAACTGCTGCAAGAAGCGCAGGTCGTTTTCGACGAACAGGCGAATGTTGCTGATCCCGTATTTTCGCATCGCGATCCGCTCGATGCCGAAGCCGAACGCCCAGCCCGTGTATTGCTCCGGGTCGATATTGACCGATTTGAAAACATTCGGATGCACCATTCCGCATCCGCCGAGTTCCACCCATCGGCTCTTGCCGCCGGGCAAGTCGAACCAGACATCCACCTCCGCCGACGGTTCCGTGAATGGAAAGAAGCTGGGCCGGAATCGCACCCTGGCCTCGGCGCCGAAATACGCGTGAACGAATTGGAGAATCGTGCTCTTCAGGTCGATCATCGTGACGTTCTTGTCCACGACCAGCGCCTCGAGCTGATGGAACATCGACAGGTGCGTGTCATCGTGTGTATCCGGCCGATACACGCGCCCCGGTATGACGACGCGGATAGGGGGTTTCTGTGTTTCCATGACGCGAATCTGCACCGTGCTGGTCTGCGTGCGCAGCAGCATGAGCTGCTCCGGCGGCGCCCGGTCCAGCGCCGTTGAGGGGCCTTCGCCCGTTTCGGCCGCCAGATAAAAATTGTCCAGCGGATCGCGCGCCGGATGGCTGGCGGGAATGTTCAGCGCGATGAAGTTGTGAAACTCGTCCTCCACTTCCGGCCCCGTCGCCAGGGAAAACCCCATCCGGCCAAACAGTTCGGTCAACTCGTTGGCAACTTTCATCAGGATATGCCGGTTCCCGATCCGGGGCCGCAGGCCCGGCTCGGTCACGTCGGCGGCGTCCAGTCCCTGGGCTGCGGCCAGCTCGCTCCTCCTCGCCTCGAACGCGGCCGTCACGCGATCTTTCAGTGCATTGATCCTTTGCCCGACGACCGGCTTCTGTTCCTTCGGCGTCTGCGCCAAGAGCGTCATCAATCCCTTGATGCTTCCCTTGACGCCAAGAAATTTGATCCGGAACTGCTCGAGTTGAGAGGGGTTGGCGACGGCGGAGAGCTCCTGCTCGGCCTGCTTCGCCACCGCATCGACTTGTTCCAAAACGTCCGCCATGAAATTCTCCGCCGGCGTCTCCGTCGTGCAGATAGTTTGAATCCGTCGCCTGGGGTCTTTACATTGATTGCGCCAAGGGGTCAAGGGTCTCGACGAACGGAGCGGCTCCCATGGACCTGTCGAAACTGCCGAAGTTGTCCAAGACCGCCCAATCCCAGCCGGGTTCCGAGCAAACGGAGTCGCCCCGCCCGGCGCCCGACCATGACGTCAAAATCCTGCCGGCCGTTGGATTCGCCGAGGCATGGATCAGTATCGGCCTGGGCGTGTTGCTGCTGTTCATCTTCCCCAACACGATTCGCTACCTCCATTCCGCAGGCGATACGGCTTGGAGCAACTATGCGATCGACGCACAGGGCAACGCGATTCCATATACAAAAAGCGCCTATTTCTGGACCGATCTCGGCGTTACCGTTTTCGCCATTGCCCTGATCGTGGAAGGGATCGTTCTGGCCGCTGCCAGAAAAATCGCCCCGCTGATGTTCGCGTTCTGCCTGACCTCGCTGGCGGCGGCGTTCAACGTGGTTGTGATCGCTCACGCCTATCCGCTCATCGGCTTTCCCGCCGTCTGCGGCATCGGCGTCGTGGTGCTGGGGTACATGGCGATGACCCAATGGCGATTGATCGGCATGCTGCGGCAATAAAAAGACCTCGGACGCGGGGAGATGCGTCCGAGGCTCAGGGGAGGGAAAGATTTCTCGATTTCTCGTTATGCGCTTCCACTGTGAAAATGCGCACGCCGATAAAAAGTAACAGGAAAACGAGAAAAATTTTTTACGAAATGGTCCAGCGAACGAGCCAGTTCCGGTGTCCGAATGGGCCGATCTGGCCCGCCGAGCCGTCCGCGATGCTTCGGTCGATCTCGTCGAACCGGCCGGTGGTCGGTTCCACCGCGAAATGCCTGTTCCCAGCCCATCCGCCGGTGTTGATCCAAACTCCCCAGAACGCCGGCATTCCGTCGCCGGATTCATACTCCATCCGCAGAGTTCGGTTGCGCGTCGGATAGGAAACGACGAACGCCGATTCAATCGGGTCGGCCGAAAACAGCTTCCAGCCGCGCTTTATCGGTAATGAATCCGGTCGGGACAAGTCTTCGTTATCACCCAGCACCGGCCATGAAAACGTCGTGTCGTACCGCTTTCCTTCCGGGTCATGGCTCCAACGGAATCGCTTCTGTTCGAACTCCAACTGCACGGGCTGCGCCATCGACATCAGGCCGTGCAACGCCCAGACAAACCGGAACTCAAATGGAGCCAGGTTTGTCAGATCGTACTCCGCCACAATGGCCGAATCCTGAAGATACAGCTTGCGCGTCAGCCGGTATCCAAAACGCAGGCCGTGCCAAACCGTCGTGATTCCATCCTTGGTCGGGACCGCCGTGGTCGTCGGGATCCCCCAAAGCTCGCCGTGATCGGGAACGGCGATGCCGGTGTACGGATGCCGCGGATAGGTGCTTCGCGCCACGGCTGGAAAGCATTCGTCCCAGCCGGCGTACCAGTGATCGCCGTATGGAGCATCGTAATGCGCTGAATCGGGCAATTCCGCCGGATACGTGAACATCATCTCGTATTGATCCGACTTGTCGATGATGCTGGAGACCTTCCCGCCGATCCGAGGCCAGACCTCCATGCGAATCGCGTCGTTTTCAATTACTACCGGATGCATCGTCGTTCCGACTGCCGAAAGACACATTAACCGGCGAGGCTCCGCATGTACATGCCGGGAAATTGTCTTTCGTTCACGGTTGCGTCGCCGGCCGCGTCGCGGGAGCGAGTTCGGATTTCGTCGCCACGGAATCCGCGCGAGTGGTTGGCGCAGCGGTCAAGACGGGAGTTTCGGATTGTTCCAACACGATCACCGCATCGACGGATTGCAATTCCTGCGGACGATTGACCGACATCCCGGCGTTTGCGGCTGCGCCGTATAACGACGACCCCGCCGCCGGTGCGGTGGTCGGCGACCCCAGCCTGTCAGCCGCGACATTGGCGTATACCGACGGTTGGCTCGGCGCCGCCGCGGGAACAAGCCCCGGCGCAGGGACTTTCACGTCCTTTTCCGTCGTCGCGCTCGGCTCCGTTGTGGCGCTCGGCTCCGTCGCCGCCCCCTGCCCCGACTGCTGCATCAACGGCTGCGCCTGTTCGTTCGACTTTCGCAATAATTGCATGAGCGGCTGCGCCGACTGCACGGTCACCTGAACCTCCGGGCCGTTCTGCGGCACGATCAGCGATTGCCGCAGGGCATCGGCCTGCTCCGCCGTCAGGCCGCGGGCAACGTAAAAAACATCGCTCGACGGCTGCGTCGTCGCGTTGCTGATTTCGGCGGCGCCGTTGCTGCTTGCTTCGAGGGAATTCGCGCCGGCTTTCAATTGACCGCCGGGCCCGCCGCCGCCGCCGAACCCGCCGCTGGGCAGCGTGGTCGCGTTGGCTTGCGATTCCGCCTCCTGGGGAATGACGTTCCAGGAAATGCCCGTGCTGTTGTTGAGGAACTGCGCTATCTGCACCTTCGTCGCCGGCGCATCGGTACTGTTGACCACCATGAGCACCGGCGCGGAATTCCGGCCGCCTAATCCGCCGCCGTTGCCGTCAACACCGTATCCGGAACTTTCCAGCCGCCGGCGAATGGCGCCCAGGTCCAGTTGATTCGCCGCGACCACCTGCGCTCGCGATTGATCCCGGAGATTTTGCGCCTTCTGCGTCATCCCCTCGGCCGACTGCACCTTCGCCTCGGCCGGGCGAGCGGCCACTGGCGGCGTCGCGGCGAGCACCGTCGGCGCCGGCTCGGGCGGGGTCGCGGGCTCACTCACCGCGCTCGGCGGCTCCGTATTCAGGAACTTGTTGTCCGCCAGGTTCTGCGTGAACGTCGCCGGCTTCAGCGTCGGTCCCAACGCCTTGTACAAAATGAAACACAACGAGGCGAAGAGCAAAAATATCGCGGCGATGGCGAAGAACTGCGGCCACCGGCTTACGCTCTGCCGCTCCGGAACCACCGCGCCGCCTCCGTCCAGCAACATCGATCGCTCCGCCTTTTGCCGCAGCGAATCCCCCAGGTCCATCGGCGCCTTGACCCGCGGCAAGCCCCGAACCAGATCGCGCATCGCCGTCAACTCCGCCAGCAGCTTGCGGTGCTGCGGATTGTCCTGAAGGAGCTTCTCGATCTGTGCCCGCCCCGCGGCGTCCAGGTCGCCCTCGATATAAGCACAGAGCATGGCTTCGTTGTCTTCCATTCACTTCCCCTTCAACTTTCGATCCGCCATATACGCCCCCAACTCATCCCTCAACGCCACCCGTGCCCGGAACAGCCTGCTCTTCAGCGTTCCCAGGGGCAAACCAAGCACGTCGGCCATCTGCTGGTAATCGAATCCTTCCACGTCCCGCATGACCAACACCGCGCGATATTCTCCGTCCAGCCGGCCCAGGGCGTCGAGCACGATCTGATGCCGCTCCCTCCGCTCCGCCGCCTGCGGCGGCGTGTCGCCTTTGGCCGAGGCGATCCGATCCACCAGCGCCGCCGCCTGGTCCTCGCGCCGCAGCTCGCCGTTGCCGCCGCGCGAGACGCCGTCCAGCGAGAAAACACGCACGCGCTGCGAGCGGCGGAGATTGCTGATGGCCAGGTTCATCCCAATGCGGAAGAGCCAGGTGTAAGGCGAGGCTTCCCCGCGAAAAGTCGCGATTTTTTCCAGCCCGCGGGTGAAAGTTTCCTGGGTCAACTCGCGAGCCTCTTCCGGTTCGCCAACCATCCTGAGCAACGCGTTAAAGAGACGATCCTGATACAGGACGACGATTTGGCCGTATGCCGAGCGGTCGCCCCCGCGGGCCTTGAGGAGCAGGGCCGCTTCCCTGTCGCGACCTCGCGCTCCGTCCTCGCCGGCCGGTTCGCCCTTGGGCGAAAACTCGGCCTCGCAGTTGGCGCCGCTCAAACTTGACATGGGATTGGACGCAGGAAAACCCAAAAAGTTCCCCGGATTTCGGCTGGGAACCATCCTATCGCCGCCGGTCATCCGTGACCGGAAAACTCCAATGCCCATCATGCCATCGGGCCATGGCCGAGTCAATCGCCGTGCGGGGTTTCCCACTTGGGTGTCTGCCAAGATTTCCGGGAGAGGATGAATTGAACCGCCAAGACGCCGAGGACCTGTTGCCCGTAATCTCGCTCCCAAAAGAAAAAGTTCGCGCGGAGGCGCGGAGGCGCGGAGAATTGAAGGGGGCAATTTGGCCCATCTTTTCTCCTCTCCGCGCCTCCGCGCGATATCTCTTTTTGGTTGCGGCTACGCCGCGCCGGGTTATCCGTGGTCGGTTTGATTTTTCTTGCTTTAACGGTCGTCATAAAACTACGGTTGCAGATTGCGCCTGGGTGGGGCGGTTACAAAACCCTCGTTTTCGATAGCGTGGCGCGGGGTTTCGTTACCGTTACCGGGGGGACCCACTTGAAAAAGGATCGGTCGGCTATTTTGTCGCGGATTGGCGTGGGGCGGCATAAGCGGCGTTGGATCGGCAACAAAAAACACCTTCCTCTACATTTATAGCGGCGAGGTGAAGGAAATCGACGTGTTTTTGGAAATCGGCGGTTTTTTTGGAAATATTTTTTGGGGCGGGCCTAAGAGATGAACCGCCAAGAACGCCAAGGACACGGCGCAGGCTTTGCCCGCAACCCAATTGGGGTCCAACGCTCGTTTGGGTGGTGCCCTAATTTGAAATTATTGGTAGTGGTCTTTCCGCGCTGACATCATCGCCAAAATCAGCAGCAAGAAGGGTACAAAAAACAGAAATCCTAGTTCCAAACTCGACCTTAAATTCAATAGCAGAATTACCGGTACGGAGATAAAGCAAGCAACGTACAAGGCAACCGTTCTTGGCGATCCAATTCCGAAGACCTCTCGCCGACTTGGCTTCCAAATTAGGTAAAAAAAGCTCGATATGATCACACAACAGAACAGTCCGCCTATACCCTCCATCATCGGTTTGGCTATTGTCTGCGCGGGGGGAAGTTTGTGCAATATTGCCAAAACAACAAATAAAAGCACCAGGCAGATCCTGATCATCGACATCCAATGTAGTCGCGGGTTTTCAGTTCGGCGGATCCACATCGGTCCCCAAAATACGCGTGCGCCCGGCCGTTCCCTTAGGCGCACCCCCAACCAGGGGGGCGAATAGACAAAAAATGTCTTTCCGGTAACCAAGTGAACGAGGAGCAGCAGAAGAAGGAATAATGCGGTTATCTTCAGGCCCATTACTGATGATTTTACACCATAATCACCATTAAGAAAGCCGGTCAGAGGCGGCTGGAATTATGGGCAGTAATCAAATCGCGGCCAAGAGTTCGTCCAGTTGCCAAACGTGGTCGGTGGCGTTCTCGGCGTCTTGGCGGTTCAATCGTTTTTATTCCCCGGGGAGAGTTGGCAGACTCCTCGCTTGGCACAGCGGGGCCAAATCCGGTAGGGTTGAGAAACGAAAAGGAGAATTCCATGAAACGTCAATCATTAATCTATTGGTGCGTGGCGGGCGGGCTTTTTCTGGCGGGGCTGGCGATCGCGGACGATATGTCGGGGATGAAAATGGACGCCGCTGGGCCGACATCGCGGCCGGCGGGGCCGGTGATCTCGGCGGTAGATTTGCGCAACGCCGTTTGTCCCGTGAGCGGAGACAAGGTGGGGGATTCAAACCTCGTGGAAATTTATGACGGGAAGGTCTATCACCTTTGCTGTCCGGATTGTCACAAGGATTTCGAGAAGGACCCGGCGAAATTCGCCGCGGCGGTCGCGGGGAATCCGGGGAATTATGGCGTGAAGTGACGCGGACTGCCAACTGCCTTTTGCAATGTTAGAGGGTTGCCATGAAACATCCGGCGGTCTGCTATGCGGCGATGATTTTGAGTCTTTTTTGTTCCGTTGCGATGGCGGCGGCGCCGAAGGTGGTCAAGGCGGTTCCCGACAACGGCGCGACGGATGTCGATCCCGGCACAACCGAACTGCGTGTTACGTTCGACCAGGCGATGGACATGGGCGGATTTTCATTTGTCGGCGGCGGCGAGAGTTTCCCCGGCAGCGGCGATCAGTCGCATTGGATCGACGATACCACGTGCGTCCTGCCGATTGCCTTGAAGCCGGCCCACTCATATTCCCTCAGCATTAATAACAATCGGTTTCAAAATTTTCGCAGCAAGCAGGGCGAGCCGGCGACTCCCTATCCGATTTCATTTGCGACGGCCGAGGCGGCGGGCACGCCGCCGCTGACTCCGGAATTGAATGAAGCGGCCATCGCCAAGTTGCGCCAGGCGCTTCAGGAAGACTATGCGTATCTCGATCTCCACAAGGTCGATTGGAACCAGGAGCTTGCCTTGGCCGAGCCGGCGCTGAAGAAGGCCAAAACCGCCCAGCAATTCGCCGCGATCGCCGGGAAGATCCTCGCCAAGGCCGACGACATGCACATCTGGCTGATGGCCGGAAAGGTCGTCGTACCCGCGAAGATTCGGCGCGTGGACCCCAATTGCAGCATTCCCGTTCTGATGCGGCTGGTGCCCAATTGCCAACCGAAGAATGCCATGGTTTGGACGGGCCGTTACGACGATGGAATCGGGTACGTGATGATCCGCAATTTCACGGGCGACGCGTCGTCGCTTTCCCCGGCCCTGGATGCCCTGCAGGGTTGCAGCGCGGCGATCGTGGACGTGCGCACCAATAGCGGCGGCGACGAGCCTCTGGCCCAGCAGTTTGCCGGGTGTTTCGTGACGGCGCCGCGGACCTATGCCAAGGACGTCATCCGCCGCGGCGGCCAGGATTCGCCGGTGTACGAGCGCGTGCTGAATCCCAATCCATCCCGGCCGACCTTCGGCGGGAAGGTCGCCCTGTTGATCGGACCGGAGAATATGAGCAGTTGCGAGTCATTCATCATGATGATGAAGACGTCGCCAAATTGCACGACGATCGGGCAGAAGACCTATGGAAGTTCCGGAAATCCCCGTCCGCACGATCTGGGGAACGGCGTGACGGTCATGCTGCCGAGTTGGCGCGACCTTCGTCTGGACGGAACGTGCATCGAAGGCGAAGGTTTGACGCCGGACATTCAGGTGGACGGCGGCGGCGGCGGCGTTGACGATCCGGTGCTCGATCGGGCGATCGCGGTCCTTCACGGAACGGCTGCACCCGCCTCAGGAAACCAGTAGACCAACCGAACAGTGCCGCGTCTTTATCAGGCGACATTCATAACTCGACGACAGGCGGCTATCTTTTCAAAGTGGCGGGGGAGGGGGCGGGATCGAGCGGGTGCAGGTCGTTGAGGAAGTCGATGAGCATGCGCAGACGGGCATGGTCGCGGCGATTGAAGGGAAAAACCAGGCGGGGCAGATCGGCCAGGGCGGGCTCGTCGCTCTCGATGGGCAGGGCGGCGCTGGCGCGGAAAGAGCCGCCGTCGAGAAGATCGGAAAACCGGGCGGCGATCTGGGCAAGCTCGGATTTGCCCAGCGGATGGTGAAGCCGAAGGATTACGTCCTGGCGCGAATGGCGGATGCTGTGATAGTTGGAATAGAACCGCCGGATTTCGTTCACGGCGTCGTCGATGTCGTCGGTGATTTTATAGAGGCATAGATCGGCTTCGTCGACGAGGCCGCGGGCGACGAGCTGGTTTTGGACATAGATTTGCCATTGTTTCCAATAGTCTCCGCCGGGGCTGTCAATGAACACGATGGGCATGGGGGCGGATTTGCCGGTTTGAATGAGGGTGAGGACCTCGAATCCCTCGTCCATGGTTCCGAATCCGCCGGGGAATAGCGCGATGGCGTGTCCGAAGCGGACGAACATGAGCTTGCGGGTGAAGAAGTATTTGAAATTGACGAGTTTTTTGTCGTTGGCGATGGTGGTGTTGGTTTTCTGCTCGAAGGGGAGCCGGATGGCCAGTCCGAAGCTGGGATCGGCGCCGGCGCCGCCGTGCCCGGCGGCCATGATCCCGCCGCCGGCGCCGGTGATGACCATCCATCCGGCGGCGGCCATTTTGCGGGCGAATTCGGCGGCCTGCTTGTAATCCTGGTGTGTTTCGCCGGTACGCGCGCTGCCGAAGATGCTGACCTTTCTCACGTCGCGATAGGGGGCGAAGATTTTCAGGGCGTAGCGGAGTTCCTTGAACGACTTGTTGATGAGCTTGATGTCGCCGCGGTTGGTCTGGTCGCGCAGGAGCTTCATGGCGTTTTCGATGATCTCGCCGACCATGTCGCCATCGTCGATGTCGCGCAATTCGTCGATGAGGCGGGTGGCAGACTTCTGGACGTCGGCGAGTTGGGCGCGGCTGAGGACGAAGGGAGGCTCGCTGGTTTCCTGGGATTCTTCGGCGTCGCTGCCGCGGTCTGATTGCTTCATCGCATCCGCCTCCGGGGAAATCCGTCGTGAATGAAGCATTATGCGTTTCGGCGGGTCATTGCCGCAAGGGGACAAGGCACGAATTTGAATTCGGGGGCGCGGGCGCTAAATCATGAATGTCCCCTTTATAGTCGCAGACGCGGTTGCGGCCGGCCTTCTTGGCGGAGTAGACGGCGTGGTCGGCGGCGGCAATCAGATCGTCGCAAGAGCCAAACCGGCCGCTGGGAGCGTCCGTGGCGACGCCGATGCTGCTGGTCACGCGGAAGGATTTTCCGCCACAATCGAAGCACTCGGCCTGGACGGCGGCTCGAATGCGCTCGGCCGTTTCAATCGCGTGTTGAGAGTCGCATTTCTTCAGGACGATGGCTATCTCCTCGCCGCCGTAGCGGGCGGCGAGATCGGTGCTCTTGATGAGAGAGCGGAGGAGTTTTCCCAAACGCTCGAGGACTTCGTCCCCGGTTTGATGGCCGTAGGTGTCGTTGACCGATTTGAATTTGTCGATGTCGAGGAATAGGAGGGAAACAGGTTCCGCGGCTTGCTGGGACTCGGCGAGGGCGCCTGTGAGAAATTGGGCGAGACCCATTCTGTTGGCCAGGCCGGTTAGTCCGTCGGTTGCGGCCTGTCTTGCGAGATCCTTATTCTCCGTGGCGAGTTGCTGGGAGCGCATTTGGGTCTGGAGGCTCATTTCGACGAGCATCTGCCGGGCTTCCTGTTCGATGTCGGCGATGGAGCGGCCGGGCGAAATGGTGACTTCGAACAGATTAGCCAGTTCTTTGGTTTGGGCGTCGATCTGTGCCAGAAGAGAGTTGATTGCGGCCTGGTCAAATTTGAAGCGTGACTTCAATTCCCGGGTGGCCAGTTCGACGAGTCCGGTGCGTTTGGCGGAAAAGATCTGGCCGCAGAGCACACCGACGTAGACGACTTCGGTGAGTGGGCGGAATTGATGGCCGCCACGCGCGAGCCGGTGGTGTTGGCGAATCGGCTCGACGAGGATCTCCGGGAATTTCCAGTGTTCGGCGAGCATTCCACCGACCTCGGCATGGTCGAGATCGAATTTTTCGCGGGAGAGGCGGATTAATTCGACTTGATCTCCCTGGGAGGTCGCGAGCAGCTCGTCGTAAGGCTCGCCGATCGCCTGGTGCATCGCCAACGTGCCGATGTCGGTAAGCAGGCCCGCGAGAAACGCCTCTTCGGGGGCCTTGCGTTTTAATGCTTTGTCGAGGGTGCGAGCGGCGACGGCGGAATAGAGACTCTGCCGCCAAAACCGCAGGTAATCGAATTTGGCGCTCTTTTTGGAATTGATGGTGCCGACCAGCGAGAAGCCCAGGGCGAGCGTTTTGACGGTCTGCATTCCGAGGAGCACCAGGGCGTGATTGATGGTGCCGACGTGGTGCGGCAAGCCGTAAAAGGAACTGTTGACGGTCCGGATAACCTTGGCGGAAAGCGCGGGGTCGCCGGAAATGACCTTGGCAACGGTCCCGATGCTGGAATTCTCTTGTTTTACCAGTTCCAGAACACGGATGGCTACGCTCGGCAGCGAGGGAAGCCGAGGCTCATTCTTGATCTTTTCCAATAATACGTGATTCATTTCTTATTCTTCCATCGCGGTTTGTAACTTAAGTCACCTTCGCCAAGGAAGATCGGGCGATTTGGCGACATACTGAAATCGAATTTGCCCAAGGGTGAAAGATAGGGGAAATGGATGGCCAGGTTATTTATCGGGCGTTATGAATTGGCGACGCTTGACATCCGCGACGGGATGGCCACAATCCCCGCTCCTCGGCGGAGGCGAAGCCTACCGCTAGCGGAGGCGAAGCCTACCGCTAAACAGCGGAGTTTTGAACGATGTACGCAATAATCGACGCCGGCGGCCGGCAACATAAAGTCACCACGGGCGATGTCATCCGAATCGATAGCGGGGACCTCGATCAGAAGACGATTACGTTTGATCGCGTGCTGTTCGTGGGCGGCGAGGGCGAGCCGAAGATCGGCGCCCCGACGGTGGCGGGGGCGAGCGTTGTTGGAGACGTGCTGGGGGCGATCAAGGGGAAGAAAATAGACACCATCAAATACAGACGCCGCAAGGGGTATCACAAGAAGATCGGCCACCGTCAGACGCAACTACACGTCAAGATCAGCGCGATTAACGTTTGAAATCTATATGGGGTGTTGGTTTTCCGCGGTGGGATTGATCGGGGGCAGGCAATCGCCGCCGACGAGGTGGATGGAGTTCCTTCCCGATCGTTTTGCGCCGAACATGAGCTGCTGGTCGGCGGCCTGGATGAGATGGTTGACGTCCTGGGCATCGTAGGGATAGACAGCCAGTCCGCCGCTGATGGTGAGGCAGCCCTTACCGCCGGGCCCGAGGCCGGGGAAATCCTGGGTTGAGAGCAGATTGCGGAAGCGGTCGAGAATGTCCTGGGGCTCCTGGGGCGTGCGGTTGGTAGAACCGGGGCGCGGCTCGCGCGGGGTGCGGGGACCTTCCTTGTCCCAGAACACGACGGCGAATTCGTCACCGCTGATGCGCGAAACCAGATCGTGATCGCGCACGCATCGCCGCATGAGGTTGGCGGTCTGCTTGAGGATGTCATCGCCGACGCCGTGGCCGTATTGATCGTTGTATCGCTTGAAATTATCGATGTCGAACAGGAACAGCGTGACCAGGAATCGCTTGATGCGGGCTTTCTCGACGATCTTGGTGAGGAACTGGCGGAAATAGCGTCCGTTGGCCAGACCGGTGAGGTCATCGGTGATGGCAAGGCGCTGCAAGCCGGCGTGGCGTTCGTAGAGGACGCGCAGCTTGCCGAGATTTTTCGCCAACTCAGCGAGAAAAGCGACGGCGACGGCCTGGTCGTGATCGGTAGGAAGAGACAGATGCAGTGAGTCGGGGAAGGGGATGAGATCGGGTCCGAGTCCGTTGCCGTTGACCGGATCGGAGGGCCGATGGGAAACGACGACCAAATCGTCCGCCACCTGGGGAGCGGCGGCTCCGGCAGGGGTCACAAATACGTTGAAAGGCGCAGGCAGGATCGAGTTGATCTGCCGGATCGTGGTTCCGACGGGGTCCTGGGGGGATTGGACCATGGCGTCCAAGGCCAAATTTGACAAAGGGATGCGGCCCAGGGGTGAGGTGGTGGAACGGGATTTCTCATCTGGCGGCGGGGCCAGGTGCGTCGAGACAGCCTGCGGGCGGGCGGTTTCGACGGGCCTTCGTGGGGTTGGGCCGCCAAGGGTTTCCAGGAGTTCGCCTGGGGTGATGGGCGTGATGAGGTAATCGTCACAGCCGAATTCCATCATTTTTTGGGACAGTGGTTCGAGCGTGGGATGTCCGAACAGGAGGAGCCGGCCCTGGCCGCTGAGTTCGCGGAGGGTCCGGACGGCGGATTCCGGTCGGCGTTCCATGGGCTCGACGGAGGCCAGGACAGTGGTGTAATGCTCGTTGGAGAGTTCGGCGATGCCGTCAAAAAGGCTGGCGACGGACTTGACCTGGGCGTTGGGCAGGGCCTGGGTGACGGTGGAATACATCTGGCGATCGACGTCGCCGATAAGCAGCACTCGTTCCTGGGATGCCCGGACCATATCTGGTGCATATAGTATCCCGAAAATGGGGCTGGGTTGCGTTAACTGTCTAATAATTCGCTGATTTTTTGTCAAATGGAGGAACGCGCCGCACGGCTCGACTGAGCTCGCCGAAGTCAAGTGCGGCGGCCAAACAAAAATGGGGGTTATCCGGGGTTGGGGCTGGGAGTTTCATGCAGCAGGGCGCGCAATTCCTCGGCGGTCAGGAGGGGGTCGGAGCACTTTTCGGGCTGGGAAGCGGGATCGGGGGAGTCGGTGGGGGCGGGCATGTCCGTGGCGGGGGGTGGAAAGCTTATTTCCGATGCGGAAATGGGGGAACCGGGGGCGATGCGATGCAAACCGTCATCGGCGAAAAGGCCGTCGGCGCCTTGTCGCATGGCTTCGGCGAGGGCGGCCTGGCGGCCATCGGTATCGGAGAGCCAGATATCGATATGGGAAAATCGGCGCTTGATGCAGGCGATGATGGGGAGTTCTTCGCGGTAGAGGCTGTTAAGGCTGAGAACTATTGTGGAATAAAACAGCGGGCGTTTGCAGAGCTGGACCATGGCCTCGTAGGGTTCATCGACTTCGGTCGATAAATATCCGTGGCGATGGAGGGAAGCGGCGGGCGCACCGCGGTAGGCGGGCTGCCCGACGATCAATGCGCGGCCCTGGGGACGCAAGGTTTGCTGGCTGGGTCCGGACACCATTATCCCTTATTCGGCAATCCTCATCGGAGTGATTGATGGATTCCCACTGGTTGAATCATACCTAGTATAACAGCGCTTTCACATCCTTGACACGCGCGGGTTGGATTCCTAGTCTAAATCGCTGAACCGGCTGGCTCATACGCCGGTTCGCTTTTTATAACCAAATTGTGAAAGGAGGCGGACCATGTCCGCTTTGAAAGTCGGAATTAATGGTTTTGGCCGGATCGGCCGGCTGGTGTTTCAGGCACTGTGCGATCAGGGCCTGCTCGGCAAGAAGATCGACGTTGTGGCGGTCGTCGATATCTCCACGGACGCGGAATATTTTGCCTATCAACTGAAATACGATTCAGTGCAGGAAAAATTCAACCATAAGGTGGAAACCCGCAAGAGCGACGCGAGCAAGGAAGACGCCGATACGCTGGTTGTCAATGATTGTCCCGTGAAGTGCATCCTGGCGGCCAAGGAGCCGGCGCAATTGCCGTGGAAAGCGCTGGGCGTCGATTACGTGATCGAGTCGACGGGCTTGTTCAATGATTCGGAGAAGGCCAAGGGCCATCTGACCGCGGGCGCCAAGCGGGTCATCATCACCGCGCCGGCCAAGGGCGAAGTCAAGACCCTGCTGATCGGCGTGAACGACAACGAATACGATCCGGCCAAGCACCTGATCGTCTCCAACGCATCGTGCACGACCAACTGCCTGGCGCCGTTGGTGCACGTGCTGCTGAAGGAAGGGATCGGGATCGAAGCGGGATTGATGACGACGATTCACTCGTATACGGCGACGCAGAAACTGGTGGACGGCCCGAGCAAAAAGGACTGGCGCGGCGGGCGGGCGGCGGCGATTAACATCATCCCCAGCAGCACCGGCGCGGCCAAGGCCGTCGGCGAAGTGTTGCCGGCCATGAAGGGCAAGCTCACGGGGATGTCGTTCCGCGTGCCGACGGCGGACGTGTCGGTGGTGGATCTGACGTTCCGGTCGGCCCGCGACACGTCCATCGAAGAAATCGACGGCCTTTTGAAAAAGGCGTCCACGTCGTATTTGAAGGGCATCCTGGGCGTGACGGACGAAGAGCTCGTTTCCACCGATTTCATCCATGACGCTCGCTCATCGATCTACGATAGCCTGGCGACGCTGCAAAACAACCTCAAGGGCGAGAAGCGGTTCTTCAAGCTCGTGAGCTGGTACGACAACGAATGGGGCTTCAGCAACCGCGTGGTCGATCTGGTGCTGGGGATGGCGAAGAAGGAAGGATTGCTGAAATAACTCTGTCCCGTGAGTCGAGTTATCGCACTTTGGCCCCGGATGTACATCCGGGGCCTGGACTTTGGCACTTCGGGCGGTTTTTTGAGGGGCTTGGGCCTATAGGAGTTATGCGATCGGCGGCTGTGGAGCGGCGGGCGGGGATTTGCTGCCGCGGG
>Ga0181538_10000158_pt1 | contig 76379 bp, 59 predicted proteins | sample PEATcosm2014_Bin_40_FD_119773 | JGI IMG/M metagenome (GOLD analysis project Ga0181538, IMG submission 119773) | Peatland microbial communities from MTU Mesocosm Facility, Houghton, MI, USA - PEATcosm2014_Bin23_30_metaG | ecosystem: Environmental > Terrestrial > Soil > Wetlands > Peat | place... | reverse complement strand
GGCGCCGATCACGATCTTCATTCCGGCATTTATGGCGGCGCCGCGCCCAATCCCATTTTGGCCATCTCCGAGATTCTGACCGCGCTCAAAGATCGCGACGGTCACATCAAGATTCCCGGCTTCTACGACCGAGTGGTTCCGCCCAGCGAAAAAGAGCGCGAAGCCTGGGCGCGCCTGCCCTTCGACGTGAAGGAGTACACCGAGAAAGAAATGGGCGCCAAGGAACTGGTGGGCGAACCCGGGGTTCCGCTGTTCGAGCGCGTGTGGGCGCGTCCCACACTCGAAATCCACGGCATCCGCGGCGGGTTTACGGGCGAGGGCGCGAAAACTGTGATCCCAGCCCGCGCCGTTGCCAAGATCAGCACGCGGCTCGTCGGTGACCAGCGAGTCGACGAATCGATCGCGCAGTTCAAAGCGGCGGTCGCTGCCGTGTGCCCCAAGGGAGTGACGGCGGAAGTGAAGGTGCTCCACTCCGGCGAGCCTTCGCTGACCAATCCCGACAATCGCTTCATCCACGCATCGGCGGAAGCCATGAAGCAGATCTTCGGGAAAGAGACGGTGTACATCCGCTCGGGCGGGTCGATCCCGATCGTGGGTGTCTTCGACCGCTATCTGGGCGTCCCCAGCGTGATGATGGGATTCGGCCTGCCGGACGACAATCTGCACGCTCCCAACGAGAAATTCCACCTCCCGAATTTCTATCGCGGGATCGAAGCGATGGCGCGGTATCTGGAGATATTGGGCGAATCGTAGACTAGCGGGATGCTGAAAAACACTGGAAATGACCCAGCCGCCGATGAACGCCGATGAACGCCGATTGAAAACAAACTTATCCGCGTTCATCTGCGTTTATCAGCGGCCTGTGTGCCTTTTTCAGTAGCCTGTTAGACTACGCCGCGAATCGGCTCACGGCTTCTTCATTCCATTCGACACCGGTGCCCACAACACCGTCTACGCGCGCCATCCCTTTCTCGACGACGAGCGGTTCGCGGACGACCGGATTCCACCAGTCTGCGTACTCCAGCCAATGTGCGGTGGGAGTCGCGCAGAGCAGTTGCGCGCTGATTTCCGGCCAGAGATGGTTCGAGAGGCGAATGCCGTGCACTTCGCCGAGCGCGGCGGCGCCCATCCATCCGGTGACGCCTCCGATTTTCATCACGTCGGGCATCATGTAATCGCTGGCGCGAGCCTCGATGGCGTGCTGCATGTCGCGCACTCCCCACCAGTTTTCGCCGCACTGAATGGGCGTTCGGATCTCGCGCGCAATCAGCCCGTGCCCTTGATAATCGTGCGCCAGAGTCGGCTCTTCAATCCAGGTGAGGCCCTCGTCTTCCAGTTGCCGCAGCCGCGCGATTGCTTCGACGGGCGTGAGGGACTGATTGTAATCCACCATCACCGCACAATCGGGACCCACGGCGCCGCGGATCGCGCGAATCACGGCGATGTCTTCCGCGGCAGTGGGATATCCAATTTTCGCTTTGACGCCGGTGAAACCGCGGCGCGCCCAGTTCTCCGCGACTCTTGCCGCTTCCGCCTCTCCGTCGTATCCGATCGCTCCGTACGCGGGCGTAGCGCGCGGCGCGGCGCCCAGGAGCGCCATCAAGGAGACGTCGTGCACGCGCGCCAGCGCGTCCCACAAGGCCATGTCGATTCCCGCCAGCGCCATACCCACCAGCCCCTGCGTTCCCAGCAGGCGCATGCGGCTCGAGAGTTTTTGCGCGATTGCCGCCGGCGCCAATGGCTCGCCTTCGATAAGCGCCGCGAGGTTCTGAATCAGCTCCGCCGTGGGCTTCAGCGCGGCCGGCGTGTAGGTGAATAGGATTCCATGCCCGGCGACGGCCTGATCCGTATGCGCGTCTACGAGCACTAATGGCGATTCCGACACGGCGCCGCTGGCGGTTCGATGCGGAGGATTCATCGGCACGCGCACGGGCCGCGCCTGTACAGATAGGACTCGAATCATACGCATTATTGTGACGTATGCGGGCCGCGCAGGTCTCTTGACAAGCGTCGCAAGGTATTATACTCTTTATTACAAAGTTCTCTGCATAACGAATCTTGAGCAGCCAAAAAGGGGAACTGATGTGAGCGTACCTTCGATGCCCGAGTCTGGCGCGCAGTTCATTATCGGCTCGCGCTCCATGGGAGTAAAACTTCTCGTCGTCTGCGCGTTGGCCGTGTCCATGACCATTCCCGCCTATTTTGTCGGCGGATTGCTGGAGGACCGGACGAAACGCGCCGCGGATGTTGTTCGCGAACTGAGCGGATACGTCGGCGGCCAACAGACGTTTCTGGGGCCGACCCTTGCCGTTCCTTATAAGGCGCCCACGGAATCGGCAACCGGGCGCGATGCCTACCTGGTCTTTCCCACCGTGGCGGCCGCAACACTGAAGACGGTCACCGAAGAGCGGCGCAGGTCGCTCTTCAAGGTGCCGGTGTACCAGGCTGACCTGAAATTCGATGCCGCATTCGATCTGGCCGGCGTACCCGCCGCAGCCCCCGAGGGCGCGGAACTGGACTGGAACCGGGCCGAGATCGTCGTCGGCGTGAGCGATGTGCGTGGAGCGCTGGCTGACGCAGTGTTGGCAGCGGACGGCAACACCACGCCCCTGGTTCCGGCGCAGATCGCCCCGGACATCGCGCTTGGGGCGGATCGCCCCCAACACCTGAAGCTCACGCTCCTCGGGACCAGGATCGACGCTGTCGCAAGGCCGGGGGCACGATTCGACGTGACGGCCTCACTGCATTTTTCAGGCTCGCAGCGGGTAGCGGTGCTCTCGTATGGAAAAACCACCCGCCTGTCGGCTCAGGGCGATTGGCCCAATCCCGGGTTTGATGGCGGATTCCTGCCGGCGCACCGGTCAGTAAACAAGAATGGCTTCACTGCGGAGTGGTCCGTGCCGTTCATCGCGCGCGGCGTACGCGCCGAAGGGGCCGCCGGCTCCATCGGCCCGCTCGAGGCGACTGCGCTCGGAACTTCTTTCGTCGAATTGGCGGACCCCTACCAATCCGTGAGCAGGTCCCTCAAGTACGTCCTCCTCTTCCTCGGCCTGGTGTTTCTCAGCTATTTCGTTTTCGAGCTATCCACCGGCAAGCGGGTGCACCCGGCGCAGTATGTTCTGGTCGGCATCGCCCAGGTCATTTTCTATCTATTACTGCTCTCGATCGCCGAACGGATCGGCTTCGACTGGGCGTTTCTACTCGCTGGCACGGCGACCGTCGCCCTGCTTTCGGCTAACGCCGGGTGGGTTTTCGGCAGCCGAGCGCAGGGAGCCAGAGCCCTGGCCACGTTCTCTCCGCTATACGCGTTGATTTACCTCCTGCTGCGGGCCGATGACTATGCACTCCTCGTAGGCGCTATCGCCAGCTTCCTGGCCGTGTCCATCGCGATGTACCTCACTCGCCGGATTGACTGGTACGGTCCGTTCGGAACGCAAAATCCAGCCGGCAGCGAGCGTTAGCCTTCATTTCTCACACCCTTTCTACTGCGGGACCCAGAGGGTACCCGATAAGGGTCCATTCGCATGTGAGATTGCCCGCCCCGCCTCCGCCGGGATGAACAGCACCGGATTCTTCGTCCCCATGTTTTAACCTCCCGCTTCGGACCCTGAGCGCCATTTTCTAAGCCGCGCGCTATTCCCCCCTGCGCAGCTTCACTCCCCTGATAGCCTGAAACACCACGTTGTGACCCACTGTGACTCCGATTTCCAAACGAACCTAATTCTTCGTCCTCAAAAGGCTGTCGGTCCTCAAAAGGCTGGTCTGCGCGGCTTCCTGCTGTTAGAATCGGACTCCGGAGTCGGAAGTTGCTCCGCCGCCTGCGCGTTCGCGGGCAATCGGAAGGAGGAAACCGGATGACAAATCCACTGCGGCAGCCAGCCATGATCTTTCACTACGCGAAGAGCCTGCTTTTCGTCCTGGCTTTGATCCCGGCGCGCGCGCAGACCGCCGCCGTCGCGCACCTGGCAGTCGCCGGCGGCAACGGACAGGTGGCGTGCCAGTGTTCCACGTCCACGCTGCCAGCCTTTCAGCCGATATCCGTCAAAGCCATGGACGCGAATGGCAACCCGGTCGCTGGGGCGACGGTCACCTGGACCGTGACCAGCGGTCAGGCGACGGTTGGCTCGGCGGCCACCGCGACGGATGCCAACGGTGTCGCCAGCAACACCGTCACCCTGGTTTCGGTTCCGAACCAGGCCACCGCGTCAACGCCGTACCTCGTTTCTTCGATCCAGGCCATCGCCAATAACAATTCGGTGACCTTCACCGAAACGCAGTCGCTGCTGCTCGGTGGTAATTCCGATATCCAGGCGGACCCTCCCACGTTTGGCGGAGCCAGTCTCAATCAGGCGGCGCTTTCCGCGCCTTCTGGCGCGATGTTGTCGACGCCCATCCAGGTGCATGTAGCGTCCGGAGAATTGGGCTCGGGTGTCCCGAACGTCTCGGTTCGCCTGTTCAACGCGCAATCCTCGCCCGGTCTGAGTTGCGCTGCGCAAGGCGGCTATGCCGATCCCGGATCGGTGCTGACGGACTCCAACGGCGACGCCAACTGCTATCCGCTCCTCGGTGGCAGCGGCGCCGGCAGCTTCAACGTGCTGGTCGGCGGTGTCGCCACCGCGAGTGTCAGCGGAGCAGCGCAGGCCCTGCAGTCCTACGGGCCCTACACCTTCACCTCCATCCCCGGCAGCCCGGAGGCCGTGCTGCTTGTCAGCGGCAACAACCAGGTGGGAAGCGCCGAGGTGCCGCTGAATCCGCTCGTGGCCCGGCTCGTCGACGCGAACGGCAATGCCGTGCAGAACCAGACTATGGTCTGGACCGTCACGCCGGCTGCTGCCGCCACGCTTTCCAGCGCGCAGACCGTTACCGGCAACAACGGTCTGGTATCCGCCACACCGGTTCTCCACTCCTCGGCCTCCGGAGGCGTCCAGGTTAGTGTGGCGCTCGCCAGCAACCGCAACATAGAGGCCACATTCCAACTGACTTTGACGGGCAGTATCACCAGCCTGACGAAGCTCAGCGGCGACGCGCAGTCGGCCCTTGTCGGCACGACGTTCGCGGCCCCGCTGGTCGTGCAGGTCAACGGCGCCGGCGGCCCGATAGCGAACTATCCGGTGCAGTTCTCCTCCACCGGACCGATCACCGTAACCAGCGGGACGACCGTCGCCACCGACGCCGCGGGGCACGCCGCGGTCACCGTCAAGGCCGGTGCGGTGCCCGGCGCGGCGACGGTGACGGCGGTGGCGGGACAACTCAACCAGACCTTCACCCTCACCGTGACCAACGCGTCCGCGGTTCAGCCGAATGGGATTACCATCGTGAGCGGAAACAACCAGTCCACGGCCACCAATACTGCTTTCGCCGTGCCCTTGGTTGTGCAGGTCAACAGCCTTGCCGGGCCGGTCGCGAACTACCAGGTGAGTCTCTCGGTAACTGGTCCCGTCACGATTTCCGCGACATCCGTCACCACCAACGCCAGTGGCCAGGCCCAGGTCGCCGCGCAGGCTGGATCCACGGCGGGCAACGCCACTGTCACGGCATCGATCTCGGTGGGGACCTCCACGTTTTCGTGCACCTTCGCCCTCACGGTGATACCCGGCACCACCGCTAACACGACAGCCGTACCGATCTTCGGCACCGGACACCTCGCGGGGAAATCCGATTTGGCCGCCCCCGGCTCGGTGGATGGCAACTTCAAGCTCATCTCGTGCCCGACTGGCGCGGCGTGCGTCAGCGACGGCAACGGTGCTGATAACGCCTATGTCACGCTCACAGGACAGTATCCATTCCCGAATTGGTTGCCAAATACCAGTTCCGCGCAGTGGATCGGCCCGGCCAAGGGAGGTAACGAGGCCACCGTAGACTCGCCCGGCGTCTATGTCTACCGCGAGACCTTCGACTTGACGGGCTTCAATCTGAGCACCGTTACCTTGACCGGTTCTTTCGCCATTGACGACGCGTTGGGCACCATCCAATTGAATGGCGTGACTGTCGGCCCCACCAGCACGACCTTCGCATCTACGACTCCTTTCACGCTCACGGCCGGTTTTGTCGCCGGAAAAAACACCATCGATTTCGTCGTGACCAACGGCCCGACCGGGGGCATTTACAACCCCACCGGCCTGTTCGTGGAGTTGAGCGGCACCGGGTCTTTGGCGGTGTCGGTCCCCCCGCCAACCATCACAACCGGCGGCATCGTCCCCGTCGATAGCCCGGTGGGAACCATCCAGACCGGCGAATGGGTGTCGATCTACGGCGCCAACCTCGCAAGTACGACTGCCATTTGGAATGGAAATTTCCCCGGCTCCCTCGGCGGCACCAGCGTAACCGTCGACGGGAAGACGGCCTACCTGTGGTACGTCAGCCCCACCCAGATCAACCTGCAGGTGCCCGACGACCCGGCCCTCGGCACGGTCCCGGTCGTCGTAACCACCGCCGGCGGGACGGCCGCTTCCACCGTGACCATGGCCACTTTCGCACCCTCTTTCCTTCTCGCCGACAACAAACACGTATCGGGCATCATCCTCCGGCCGAACGGCTCGGGAGCTTACGGAGGCGGAAGCTACGATATCCTCGGCCCCACCGGTGCTTCGCTCGGCTACCCGACCGTGGCAGCCAAGGCCGGCGATCTGGTGGCCCTCTACGCCTTGGGTCTGGGACCGACCAAAACGACCGTGCCGGCCGGCCAGGCGTTTTCCGGAGCGGCGCAGACCACCTCGCCCGTGACCCTTCTCATCAACAATGTGGGTGTGTCCCCATCCTTTGTGGGGCTGGTCAGCGCCGGCCTCTACCAGATCAATCTGACCGTCCCCACTGGTCTCGGCACGGGCGACGTCTCGCTGGTGGCGTTCGTCGAGACCGCCGGGGGTGCGCAGACGCAATCGAATGTGGTGATCTCGCTGCAATAGCTCACCGAGACCGAGCCCAGAGCCATGCTCCGCCTGCTCTTCCTGCGTCCCAACCGATGTTCGCGGGTCTGACCATACCGCGAACGTGACTGCCTCCCGGTTCGCATTCGCAGGCCGGAACCTGTCATCAGCAAACTTTTGCCGGAAAAGAAGTAGCGCTGAGGGAATTTGCTGGAGTGAGGGCTAGGTGGGGATAGGTGCGTTCATGCTGCGGGTAGAATGCTACGCTACGGAGGAAGTAATCGAAGGCTCCTCTGCCACCAGCATCAGCCCCGATTTGCCCGCCGGATCGGACACACCAAATTGTGGGCCATTATTTTCTCAGCGCCGGCTGGTATGGCCCCCCATCAGTTCGGCTGTCGCCATCGTCCGCTGTTTGGCGTGCAAAGACGCCCTCGATGGTCTTAAGCCATTCTCTTTCCGCGGCTTCGCCTCCGCCAGAACACTTGCGGTGGGATGCGTCGGCTTCCGGAAACACGGAACTTTGCTCATCACCTTCGCCGGTCATAGCGATGACCTTCAGATGCCTTTGTGAGGAGCGCAGGGCTACAGCGAGCGCGCCGGCACTCGGTAACAAGCCATTTACGATGAGCATGTGAATTGCAAGGTGCAGTCGGCTCACCAGTTCGATGGCATCTTCGCAACTCTTAGCGGGCAGGGCCCGATACCCCGCCCGATCCAGTGCTTGTCCGAGCCAAAACACGAATCCTAAATCGCAATCCACGATGAGAACGTTTCTCATGGTCGCAACGGAAGCCTTTGACAAAGGCAGCAATCTGCGAACCAAAGCGCTGCTGACTTGTTTACAATCAGTTACGGCAAACGCTCAACCGTAAAATCGGCAAAAAGTACTAGTAACTGGCTTGGAGCCACAAGAGTTCTCCATGGCTCTGAGCCCCCGGTCTTCGGTATAAATTCCTTGACCGCCGGGACGAATCGTGGCAAGCTTTTTGCTGGTCATCGTGTGGTCCAACAAGTGGCACTTGTCATGGCATCCGCAGTTGCTCCATTCGTCAAGGATCGGCGTTCGAGTCAGCGCTACCCGATCGACGCGGCGCTCCGGTACCGGTTTGTCCTCAATCGGAAGGCGGTAACTGGAACTGGTGGCACGGTCAACTTGTCCAGTGACGGCGTTCTGTTCCGAACTGCAAACCCCCTGCCCAAGGGTGTGCGGATTGAACTTTCGATTGCATGGCCCGCGCGGCTGGACAACCTGGTCGGTCTCAACCTCCATGTCACCGGTGAAACAGTCCGCACGGAGGGCAGTTTCACGGCCGTGATCTTTCGCAGGCATGAGTTCCGAACCCAGGGGATGCGACCCGATAGCCGGCAGGCAGTTTGAGGCTCGTCCCGGCCATTCGAAGGTTCTGCACTCGGAGTAGTGGACGCATAATTGACTGGCAGGCCCCCTGCCGAGCCGGCTTTTTCAAGCCGAGTGGCCCGCCTGTGGTCTACTTAGGAAAAGAATTTGTCAAGCCCTCGAACAGGAGCTTCGATAGAACACCCACCACGGTGATGCCAACAATTGCGCTCCAGAGAACCCTGCGCCTCTGCAAAACGTTAGCGTATCTCTCCACCTCATCGCCCCACAAGAACACAGCGCTCGGGTAACAGTTCGCGAGCAGAACCAAGAAGCACCCGACGACGACAGATATTGGCACAACCAGGAACAGGGTGCGTGTTAGCTGGTTCGACGAAATCGATCGCGGCCGTCTCGGAAGTCCGAGGACGTTCCGAAGTTGCATCGTCGCGATTTCCCGCAGATTCTCGTCTGTCAATATGGGGTGGTCTCCGAGCATCGCTTCAACGCGATTGGCGTCGGAACTCCTAAGCCACAATCCGTTAGCGAGCGGCGCTTCCGTGTTGAGCGAAACAAAGGGAGACAATGCAACAACAATCAGTGCGGCCACCAGAAGAACAACGAGGATCGTGAGGTATCCGATGGAGTAATGTATCCAAGTACGTTCGACCTGTTCCTCGACTTCCGAGAGAGCGCGGCTAGCCCAAGCACCAGCGTCACTGCGTACGCTAACGGCAACGACCCTTGTCGTGCTGTTTGAGGGCGGGCCGCCTGTTCTTGGGCTACCAAAATCGACCTGCACTTCGTGCTCCGGCCTCATCGCTCCAGGTGCAGAAGCCGAGCACACTACAACGAGGCGTTCTATCTTTTGCTTGCGGGAATTGTCGAGCGCAAGCACATCGTCCAATGTACCCATCTCTTCGCGTCGATTACCGGCGAGGAAAACCTCAAAATTATCGTTACAGGCAGTGCTGGGGTGGTCTGCGAGACGCTCATGGATCTTGCTGACGAGTCGTTGAAGCTTGGTGGGCTCCAGCAGGAATGATTGTTGGTACTCCTTTTGAATATGCTTCATGGCAGGGTTACATTCCGACCACATGCTCAGAATCTGTGGCGGCGCTTGGCTACTAAGGGTATCTCAGATCGGAGGGCCGTTCAACATTGATTCAGCATCAAGAATTGGCGAGGTCGCACGGCCGACGAGTTTGGGTTATGAAGCGGGTTGTCGGAAACTGGCCGCTGAGATCAGGTTCTGAGAGAGCAAATTCAGATGGAGCCCCCCACAAAAGTCCCCACAACTCGGACGGGGGAGTAAATTCAGGAATTCTAAACCATTGATTTTGCTGGTGAGCGCGGAAGGAATCGAACCTTCAACCTACTGATTAAGAGACGCAGGTCCTGATTTCTTTGGAACCAACAAGATGCGAGCTTATTGGCTTGTTTTCAGGACGATAGGCCCGATTTCTCAATACGCTAAACTACCCCGTTTTTCGCTTGTTTTTCCTTCCTCCACGTCAAAGGGACGTCAAAGTCAGACTGCTGTCTCTGCCACGGCAGTAGAATAAATCAGCCGCCTAGCCCACGCCTAGCCCGGCCAGGCGAAAGGCGGGAACCCCTTCTCGCTGGCGGCTCTCCTCCCAGGAGCGAAAGGGGATCGTGCAAAGGGGAGCGATTGCAGTCCAAGCCAGAGGACGAGGCTCAGTTAGCCCGCATTCAGAAGGAAATAGACGAATCGCCCGAAGCGCAAGCATTGCTTGAAGACATTCGCAAGCACACAGTCAAGGTTCGCGAGCTCCTCGACAATCCCACAACCCGAGCGGCGAAGCGGTTTGAAGCAGGTCTCAAGAAATCCGCCGAAGTCATCGCGCGTGGCCGGACTCTGCTGCGGCGGTTGAAGGTCTGCGAGAGTCTCAACCCCGACGATGATCGAGATTTCTGGCCGGCATTCTACCGCGCGCTGCGTCATCTTGGTTTACCAGAAGGTGCAATCAACAGTCTCCCACCCGAGGCATTCTTTCCACTGCTCGAATCGTGGCTAAGATTGGCGGAGCGGGTCAATCCCGGTGCGAAGCTCTCGGCATCAGCGCGCAAGCGCCTAAAGGTCAGCGGAGGCCGCCCAGAAGGGACGAAGGTTGACGGCCCAAAGCTGAGAGAACTGCGCAAATCCATCGTCAAATCTGGGGGCAAGGCCACCACTCAAGCCACGCTAGCGGAAATCTGCGGAGTGTCCCCGGACACCATTCAGCGCGGTGAGAGGGGCGGAGTCTGGAGCGATGATATTTTCGCGAAGGTCGCCACCGGCCTCACCCAGTTGGGCCAGACCGTACAGTCCGAAGACCTGAAAAAACATTCCTAGTTTCTGCGGTTTCTGCCGTGTACCTTTGGGCGATTTCGCCGAATGATGGAACCGTGAGCGCACTTCGTCGCAACCCAGAGGCGCAAAAGGTAACTAAGCGTTTTGGCTCGGAAGCTGACGTTGAGACCCTGACTGGACTAAGCCGCCGCACCCTCCAGAAGGACCGCCTTCTCGGTCGAAAACGCTTCCCGTGGTACAAGATCGGCGGCAAGGTTCTGTACGATCTCGCCGAAGTCGAATCCATCATCCGCGCCTCCGCCGGCAACGGAGGCGCAGCATGAGCCCCGCGCCGACTCGCACTTCCGTCACACTGCCCGCCCGGCCGGCCAAGGGGAGGGGTGCTGAGTGATGCCCTCCCAGAGCGCAGCCGAACTGATCCGGGAATTGGAGCGCACCCAATTTTACGGATCGTTGGAAATCAAATTCGAGGCCGGCCGCGCGGTGCTCCTCAAAAAGACGGAGACCATCAAGCCCGCTGATCGCAACTATCGGGACAACCGAGGAACCCCAAATGAGCACGACTCCTGACCCCAGCTCCGGTGCAGGGACCGGCCCGGCAGCCGCGGACTTCTTCGAACGCAACGTAACGGAGCGACCCGAAATAATCGCGGGCCTGATCCGGGAAGGCCAAATCGGCGTGCTCGGTGGAACGTACGGCGTCGGCAAGTCCCCCCTGCTCGCCGACTTAATTGAACACGTCCTCAATGGTCGCACGTGGCTCGGCCGCGCTGTCCGGGGAAGGCCCGTGATTAGCATTGACTTTGAAACTTCCGGCCCGGTGTACAAGCGGAACATTCGGAATATTGCGGCACGCTTGGGCGTCACCAGCCCCCGAACGCCGGATGAACTCGATGCTTATTTGGAGTTGGACGACCTGAGTGAGCCGGGCACAGCCAAGCTCTTCGCCGCGATGCGTGGCAACCGCCGGGATCGCCTTAAACTGCTTGAGGACGCCCTGAGGCCGAAGCCAAACGCGCTGGTTCTGATCGACTCGCCTGAAACGCTGTTCAACCTGGATACTGCCAAGAGAACGGACGTTCAGGCGTGCTACTTCGACCTGAGGGAACTTCTTTGCAGGTGCGCTGAGGCGGCCATGCTCCTGTCGTTCAATCTGCGCAAAAGGGAGCGCAAGGGCACGCCGCCAAATCTCCTGACCGATCCCAGGGCATGGCTCGAAGAAATCTGCGGCAGCATCGCAATCCTAGACCGTTGCGACGTGAGGTTAGGGATGGACTTCCATGACAGCGACGGCATCAAGGTTATCAACGGCGTTCGCCGCGGCGAGGATATGCATCCGATGCTCATCCGATCAGTGGGGGACAAGCCCGAGAACTACGCCGGCTTCGAATTAGTCCTCCCGACTGACCCGGACCTAGAACAGGCCTTCACACCGCAGCAGAAAGCCCATTGGGACAAGCTGCCTTGCGAATTCGGCTTCGAGGACATAGCGGACAAGACCGTGCCCAGGAGCAGTCTTTCCCGCCTGATCGCTCGCGCAAAATCCTTCGGACTCATGACCTACGATGAGGCCACCAAACGCTACCGGAAGCTTGGGACCCGGTGTTAGCTGGGGCGGAATCTGGAACCTGGGAAGCCTGAAGAGGACCATCTGCTTTGGCATCAATCAGAGGGAGGGTTTCAATCGGGGTGGAACCCGGCTGGAACCCCTTGGAACTTCACGGAGGTTCCAGGTTCCAATTAGGTTCCAGAGTCGCTGGAACCCAGTAACTATATAATAATACAATACTTAATCAACTATTCAATTGCAGTTCCAGTAAATCAGGACATCGGGCGGCCTTACCCGACGTGACCGAAAATCCTCTAACTCAGCCCATTCTCAGAGCCCAACCGGCATGGTCGGCGCGGAGCCACGCTCCAAGCGGCAGCCTCCCTCTGGCCCCCTCGCCGAACCGCGGCCGGGAAATTTCTCTGCGGTCCCCATTTTTATGTGCCAGATCGCAACATAATCGCGCCGAACGTCCTAAAATCGGATCATGGCAACCACCCGCAGATGGGACCCCCGGCACCGTGAGACCCGCGGCCAACCACGGAAAGGACTGTACCGCGGGACCTCGCGGACCCTTCTCTCGGAATATACTGGGATCAGCCGGCCCTCGGTGAGCGGAATCCTCAACGGCCTCCGCGGATGCTCCGACGACCAACTCATTGCGCTAGCCGGGGCCCTCAGCATGGACCCTCAGGTCCTCCACCATGACCTTCAAAGCATTCGGGCCAACCGTGGTCAATGGCCCTCCACAACGCGACAGGGCTACCGCGGCATAACCGCCGGACCTTATCTCCTTCACACATTCGCGCGCGCCAACTGACGAGCCCTGAGCCCGCAAAGCGGGCATTCTCCGCAGCGGGATGAAAATTTCCCCACGTTCGCAGCAGCTAGGTAGTACAATGCGGATGGATAATTTCAGACATAAAGGCCTGCGATACGATGCGAGCGCTACTATTGGTTCTTATCAGTTGTGTTTCCCTGGGTGCGCAAACCTTCAAGGGAATCGACTACCTGTACCGCACCGATGACAGCGCCAAAACTAAGCCGATCTTTGTCCTCGGAACCATCACGTTCGACGCAACCAACAAAAGCATGACGTTCAAATCGTCGCCACGAACCAAGTACGAAATCAGGCATGGCTTCCCGGAAGTCAACCTCGGAATCACCAACGAAACGATTTCGAGTGCCTTGTATGAGCGCGCCGCCACACCTCGCTATGGCTGGGGCATCATCGTGGCGTGGCCGTTGCTGTTCACCAAGGAAAAGAAGCATTTCCTCACGGTCCAATACAAGGAAAAAGACCAAGGTCGATATGCGGTGTTCCAACTGGACAAAAATAACTTCCGTGAAGTCCTTGCAGCCACGGAAGCCACGCTCGGAAAGACCGTGGAACGGTCTGAAGAACATTAAGGAGCCCCACGAATGAAATGTCCTGCCTGCACTTCCGCCAACCTCAGCACCACCGACCGCTGCGAGAAGTGCGGGTATGTGTTCGTTGGTGAGCAGAAGGACTCCATCCCGGTCCTCGCGTCCATTGACCGGTCCCTAAAATCGATCAGGACCATTCTCGCCTGGTGGTTCGTCCTTACCCTGACCGGCGCGGCGTTGTGGATCGTGATTGGATTCCTTCAGTCTGCCTCCCGCTAAGGGTGAACAAGCATTATTGCCGCGGCGCTATGATGTTCGGGGACCTTCGAGGAAATGGAAACCACAGCACCGACCAGCACCGACCTTGGATTCAGGTGCGGGCCTTGGGCGGGTCATCAATCCCCTTACGTGGGAGATCGAGCTGGGCCAACACCGGATGATCCGTCGGTATTGTACCTAGCTGTAAGAGAATCTCCCCCTGCCATTTCAGAAGTTCGTTCTGGTGCGTGAGGAGGGAGTTCGTAGTCTGGATTTCACGATGAATCGCGTAGAGCTTCAGAGGTGCCAGGAACAGCACGACGAGGAACACCAAAATGCCGGCCGCGACCAGAAGACCAAGAAAACCACCCACTATCATGCGGAGAGTCTCCCTTTTGGACTTTTTAATCGTAGCGCTCGGATAGCAGGAAGGGAAGCCTGTGTCGCTTTAAGCAGGGTGCTCAGAAGCAGCGTAGCCCCTGGCCTTACTGTTGGTCTGGCACACCGCCGGATGATAAGATTGCGTCGCCATGGCCGAAACCTTAAAATGCCCTACATGCAACTCCGACCTGGATTCTGTCACCAGGAGCTGCACAAAATGCAATCTCTACGTTCGTTCGGAACTCGAAATCCTGCGGGACATGGACGCAGCGCTGAAAAACCTGAAAGTCCTCGCGGAGATCAACGCATCCCTGAAGACTATCAAGGGCATCGCACTCTGGTGGCTGATTCTGTCGATTCTCGGTGCTCTTCTTTACGTCCTTAGCAGGCTGTAGGCGTTTGTCATTCAACGGTGCGGTTGGATGACAACCCACGCTCCCCCCTTGTCGCGGGGCGCTAAAATATGGCGCGGAGTGAACTCATGGCAGAAGAGAAGAGTCCCTATTACCATGCGATGGGAAGACGCCCATTCTGGAAACCCCTCGATTCATTTTTAGAAACCGCCTCCGACGAAGACCTTGGGAAATGGGCTATGGACGCTAACTGTCTCGAAGCGGAGGCTTGCGCCAAGTTACTGGCCGCTCGGGTTGCCGAGAGGGAAAGGCTCGCGGCGAAGCGACAAGCCAAGAAAGAGGCGGTACTGGCAGCGCTCAAAGTCAGACGCGACGAACTTCGCAACTATCCCTTCGACCCACGAACGGAAATTTCGGCAGATGCCAGGCACATTGCCGGGAGAATCGTCACGCACCTGTGGGTAATTTTTGTCCTCTTCCCCTTCGTTATTGCCATCCTGCTGGGCATCGCCGGGGTGATCAAATAGTCAGTGACTTTTGCGCGGGTATCCTAGCGCTCTCGTTTTGCTTCGCGCGCGGCCACAGCTTTCCGGGCACGTTCCGACCGCGGAGCAATATCGGCATTCGATTTTGGCCCCGAACGCATAACTCTTGTATTTTCAGTATTAATACTTTTTCTACAGAATTGGTATTGACAACAAGCCAAAATAGGCGCATCCTATACTCATGAAGAAAGCTCACGCATACCTCAGGGTCAGCGGAAAAGGCCAAGTGGACGGGGACGGCTTCCCGCGCCAGTTGAAGGCCATCCGCGAGTACGCCGCGGCGCACGACATCAAGATCATCAACGTCTACCGCGAGGAAGGCGTTTCGGGGACGAAGGATCTGGAGAACCGGCCGGCGTTCGTGGAACTCATGACCGCCCTGCACTCCAACGGCGTTAAGCTCGTGCTGGTTGAGAAGCTGGACCGCCTAGCGCGCGACCTCATGGTCCAAGAAACCATCATCGGCGACCTTCGAAAGAACGGATTCGACCTGATCTCCGTTATGGAGCCGGATCTCCTCCAGGACGATCCTTCCCGCAAGCTGATGCGGCAGATTTTCGGAGCAATCGCCGAGTATGAGAAAACCATGATCGTGCTTAAGCTGAGAGGCGCGCGCGTGCGTGCGAAATCGAAGGAAGGCCGTTGCGAAGGCCGGAAGCCCTACGGCTACTACGAAGGCGAATCCATCGCCCTGGACCGCGTGAAGGCCCTCCGCGCCGAAGGCCTGGGCTATGACCGCATCGCCGCCCGCCTCAACGAAGAGCACATCCCCACCCGCACCGGCAAGCCCTGGCACGGGATCGTAGTGAACAGGATTTTGACCGGGAAGAGAGGATAAGTTAAGTGGAGCAGTTCTACTGGGAGGCTGCTAAAAAAGGGAACTTGAGCAGAATAGTAATTAGTCTTTCGGCTCCACTCCGTATCCCTTGAGCTGGTCCTTGAGTTCCTGTTTCCGCTTAAGTAGGGATAAGGTTTCTTCCACGGTAGATTGATACTCTTCGCGTGTTGGAAAGGTCGCGCAATCGGGCGGTTTTGCTCCATGTTTGAGATCTAGCAGGTTGCGGAAAAACCCTTTTCCTGGTCCTGAATCGACTTACCAAGGTCTGTAACTTGTTGATTCCACGTTAGAGCGTCGGTGGTTTTGGGCCGCTTTTGATCCTTCGGAGCCCTTTTTCCGCAACCTGCTAGTGAACTGTACGGTTCGTTAGTACCCAAATACGAGGCGAACCGTTGGAGTTCTTTTTTGATGCCGTCAGCTTTCGCCGATAATGCGGTGAGTTCCCGGCCCACTTTTGCATATTCCTCTACTGTCCTGCCCATCACCATGTGCTGTTCTTCTTCGCTCATTCGGCAGTGGTCCTTTCAATCTTGGTTTTAGGCCCCCCGCCGAGGGAGCCCGCCGGAGGCCATCGATTCCGGCTTTCTTTTCATCGATTTCATGATGCCCGCGATTCTTCTTGAATGTCAATTACTATTCGCACAAGCCCGAACGGTGCTACAATTTAGCTTAGGGCCAAGCTGAATGAACGAAGAAACGATCCGCCGGGCAGTCCGAATACTTGGCGCGCAGGGCGGCAAGGCAGCCGCTAAGCGGATGACAAAGGCCCAACGGGTCGCGCGGGCGAAGAAAGCCGCGGCCGCATCGGCGAAGGTGCGGAGCGCGAAAGCGAGAGCGAAGCGGAAACAGAAGGGAGCAAAATAGCATGTCCGTCTACCAACCGCGATACAAGGATGAAATCACTGGGGAAAAGAAGACCTCACCCTTCTGGTGGGTCGATTTCACGATAGGCGATAGGCGAGTCCGCGAATCCGCTGAGACTACCCGGAAGACCGTCGCCAGAGAATACGAGAAGCGGCGCCGCGCGGATCTTGAACGCGCCCTTGCAGGCCTTCCCAGTGAGGCACCGGGAAAGCGAGTGAACACCGTAGGCGAGATGGTGACGACGTACCTCAGCAACTACCCGATCAATCACCGTCCGAAGTCGGTTATTTTCTCGAAGCAACGCCTCGCGCACATCAAGCGGCTACTCGGTAGCACTCTGCTACCAGATCTCACAGAAGAACGCGTCCGCGATTACATCAAGACGCGACTCGCTGAGGATGCCGGCGGCCGGACCATCAATATGGAACTCGGGGAACTGTCCCGCGCCATCGGTCACAAGTGGTCCGCCTTATGGCCGAAGGTGCGCAAGCTCGAAGAAAACCACGACGTTGGCAAAGCACTCTCACCCGAAGAAGAAGGGCGCTTATTGTCGGAATCGGCCAACGATGAATCGCCCAACCGCAACCCGGCAATGTACCCAATCTTGTGCATCGCGCTGTCCACTGGCGCACGTAGCGGCGAAATCGAGGCCCTACGATGGTCGCAAGTGAATCTGGACGGCTCGCTCCTGACCATCGGACGTGCAAAAACGAAGGCTGGCAAGGGCCGGCAAATCCCAATCAACGCCGACCTGGTGAAGGTGCTGGACGACCATGCGAGTTGGTATCGGCGAAAGATCGGCGACATCAAACCAGAGTGGTACATGTTTCCAGGACGGACGGGAAGGCCCGTCCGTGGCGAGCAACGGCCCTTAGACCCCACAAAGCCGATTGGCGATATCACAACCGCGTGGGATGCCTTGCGAGAGGCAACCGGGGTGCAATGCCGGTTTCACGACTTGAGGCACACGGCGGCCACGAAAATGGCAGAGGCAGGGGTCCCAGAGAGCACCATGCTCGCAATCATGGGTCATATGTCTCGCGCGATGCTGGAACGCTACAGCCACATCCGCATGGCTGCCAAGCGTGAGGCCGTGAAATCTCTGGAGCTGCCGAAGGTTGGACCGCGCCTGATTTCAACGGCTACGTCAAAGGGGCGTCAAAGTCAGAGGGAAACGGAACCCTTGGCCTCTGCAAGTGCTTGATTTTGCTGGTGAGCGCGGAAGGAATCGAACCTTCAACCTACTGATTAAGAGTCAGTTGCTCTGCCAATTGAGCTACGCGCCCGATCCTGAAGTGTGACGGTGGGCGTGATGCCGCCTGCGCGGCGCCACGAAAAGATTATAGCATTCCGCCGACCGTTGTCACTCGCGTTCCGCAGGTAATCCAGCCGCCACCAATTGCACGATGTCCGCGAGCTTCGGCGGCGCACTCTGCGCACCCGCCGATACCGCTCCCAACGCGTCGCGGAACATCGTCTGGCAGAACGGGCACGCCGTGCCGATGGTCTGCGCGCCCGTCGCCACCAGTTCTTCCACCCGCGTGACGTTCACGCGCTTGCCTTTTTCCTCGCCCAGGAACATCTGGCCGCCGCCGGCGCCGCAGCAGAACGATCGCTCGCGTGTGCGGCCGGGTTCGACCACGTTCGATGCCATGGCCGCCACTGCGCGCGGCGGGTCGTATGCGCTGCGATAACGGCCCAGATAGCACGGGTCGTGGAATACCACGGTCTCGCGCGCGCCGTTCCATGCCGGCAGCTTCGCCTGAATGCGCGCCAGCAGTTCGCTGTGATGCTCAATCTCGAAAGTCGCGCCGTACTCCCGCCAGTCCGTCCCGATAGTGCGCACGCAGTGCGGGCAGATCGAGACCATCCTGCCCACCTTGGCGGATTGCAGCGTCTCGATGTTCGCCTCCGCCATCTGCTGCAACACCAGGTCGTTGCCCAGGCGGCGCGCCGGGTCGCCGGTGCATTTCTCCTTGCGCAACACGCCGAACGTCACGCCCGCATGGCGCAGAACGCGCGCCAGCGCCAGGACAATCTCGCGGCCCTGCGGATCGTAGGCGCCCATGCAGCCGAGCCAGAGGCAGTATTCCTGCTTGCCGTCGTAAATCGGCAGATTGTTCTTCTCGATGAATTTCTGGCGCTCGCTCGAGGCGAAGCCGAGGGCGTTGCCGTTGCGTTCCAGATTGAGGAACAGCTTGGTGCCGTGCTCGTCTTCCCACTTGCCGGTGTTCACCGCGCCGCGGCGCAGTCCCACAATCATCGGCAGATGCTGGATTCCCACGGGACATTGGAACTCGCAGCTACCGCACGTGGTGCACTGGAACGCCGCTTCTTCCGAAATGTGCCTGCCGAGCAGCGCGGCTTCCCCGGCTGGTCCGAATTCCTTGAGATAGCCGCGCAGACCGAGGACAATTTCTTTCGGATTGAGCACCTTGCCGGTGTTGTAGGCGGGACAATGCTCGGTGCACCGGCCGCATTCCACGCAGGAGAACGCCTGCAGGGCGTCGATGCGCGTCACATCCTTGCCGGTGTCGAGCCCGAAATCTTCATCGCCCGTGAGCGGCGGAATGCGGCTGAAACCGGCTCGTCGTAAGAACACGGTCACCGGACTGACCGCAAGGTGCAGATGCTTGGTGTGCGGTATCAGCGGCAGGAACGCCAGGAGCGTGACGGTGTGCAGCCACCAGCTCACCCGCCCGCCAATGGTTCCTTCGCCGAACCTGAGTCCCGTGAGATAGGTCACCATCAGGGCGAAAATCAGAAACGCGATCACGCCCGATTCCGGTGACACTGCGCCGAGCCACTTCGGCCGCACCACGAAGCGGCGTACGAATAATCCCGCAATCGAAATCGCCACCGCGACCGCCCACGCGGCAACGAACGCAAAATAGAATCGTCCGAAACCGTTTTCGGGCGACAGGAATCGCAGACCGAAAGCCGACGCGATGTGGTTCGCGGTAATCAACGCGAACGCGCAAAAACCCCAGAATACGAACGCATGCGCCAGACCAGGCAGGGGCCGCTGCCGAATTACTTTCCCCTGCAGCATCACCTCCCAAAGGAACTGCCGGATGCGCGGAGCGAACGGCTTGAGTTCGAAATCGGGCGTGGCGCGCGAGCGCCGGATGATGTCGAGTACCTTACTCAGACGCTGCCAGAAGATTGCCAGGGAAACGGCCATTAATAAGACCAATAAGCCCCGTTCCATCCAAGATGCGTCGGTCATCTTTTTCCTCGAATCTGAGGGTAGCATGCGTTCCCGCACGTTGTTTCCGCCAGCGCCCTCGCGGTATCCGGTAGAATGGGCCGACAGGAGGAAATTTGCGAATCGTCGTCTCGGGGGCCGCGGGATTTATTGCGTCACACATGTGCGACCGCTTATTGGCGGAGGGCCACACCGTAGTTGGTCTGGATAACTTCCTCACAGGCTGCGGCCGCAACCTCGCGCACCTTGCGGACGAGCCGCGCTTCTCGTTCCGCGAGCAGGATGTCACGCGCGCGTTCACCGTGGAAGGCCCCGTGGATGTCGTCCTGCACATGGCGTCGCCGGCCAGCCCCAAGGATTATCTCGAGCATCCCATCGAAACTCTGGATGTGGGCTCGATCGGCACGCGGCACACGCTCGAACTGGCGCGCGAAAAAGGCGCGCGCTATCTGCTTACCTCCACCTCGGAGTGTTATGGCGACCCCGCGGTGCACCCGCAGGTGGAGACCTATTGGGGCAATGTAAATCCCGTCGGGCCGCGCTCCTGCTACGACGAAAGCAAACGTTTCGCGGAGGCGCTGACCATGGCGTACCATCGCGCGCACGGCCTGCGCACCAATATTGCGCGCATCTTCAACACATATGGTCCGCGAATGAAACTGGACGACGGCCGCGTGGTCCCGGCGTTCTTCGACCAGGCGCTGCGCGGATTGCCGATGACGATTTTCGGCGACGGCTCACAAACGCGCAGCTTCTGCTATGTGAGCGACATGGTGGATGGTCTTTTCCGGCTGATGGGGAGCGACGAACGGTACCCGGTGAATCTGGGAAATCCGCGCGAGATGACAATCCTGGAATTCGCGGAGACAATCCGCCGTCTCACCGGCTCGCGCTCCGAACTGAGCTTCGAAGCGCTACCGGAAGACGATCCCCGCCAGCGCCAGCCCGACATCACCAAAGCGCGCACGCTTCTCGGATGGGAGCCGCGCGTGCCTTTGGATGAGGGTCTGGCGATGACGGTGGAATATTTCAGGAGTCTCTTCGCCACGGAGTCGCGGGGACTCAGGGTGAATACGTAGGGCGGCGCAACGGCAGCGCTCCCTCGGAAGCAGCGAATAAATACGCTTGCTCCTACTGAGCCACGACCGCACTCGCGCTTTGGCGAGCAAGGGAGTGGTGCCTTTTCGTCAGGGCGGAACCCAAAAAGCACCACTCCCTCGCGGGGTGTCCTCTGGGCCCGGCTCAACTACGGCGGTGGTAAAGTATAGCCTTTAGCCCGGAGAGATCGACATGAAATTGAATGGCCGCAGGATTGTCGTATTTGTAGGCTTGAGCCTTCTGGCTCTGGCGGGATTCGCAATATTCGCCCAGCAGGCAGCGCCCGAGGGACAATATCCCGCGAGCCTCCTGGCAGGCTTGAAATGGCGCGATGTGGGGCCGATGCGCGGCGGACGAAGCTACGCCGTGGCGGGCAATGCCAACCAGCCAGACACCTTTTATATGGGTTCGGTGGGCGGCGGCGTCTGGAAGACGGAGAACGCCGGCCATAGCTGGATTCCCATCTCCGATGAAGGCATTCCCATCGGCTCGATTGGCGCCATTGCGGTAGCGCCGTCGAACCCTAACATCGTTTATGTCGGCACGGGCGAGCCCGATATTCGCAGCCAGCATTCTTACGGCATCGGGATGTTCAAATCCACCGACGCCGGAAAAACGTGGACGCACATCGGCCTCGAGCACAGCGAACACATCGGCCGCATCGCCGTCGATCAGACCAATCCCAATCGCGTTTATGTAGCGGTGCTGGGTCACGTGTACGACTCCAACCCCGAGCGCGGTCTCTACCGCTCCACCGACGGCGGCGCCACGTGGAAGAAAGTTCTCTTCAACCAGAAAATGCCGAATGACGTGGGCGCCATCGAAGTGGCCATCGATCCCAAGAATCCGCGCGTGGTCTACGCATCGCTGTGGGCCACGCGGCGTCCGCCATGGTCGGTATACGCGCCGTCGAATCTGCCCGGCGGCGGCTTGTATAAATCCACCGATGGCGGCGACACGTGGAAGCAACTCACCGGCGGCTTGCCGGCTGACGATTCCGTCGGCAAGATCGGGATGGCAATTTCGCCGAGCAATCCCAATCGCATTTGGGCGGCGGTGGACGATACCGGCGCGGCTGTCCCGCCGGCTCGCCAGGGCGGCGGTGGCGGAGGCGGCGAGAACACCGCGCCGGGTGGAATCTATCTTTCGAATGATGCCGGCGCTACCTGGAAGCGAGTCAATAACGAGAACCGGCTGTGGGGCCGCGGCTGGTATTTCAGCGAAATGGCCGTGGACCCGGTGAACCCCGATCGCGCCTACGTCATGAATACGGCGACTTATATGACCACCGATGCCGGCAAGAGCTGGGTACCGATAAAAGGCGCGCCGGGCGGCGACGATTACCACCAGGCGTGGGTCAATCCGAAGGACGGCAATCGCATCATCATCAGCAGCGATCAAGGTACGGTAATCAGCGTGGATGGCGGCAAAAGCTGGAGCACGTGGTACAACCAGCCGACCGCGGAAATCTATCACGTGGCGGCGGACAATCGCTTCCCCTACTGGCTCTACGGCGCGCAGCAGGATAGTGGCGGCGTGGGCGTAAGCACGTGGTCGCGCGAGGGACTGCTGACGTTCCGCAATTGGGAGCCGACGTGCCTCGCGGGCGAAAGCGCCACGGTGATTCCCGACCCGAAGGATGGCAACATTCTTTACGGCAGCGGAGCGGGCCGCTGCGATCAGTACTTCAACGTGCCGGCGCCTCTTGGCGGGCAGTTGCCGGCCGCGGACGACAACGATCCGAACCGCAAAACATGGACGCTGCCGCAAGTCTTCTCGCAGGCCGACGAAGCCATGTACTACGCCAACCAGTTCATCTTCCGCACACGCGACCGCGGACGCACGTGGGAGAAAATTAGCCCCGACCTGGCGCGCGTGAACCCGGAACTACCGAAGACGCTCGATCCCCTGACCGCGAAAGATATCGATGAAGTGATGGTGGATCGCTTCGGCGTGGTGTACACCATCGGACCGTCCCCGCTCCAAGCGACGACCGTTTGGGCGGGCACCGACGACGGCCTGATCTACGTCACGCGCGACGACGGCAAGACGTGGAACAACGTGACGCCGCCGGAGATGACCGCGTGGAGCAAAGTATCGCAGATCGAAGCGGGCCATTTCGACGCCGCGACGGCATATGCGTCGGTGGACCGGCACCGGATCGCCGACAACAAGCCGTACATCTATCGCACGCGCGATAGCGGCAAGACGTGGGAGAACGTCGTGGCGGGCATCCCCGAGGGCGCATACGTCAACTCGGTGAAGGAGGATACGCAGGTGAAGGGGCTGCTGTTCGCCTGCACCGAACTGCGCCTCTATGTGTCGTTCAACGACGGCGCGCAATGGCAGCCGCTGCAGAATAACATGCCGGCGACGTCGATTCGCGACATCGTGGTGCACGGCGACGATCTGGCGATTGCCACCCACGGGCGCGGCTTCTGGGTGATGGATCAGATGACGCCGCTACGGCAGATTGCCAGGCAGGGCTCGGAAATCGAGACGTCGAACGCGTATTTGTTCCAACCCGGCGAGACGTTCGCCATCCGCGCGGGCGGCATGAACGGGACGCCGATGCCGCACGAGGAGCCGCAGGAAGAGAATCCGCCTTCGGGATTGGTGGCGTACTACTGGCTGAAAGCGGCGGCGGCGGCTCCGCTGAAGCTCGAGTTGTTGGATGGTTCGGGCGCGGTGCGGGCCTGCGCGGCGAGCGATACGCCGGTTCGGCCGGTGGATACCGAATTGTTGAACGTGCAGGCCATCTGGCAGCAGCCGGCGCAGCCGCCATCTGCGGCCGCGGGGATGCACCGCTTTGCGCTTGGCGGGTCGGCCGGACGAGGAGGCGGGTTCGGTGGGCGTGGCGGCGGTGGCGCGCCGGCGGCTCGAGATGCCTGCACGGTTGCCGCGGCGGATGCCGGGGCGGCGCCGGCGGCGCGCGGCGGTGGACGGGGGCGCGGAGGACGCGGCGGTGGTCGCGGCGCGAATCCGGGCTTGCAGCCCGGCGAGTACAGCGTGCGTCTCAGCGTCGATGGAAAGACTTACACGCAGCCTGTCTCGGTGAAAGCCGATCCGCGCGGCGCGCCGAAGGACGCGGTCGAAGCGGGCGGCAACCAGTAACAAGCCGCTTGCCTGTGGGGTGGCCTCCGGGCCCGGCTTATTCATCACTTGCTGGGACCACAGCTTTACTGAGCCGCGACCGCGAGAGAGCGGTGCTTTTTGGTGTCTGCTCGCTGAAAAGGCACCACTCCCTCGCTGTCGCGGCTCATCAAATTCTTCACAGCCTTTGAGGGAGCGGTGCTTTTCGTGCGGAGACTCCGCTGAACCAGTCCGGCGGTCGTGAGCATCCTATCGGGTATGGATCTCGGACTCAACGGGAAGACGGCTCTCATAAGCGGCTCGACTGCGGGTATCGGGCTGGCTGTCGCTACCGCGCTCGCGCGCGAGGGCGCGGCGGTAATTGTGAACGGCCGCACTCAGGAACGCGTGGATCGGGCAGTCGCGGCCAGCGGCGCTGCGCATGGCGTGGCGGCTGATTTGGCGACCGAAGCCGGCGCACGCGCCGTGATCGAGCGGTTTCCCGAGGTCGACATCCTGGTCAACAACCTCGGGATCTTCGAACCCAAGCCATTCGAAGAAATTCCCGATGACGATTGGCGCCGGTTCTTCGAAGTGAACGTGCTCAGCGGTGTTCGCCTGAGCAGGCATTATATCGGCCCGATGAGGCGCAAGAACTGGGGCCGGATGGTATTCATCTCGAGCGAATCGGGGCTGCAGATTCCCAAGGAGATGATTCACTACGGCGTCACGAAGACCGCGCAGATCGCCGTGGCGCGCGGGTTAGCAGAGACGACCGCGGGAACGGGCGTCACCGTGAATTCCGTGCTGCCGGGACCGACGAGATCGGAAGGCGTAGAGGAATTTGTCGGCAAGCTGGCATCGGCAAACGGCGTCGATCGAGCGGCTGTGGAGCGCGAATTCTTCACCAAGGCGCGCCCGAGTTCGCTGCTCAAGCGATTTGCCACAACGGAAGAGGTCGCTGCGGTAGTGGCGTTCGTGTGCAGTCCGCTTGCGTCGGCGATCAATGGATCGGCTGTGCGGGCGGAGGGTGGAGTCGTCCAGTCGATTGCGTAAAAGAGACTACATGCCCGGCGGCGGGCTTCCGAAGGCGTAGGAGAACGGACCCTCCGCGGAAACGCCGCCCACCGCAAAGTATTCCGAGCCCAGACCCGTGAGAATCCGGGCGGTGGCCTCGAGCCGGTCCTCCGGCACCTCCGCCAAGAGCTTTTCGAGCGCCTCGCGCGCGGTTCCCGGCCCCGTAGCCGGCGACCCGAATTTCAACCGCGCGCTCTCCAAATCCACGCCGAAGCTGGCGAGAACGCCGGCTTCCGGCCCGTTCAACCGCAACACGCCCAGCAGCAAATGTTCGGGCCCGATGTGGCTGTGCCCCATGCGCTGCGCCTCTTCCGCGGCATAAGCGAAAACGCGTTTGCATGGATCGCTCACCGGCAGATCCACGCTCGTCGCGATCTTCTCCTCCGACTTGGTGCAAAGTCCCTCGAAAGCACGCAGCATCTCCAGGCGACCGGCGTCCGATACCCGGGCAAAGGTCGGCCAATCCTCCCTCATCAGTCCCAGGAGAAGGTGCACCACTTCGATATAAGGGCTGCCGTACTGCGAAGCTTCGTAGCGGGCGAAGAAGATGGTTCTCCTGGCTTTCTCGGTATATCTTTCGAACATGACCGCTCCTGCTCAGCAGTCTACACCCATGAGATAATTTCAACCAGAGGTGCTTACCAGGATCATTCGCGTGGTAACCCTGCTTGGGGTGGCGAGCGGGGCGGCGTCGTTCGGCCAACCGGCGGCGGTGGAACATTTCGTCGCCGACGATCTGCGCCCTTACTACGCTCACACGGGCTTTTCCTGGAAGATCGATCGCATCTCGCATTTCGAGTTGAATTACGAGTCCGACACGGAAGCCGCGTATCGGATTGTGCAACTCGAGGAGGTCGCGCAGCGGGCGCGCAGTTCCATTCTGGAAATGCTGGGCGAGCCCGACTACCAGCCCACCATTCATGTCTTCTTCGTGGAATCCATCGGCCGCATGAGGCAGCTCATCGGCGCGGAAGTGATCGGCCGTTCGCGGCCCACGCAGCACGCCGTTTTTTGCGTGGTGGCGCCGTTCTCGGAGCTGAGCTTGAAACACGAACTGACGCACGAGATCGCTACCAACCTGTGGGGACCGGCGGAACACTGGGTGGAAGAAGGGCTGGCGAATTTCGCGGTGGATAACAAATCGTCATTGATGAAGCGGCAGTGCCTCGCCATGATGCAGAGTAAGCAGTGGATCAAGCTTCAGAAGTTGGTGAGCCCCGAGTGGGAATCGTCCAGTTTCTCCCCGGACGATATTTATCCCGAGCTGGGCGGATTTGTCGAGTATCTGTACGAGCATTTTGGCGTCTCCCGTCTGCACGAGATTTGGAAGGGTGGCAGTAAGAGCATTAAGAAGGTCTGTGGCAAACGGCTTTCGAAGTTGCAGTCGGACTACCAGTCGGACTTAGTCAAACACCGCCCCGAAGTGCACGACGCCATCAACCTGCCGGGCCGCGATTATTGAAAGCGCGCGGCCGGCCGGTGTTAGAATCAGACAACTGTCAGGCTCACGGGAAGGCTTTCGACTGAAATCAGGTTGCTGCAAAGCGGAGGTGTGCTTTGAGATTTCGCGATTGCCGCGTTATGCCTTTTCGCGCGTCTTGGTTGCTTCCCGCCATTCTGCTGGCCGCGGGTTGGCAAGCCAACGCCGTTCCATGGACGCTCTCGCAGGCCGGACCGCCCGTTTGGACTTACACGTTCACGTTTGCGCCGGAAGAAAATTATTCGATCTTCCAGAGTAATACCACCATCACCATGACCGGCCTCGTCGGCGTCACGGCGGCCGGCGCACCCACGTCGACCGACTTCCCTTCCCTGCAGGCCACGCAATTGGCCTGGACGCCGCAGGTCCTTGTCGGCGGAACTACCGTAGTTTGGACGCACGCCGGGGCTGGAACTGGAAATTTCGCGACCACCCTGCATGTCTTCGGGTTCTCCATCACGGCCGCCGGCGCGGCCAATGGCAACGTGGCATACGCCACCGGCGGAATGTCGCGCGATACCGGCAATCCTCTTCCCTGAGGGAGTTTTGACCTGGATATCTCCGGCGCCGTTGCAGGCCCGGCCGCCACGGGCGTTGCGGGCACGGTCAGTGCTCCCGCGCTTTCCCGCTGGCGATGGTCGTTACGTCGTTGGGGTTGGCTCTCGCCGGTGGAACCAGGTGCGGCGCCGTTTTCTGTAGCGGTTGCGCGGTTAATTAAGGGACCGCTACTTAAATAGGAGGAAGTTCCCCACCAGCATCGCGTCGATCCCCGAAGAATAGAAACTGCGGACCGCGTCGCGCGGCGTGCAGACCAGCGGTTCGCCAAAAAGATTGAACGACGTGTTGTACAGCACCGGCAAGCCGGACGCTTTACCGGCGGCGTGCAGCAACTTCCAGTACAGCGGATTCTCGTCGCGATCGACGGTGTGCACGCGCACCATGTCGCCCGCCAGAATGGCCGCGGCGAACTGCTCGCGGTACTCCGGCAGCACATGTCCGACGGTGGCCAGGTAGCGGGCGTTGTCGCCCACATCGAAATAGCGGGCGTACAATTCTGCCGGCACGCTGGCGGCGAACTTGCGGTTGGATTCACGATGCTTGATGAAAATGTTCAGATTCTCGGTGGAGTACGGATCGAGCGGCGACGCCAGGATGCTGCGATTGCCCAGCGCGCGCGGACCGAATTCCATGCGGCCGTGCATCCAGGCGACGATCTTGTTGTCGGCCAACTGCGCCACGGCGGTATCGACGATTTCGTCGGTAGTCAGCAGGTAGCGGAATCGCAGCTTGCAGTTTTCGAGTTCTTTCTTGGTATCCGCGGCGGAGTAAGCCGGACCGAGCGAGAGCGTCCGCAACCGCACGCGCGCTTCCTGGCGGTAGACGGTGTGCCAGGTGTTCAGCACCGCGCCGATCGCCGTCCCGGCATTGCCCGCCACCGGCTGCACGAAAACGTTCCTGTTTCCCAGCGCCCGCTCGAGCGCGGAAACCAGCAACGCGTTCAGGCCCAATCCGCCGGCCAGGCAGAGATTGCGCGCCGGCCCCGCCAGCCGCAGCGCCGCGGCTTCCACGGCTTTCTGAATGCCGGCGGCGATGTGGACCCGCATGGCTTCCGGAATGGGTTCGCCGTCTTTCAATCCCAGCCGCTCATAAAAACGCAGGCCGAACCCGCCATTTTGCAGACGCTCCCGCGAGAAGAATGACCAGTCCGGGTGCGGACCGGCATCCGACAGGTTCAGAATTTCGAGATACAGGTCGCGGTACCGCTCATCGCCGCAGACGGACAGCCATTGCACCTTGTGCTCGTCTTCGTTGGCCGAAAATCCCAACAGTTCGGTGACGCGCCCGTAGACATCGCCGATGGAATCGGGCGCATACTGCTCCTGCTCGAGCGTCATCACGGTGCCGGCAGCGTGCCAGCGCGAGCCGCAGCGGAAATCGCCGCCGCGATCGAGCGTGAGCACCGTGGCTTCGTCGAAGGGCGAGGGGTAATACGCCGAGGCGGCATGCGCGCGATGGTGTTCCACCAGCACGATTCGGCTCTGCGGAAATTGCGCGCGCAGCTTCAGCAGAAAGTCGGACTCCGGGATCGGACGGACGATGGCGACGGCATCCACGTCTTCCGGTCTGGCGCCGGCCAGTTCGAGACAAGTGGCGATGGAATGATCCGGCAGGCCGTTGGGTCCACGCCAGTGAGTGCGCCGGCGGACCAGCTTCGATTCCTCCACGGCAGCGACTAATTCGCCGTCCTTGAGGACCGCGCTGGCGGCGTCGCCGAGGATGCCGCCGATTCCGAGAATGATCATAGAAGGATTCCAGATAACTGCGGTGCTTCTTGCCGATTTCATTTGCCGCGTTTCTCGATCTTCGCCCAGGTGTCTTTCAGCCCTACCGTGCGATTGAAAACCGGTTTGCCGGGCGCGGAATCCGGGTCGACGCAGAAGTATCCCAGCCGCTCGAACTGGAAGCGATCGCCTACCGCAGCCGTCGAGAGCGATGGCTCGATCTTCCCCTGCACAATTTCGAGCGACTTCGGATTGAGATTGACGGTGAAATCCTGACCTTCTTCCGTATCGCCCGGATTCTCCTTAAGGAACAGGTTGTCGTAGAGGCGCGCTTCGGCGTCGATGGCGTGTTCGGCCGAGACCCAGTGGATGGTCGATTTCACCTTCCGGCCGTCGGGAGCGTTGCCGCCGCGCGTGGCCGGGTCGTAGGTGCAGTGAATCTCGGTCACCTCGCCCTTCTCGTCTTTGACGACGCTGGTGCAGGTAATGAAATAGCCGTACCGCAGGCGCACTTCCTTGCCCGGCGAGAGGCGGAAATATTTCGGCGGCGGAACTTCGCGGAAATCGTCCTGCTCGATGTAGAGCACTTTCGAGAATGGCACGGTGCGGGTTCCGGCGGATGCGTCTTCGGGATTATTGACCGCCTCCATCTGTTCCACCTGGCCTTCGGGGTAGTTGTCGATCACCACGCGCAGCGGTTTCAGCACCGCCATCACGCGCCTGGCGGTGCGATTGAGGTTCTCGCGGACGTGATGTTCCAGAAGGCCCAGCTCGATGCTGCCATTGGTTTTCGACACGCCAATAGCCCCGCAAAAGCTGCGCAGGGCGTCCGGCGGATAGCCGCGGCGGCGGATGCCGGCGAGGGTCGGCATGCGCGGATCGTCCCATCCGCGCACGTAGCCGTCCTGCACGAGTTGGAGCAGTTTGCGCTTGCTGAGCAGGGTGTATGTAACGTTCAGGCGGTCGAATTCGATCTGTTGCGGATGATAGATGCCGAGCGCTTCCACGTACCAGTCGTAGAGCGGCCGGTGATCTTCGAATTCCAGCGTGCAGATGGAGTGGGTGATGTGCTCGATGGAGTCCGATTGGCCGTGCGCGAAATCGTACATCGGGTAGATGCACCACTCACTGCCGGTGCGGTGATGGTCGGCGTGCAGAATGCGATACATCACCGGGTCGCGCATGTTCAGATTGGGCGACGCCATGTCGATTTTGGCGCGCACGGTGCGCGCGCCATCGGGAAACTCGCCGGCTTTCATGCGTTGGAAAAGATCGAGATTCTCTTCCACCGAGCGGTTGCGATAGGGGCTCTCGATGCCGGCTTCGGTGAGCGTGCCGCGCGTCTTGCGGACTTCCTCAGCGCTCAAATCGCAGACGAACGCCTTGCCCTCGCGGATCATCTGCAGCGCCCACTCGTAAAGCTGCGGGAAATAATCGGAAGCGTAGTAGAGGCCGTCCCATTGGAACCCGAGCCAGCGCACGTTTTCCATGATGGAATCGACGTATTCGGTCTCCTCCTTGCATGGGTTGGTGTCGTCGAAGCGCAGATTGGTCTTGCCGCCGAATTCGCGGGCCAGTCCGAAATTCAGGCAGATGGACTTGGCGTGCCCCAGGTGCAGGTAGCCGTTGGGCTCGGGTGGGAAGCGCGTGTGCACGCGGCCTCCGAACTTGCCGGTCTTATTGTCCTCGAGGATGATATCGCGAATAAAATTCGAGGCCGCCGACGATTCCGGCGGCTCCACGGGAGTAATCGGATTCATAGTGTTTTCAGCTTTCCGATGGCCTGTTCGATGCGCGCCAGGCACGTATCGCGGCCCAATACTTCCAGTGTGCCAAATAGCGGCGGCGCTGTCTTACGGCCGCAGACCGCCACGCGGACGGGCTCGAACATCTGGCCTGCCTTGAGCCCGAGATCGGCCGCCGCGGCGCGCAACGCCGCTTCCAGGCCGTCGTGCGAAAATTCCGCCACAGCCAGCACCTCGCGCGCTTTTTCGAGGACGCGCAGCGCCAGCGCGGTGTCGCCTTTCTTGGGGATGAGCTCGGCGGCATCGTATGGCGCGAGTTCCTGCGCGAAGAAAAAGTCGCCCACTTGCAGGACGTCGTTCAACAACCGGATGCGCTCGCGAACCAGCGGGGTGATCCGGACCATTTTGTCCGCGCCGATAGCGAATCCGGCGCCCTGAACCACCGGCAGCAGCCGTTCGGACAAGTCGGCAACGGGAAGATTGCGTATTGTCTCGGCGTTCAGCCAGACCGCCTTGGGATCGAACGGGTCATCATGGTTGAAATTGACCACCGCGTTCGCCCGATTTACGCCTTCGAGCGTGAACACGTCGACGAGTTCCTGCCCCGTCATCAGCTCGCGATCGTTTTTGGGCGACCAGCCGAGCAGCACGATGAAATTGGCGAACGCTTCGGGGAGGAAGCCGGCGTCGCGGTAGGTGGTGACGCTTACCACCGGTCCGTGCCGGCGCTTGGAGAGCTTGGTGCCATCGGGCGCGACGAGCAATGGCAGATGCGCGAACTGCGGGGCAGCCGCTCCGGCAGCTTCGAAGATCAACACGTGCTTGAAGGTGTTGGTGAGATGATCCTGCCCGCGGATGATGTGGCTGATGCGCAGGTCGGCGTCGTCGGCGCAGGAGGCCAGATGATACGTCGGCATGCCATCGCTGCGCAGGAGCGCGAAATCTTCGATATCGGCGGTGGATTTCGCCTGCTCGCCATAGACGCCATCGGCGAAACGCACCAGCTCGACGCGATCGCGCGGCACCCGGAAGCGCAGCGCGAAAGGCTCGCCCGCGGCGGCGCGGCGATCGCTCTCTTCGCGCGGCATCTCGCGCATGCCGGCATTGAAGAGCCACGTACCCTGCACGCCGGATTTTTCGCTGTCGGTGTTTTGGGCGGGCGCAAAATCGCGATAGGCCAGGTCCTTTTCGAAAATCGCGCGCGCCATTTGTTGGTGCAGCGCGAGCCGCTCCGATTGCTTGTACTCTTCGTCCCAGCCGAGACCCAGCCAGCGCAATCCCTCGAAGATGGAATTGACGGAGGCTTCGGTATTGCGCGCCACGTCAGTATCGTCGAGGCGCAGAATCATCGTGCCGCCGTTGTGGCGGGCGTAAAGCCAGTTGAATATGAAAGTACGCGCGCTTCCGATGTGCAGAAATCCAGTGGGGGAAGGCGCAAAGCGAACGCGAATCATGGGAAATGCCAGTATAACGCGGTGCAGCGATCGGCTTTCAGCGATCAGCCTTCAGCCCTGCCACCGCGTCGCTCGCGGCATTGGCTCTCTCGACGAGATGAACCGGCAACCGCCCTGGCTGCATATCGCCACTCTCCCGGGCGACCACTCGGGTTTGCCGACGGAGAACACCGGGGAATTTGCGTCGAAAGACCTGGGGCTGAAACATCGGAGCATGGGTTCGTTTTGGGTTCGTTTGGGGTTGGGGAGGGAAGCTCGTCGGAGTCGGAACCGGTTGTGTTTTGTGCGTATTGCGGGAGGAGAGGGGGTTCGGCGATGGGTTCGTTTGGCGCGTCATTTTCGGGCGGGATCTGGCGGCGGAGGCGCTCGGTCTCGGTCTGGAAAGGCAGAAGAGCGAGGACAATTTTGGGCTGGCGATTGACGCGGCGGAAGCCGTAGGTGAGGCGGAGGGCGCGATTCCGATCGATGGCGGGTAGACGTCTTGGGGGAGCTCGGGGGTCCGTGGGAGGTTGGGTTCCTCGGGGGAATACATGGTGACGTTGGGGCACTTGAAAAGAGGCCGCTTTCGATGGCGGCGAGGCGATACGGGGTGCCGGGCGAGGGAGGTGCGGGCGCGGTCCTCGATGTGGACGAGGGTGAAGGCGTCGGGGTTGAATGGGGGCTTGCGGGCGTTGGCGGGCTCAGAGGACGGCTCGGAGGACGCCCCGGCAGCGAGAGGTTTGGGAGAGATCGGCATCGGGGGAGTTTTACCACGGGGATGGGGCGAAGGCCGGGGCGGGAAACGGTAAGTGCGTGAGGAGTAAGGGGATTATTTTTGTTGTTTGGTTGCGACTCGGGGTCTCCATGGTCAGTTTCCGCGGGTCGATTTCGTCGTGAACTACGGGATCGCCGCCCAGTCTTCAATCTGAAGCCAGGCGACGCGGCCAAATTCGCGGACGTTGTGCGTTGTCAAGACGCGACCGCGTGCCAAGGCGATCCCGGCAATAAGCACATCGTGGGCGCCTATCCGCTCACCTCGCCTTTCCAGGTCCGCCCTGATGAGGCCGGATCGTTGGCCTGCCTCCCGGTCGAGATCCACGAGTTGAACCGCAGAGCAAAACCGGCGGCATATCGTACCGCTCTCCTGCGATTTCCGGCTCCGCAGCGCGCCAAACATCGGTTCGGCGACTGTCACAGTGGAGAGAAAGATCGCATTCCGATTTCTGCCCGCCAACTGCTCAGCTACGCGAACGTTTCGCCCGCGCAGCAATTCGATGCGATGTCGCTGTCGAGGAGATAGGTTGTCACAAGCCGGCCCGGTTTTCCACGGCCGGCTGTGGGCGAGGGCCAAATCAACGGTTTTCGCGTTTTCCGTCAACTCAAGGCCCGCGAAGAGTTTCGTGCAGTTCAAGGCATGCTTTTCGTCTTCGTTTTGACCCGGGCTTGATGTTTCCGCCCCCACTCACAGATCTTCTCCAGCACCGGCGCGAGCGTCATGCCATATGGTGAGATCGAATACCTGACGTGCGGCGGTACGGTTTTCTTGTCGTGCCTCAAAAGAATCCCGTCTTCCACCATTTCATGCAGATGGCGGATCAGCATCCGCTCCGTGATCTCTGGTATGCTTCGCCTCAATTGGCTGGTTCGCATCGGGGCGCTAAGCAGTCTCCATAAGATCGTGCCTTTCCAGCGCCCGTCGATGACCGACAGCATCGAGTCGATCGGACAAGCCGAAACCTCTTTTTTGGAAACCGGCATATGCCTTCCATTTTCGCACTCGAACTGACAAATTAGTCAGTACAACCTCTTGCGTCGCTACCCCAGTCCAACGCGTCCATAAGCCAGGGGAAAGAGATGCACCTTCTGAACATCATTACGATTACTTCCGCGGGCTTGATGGTAGGCAATGAACTATCCGTTTCGGCCTTCGTGAACCCTGCTCTCCGCGGCCTGGAGAGCGGTCCGCAAGCGCAGGCGCTGTCCGTTCTCGCCCGTTCCCTGGGCCGGGCGATGCCTGTCTGGTACGGTTTATGTCTGGCGCTCCTCGCGCTGGAGTCGTTCCTGCATCTCCATCAGGCTACGCTCGCCCCTTTACTGATCGCGACAGCGCTCTGGGTGGGTGCGATCGTCCTTAGCATTAGTGCGCTGGTGCCCATCAACAATCGCATTGCTTCCTTGAACACAGCAGCGCCTGCGCCGGGCTGGGAGCGCGATCACAGAAAATGGGATGCTCTCCACCGCGTCCGCATTCTGCTGCTGATGTTAGCCCTTCTTATCGTCGTCAATGCATTGGTCGCTTGACGCGTTGTCGACTCGCCGAAGTGGTTTCCTCGGTGAGGAATGATATGTGGGCATACCGTCCATTAGCGGAACTTATAGGGGCTTCCAAGATCATTAATGGAAGGCGCCCCCAGTGTTTGTAAGCGCTTGGTCCGCTAAGCCAATCGACGGCTTGGACGTTAGGCGCCCGACTGGCACGGGAGCGAAAAGCCGGAGGCTCCAGTGGGATCCGTGGCGACATTGACACGCGAAGAGAATCTAACCACAATGTGGAGGTGAGGTTCGCAACTCTTCAGTGGCTCTTCCCGGCCGTGATCATTCTTCACAATCTGGAAGAGGCCCTATGGCTTCCAGGGTGGGCCAACCGAACGGGATTCTGGCGCACCCCCGTTTCGCCACGCGTTTTCCGTTTCGTCGTAGCGGTTCTGACTGCCTTGGCCTTGGCGGTCACATGGCTGAGCGCCAGGTCGGGAGCTCAGACACCCTGGACGTACCTGATGTTCGGATGTATGGTGGCGACGCTAGCCAACGCAGTATATCCGCACCTGGCCCTATCGATTTCAAGGCGCAGCTACATGCCGGGCACTGCAACAGCCGTAGTCCTGAACTTACCAGTATTGTCTTTCCTGGTGGCATCAGCCCTCTCTGAGCGACAAGTTTCGGGCTGGAAGTCCGTCGCGTATGCCGCTGGAGTGCCAGCTCTGCTGCTCCTGTCTCTCGTGGCGCTGTTCAAGCCGGGAAGGTTGAATCTCTGAACGAGGGGCGAAGACTGTTCGTCTATGCGCGCTAATCGCATCGACACTGTCGGGCTGTACAGTCGCCGACTTGCCGAAGTGACTTTTGCGTGCTGAAGCGAGACAAGAGCAGGCTTCCCGTCCATTGCCAAAATTTATGGTGGGGCCGGATGCCATTAGTGGACGACAACGTCTCTTGTCCACAAGGCTCATTTCGCTGACACGCTGGTATCCATCGTGACTCATTCACTGTGTCGGAAAGCGCCCGCGCGGGATTCATCCGTGACCGAAAAACAGAACTACCTTGACGATACGCAGGCTCCCACTTCGGGCATACGATTGCACATCTGCAGCCGGCTCTATGCTTCACGCGATTTTGGGCTTCATTTCCGCATCGCTGGGCTCCGATGAAACCGCGTTTTCCGCTTTAGCGCAAATCGAGCGGGAAGTAAGACCATGTCAGTGCGCCGATGCAGCGGTCCAAGTTCTGGACCGGGCGAAGCCCGATCTATGCGCCCGTCTTCGCCTGCGTTTCGGCTCTCCGGTCGCCGAAGGCTTAACGCTCAAGATTCTGAACCTCTTCCTGGCGCGGTATCAGTTTCAGGCCCGCTGCGCATGGCTGCTGTCGCGCCCGTTCGGCTTGGTCGTCGATCCCTCGAATGCTTGCCGCCTTGCCTGTCCGGGCTGCGTCCATTCCGCACGAAATGAAGCCTTGCACGTGTTCGATTGGCCGAAGACCACGCTAACGGTGGAGCGCTTTTCCGCCTTGCTGAAGCGTTACGGTCCGCATGCGATTGGAGTAGAATTCTGCAACTATGGCGAGCCATTACTCAACCTCAATACGCCCAGTTTAATCCGGCTGGCGAAAAGGTATCTCCTTCGAACAGGGTTGTCTACCAGTCTCTCGGTACAGCGGTTCGATGCCGAGGCTTACGTCGAATCAGGGCTCGATACCATGGCCCTCTCCATAGATGGCGCCACGCAGCCGACTTACGAACGGTTTCGCCGCAACGGCGATCTGGAACTGGTCTTCAGCAATATCCGCAAATTAGTGGGCGCAAAGAAAGCGGCCGGCAAGCGGACGCCGGTCCTTACCTGGAAGTACCTGGCATTCGAGCATAATGTGCATGAGATAGCTTTGGCAATCCGCATGGCGCGAAAACTTGGCGTCAATCAATTCCTGGTTGCGAATTCCTACGACGTGAGGTGGGACGATCCCGAGGTGCGTCCCGCCGCGATCAAGGCTAGGGCCCGCCGGCTGGATTGGCCTTCGCCTGCCCGGCAAGCCAGCAACTGGAACCCGTTTCCGGATTGCGTTGACGGCGATGCCATCACGAACGCGTTCGCAAATCCATGGAACGGGCAGGCCGTTCACACATCGGCGCGGTCATCCGCCCACACGTGCCACTGGTTGTACAAGAACATGGTGATGGACGCCGCTGGCCGGATTCTGCCCTGTTGCGGGGCACCGGGACCGGAAGTCGATCTTGTGTTCGGCATGTTTGACGGCCATGGCGCCGATCCGTTCAACTCGGAAAAGCATCGTCAGGCTCGATCGTGGTTCGCCGGAGAAGCTCTTCCTGCGACCCGCCCGCCGCACTGCGCTCGATGCAAGTGGAACCAGAACAGCGTGAATATCGGCGCTCGCGATGTCCGGTCATACTTCTGGTGCGCCGATAAGGTGTTCTTCGATTTCCGGAGCCTGCGAATCCTCTCCGGTTGGTGATACCGCTTCAATGACGACAAGACAGACCTACAGGGCTTGTACAGCGTCAAGGTGGATCTGGGGACTACCAACTCCCGACATGTGTCTCTAAGCCGGTCAATAGTTAAATGGAGTCGTTCGTTCGACGAGGCTACCAGAGATTACTACTACGGCGTCACGAAAACGTCGGCGCGGGTATAGCTGCGCTTCTGCGCCGCCGGGTCGAGCAGCGTCACCTGGCAGGTGTACTTATAGCCGGGTTTCAGCGACTTCAAGGGAACAGCGAAACGGATGGGCACGGCTTTGGTTTTGGAATTGAGCCCATCCTTCACAATCAGCGGCTCGGTTTCGAACACCTTTGACTTGCCGCGGAAAAAACTGACGGCGGCGACTACGGGCTGTGTGGTGGTGGCCAGCGGCTCGTAAACTTCCGCGTAGACGTACAAATCCTGATTCTGCTTGAAGACCCGCGTCACGCTGGGAACAAGTTTCTCTTTGTTCTGCACCAGGGGATTCTCTTCCAGGAGCTTCTTGTCTTTTTCGGCCGAGTAGAGCGCTTCCGTCACGGGCTGAATCTGGTTGCTGAGAATTACCGAGCTGGTTGGGAGAGTGGGTTGATCGGTGGTCAGGTTGGGAATGGTGAACTTCGTCTCGAACGTGCCAATCTTACCGGTTTCATTCTCGCGAACCAGGAACTTCAGGGAATAATCGCCCGGTTTCAAGGTGAAGCCGGTATCGTACGCGACCGGGTGTTTGGTGATCTCCGCGGCCTTATCGCCCTTCAGTTCCAGATCGACGAAATCGCGAACGTTGCCGCCGCCGGCCACTTCACCCTTGGAGTCTTTCACCACGCCGATGAAGTCGAGCCGCGTACGTTCGGCCGTTCCATGCTTGGCCATCTCCAGGTCGCTGCCCGGAATCTTCACTTCCACCGGAACGAAGTAGCTGTCGCGGCCCAGGCGGAAGAAATCCACTTCGGCGCGCACATCGATGTCCGTCATGGGGTCGCCCATCATGAGCGCCTCGCTGAGCTGCCGCTCCTTGTCTTCGGTATCGAACTTACCCCAATTCTTGCTGGCGAAATATCCGTGGCGGTAATCCATCTTAGCGGCGAGGTTGTTTTTGATCTTGAGATCGATCTTGCGATAGCGGCCATCGAGATTGGTATTGCCGCTGTTATAGCCGATGATGTAGTAGCTCGAGATGTCTTTCTGCGCCTGTACGATTCCCACTGCCAGGTCGTTTTCGTCGAGCAGCGCCTTGCCGCCGGTATCGCCGGCGAGGGTGGTAAGCGTTTCCTGCTGTGCCTGGAAGTTCGCCTGCGCGGTCATCTGCGCGCCGCCGGTGCGCACGGTAGAGGCGCTCGACGAACCCTTGGTGGCGTCACCGAGCGGCGCCGAAGCCACCAAGCCACGGGCGTCAATGGGATAGAACGCGACATTCGCCTTCACGGCGGCGTTCACCGTGGCCGTGAGCTGCGCCTGATTGTTGCCGTTGCTATCGCGCGTCATGCCGCTGGCGAAATAGACAAGAGCCTTCTTCTCCGGCAGCGTACCCAACATTTTTGCCGCGGTTTCCAGGGCGGACAACTGGCGATCGGTATTAAAGATGTTGAATTCGGTATCGTCGGCGGTGAATGCCGCGCCGGTGTCGGACGCGGCGTCGCTCTGATCGGTGATGTCAAAGCCCTGGCCTTCGCCGACGGTCAACGCCTTAATGTCCTTGATGAGCGCGTCGCGGTCGTCAGTGAAGTCTTCCACTACTTTTACATCCGAAGAGAACGTCATGAGGGCGACGAGATCAGAGGGAGTGATCTGGGTCTTGACGAACTTGACTGCGGATTCCTGCGCGCGAATCTGATCCTGAATCGGCATGGAGGTCATGTCGAAGAACAGCACCATCAGCCGCCGGTCTTTGTACTTGATTTCTCCGGCTTTGGCCGGCGTGATCTGATTGGCGGTCACGGCCTTCACGGCTGCCGCGGCATCGGGTTTCTTCGCTTCGGCCAGCACCGGACCGCGGATGGTCAGCGATTTCTGCTGTTCGTCCGCCGCCGGCGCGGGATCGTTCTGCAGCGCCTGGTATTGGAAAGTCGTAATCTTCTGCGGCTTGCCGTCTTCGCTGACGATAAAATCGTCGGGCTTCAATCCCTCGATGGGATTGCCGTTCTTGTCTTTCACGAAGGCGTCGATCACCACCAGTTGCACGGTGTCCGAAAACGTAAACGTCTTCTTAGAAGCGGCGCCGTTCCTGGTGGCGTCCTGTTTGGCGGGCGCACCCTTCTTCTGCGGGGCCGCGGCCGGCGCTTGGGTTGCCTGTTGCGCCGAAGCGATCAAAAACGCGGCAAGGAGAACGGGAAGGGTAGCTCGCATTAGAAATTAAACCTCATGCTGGCGGTAATCGTGCGCTGCGCCTGGTAGGCCAGCGGCAGGCCGAACTGAGCATTGGCAGCGGCGGTCGGCAGGAAACTCGTATTCCACGACGACACGTTGGGGTGGTTCAGCGGATTGACGATCCCGGCGTTGAACGTCAGGTTCTTGCGTTCGCCCAATCGGAACGTGCGGAGCGCGGTCAGCGAGTTGGTGAACAGGATGGGACCGGTCAGCGAATCGCGGCCCAGATTGCCGTAGGCGCCCGCGGGAGGATCGGCGAAAGCCGCCGGATTCAGAACGCCGTTGATATACGTCGGGCCGCCGATATAGTTGACCCGGATGTTGCCATTGGGCGCGCCGCCCAGCGCCAACTGAGAGGCGCTGATGGTGATAGGCGCTCCGCTGGCTAGCACGATGCCGGGCATGATGGTCCAGTCGCGGAACAGGACGCCCTTCCACCCGTTAATCAATCCGCCGCCGCTCGCGCTCACGCCGGTGGAGTACTGGAGTTGCAGGTTCAATGTGTTGGCACGAATTCCGGCGCTGCGCGCGCGTTCCGCCCCCAGATCCAGCCAGTTCTGCGTGGTGTTGGCGCTGGGAGCATCGTCGATCGAGTGGTTGAGCGTGTAACTGATGTTGCCACCCAAACCGGCGCGCAGGCGGCGCTGCAACTGCAACTGGATGCCATTGGTAATGCTGTTCCCGTTGGAGGTCTCGTAGAGATAACCAACCGGGCAAATGTCGCCGGATTGGCAACCAGGATAGACGTATTGAGCCGTGTCGTGGGCGGATGCCGGCGCCGTATTGGGATAGTACTGTTGCGTGAGCGCCGTCCCTTTTACGCCGAAGTACGTTACCGACGCCACCGTATTGGCCATCAGATTCTGCTGCACGTAGACCTGCCAGTTGCTGGTATAGCCCACGCGGAAGTTGGGGTTGATGGCGTTGGTGGTGGTGGTCCCGATCCCGTTCAGACACCCGGCCGACTGAAGGTAGGACAAGTTGAAGGCGTTCTGAATGGTCGCGCCGCAGGTGTTCGTCAGATTGAACGCTGTGGCGAACGGAGTCTGCGAATCGAGCTGCGAAATCAGCGAGGAGTAGATCGAAGGAACATAGTAGATGCCGAATCCGCCGCGGAAGACGGTGGAGTGCTTCGACCACGGCTTCCATGCCAATCCCACGCGAGGAGAAATGTCGGTCTTTTGTCCATTCAGCATGGAATTGCTGTAGTGAATACCCGTAATAGGCCCGGTCTGCCCGGCCACCACCGCCAAACCGGTGGACGGCAGGTTGTCGTAGGCGGAGAGCGGAACCTGGAAATTACCTGGAAGATCGATGGTGGCGAGCCGTCCGTACAACTCCGTCGAAGGCGCCTGATAATCCCATCGTACACCGATGCTGAGAGAGATCCCTTGTTTCGGGAAGCGCCATTGGTCGGTGGCGTAGAGATCGTAGACATTGGTGCGCAAATATCGGTCGCCGCCGCTGGGCGTGTCCTGCAGGGCGATGAGGTTGGGATCGGTCGAACCCTGGGTGAGTTGCGCGCCTTGCGCTCCGCTCAGGGAGTTGGTGTAGTTGATGGACGTACCGAATGGAGCGCCAGTCAGGAAATCTTCGTAGTCGTTACCGGTTACCGTGCCGTTAAACTGCAAAGTGCCGCGCGGATTGGCCTGGCTGAGTAAATTGGTCTGGCGGCGGCTGAAATCGCCGCCGAACTGGAATTCATGATTTCCCTTGACCCACAGGACGGTATCGCCCACCGCGCTGGTTTGCGGATGCTGGTAGAGCAGCGTAGTGTCGGAGATCCCCAGCAGCGAAGACCCCGTGAAGTTGATTGAGGGAGGGCCCCAGTTGACGGGGTATTGATCGGTTCCGGTGATGCCGAGGTTGCCTTCGACGTTTTCGAGATTGCCAAAATAGGGAGTGCGCAGGTTCGTGGCGTGACTGTAGTTGTAGCGCAGCGTGGAAATCACGTGCAGGCTGAAATGGTAGATGTACTGCGCGTTGGCGTTGACGCCGTTGTTGGTCTGGCTATCGTACCAGCTCGGAATTACCGCCGAAAAAACACTGGGGGTGGTAGTGTCGGCGCGCTGCCACTGGATTCCGCCGTTCACCTGGTTCTTGGCATTGAATGTATAGCTCAGGCGGGCATTGACGTTGTCCTGGTTGGTGTGGCCGGAAGCCGCGGCGGCATAGTTGAAGGCGCCGCTGCCGGCGCTGAACACGTTGGGCTCGGGGTAATATTTCTCCAACGCTGCTGCCGCCGGATTGATCTGGTTCGGCTGAAGGCCGAACGCGCTGCCGTTCTTTTCGGCGTCAGTAGGCACGAGGTCGCTGAAGGTAAGAGCATTCCGGTTGCGAGTAAACGAATAGTTGACGGTGAACGTACCTTTGCCCTTGGTGTCGAAGATGTGTGGAATCTTCAAAGGCCCGCCGGCGGTGAGGGTAACACGGACGGTCTGATTGTCCGGCTTGGGTAGTTCGACGCCGGTCACCGAATACTGCCGCGCGTCCAGCACAGCGTTGGTGAAATTGTTGATGCTCGCGGCGAAATTGTATCGCGAGCGCGGATCGCGGCGATTATTTCCGAAAGCCCCGGGGTTGCGCCCGCCGGGTCCACGGCCACGTCCGCCGCCCCGTCCACCGAAGGGCATTCCGCCCATCATGCCACCGCCGCCGCGGCCGCCGCCGCCCCGTCCGCCACCCATTCCAGGTCCGCCGCCGGGACCACCGCCCGGGCCGCCGCCTCCAGGACCGCCGGCCATCTGCGGATTCCCTCCCGGATTGCCCATGCCGGGCATGCCGCCACCCATGTCGGGACCGCCGAAACCGCCCATGCCGCCGCGTCCGCCGCCCAGCCAGTCGCCGCCCGGTTGGGGCGAATCCAATCCCGAACTCACGCTGCCGTTGATGGTGAACGAATCGTTGCCCTGGTTGGCCAGGTCGCCCATATCCTGGGTCTGCGCTCCCGAATCCTGGCCGGTCATCCCATCCCCCGTCTGACCCACGTTCAACCGTGTAAAACCGCCGCCTTGTCCCTGTCCCGCAAGCGCCGCATTCAACGACGGCCTTCCGCCGTTATTTGCCGTGGAGGTATTGGCTCCGGCCTTGCGGGGATTGGAATTCTTGCCCGGGGCAGGCGGGGCGGCTTCAGACGTTGCCGGGGCGGTGGCAGCAGGCGCCGCCGGCGCATTCCCGCCCGCCGGTGGAACAGCCGGCGCGGGCGCAGTTCCCGCAGGCGGCGCGGCTTCGGGCTTCGGAGGGTTGGCAATCGCCTCCAGCGTCTGGTACCTCAGATCCCATTCCGGCCCGGGCATATTGGGCGCCACACCGATTTCGCGGGTCGACGGAACGAACCCAAGCGCCTCCACGGTGATCTTCCAAGTGCCGTCTTCGAGGTTGGGAAACGAGTAGAATCCGTCGTCGTCCGTGGTGGTTACGAACTTTTTGTCGCTCCCGACGGCCGTAACGGTTGCGCCCGGGACGGGCAGGCCGCCGGCTTTGACGACGCCGTGGCTCTCCGCGGCCGCTAGAGCCGTCAAGGAAAAGCAGGCGGCCAGCAAAAGGCGCCCAAAGGGAGGAAATAAACGGTTAGCAGCCATGAGGTAACACAGATCAAGGCGCACGCCGCCCACGGAATGTTACCGCCGGGCGGGATTCCGAAAAAACGCGCCGCCCCCTGGCGCGCCCTTATGGACCACGCCCAAATGCCCAGAATTTCACCAGGTGTTATCGATCGTCGGTAATACCGATGATGGTTAACTTTCGAACATCTCTAAGTGATAACAAAATCTATGGTTAATTTGCGCCGAGCAATGTTCCATAATGATCCCACTCACGACGTTTGTTACGTCACGGCGGCGGTAGATTTGAGTACTTGAGAGCGCAGCTTGGCCTGTTTGTATTGCGGTAAAGAAATCGGTCCGTTTCGGCTCCTCCGGGACAAGGAGTTCTGTTGTTCCGCGCACCGGCAGGGGTACATTCTGGGAAAGGCGCTGGGCCGCATTTCCGAGCATCAACCTCCCCCCGCCCCCATCGCCGCGTTCATTCCCTATAAACCGTTTGCCGGCAACAACCGCACGCTCTCGCATCATTGCACCCTCGAACCTTTCCGCCCCGCCATTCAACTCCTCAGTTCCTGGCCGCTCTCGGTTGTCCCACTGCCGCGTGAACGCGCGGCCCAATTGCCGCTACTCGCACGTTCACTTGCTGCCGTAATGGAATTCTCCGCCGAACCACAGCCGTGGTCCGCGGATAAGTCTCCTTCCCACCCGTCGACGGAACTGGGAGTCCACGATCCGGTCTCGGTTTTCGCAGCCGAGGCCAAACCGGACCCGGCGCCCGGCGCCGCCATAATCGAATTTCCAGCCGCGGACTGGCCTCCCGAGTCCACCGTCGAACCAGACCGGTCGTGGGCCGCCCCGGCCGTTCGCCTGCCAGACGCATCGGGCACGGCGATGCGGACCCGCTCTCTGGCTGTGTGCGCCGCCGCTCCGGGGCTATTGGCCGAAGCGGTCGAAGCATTTCTGCCCCCCAATCCCGAACCGGAGATGGTCGGGTTTGGGACGTCGCCCGCCGTACGCCTTCATTGGTCACTCCAGCCGATCGACTGGGAAGTCGTGGCTGAGCCCGCCAAGCCGGCGCCAGCAGCCGCGGCGGAGGCAGTGGAGTCGTTCCTGCCGCCGTTTGCCGAACCCCGGATTGCCGCCTGGCCCACAGTCGCGGCAGTGCCGCAACTGGCGCTTACGACCGCGGCCGCGGAGTGGACGGTCTCGACGGCCATGGCCGAGCCTGTGGCTGGTCCGGTTGCGGATCCCGTGGAATCCTTCCTGCCGCGTCCGGCCGAGCCGCAAATCTCTGCGTGGCCGGCCGCCGCCGCCCTGCCACAACTGGCGCTTACGACCGCGGCCGCGGACTGGATGGTCTCGACGGCCATGGCCGAGCCTGTGGCTGGTCCGGTTGCGGATCCCGTGGAATCCTTCCTGCCGCGTCCGGCCGAGCCGCAAATCTCTGCGTGGCCGGTCGCCGCCGCCCTGCCACAACTGGCGCTTGCCGCCGCGGATTGGATGGTCGCAACCGTCATAGCCGATCCAGTGGCTGGTCCGGTTGCGGATCCCGTGGAATCCTTCTTGCCGCGCCCGGCCGAGCCACAAATCGCCACGTGGCCGGCCGCCGCCGCCCTGCCACAACTGGCGCTTGCCGCCGTGGATTGGACGGTCGCCACTGTCACGGCCGATCCGGTGGCCGGTCCGGTTGCGGATCCCGTGGAGTCCTTCCTGCCATGTCCGGCCGAACCGCAAATCGCTGCCTGGCCGGCTTGCGCGGCCGTCCTGCCACGCTTCTCGTTGAGCCCCGCCGCCTGGGTACTCTCCGTGGATCTCGCCGGACCCGTGGCCGCTCCCGCGGCGCAGGCCGTGGAGTCGTTGCTGCCGGCGAACCTCGAACCGCAGAAGGCCATCTGGCCGGCAGCCACTCGATCGCTGCCGCGCCTGGCACTGGAACCCGTCGATTGGGAACTCTCGGCATGGCTCGCCGAGCCGGCCGCGAGCCTCGCCGCGGCAGCCGTGGAATCGCTGCTGCCGGCGCCTGCCGAACCGGTGGCGCTGCCCATGTTCGCGGCCACCGTCAAGCTGCCCGAGCTCGCGCTCGCCGCCATCGAACCTGAACCCGTGGAGGAATTCGTTCCGCCCCTCGTGGTCGCCGACGCCTGCCAGGAATGGATGCCGAGTCCACCGGCTTGCGATGCGGCGCGTGAAGTAAATCCCGTATTCGGCGGCGTACTTGCGCATGCGGCCAGCCCAGCGGCGGCGCCGCTCAGCCTCGCGCTGGCGCAGCCGGCGATCCGTTGGGAGGGCGACTGGCGGCCATCCGCGACGGCCGAGCCGGTTATCGCATACGTCGCGCCGCACTTTGAGCCGGCGATGGCCGCCAGTTTCTCGGTTTCCGCTCCCCGCATCGCGGCATTGCAGAAAATCGCGGCCCGGCGTTCCCAAAATCTCGCCGCGCCGGCCGCCGAATCCTATCCGGAAGCCGCCGAGCCCTCCGCCGCCGGCCTGCCGATCGTCGCCAATCCATCCGGTGCCCGAACTCCGGTGCTGCGATTCCCCGGTTTCTCCGTGGAGCACGCCACGAGCAATTGGGCCGCCGCATTCCGGCCCGCCGTCCCCTCCGCCATCGAACCGGCCGCATCGAAACCGAATCGGGGGGCCGATGCTCCGCTCGAAGGCGAGGCCGCGGTGCGCCCGCTGGATTCGTCAACTCCCGTGCTCCGTTGCGGATTCCCCCTGGCAAGGCCCGCCACAAGCGATTTCATTTGCCAGCGCACGCCTATGGCGCCCATCAAATCGCTGCGGTCGATTGGACCCAATATCGCGGTTCAGGCGCCGAAATTCGTCGTACGGCCCATCTTTGAGCGGGTCGAGGAAGCAGTCGCGCCGCCTCCCAAGCCAGTGGAGAAGACTCCCGCGTTCGCGGAGATATTCGCCATCAGCAAAGCCAGCCGCAGGACCACAGCCGTCCGCTGGGGGCTGTTTTCGGCGGGCAAACTGATCGCCGCCAGCCTGATTGTCGGGCTGGGAATGTGGTTCGGCGCCGGCTCGGTGAAGATCAGCCGGCAGCTGTTGGCAATCAACTACACACTCCGTGACATCGGCTCGACGAATACCTCCTCGGGCATGGCCACGACCTCCTCAGGGCAGGGGGCGAGCTACCCGTCGCTGAAGTATTCCACGGCGAAATCCGAAGGCCCGATCGCCAAGGTTCGCCACGCAATCCAAAACCGCGCCGCGCTCGAACTCACCGATACGTTCCGCCGCATGGAAGCCTGGGGAGCGAGCGCCATGGCTCTGCCGGTCGGCTGGTCGCGCAATGCCGATGGGTATGTGCGAACCGGGCAACTGGCGCTTTACGGGCCCACCCAGACGTTCACCGACTACCACTTCGAGTTCTTCGGTGAAATCGAGAAGAAGAGCATGGACTGGGCGATTCGCGCGCGCGATTCCAAGAACTACTACGGCATGAAAATGACGGTAATCGAACCCGGCCTGAGGCCGGTGGTCGCCATGGTGCATTATGCGGTGGTCGACGGCAAGAAGGGCCAGCGAGTGGAGACGCCGCTGAGCATCATGATGCACAATAACGAGCCGTACCACGTCGCCGTGGACGTCAAAGGCAATCACGTGGTGACGTCGATTGAAGGCCAGGAAGTGGATTCGTGGACCGACGATTTGCTGAAAGTGGGCGGCGTCGGCTTCTTCAGCGAAGTCGGCGAAAGCGCCCGGCTTTACTGGATGAGGGTGAGTAAGAACCAGGATTGGCTGGGGCGTGTCTGTGCCTACGTTGCGAGCGGGTCGGGCAGCGATACGGCGGATTTGTGGCGCGAGGAAATCCCCCGCGCGCCGTGGCAGCCTTCCACGCCCGCGCCGCCGCCGGCAAGGGATGTAGCCATGGCGGCCGCCGAAGATATCGAAGAATTCTCAGAGGTTAGCCCTCAGAGGGCCAGGATTTCGAAATACGGGAGGACCGAACTATGCAGGTCGTGACCAAGACAACCGCAAGCGCTAAAACCATGCCGGCGGCCGTGACTTCCATCGAGGAAGCCAAACAGCTCAAGCGTCCCAACCGAACGCTTTCCAAAGCTGTTTCCCTTCATCTGGAGGGCAAGCTGGAGAGCGCCGCCAAAATGCTGAGCAAGGCCATTGAATCGGGCGAGCGCGATCCCGCGCTCTACTCCGCGCTCGGCCACATCTACTACGAGATGCGCGATTACGAAGCCGCCGCCGCGGTTTACACCCAACTGGTGGAATTGGAGCCGCTGCACCGCACCGCCTATTTCAACCTGGGGGTCTGCCAGGGCAATTTTAAGGATTGGACGAACGCAGTGGAGTCTTTCCGGGTGGCGGCCGAAGTGGATGCCACGCGCGCCGACGCGCTGCTCGGTCTGGGCACCTCGCTCATTCACACCGGGCAGCCGCAGGAAGCCCTCGAACCGCTGGAAAAGTATCTCAGCCTCTATCCCGACCACGAACAGGCGCTGTTCGGCAAGGCCGTCTCGCTCCAGCAGGCCGGGCGCCACGCCGAAGCGGTAGAGGAGTACCGCAAGGTGCTGAAGCGCAATCCGCGCTGCGAAGAAGCGCTTTCCAATCTGGTCGCCCTGTTCCTGGAAAAGAAGGACAACGATTCGGTCCGCCGCTATGCCGAGATGCTTTCGGAGATGCAGCCGGAATCCACTGTGGCCGCAGAAGCGCTGGCGACGCTGGCCTTCGCGGATGGCGACTACATGGCCGCCGTGCGTTACTGCCGCAGTCTCTCGGACCTCGCGCCCGACCGTTTCGAAAACTGGTTCAACCTGGGCGTGGCGTACCACAAGCTCGGGCAGCATGAAAAAGCCATCCAGGCTTACAAGCAGGCCACCACGCTGCGGCCCGATTGCGCCCAGGCCCACCTCAACCTGGGAGTGGCGCAGCAGGAAATGAGCGATTTGCCCGGCGCGCGCGCGTGCTACGAACGCGCGCTGCAGGCCGATCCGCAGCAGGCGGGCGTGCTGTGGAATCTCGCGCTGGTGCTGGAACAGCAGGGCGAGCGCAACTGGGCCGAAAAGCTCTACGAGCGCATTCCCGACGAAGCCACGGAATCCTGCGACGCGACTTTCCGGCTGGGCTACCTGCGCCTCCTGCGCGGCGACTATCAATCGAGCGCCATGGCGTTTCAGATTTGCATCGAGCGCCGGCCCGATTGGCCCGAGGCATGCTTGAACGCCGGCATCGCGTTCGCCCGCTGCGGGAACGCCGAGGCTGCCCGCCGGTATTTCCAGGAAGCGCTCACCATCCGGCCGGATTCCTCCGACGCAGTCCGCGGCCTGGCCGCTCTGGCGCTGGAGCAGCAGGATTACGAGGAAGCCTACGAACTGCATCGCCGGCTGATCGAGATGGGCGAACGCGGCGCGGAGCTGTTTTATAACGCCGGCCTGATCTGCCAGAAACGGGGCATGACGGAGGAAGCTGTACAGTTCTACCAGCAGGCGTTGAGCGAAGAGCCGGAGTTCGCCGAAGCGCTGCTGAATCTGGGACACGCGCTGATGATGTTGGGTCAGGAAGAGGAAGCTCGGTCGTTCTGGCGGCGCGCCATCCGCGAGAAGCCGGAGTTAGCGCAGACCTACTTCGAGCCGGCGTAGTCTGCGATTCTCACACCCGGTCTACTGCGGCGCGCGATAAGGTGCGTCTACGTCGCGGCGCCGGGCCCAAAGGGCGCCCTATGAGCGCGCTCGGCCGGTAGACTGGTGCGGTTAGCAGGAAGTACCCGCGAACACGCAGCCACCTCCGATCGGCCACGCAAATACTCGAGTTACTCGAAGAGTTCCGCGTGACTGCCGGTCCGCACGAGAATCAGCGCTGTCTCCGTTACGCGATACAGCAACAGCCAGTCCGATTCGATGTGGCAGTCCCAATGGCCTGCCCAACTTCCGTGCAGCAAATGCGGCCGGCAAGCAAATGGGAGCGCCTGTTGTGCTTGCAGAAAATCAACGATCTTCTCGAGTTTATCGATGTCTTTGTCTTGCTTCCTCACGCGCCGAAAGTCCTTCTCAAACTTCGTCGTGGTAAGAAGAGCGAGGGGCATCAGAGCTTAGCCCGCAGGTCACGGAACGAGCGATAGCGTTTCAAAGCGGCCGGATTGTTGGCTTCTCTCATCGCCGCAATCGTTTGAGCGTTGGGAATCGCGATGGGGAACGGAAGCCCTTCATGCAATTCCACCTGTTTCATGAATAGACGGATGGCCTCAGTAGTCGAGATGCCAAGTGCGGTGAAGACCCGTTCAGCCGACTCCTTCAATTTGGGGTCAACGCGCGCATGGATCATCCGGGTTTTTGCCGATTGTTGCCTCACATCGTGCTCCTGAGGTCATTGTATCTCAATTGAGAGCTCGACTGAGGGGCGATGCCTGGAAGCGTTCCCGCACCGCCTTTCCGGAAGCGGGCGAGTTCGACCAATCTCAGCTATTGCCATTCCGCGCCCAGCTTTGGAAGAGTGGCGCGTCAACCGGCCGAAGCACCGGAAGGGCGCTAGCAGATCAACGAGATGGCGACAACCCGTCAAGGTGGATTCGTAAACGCTACGCCGTTAGGAAGGATCCGACCAATGGTGGCGCCGTCAACGGCATGGGACAATGGGATTGCAGCTCGATTCATGCCCAAGCGATACACAAGCCGGGAGCTGATCAAGTTGGCCGAGGAATTTGGATGGATGTTGGTCGGTGTGAGGGGAGACCATCACAACTTCAAGCACCCGGCGAGCCGGTTCATAGTCACGATCGTGCATCCCCAAAAAGATGTACCGGTGGGGCGAGCCGTGGACACGGTGAAGAAAATCAGACTGGAGCTCAAGTGATGCGATTTCTGATCATGCTGGAACAAACCGAAACGGGATTTGCGGTTCAGGCGCCCGATTTGGCGATCGCCACATACGGGGAGAACATCGAAGCAGCCAAGCGCGCGGCTGGCGAAGCGATTCGGAGCAACCTGGAAGCGTATCGAGAAGCCGGGCAACCGGTGCCGGAAGTGCAAGATGTTTCAAACCACCTTGAAAATCCCGAATTTCAGGATTTGTTGTTCGCGTATGTTGACGTGGCGGAGCCTCAGGGGAGAGTCGCCGCCTAGTCTGGCTCCATCCCCGTCGCCGATCAGCAATTGGATCCGGTATTGTCTCGCCGGAAGATTTTGGAGCGCACGTCGGCCAGTCCACGAGACTGACACCAGCTGCTGCTGCCCTATAAAGGGTAGGTTTCGGCATGCGCGGCCCGCTGGCGAAGTGGTCGACTCGCGGAGTGGCTGCAATCGGTACATGGCCGCCGATCACCCGCCGGTAGTCGCGCAGCGTTTACCTTCGCCATAACCAACATGAGCGAAAAACGCGCGAGTCGCCGAAGGGTATCGCGGAAGCTTCGTCCGTATCGTCAGCCACTCGCAAATTGCACGGCCCGCTCCGGATTATGGACAAAAAAAACGACGTTATCCGAGGGCGGCCGGGCTCCGCCTCCTGAAAGTTTCTGCCGGATTACGCGCAACGCTTACCGAATCTCGGATCAGCGCGCCCTCCCGAAGTCGCCTCCGAAAGATCACCCGGCCGTCCCCGGAATCATGCGAACAAAACGGAACCCTGTCTCTTATACCCCGGCGTCGCCCCGCTGGTTGGATGCACCGACGCCGTGCAAGCCGGTGATCACTCGTCCACCGGTTACCGTAGCGGCTACCGGAAGCGCCTACGGACGCCACTCCCGTGTTCAACATACTTGGTTCAAGTGTGCTCCGCGCTGAGCTGCGCCGCCTGGTGTCTGCGGCCTTCCGCCCCGCCTCGCTGCCAGACGGAGCGGGAAATGCAAGCTAGAGCCGTCCTGCCGTGGTATTTTGGGGCGATGCCCATCGAGAATCCGTTCCAAGATCCTCTGCGGTTTGAACGGCGCGTGCCCGAATGTGCAGTCGTCATTTTCGGCGCCAACGGCGACCTCACCAAGCGCAAGCTGCTTCCCGCCCTCTATCGTCTGGCCTACGACCGCCGTCTCTCCGCGGGGTTCGCGGTGGTCGGCATCTCCCGCACTCCCATGACCGACGAGGCCTTCCGCGAGAAGATGCTGGAGGCCGTCAAACAGTTCTCGGAAGACACCAACTTCGATGCCGACGTGTGGAGCGCCTTCGCCGCGGGACTCTTTTATGTGGCCGGCGACATCGGCGACGCGGCGCTCTACGAGAATCTCGCCAAACGGCTGGCGGAAATCGAGAAGGCGCGGCAGATTGGCGGCAATGTGCTCTTCTATCTCTCCACCCAGCCGAGCCAATATGCGCGCGCGGCGCAGGGCTTGGGCGCCGCCGGAATATCGAAGGGAAGCGGATGGCGCCGGCTGATCGTGGAAAAGCCTTTCGGGCACGACCTGGCCAGCGCCCGCGAATTGAGCGACCGCCTGCACGAATCGTTCGACGAGAGCGAGGTGTATCGCATCGATCATTACCTCGGCAAGGAAACCGTGCAGAACATTTTGGCCTTCCGCTTCGGCAACGGAATTTTCGAGCCGCTGTGGAACCGGCGCTACGTGAACCACGTGCAGATCACCGGCGCCGAATCGATCGGGGTCGAAGGGCGCGGCGCCTATTACCAGGAAGCCGGCGCGCTCGACGACATGATCCAGAATCACCTGCTTCAGGTGATGGCCACTATCGCCATGGAGCCGAGCGCTACGTTTCGCGCGCCCTCGGTGCGCGACGAGCGCTCGAAGCTGCTGCGCTCGATCCGCCCCATGACGCCGGACGAGGTCCGGCAGAATACTGTCGCAGGGCAATACGGCCCGGCGAGCATCGGCGGCAAAGACGTCCCCGGATTTCGCCAGGAGCCCGGCGTCAATCCCGAATCGCAGACCAATACCTACGCGGCCGTCACGCTGTTCGTCGAGAACTGGCGATGGGCCGGTGTGCCGTTCTACATCCGCACCGGGAAGCGCCTGGCGAAGCGCGTGACCGAAATTTCCATCCAGTTCAACGAAGCTCCCCTGCACATCTTCGATCATGACGGCGCCGAGACCACGCCCAATCTGCTGATCGTGCGCATTCAACCCGAGGAAGGAATTTCCCTGAAATTTCAGTCGAAGCGTCCGGGCGCCGGGATGACGCTGCGGCCGGTGTCGATGGATTTCAACTACGGTTCGAGCTTCGGCGAGCGGTCGCCCTCGGCGTATGAAACGCTGCTGCTCGACGCCATCATCGGCGACGCCACGCTTTACACGCGGCAGGACATGGTGGAGGCAAGCTGGAGCGTGGTGGAACCGATTCAAAACGTGTGGCGCGAAACCAAGGCCGATTTCCCGAACTATCCGGCGGGAACCTGGGGGCCGGCGGCGTCCGACGCCATGCTGGCGCGCCGCGGCCACGAGTGGAGGAAGCCGTAATGGCCACGACCATCACACCGGAAAAAATCCTCAAGGAACTGGCCGAGCTGTGGGTCAATAGCGGCAAGGAAGAGCAGGCGGGAGGCGGCTCGGGCGTATTGCGCGCCTGTTCCATGACGCTGCTGGTGCTGGCCGAAGCGCGCGACGACACGCAGGATCTCGGAGAGACGATTGCGGCGTTGATGCCGGAGCATCCGGCGCGCGCGATTCTGGTGCGATTGAGCGGCGCTGGCGATCGCTCGCTCACCGAACGGGTCTACTCGCAATGCTGGATGCCGTTCGGACAGCGGCGGCAGATCTGCTGCGAGCAGGTGGAGATTACGGTCTCGGACGCGGCCTTGGCCGACCTGCAATCGGTGGTTCTGCCGCTGTCTGTGGCCGACCTCCCGCTGATCGTGTGGTGCCGCAGCACGCGAGTCTTCACCATGCCGGAATTCGGCGCCATCGCGCGCCTCGCGCAGAAGGTGATCCTCGACAGCGCTAGCACGCCCGATCCGGCGGCGATCCTCGAGCGCATGCGGGGCGCCGTTTCGAACGGTATCCTGCTCGGCGATCTTTCGTGGACCATTCTGACGCGCTGGCGCGAAATGTTGTCACAACTGTTCGAAAATCAGCGGAACGCGGCGCTACTGGCCAACGTGGCCAGCGTGGACGTGGAGTGGGGCGGTTCGCGGTACGCCCCGGCGCTCTATCTGGGCGCGTGGGTCCGCGATTCGCTAGCCGCAGCGGGCGTGAACGCTCAATTGCAGGTATCCCACACGGAAAATGAAGATTTTCTGCGGGTGCGGCTCACCGGCGACGGAATCGACGTGCAATTGGTGCGCGAGGACGATCGCATGGTGGTCACGCTCAACGGGGCGTCGCAGTGCACGAACCTGCCGAAGGCTACCGATTACCTGCTGATGCGCGAAGAGCTGGGAATTGTACGCCGCGATCCGGTTTTCGAAAGGACCTTGGCGTCGGCCGCGCAACTGGCGCATCCCATACAGCGATGAGCGTCCAAACCTTCACCGCGCCAAATGCGCAAGGCGCCGCCGATACCTGCGCGCGCCACATCTTCGGCCTGCTCCAGGCGGCGATCGCGGCTCACGGCCGCGCTTCGCTCGCCATCTCTGGCGGGAGTTCCCCCAAACTGATGTTCCAGAAGATGGCGGCGACGCCATTCGCGTGGGATCGCGTGCATCTCTTCTTTGTCGACGAGCGGTGCGTGCCGCCCTCCGATTCAGCCAGCAATTACAGGATGGCGAACGAAAATCTGATCGCTGCGGCGAAGATACCCGCGGGCAACGTGCATCGCATCCTCGGAGAGATCGAGCCGGCTGAAGCTGCGAAGCGATACGCCGCCGAAATCCGCGAGTTCTTCGGCCTCAGAGGCGAACTGCCGCAATTCGACGTCGTGCATCGCGGCATGGGTCCGGACGCCCACACCGCCAGCCTCTTCCCCGGCGATCCGCTGATCGACGACCGCACCGGCATCGTCGCGGCGACTTTTGCCAGGAAATTCAATCAGTGGCGCGTGACGCTGCTGCCGGGAGTGCTGCTCGCCGCGCACAATACCGTATTTCTGGTCGCGGGGGAAGACAAAGTGGATGCGCTCCGGTCAGTTTTTCACGCGCCATACGATCCCAGGCAGTTCCCGTCGCAACTGGGCAACAATGGCGATTCCGTGGCGTGGTTTCTGGATGAGAGAGCGGCTCAGGGATTGAGGTCCCGGTAGCTTGGCTCGGGATGATGGATCGCGTGGTAACGATCTGACAACAGGAAGCGTAAGTACACCAAGTTCCATAAGCATCCTGGTGGCCGCCGCACGACCGGCACGTTTCCAAGGAAGACTTTTGAAAAACGGGCCAAAGCCGCGCCCATGCTCGCCGTATCCACCCCTTTGCGAGATATCTGAGAGTGTGACAAAGTAGAAAAAGGAGCATCATGGCGAACAAGACCGCACGGACGAAGGGATCACGCCGGCACAGTACGGTTCGCAGAACCCCCGGGGCCAAGCGACCCGTGCACCGCGAGCGCTGGGAAAAGGTCTTGGAGCGCTATCTCATTCAAGAAGGCTACTCGCCTGCCGAGGCGAAGGAACTCGTGGAAATCTCGGCGGCATAGCCGGTGACGCACCTATCCGATGTACGGAGCCAGGTCGAAGCCTGGATCGATCACCTATATCAATATAGCGAAGTCTCGGAGAGAGGCCTCCGACGCCTGCGTAACGAAGCATATTCGCGCGCATTTGCGCATACGTTGCTAGACGGGGACCGGGCCCGACTGGGAGGGTACGAGTTCTGGATTGCAAACCTGCGCGAGATGAACGGACGCGAATCCCCAACGGTGATGGCCGCGAACCGGCGGATTCGGTGCAGGCGAAGTCTCCGCGTCTTTGTCGGTCACAGGTTCACACCGCCCGTCACTAGCGATCTGCGCCACAATCTCCAAATCGTGCTCCGACGTTACGGCATCAAACCAGTCTATTCTGATTCCGACATGCCAAACGGGCCTGTTTTCGAGACCATCCTGCAGCGAATCCGCGGAGCGGACTTTTGCATCTTTGATGATCGCGAGACCGAGGTCCGTCCCAACGTACTGATCGAACTTGGCGCGGCAATTGGCATGAGAAAACCTTACTTCTACTTCAACTACGGCAAGAAGCGCACCGTCAGGGTCAACAACAGGAACGAACCGATCACGACAGCCAGCGATCTGGCAGGGATGTTGTACCTCCCGTACAGCACCTATCAAGGCCTGTTCGTAGAATTCGCCCGCCGGCTCCCCGGATTCCTCTTTGATCGGGCCTTGGCCGAATAAAGGCCATGGACCATTTCGCCTTAATAGTGCTTCCGGCTGCAACTTGAATCGGAGCGGTTCGTCCTTTCGCTGACCAGGTCTCGCCCTTCCAACAGCAATCGAGGTCACCAAACGGGCGAAATCAGTGCGTTCTCATTAAAGAAAACCTCGCCGCAGAGACGACGTGTCCTTGGGGGACCAATTCGCTGCAACTCTTGCATATGTGGTCACGATTATTGTGCTGGAACATTGTGGCTTGAGAGGCCAAGTCACATATGCGGCCAATCCGGGCCCATTTTGATCGGTGTAGCTCACTGAGCCTGAATGAGTTGACACCGGCAGCATGAACCCGATCTCACGAAGAAACAAGGCCTTGGCCGGCAGTCCTTTCAGTGCCCACGGGAGGGCTGTAAATATGCGGCTTTCGTGCCTGGCGACGGATTGGCCATCGACTGATCCAACCGAGCGGTAACAGAACCGTCTAAAAAACCCCCTCTCGCCGCTACCTCATTTTGGACTTTGGCCGCTTAACGATCACGACCGGGCCAACTTTTTTTCCCTATTGATTTCAAGCCGTTAGCATGAGGATCGCTGCCACGACGCCGCGCGCAGGGTGTAAGACGGTGGCGCGGCCAGGAAATCCGGCACATCGCGACGGCTGGTTAACGGTATCATTTCTCTTGCGATGGAACCGGGCTTCAGACTCTTTTACACGCTACTCGGCTGCGTTGGTGCCGTATTTTTCACACGAGACGTCCCTGTGCGACGGATAGGCTCAGGCGGCTATTTCCAGACTGGCAGGAACATCACTACGAGAGGGTCAGCACGATACTCGTTTTGGGTATTGGAACGGGTCTGGCATATTGGTACGGCCCCGCAGATCCACTGAAGGCAATTGTTGCAGGCTTGGGCTCGGTCTCATTATTTAGGCAAGCACTGCAGGCAGCGGGTCCAAACAAGCGGACCGTGGCAAAAAGGAAAGGGACGGATGATTAAGGCTCTTTTGCTGATGTATTACCTCGATATCTCACTTGGGGTCGTTTTCCTATGCCTGGCGCTGCCGCAGATTTTTGCTCGGAAAGTCGGCGGCGCTCACGCAATCAGATTGCTCACCACCCTCGTTTTTGTGTTCCTGGTCGCAGGGGTTGCGTTCGCAAAATACTTGGCCGGTACCGCTCCGCGTTACCTCACGAAGACAGAACAGTCAAACCCGCCAGCCGCCATTTCGGCATACACCAGAGCCATTAGAGTCGATCCGGGTAATGCCCAGCTTTATTTCAGACGGGGGGCGACAAATCTTGTAAGCGGTCATTATGGCGAAGCGATAGCTGACTATACGAAGGCGCTGGAAATCGAGCCCACTAATCCTGACTTTCTCATTGCACGTGGCATGCTTTTTGCCAAGCTACACGACGCCAAGTCCGCCGGACAGGATCTCGACAAAGCAGCATCTCAATACGTGGGCAAGAAAACCCCCGAAGCACTAACGCAGATGGCAATGATCGCGCAATTTCAGCCGGGCGGCGTGGACAGCGTGATTACCTTCGCCACCCAGGCCTTGGAAGCGAAACCTAACTCTTCCGATCGGTGTGATGCGCTGCTGTATCGGGCGAATGCATACCTATCGCGCGCGGCGACCGGGGACGGCGACAATGCCTTGCGCGACTCGACCGATGCGGAGAAAGCCTGTGAAGGGCCGGCCAAGGCGACGTCTTTTTTCTATCAGGGCATAGCGCAAGAGCTATTACACGAGTATGAGCCAGCTCTGGCGGCTTGGAATAGGGACTTGGAGCTGGAACCCGACGATTGGGGAGCCCTTTATAGTCGTGGCATGCTGCTGGCTGAGATCGGGCGGCCCGATGCTGCGCTCTCGGACCTGAACCGGGTGATTGACTTGCAGCCGAATAATCCGGCGGGATACCGGGGTCGCGCCAAGATCTATTCGAGGCTCGGCGAGCAGAAGCTCGCGGACAGCGATTTGCAGAAGGCGGATGCGCTCGCCGAACGCAATTCACCCGGGTTCCCTGCGCCTACGATCTTTTCTCGCCACTTGAATCTCCCGTGGGAGCAGATCCTCCCCCTGCCTACGAAGAACCGGTAGCTTGTTTTCCGTTGGAGTCGCCGGCCGAAATTGAACCGACGATAACGGTTTGCAGACCTTAAGAGAACGTGTCGGTCCGTTGGGATGGTTGTCAACGGCCGCAATAAGCCGCCCATAACCGTGCACCCAGTCATCGACAAAGTGCGTTTCTCAACGGGGTTTCGGCCATGATCTCTTCCGACCAACGCGGCACATAGAGGCACGGATGCTCGGCCAGGCGCAGGAGGGTATCCCGAAGCGGCGCGGGAATCAAAACGCAGGCGTCCAGGACGACGACGAAATCCGCCGTCACTCCTCTTCAGCCCCGTCGGGGAGAACTACCGTATCGTAAGTGCCAGCTTCGAGCTCCGCCTTTGCCATGTTATTGATGGCTTCATGCCGGGCGGAGTCGCGACGAGCTTTGTAGGCCAGCAGGTCATTCAGGTAGATGCGCCGATGGCGGCCCACCATGTGGAAGGGGATCTGGCCGGCTTCCACCAACCCCACCAGGAATGGGCGGGAAACACCAAGAATGTCCGCGGCGCGCTGCGTGGTAAGCTGCCGCTGTTCGGGAACGATCGAAATCGCGTTTCCCGATTGCAGGTTCTCCAAAATCACCAGCAAAAGACCGCGGACGACCGGTGGAAGCGCGACCTCGCGGCCACCCATCCCGATCAGTTTGGCGTTTTCCGATTGAATCAATCCATGGAGAACGCGAATCTGGGCCTCTTCGGTCTCCGGGATCGACAGCGGACTAGCAACAGTGGCAGCCATCTTCCTACCTCGGTTCCACTATACTACATCCGCAATATTCAAATCAATCGAAATATACGAAAATTATTCAAGCCAGGGAAAAGGCGTTTGAAGCCAGCGACTTACGCCTTCGCCGCTTCCGCCGCAGCCCGCTCTTTCAACGCTTCCGCCTTGTCCGTCGCTTCCCAGGTGAACGTGTCTTCGGTCCGCCCGAAGTGTCCGAAGGCCGCCGTCTTACGGTAGATCGGACGGCGCAGCTTCAGGTGCTCGATGATGCCGCGCGGAGTCAGCACGAAATTCTCGCGCACGAGCTCTGTAAAACGCTCGTCGGGAATGACGCCGGTGCCGAACGTGTCGACGCGCACCGACACCGGGTCGGCGACGCCGATGGCGTATGCCAATTGCACTTCGCAGCGGCTTGCCAGCTTCGAGGCGACGATGTTCTTGGCGATGTAGCGCGCCATGTAGCAGGCCGAGCGGTCCACCTTCGTCGGGTCTTTGCCGGAGAACGCGCCGCCGCCGTGTCGGCCCATGCCGCCGTAGGTGTCGACGATGATCTTGCGCCCCGTAAGACCGGTATCGCCGTGCGGACCGCCGACCACGAACCGTCCCGTAGGATTGATGTGATATTTGGTCTGCGAATCGACCATGCCGGAGGGGATGACCTCGTCAATGATGTACTTCTTCACTTCGCGCCGCAGCTCTTCAGTGGAGACATCCGGGCTGTGCTGCGTGGAGATGACCACGGCTTCGATGCGCTTGGGAGTTCCGTTCACGTACTCCACGCTCACCTGGCTCTTGCCGTCGGGACGCAGGAATTCGAGCACGCCCTGGCGCCGCGCTTCCGAAAGTCTCCGCACCAGCTTGTGGGCCATCATGATGGGCAACGGCATCAACTCGGCCGTCTCATCGCATGCAAAGCCGAACATCAGGCCCTGGTCGCCGGCGCCGCCCGTGTCCACCCCCATCGAGATATCGGGCGATTGCGACTGGATCAGGTTGTGCACACCGCAGGTGTTGCAATCGAACCCGTAGCTGGCGTCGTTATAGCCGACATATTCGATGGTGCCGCGCGCAATGCGCGGAACATCCACGTAGGTCGTGGTGGTGATCTCGCCGGCCACGATGCAGGTGCCGGTGGTTACCAGGACCTCGCACGCCACGCGGCCCGTGGGATCCGCTGCCAGGACAGCGTCGAGTACGGCGTCCGAAATCTGGTCGGCGATCTTATCGGGGTGGCCTTCGGTGACGGATTCCGACGTGAAAAGATATCTCTGTGTGTCTGCCAAGTTTGTTCTCCTGAGGAGCGTTGCCCCTCAATTTAACACGATCTTCGAGCCCCGTCGTTAGTATCGATAGTGGTCCGGTTTGTAGGGCCCTTCCACCGGAACGCCCAGATAATCGGACTGCTTGGGCGTGAGGGTGGTCAGCTTCACGCCGATTTTTTCCAGGTGCAGGCGCGCCACTTCCTCGTCCAGCTTTTTAGGAAGGGTGTAAACGTCCACCTTGTAAATATCGCGGTTCTTCCAGAGATCGATTTGCGCCAACGTCTGGTTGGAAAAGCTGTTGCTCATCACGAAACTGGGATGTCCGGTGGCGCAGCCCAGATTCACCAGGCGGCCTTCGGCCAGGACGAAGATGTTGTGTCCGGCGGGGAAGGTGTACATGTCGACCTGCGGCTTGATATTGGTCTTCACAGCGGGCGAGGCGTTGAGCCGGTCCACCTGAATTTCGTTGTCGAAATGGCCGATGTTGCACACGATCGCCTGGTCTTTCATGCGCTCCATGTGCTCCAGCGTGATGATCTCGCAGTTGCCGGTGCACGTGACGTAAATGTCGCCGCGGCCGAGGGTGTCTTCCACGGTGGTGACTTCGAAACCTTCCATAGCAGCCTGCAGGGCGTTGATGGGGTCGATTTCGGTGACGATCACGCGCGCGCCCATGCCGCGCAAGGAGTGCGCCGAGCCCTTGCCGACATCGCCGTAGCCGCAAACCACCACGACTTTGCCGGCCACCATCACGTCGGTGGCGCGCTTGATGCCATCGGCCAGGGATTCGCGGCAGCCGTAGAGATTATCGAATTTGGATTTGGTCACCGAGTCGTTGACGTTGATGGCGGGGACCAGCAGCGTGCCCGCCTCCCTCATCTTGTACAGGCGATGTACGCCGGTGGTGGTCTCTTCCGAGACGCCGCGCCACTCTTTCACCACCTCGTGCCAATGCCGCGGATTCTCCGCGTAGACCTTCTTGAGCAGATCCTTGATCACATCTTCTTCATGCGCCGAAGACGGAGTGTTGACCCACTCGCTGCCGTTTTCGAGCTCATAGCCTTTGTGGATGAGCAGCGTGGCATCGCCGCCGTCGTCTACGATGAGCTGCGGTCCCTTGCCGCCCGGGTGCGACAGCGCCTGGCAGGTGCACCACCAGTAGTCCTCGAGCGTTTCACCCTTCCAGGCGAATACCGGAACACCGGCGGCGGCAATGGCGGCCGCGGCGTGGTCCTGCGTGGAGAAAATGTTGCAGCTCGCCCAGCGCACCGACGCTCCCAGATCGACCAGAGTCTCGATGAGCACGGCGGTCTGAATGGTCATGTGCAGCGACCCGGTGACGCGCACGCCCGCCAGCGGCTTTTCGGCGGCGTATTTGCGCCGGATGGCCATCAGGCCGGGCATTTCGTATTCGGCGATGGAGATTTCCTTGCGGCCCCAATCGGCCAGCGCGAGGTCGGCGACTTTGAAGTCCGTCTGGTTCAGTATGGCAGTACTCATGAGCAGCCTCTTTCTTGTATCAAGAAATCTTGATACATTGATATTAGAAGATTCGAGCCATGGCGTCAATCCTGAAATCGCTGCGCGCGGCAGCCGATCCGAGCAGGCTCCGGCTATTGGTACTACTCGAACAGGAAGAGCTTTCCGTGGCGGAGCTGCAAGAGATTCTGTCGCAAGGACAAAGCCGCATTTCGACCAACCTGGCGCAGCTCAAACAAGCCGGGCTGGTGGACGACCGGCGTACGGGAAAGAACAGTTTCTACCGTTTGACAGCGCCGGCGGAGCTGATGGACCTGCTGCGCAAGGCCGCGGCCGAAGTCCCGGAAGCGGCCGAAGACCGCCAAGCGCTGCGGCTCACTCTGCGCAAGCGGCAGGACCAGATGCGCCGCTATTTCGACGAACTGGCGGGCAAATTCGGACGGCAATACGTGCCGGGACGGTCGTGGAAAGGTGTGGCGGAAGCGCTGTTGAAACTCATGCCGCCCATGGTGATTGCCGATCTCGGCGCGGGCGAAGGCACCATTTCGCAATTGATGGCGCAGCGCGCCAAAAAGGTGATCGCCATCGACAATTCCGAAAAAATGGTGGAATTCGGGGCCGAACTGGCTCGCAAACACGGCATCGGAAATATGGAATACCGCCTGGGCGATCTCGAAAACGTGCCGATTCGGACCGGTACGGTAGACCTGGCATTCCTCAGCCAGGCGCTGCACCACGCGCGCCATCCCAATCGCGCCGTAGAGGAAGCGCACCGCATTCTCAAACCGGGCGGAAGGATCGCGGTACTCGATTTGAATCGCCACCATTTCGAGGAGGCGCGCGAAATGTACGCCGACGTTTGGCTCGGGTTCACGGAATTGGAGCTGGAGCGGTATCTCAAAGGCGGCGGCTTCAAAAACGTCGAGACGTCGGTGGTTTATCGCGAGCCGGAAGCGCCGTACTTCGAGACGCTGCTCGGAACGGGCGAAAAATAAGGTTGCCGGCCGTACAGGATTCCTGTACGCTTGAAGTAGAGGTCCCCCCGGTATGACCGAAACGACTTATACCAACCTTCGCGACAATTTGGCCAGCGTCCTGGATCGTGTAATCGACGATCAGGAGACGGTCATTGTGCGGCGTAAGGGAGCTAGAGACGTGGCGTTACTGCCTGCCTCGGAACTGTCCAGCCTGATGGAGACGGACTATTTGCTGCGTTCTCCCAAGAACGCCAAGCGCCTACTGGGCGCCGTCCGGCGTGCGAAACGGGGGCAACTCCGGAAGATGACGATCGAGGAATTGCGCCGGGAGGTCGGGCTTGACTCGGACCGGAGAGAGTGAGGCGCTCTTCGACCGCGATTTCCTAGCCGATCTTGCGTTTTGGGTGGCGACCGACCGGAAAATCGCACTTCGGCTGCTCGAACTGGTCGAGGCCACACGTCGTGATCCCTTCCACGGAATTGGAAAACCGGAGCCTTTGAAGCGTTCGTTGGCGGGACATTGGTCGAGGCGCCTTACCTCAGAACATCGCGTCGTTTATCGCGTCACAGAGACGCGGGTCGAATTCCTGCAGGCCCGCTACCACTACTGACCTGCTCTATCGTGCCATGCAGCTCATCCCGGCGGCCGCGTTGATGACGACCTGGACGTCGACGACGCCCACGGAACCGTCCCTATTCAAATCGTGAACCGCTGAAGCCAGCCCGAGCGCTTCCTGCATGATGAGCCGCACATCCGCCGCGCTGGTGTCGCTCCCGGAACCGATATCGCACGGGCTCACGCTCCCGACCGTCAAGGTGTACGACAGGCTCGCTACCACCGCGTAGCTGTCCTCCACCGTCGCCACCACCTGGAACGGGCTGCCGGCCACCGTCGTGGGAGTGCCCGCAATGATGCCGCTATTCGGGTCGATTGCCAGACCGGATGGCAGTCCCTTCGCCGACCAGGCATAGTATCCGCCGCCTCCCTGCGCGACGAACTGTATGGCCGGGTATCCCAGATTCAGCGTTCCAACCGGCAGCCACAGTGGTCCGGAAATCATGAGTGGACCATTCACGGTCAGCGTGTAATTGGCGCTCGCCGTCACGCCGCTGCTGTCGGTGACTGTCACCTTTACCGCGAACTGGCTGCCGGCAGCCGCGGTCGGCATACCCGCGATGGTTCCTGTGGCGGGGTCGATCGTCAAGCCGGTGGGCAATCCTGCGGCGGTCCACGAGTAGACGCCGGTGCCGCCGCTTGCCGTCATTGCGGTCACCGGGTACGAAAGGTTCGCCACCGGTATCGGCAACGCCGCAGGTCCGCTAACCGACAACGCAGGGCATTGGACTGTCGTAGTCGCCGTGGACTGCAAGGAACCGGTATTGCCGGAGGTCAGCGTTGCCGTGTTCGAGTAGCTATTGCAGCTCAATTGAATCGTGCTACTCGTGACATGGACCGATGCCGAGGCCCCGGCCGCCAGTTTTCCCAACGTGCACGCGAGCGTCTGGCTCCCCACGGCTCCAGTGATGGCGCAAGTTCCCGGACCGGCGTAGGCCGGGCTGATACTCCAATCGATTCCTGTTCCTGAGGGCAGCGGATCGTTCAACGTAACCGCGGTCGCCGCGGTGGTGCCCGGCACGGCGCTGTTGCCTTCGGCGACGGTGAACCCGATAGCCGATCCCGCGGCCACTACCGCCGAGTCGGCCGTCTTAGTGAAGCTCAAGGATGGCGGACTGCCGACCACCGTCCAGGTGCCGAGAGGTACGTTCGGTCCAAAGGTGTTGGTGGTGGAATCGAGGGCTTGGCCGGTGAAGTACCGCGAGCCGAGAAACGCAGGTTTGAACGTGATGCCGAGATTGATTGTGGCGAGTTTGCCGCTGCCCGACACCGATGAAGTGGCGCCGCTGAGCTTGCACTCGTTATTCTCGATGGTCCCGGTTCCCGGAAGAGACACGGGATCGATAAACGTCCCGGCGTCTGATAACAGCCAAAGCCACCACCTTCCTCCAGCGCCGGTCAACGCTATCTGGCAGCTCAGGTTGTCCATGCCGCTTACGTCAAAATCCACCTGGGCGAGGGCGGCATAGCCCAGTGCGTCGTAGACCTGCACGGTGAACACCTGGGTTGAGGCATTGCCGCTGTTGGGCGAGACCGAAACGACGTTGGGCAGGGACACCCCCGCGGCATCCTGGGTGATCTGAAAGATGCGGCTGTAGTCTCCCGTAAACGTGACCGTGGCAGATTGGCTGGCGCCGCTATTTTCGGGAATGGAGAACGGGATGACAGTGAAACCATTCGCCGCGGTCTGCGCGCCCAGCGTAAGCCACACTGCGTTGCTCGCCGCACTGGTCTGGCAACCCGCGCCCGGCGTCCAGATCAACATCCCCGAAACAGGCCCTGGCCCGACCTCGCTGGGCAGTCCAACAAGCACATTAAAGTCGCAGAAGAAGGATGCCGTCACAATGTGGGCTGCATTCATGGTGATGGTCTGCGGAGACGTGCCGCCGGAGAGATCTCCGCTGAATTCCCAAAAGCCGTACCCCGAAGAAGGAACCGCCGTGAGAGTCACGGCTTGGCCGGCGTTGTAGAAGCCATCCGGAGAGGTGGGACTGACAACGAGGGATCCTCCCAACGAGGGCGATACCGCAACCGTCAACAGGTATTGCGCCACAAGGTTCCCGGTGTAGGTAGTACCCGCCGCGGGCACCGTGATGGTTCGCGGGTTGGCAGTCGAGGAGTCTGACCAGTTCTCGAAAATATATCTCGCACCGCTGCCGGCCGGCGCGGACCAGGTGACGGTATGTTTCGCGCCGGTGTACCAATAGAAAGTAACGGGGGCCTGATGGATGCTGCCGTCCTCCAACGTAAAATAGGCGCCGGACACGTTGGACGAAATCGTAATCGCTACCTGGCCCGACGCCGGCACCGAAAGGTCCCACATCCCTCGGCCATAAGTGGCCGCGCGCAGGGTGCGGGTTGGCCGGTCTAATCGGATCGAGTGGACAATGACGTTGGGCAATCCAGTGCCCAACGGGAGCCAGCTTTGCCCGCCGTCAACACTTCTATATACGCCAACGTCGGTGGCGACATAAACCGTGCCGCCGATGTCGGGGTCCAGCAGGACATCGTCTATGGTCAGGTTCGGCAGGCCCGAGATCAAACTGGTCCAGGTCGTTCCTCCATCCGTAGTCCGGCCGAACAGGCCTCCCGTCCCCGCTGCCCACGCCGTCAAGGGCTGCTGCGGATCGACCGCAATCTGCGTAACATCGCCAAGCGGAAGCGTCAGGGTAAGCTGTGTCCAGCTAGCGTTGCTGCCGGACAAGGCGTTCCGGGTGACGAAGATGCTACTCCATGAACCAGTGTAAATAGTGTTCGGATCCGAGGGCGCCACAGCTATCGTATTAATGACCGTGTGGTCCGGTAAGTCAGCCGAAATAGGGGTCCACGAATTCGCTCCATCTACTGTCTGGTATAGCCGGGAAGTGCCAAAATATAGCCGCGAGGAGCTGCTGGGGTCCATGACCAGTGGGGGAATGAAGTCGCTGTTGTCCTGCAGGTTGATTCCACTCTGGGCCGCGTGCCAGGTGCTGCCGCCATCGTTGGATGCGTTCACCACATTAGTGGAGCCTGACTGACAGGCGGCGTACACGTTCTGCGGCTGCATGAAATCGATAGCCGTAAATCCCCCGTCGCCGCAGGGAGGGGCCTCGCTCCATACCTGACTTCCTTGGTATTGCAGAGTTCCGTTATCCTGCGTCCCGCCGAAGGTGATATTCAGCGTATAAGGACTAATCGATATGCCGGGATAGAATAGCGCGGTGTTCAGGGTGTTGTTAAGGCTCGTCCAGGAGGTGCTCGTGGAAGTCGGAGCGGTAGTGCTCCAAATGCCGCCATCGTTGCCGCTGTAAAGGGTACTGCCGTCCCCCGAATAGGTTTGAACATGATGATCCACGTGCAGCCCATTATCGTTCTCTACCCAGGTGTTCCCGCCATCCGCGGACGTGCTCAGAAGGACACAGCCCGCGTAGATAAGATTGGGATTTGTGGGATTCACGCGCAGCGACCATCCCCAGTAGTCTGCATCGCCGATTGGCGCGCCCACCTGCGTCCATGTTGCGCCGCTATCCGTTGACCGGTAGAACCCGATCAACAGCGAGTTGCCTCCTTTCAGTGCCAGATACAGGATGTTGGTGCTGGAAGGAGCAATCGCCACAGTAACCCAACTGAACGGCCCCGCGGGCAAGCCTGCGCCGCCCACCAGATTCCAGGTGAGACCACCATCCGTGGACCTGTGGAGCCCATCCCCGAGCGCGGCATAGGCGATGCTCCCATTGATAGGATCGAATACGACCTGTTGGAGATCGGAGCAGCCCTCAGCGACGCCGAGCGTGGTGCTCCAGGTTAGCCCGCCGTCAGCCGAGCGGCTGACCTGTGCACACCCGCTGGCCAGAACGATCGAGGCATTCGTCGGGTGAACCGCAACTGAGTAGACGTAGCCGCCGGAGCTAGGAAGTAAGGTCGTCCACGTGGCGCCGTCATTGATCGATTTCAACAGGCCGCCTCCGTAGGTTGCGGCGAAGATCGTGTCGGGAGCGGACGGAGCCAGCGTGAGGTCGCGGATGTTGATATTAGCCTGCGAATCGGTCAGCGGCGCCCAATTTATGCCGCGGTCGGTCGTTCCCCAAACTCCGCCGCCATCGGTGCCGATGTACACCACGTTGGAGTTGCGTGGGTCTACACCGATGCCCCAGACGCGGCCGGAGCAGGTTGCGCCGTCGCACGGCTGAATCGGCTGGGGACCGATCGCACTCCACTGGCCCGAGGTCGCGGCGGTAACGCCGGCCAATCGCTGCTTCTCTTCGACGGCCTTCCGCCGCAAACCGCCGTCCGGGTGCCGTCTATTAAACCATTCAATTTCCCGAGAACGCGAGTCGCCCTCATCCTTCGCAGCCTGCGAAGGTGCCGGAGGAAGACTGCCATAACCTGCTGGACGTGGGCGGTGAACACAAGCGATCTGCCCGGCAGCCGCTACGATGACAGGCAGCAAACAGCGAAATCGAGAACGCGTAAGAGATAGCGTAGCGGAGAGCCCCGACGCTGTAAAGGCCGCCGATGCTTCGTTAACGGCATAAACTGCGCCCCTGACAGCGTCGCGGCGGCGGACCTGGCGAACTCGGGGTCGCCCAGGAAATGGGCCGGTATCCTACGCCAGGTCGAACTTCTCCTGGTTCGGCAGCGGACCGCTTTTCACGATCACCGTTCGCCCCAGGATTTCCTCCAGTTCCTGGAGGTAGGTGTTCTGGTTCGACTTGAGCAGTTTGGCTACTTCTCGTTTACCGCACGGACAGCCAACTTGATGTTAGCCACCGAGGGGTCAGCGCCAAACGTCAAGCCGGCCGAAAAGCAGGTGATAGCGCAAATGCGCATGAAAAACATGGATGACCTCTCGCCGGGAGTATAGCAAAATGGCTTCATGCCGATTCCCGTTCTCGAAACCGAGCGACTGCGGCTCCGCGGCCATTGCCTGGAAGATTTCCCCGCCTGCCTCGCGATGTGGACCGATCCTGAAGTATGCCGCCAACTCGGGCGGAAGCCGTTTAGCGAAGAAGAATCGTGGACCAGGCTGCTGCGCTACGTCGGCCATTGGTCCCTTATGGGCTTCGGCTATTGGGTGGTCGAGGAGAAAGCTTCCGGCAGGTTTGTGGGAGAGGTGGGATTCGCCGATTACAAACGGGACATGCAATCGCCGGTGAAGGAATTGCCGGAAATCGGCTGGGTGTTGGCCACCTGGGCTCACGGCAAAGGCTATGCCACAGAAGCGGCGCGCGCCGCCATCCGCTGGGGCGACGAGCACTTTTCACCGCCGCGAACTACCTGCATCATCAGCCCCGACAATCTCGCTTCCATTCGCGTGGCGGAGAAATGCGGCTACCGCGACTTGCAGCTCAGCTTATATAAAGGAAAACCGACGATTGTGTTCGTGCGCGAACCGGGCGGCTAATTGCGTCCGGATTCGGTCTGAATGTTAGCGTCCACCACGTGCGGCAGGGAGACGGCACTGTCATGTCTGGGGCCTAGTCCCAGCGCGATGAGCGAGAGCGAGTCAATCTTGCCGGTGGAATCCAGGGTCTGCTCGGCTTGAAATCTCTTCAGCGCTTCAGTGGACGATGGACCCCAGGTGCCCGTCGCATCTTCGGCGGAAAGATAACCCCTGGCGACCAGGGCTTCCTGAATCTCGCGGTACCGGTCGGCCGAAGGCGCGGTCTGGCGGGTGCGCCAGGTGGTGCGAACTACCGGTGCTCTCCTGGCGGTTCGTTTCGCCGTCGCAGTGTGGCTCACCGGTCCCTTTGCTGCCGCTGCCCTGGGCGCGGAAACGGTGGCGGCCTTTCGAACCGTCGTCGCCGGGGGCGCCTTTTTGGGCGCCGTGGCACTCCGCGTTGGCGTGGTGCTCGGTCCACCGGCCCAGGCTAGGGCCCCCATGGCCAGGGTGGCCGCAAAGGTCGCAAGGTTCATGATAGGGAAACAGTGTACCAGGAAGCGAGCCAAAAAAACAGCGATTCCAAAAGTTACACCATAGAAAATACCAAAAGTAATAGCGTTCGAGATCAGGGAAACCCCCGAGGCGGCGGACCCGGTAACTTTGGCGCTAGCCCGCGGTATTGTACTCCGACACCCGGACATGAGGTCGACACAGTGAACTTCTGGCGCATTGCCCCGTGGCTCCACTCTCTGCAGGGCGACACGGTCTTCGGATGGCGGCAGCTCGCCCGCAAGAAAGTGGCGTCGGCCGCCGCCGTGCTCTCGCTCTCGTTCGCCGTTGGCGCCTGCATGTCGGCATTCCGGCTCATCGACGCGCTGCTCCTCCGCCCGCTGCCCATTGCCGCGCCCGAACGCCTCTATGCCGTGGCGTTCGAAGGCACCGGCGTCGACGGCAAGCGCATGACATACGACAGTTCCTCCTACCCCATGTACAGCCGCATGGTGGATGCCGTGCGAAACGATGCCGGCGCCATTGCCGTCTCCTACGCCGACCGCGCCGACCTCACCTTCGGCCCCGATCTCGAAATGGAGCGCGGCTGGCTGCAGTATGTCTCCGGCTCCCTGTTCCCCACTTTCGGACTGCGTCCCGCCGCGGGCCGCTTGCTCTCCGCCGGCGACGACCTCACTCCCGGCGCCCACCCCGTAGCCGTGCTTTCCTACGACTATTGGACGCGCCGCTTCGGCCGCGACCCGCACGCCGTCGGCCGCACCTTCCACCTGGGCGGACGCATTTTCGAAATCGTTGGCGTGGCCGAGGCGCCTTTCACCGGCACCGAGACCGGCGTCATGAGCGAGATCTTCGTCCCCATGATGATGAAGAATCCGGCCACGCTCGCGAGTTCCAGCAATTACTGGCTGCGGACGCTGGTGGAATTGAAGCCGGGCGCCGCGGCCCCGCCGGTGGGCGAGAAACTGCGCGCCGTATTCCGCCAGATTCAGCAAGAACAGGCGCAGATGAACCCCATGCCGCAAGCGCCCGGCAAAATTCCGCCCGAAGCGAAGATGCTGTTCGCGCCGGCGGCGTCCGGCCGCTCCAACCTGCAGCGCGATTACCGCCTGGCCCTCAGCGCGCTCGCGGTGCTGGTGGCGCTGGTGTTGTTGATCGCCTGCGCCAACGTCGCCAATCTGAAGATGGCGCAGACGGCGGCGCGCTCGCGGGAGATGGCGCTGCGCGTTTCCATCGGCGCGGGAAGATGGCGCCTGGTGCAGATGATGCTCGTCGAGAGCGTGTGGCTGGCGTTGATAGCCACCGCTGCCGGCGCCGCGTTTGCCTGGTGGTCCGCGCCTTTCCTCATCGGGAAAATCAACTCGCCGCAGAATCCCGCCCGTCTCGCCCTACCCGCCGATTGGCGCGTGCTGGCATTCGGCCTGCTGCTGGCGTTCGCGGTGGCCGCGCTATTCGGACTCGCGCCCGCCCTGCGCGCTTCTTCCGTGAAGCCTGTCGAAGCGCTCAAGGGCGGCGCCGACCCGAATTCGCGCCGCCGCTTCATGCTCGCGCTCATCGCCCTCGAGTGTGCGTTCTGCCTGCTGGTAAATTTCGTAGCGGGTCTGTTCGTCACGTCCTTCGACCGCCTTTCGCACCAGCCCACCGGCTTCTCCGCCGAGCGCATTCTGAACCTGGAAGCCACCTCGCTCCATCCGCTGCCGCCGGCCGCATGGGACCAGGTGGCGAATCGCTTGCGCGCCGCGCCCGGCGTGGAGGGCGTCGCGATCACCATCTGGCCCATGATGAGCGGCGAAAGCCGGGTGAACTTCGTGGCACTGAACGGTGGGCCCCCGTTTCCCATGCTCTGCGACATCCTCAATGTCACACCTGGCTGGTTCGAACTGATGCGTATTCCTCTGCTGGAGGGCCGCGATTTCCGCCCCGAGGACGAGAGCCCGCGTACCGCCATCGTGAATCGCACGTTCGCCCGACAGTACTTCAACGGCGAAGACCCCACTGGCAAATCGTTCGAGATGATAACCGCGGACGGTAGAATCACCGTGACCATCGGCGGGTTCGTTGCCGATGCGCGCTCACGCGACAACCTACGCTACCCCATCCGCCCCACGGCGTACTTTCCGTTCCAGGCCGTGGACGCGCAGGGCGCACCCGTACCCGTGCGGCGTGGCACGTTCGTGGTCCGTACCGCCGCCAGAAATCCGCTGGCGCTTGCTTCCCTGCTGCGCCAGGAAGTGTCGCGCGCCCAGCCTGAGATCCACACGAGCAATATCGGCACGCAGGCGGAAATCGAGGAATCGCACACCGTGCGCGAGCGCATGCTGGCGATGCTCGGGCTGTTCTTCGCTGCGGTAGCGCTGGCGCTCGCCGGCGTTGGCCTGTATGGAGTGCTCGACTATTCCGTGCAATTGCAGCGCCGCGAAATCGGTATCCGCATGGCCATGGGCGCGCCCGCCGCAAGGATCGCGCGTAGCGTCACGGGCGACGTGTTCGCCATGGTGACCGCGGGCGGCGCCGTCGGGCTGGTGTGCGGGCTGGCGTCGTCGCGCTACATCGCGACCCTGCTGTTTGAAGTGCGCGCCAACGATTGGGTGCGCCTGGCGTTGCCCTCCGCCTCCATTCTGCTGGCGGCGATGTTGGCCGCGCTGCCGGCGGTAGTGCGCGCCGTGCGAATCGACCCCATGCGTGCGCTGCGGGCCGATTAACTTCCTCATATAACCGGGTAGGGTATTGCCACTCGTCATAATACGGCCAAAAAATGAGGTTTCTCAAAAATACCATAGCGGGTATACTATAGGAAACCAAGGAGGCTGTTTGTGGCGCACATCATTCGGGACAAGAAGAAAATGCTGAATCGCGTCCGCCGGCTCCGCGGACAGGTGGAATCCATCGAGCATGCCATCGAGCGCGAGGCGGATTGCTCGGAAATCCTGCACACCATTTCCGCCTGCCGCGGCGCGTTTAACGCTCTCATGACCGAGGTGCTCGACGGGCACATTCGATTCCACGTCATGGATCCCGACCACCATCCGACCTCCGAAAGGGCCAAAGCCGCTCAAGAGCTGATCGATGTCTTGCGGGCTTACCTGAAGTAAACCGCGTAAACCACCGAGGAGGGGACAATGCCGGACGAACAACAGCAACACCAGCACGAAGACAACCACGACCACGACGAGGGCTGGGTGGAATGGGCGCGCGTGGCCTTCGTCGCGGTCATTCTGGCGGCCGTGTGGACGCGGCTGATTCCACGCGTCCACGGCGTCGATATAGTCGCAGTGATCGGCCTTCTGATAGGAGGCTATCCGATTTTCAAAGAGGCGCTCGCCGATCTCTGGGAGCGTCGCATGACGATGGAACTCTCCATGACCATCGCCCTGGTGGCCGCCGCCGTCATCGGCGAGTTCTTCACCGCCCTGCTGATCACCGTCTTCGTGCTGATTGCCGAGATCCTGGAAGGTATGACGGTGGGGCGCGGCCGGCGCGCCATCCGCGAGTTGCTGGATCTGCTCCCGCAAACGGCTGAGGTGAGATCCGAAGGCCAGGTGGCGGCGCGAAGCCTCTCCGAAATTCACGCGGGCGATGTGGTGTTGGTCCGCCCCGGAGGCCGGATCCCGGTGGACGGCGTCGTGGCCAGCGGACATTCCTTCGTCGACCAGGCGGCCATCACCGGCGAATCCATGCCGGTGGAAAAGATACCCGGTAAGCCGGTATTCGCCGGCACTATCAATCAATCGGGCATCCTGGAAATCCGCGTCGAAAAGATCGGGCGCGACACGGCTTTCGGCCGCATCATCGAAGCCGTGGAGCGCGCGGAACGTTCGCGCGCGCCCATCCAGCGGCTGGCCGATCGCATGGCGGGCTACCTGGTATATTTCGCGCTGGGTTGCGCGGCCCTGACCTTTCTGATTACGCGCGATGCCCGCTCCACCATTTCCGTGATCGTGGTAGCCGGGGCATGCGGCATCGCCGCCGGGACGCCGCTCGCCATCCTGGGCGCGATCGGCCAGGCGGCGCGCAAAGGCGCCATCATCAAAGGCGGGCTGTATCTCGAAGTACTAAGTTCGGTGGACACCGTGGTGCTCGACAAGACCGGCACCCTTACGTTGGGCGCCCCGCGAATTCGTGATATTCAAACGCTGAATGGGTATCATCCGAAGGATGTCATGCGCATCGCCGCCACGGCGGAACGCTTTTCGGAACATCCGCTCGCCAAAGCCATCCTGCAACAGGCCGCGGACTGGTCGCTGCATGTCGGCGAGCCCGCGGAGTTCCGCTACTCGCCGGGGATGGGAATCGAGTGCCAGGTGGAGGGGAAACGCACCCTGGTGGGCACGCGCGCGCTCCTCGAACAGAATGGTCTCCGATACCCGGATGACGGTCCCGCGTCCGAACAATTCTCCGAGGTCGTGGTGGCGGCGGGAGACCAGGTGTTGGGCGCCATCCACATCGCCGATGTCCTCCGGTCGGAAGCCATCGCGGCAGTTGCCGGAATGCGCGCCCTGGGCCTCAGGACCGTGCTTTTGACCGGCGACCGAAAGGAGATCGCGTCCGCTACCGCCAAGGAACTTGGCGTCGATGAGGTCCAGTCGGAATTGCTGCCCGATCAGAAGGTCGCGCGTATCCGCCAGTTGCGCGCCGAAGGCAGGGTGGTGGCGATGGTCGGCGACGGAGTGAACGACGCCCCCGCACTGATGGAATCCAACGTGGGGATCGCCATGGGCTCCGGTACCGATGTCGCCCGGGAAAGCGCCTCCATCGTCCTCCTCGGCAACGATTTGCTGCGCTTCACCGAAGTCCTCCGAATCGCGAGGCGGTGCCGGGCAATCATCCGGGCGAATTTCATCGGCACACTTGCGGTCGACAGCGTCGGAGTCGGCCTGGCGGCATTCGGCCTGCTGAATCCCGTTCTGGCGGCGCTGATTCATGTCTGCTCGGAACTGCTCTTCATCCTGAACTCGGCGCGATTGTTGCCTCGCCTGGCCCTGGATGGCGATCGGCCGGGGAACGCGTGAGGCCTCGCTGCGCCCGGCCAGCGGCACGAAGAGTGCCTTGGCGGCCTTTTTCGGCCGCTCGCAAGATATTGGCCTGGAAATCGCTGCGCGTCGGCGTAGAATGGCCGGGAGTCTGTTTTCTCGCATTCGGGGGCGGGATCTACGCCGAGTCAGCCCTCGGTCCGCCAGCCTTCCCCGCCCCCGATTTTTTGGGCCTCGCGCGGGGAGAGAGCCCCGCACCCGATCAAGCCAGCACCAGACCGCGTAAACCCCAATTCCGCCCGCTCACGCGCCGGTTCCGACCCGCTGGTCATTTTGTTCTTCGCGATCCCGCCCTTTGGGCGTAAATCTGACAGAGATGGAAACCGCCGTCATGACCACACTCATCGTTGACGACGAACCCATTGCCCGCCGTGTGCTTCGCGAAGGGCTCGAGGCCTTTTCCGACGTGGAGGTAGTGGGCGAAGCCGCCGATGGCCGGTCGGCCCTGGCGGCGATCGCCAGACTCAATCCCGAGCTCGTCTTTCTCGATCTGCAGATGCCCGTGATGAGCGGCTTCGAGGTGGTGGCGAACCTGACCGGCAGCACCATGCCGATTATCGTGATCGTGACGGCTTTCGACCAATTTGCCATCCGGGCGTTTGAAGCTGGCGCCATCGACTATCTCTTGAAACCGGTTCAGGACGAACGCCTTCGCCGGGCCGTGGAACGGGCCCGCGGTCTTCGCCGCCAGCCGCTCGAAATCGCCAATCACGCCGCCAAAATCACTGCCGTGGTCCAGACGCCTGTCGCCCCCTCGGCGCGAAGAATCGTGGCCCGCAGCGGCGCCGACTATCTGCTGCTCGATATCGATGAAGTTCTGGCCTTTCAGGCGGAACGCGAGCTGGTGTGGGTGATCACACCGAAACAACGGTATGTGGCCACACAGTCCCTCCACGGCATCGAACAGCGGCTGCCGACCGGGCAGTTTCAGCGCGTCCATCGGAATGCACTGGTAAATGTAAACCACATTCGCAAGATGAGTACGCTCTCCAGCCAGCGGTGGCTCATCACCCTCAGCAACTCGCTCGAACTGGTAGTAAGCAAACGCCAGGCGCACACCATTCGCCGGATTCTTCATTGGTAGCGAAATCCGCTCACGGAGTTTTCCAGCCCGCCCATGGGCTAAAACATTCGCCGGGGGGAAAATCGCAGCAACAAGGCGAAATCCCCGTCCCAGCGGATGTACCACCGGGGGGATCGGAGTGGCTTTCAGTGCTGGGAGCACTTCAAGCAGCTCAGAACTTAGACCCGTTCGGGACATCGATCGTACGGGCAACAACGTCGCGCCCAAGTCCGCTCATCAGCCAGAAAAGTTCATTCACTGGCGATCATGGTCCGTCAGTAAAATTCTCTTAGGGGCGTCTCGCCGTCCCCGTGCACAATCGAAGGATGATTAAGCGTGCTTCAGTTGTTCTTTCGTGCATTGGCTTGTCGTGCAGTTTGCTCCACGGGCAATCAGGAACGGTACAGGGCTCGGTTCTTGACGAGTCTGGAGCAGCGATCGTGGGCGGCGTGGTCGAAATTCAGAACCCGGTGTCTCATTACACTCGAAGCGCGATAACTGATGGCCAAGGCCATTTCGACCTTCAGAATGTGCCCTTCAACAACTATCATATGACCGCGAGCGCGAAGGGATTTCAAACCGGTGTGCAGGACATCGATTTGCGATCCGTCGTGCCCCTCGATACGAAATTCAGTCTCAAGGTCGGTACCGAGAGTACCTCGGTGACCGTGGTGGCTGCGGCGGATTTAGTTGAGTCCGTTCCCACCACCCACACCGACATAGATCGCGCGATGTTCGATAAGCTGCCTCTTGAAAGTCAATCCTCGTCGCTCAGTTCGCTGGTGACCCTGGCTTCGCCAGGAGTCGCCGCCGACTCTAACGGCCTTTTTCACGGTTTGGGCGATCACGCCGAGAACTCGTTCTCCATTGATGGGCAACCGATTACCGACCAACAGAGCAAGGTGTTTTCAAATCAGCTCCCGGTCGATGCCGTACAGTCGCTCGAAGTCATCGAGGGCGCTCCACCACCGGAATTTGGAGGCAAGACGAGTCTGGTAATCGTAGCGACTACGCGATCCGGCCTCGGTGTCACCACACCACGCGGCGATCTGACCGCCTCCTACGGTACGTTCGCAACTACGAACGAGGCATTTGACTTCAGCTACGGCGGCCCTCGTTGGGGCAACTTCATTTCCGTAAACGGATTGAACACGGACCGGTTTCTGGATCCGCCCGAATTCGCCGTCTTGCACGACAAGGGCAACCAGGAGAATGCCTTCGACCGATTCGATTTTAAGCCGACCGATGCCGATACCGTCAGCCTGAATCTGCAATTCACGCGCTCCTGGTTCCAAACTCCCAACACCTGGGACCAGCAACTTCAAGACTGCACGGTTCTATCCGCAATGTGCAGCGGCGCCCCGTATGCTTCGGGCTCGGTGGTTCTCAACCCTCTTACGGGCAATCCTCTCGGGCCGACCGATCAGCGCTCGCAAATCAGGACCTTTAATATTGCGCCGCAATGGACTCGCAGCTTGAATGCCAATACCGTGCTTAACATCGGTGCATACGTGCGGCATGACCAATATAACTATTATCCGAGCCCCGATGTTTTCGACGACCTGGGGCCACTTCAGGACGAAAGTTTCTCCCAGCTCAGGTTCCTGACCAATGCGGGCATTCGCGCCGATGTGAACTATGTGAAAGGGATACACAACATTAAAGTGGGGGGGACATTTCAACATACATTTCTTACGGAGAACGACACGTTTGGAATCGTGAATCCGGGTCTACTCGCAGGCTGCACCAGCGCCGCATGCGTGACTCTACAGCCATACGACCTGACGAACCCGGCGACGGACCCAAATATGGCCGAATTCGCTTATCACGGCCACACGGACATCAAGGAAGAAGCACTCTACGCGCAGGACACCATCACCAAGGGGCCCTGGTCCATCATGATCGGGCTCCGCGGAGATTTCTATAACGGCTTGCAAGCCAGTTCCAAACAAGTGGAGCCTCGCGCCGGCGTCGCCTACAACATCAAGAAAACAGGCACCGTGCTCCGCGTTTCCTATGCTCGCACCATGGAAAGCCCATTCAATGAGAACCTGATTATTACCAGCACTGGCTGCAACACCCCTGCCGTCGCCGCAGTTATGCAGCTCGCCGAAGGCTTCCCCTGTGGTATAGTTTCCCCCTCCGGCGCAATCCTGCCTCTACAACCGCTGACTCCAGGCTTCCGCAACGAATTCCACGCGGGCCTGGAACAGGCCTTTGGGAAGCATTTCGTCCTGAGCGGCGAGTACATTTGGAAGTACACACACAACGGATATGACTTCAACATCCTTGGTACAAGTCCCATCACCCTCCCCATCGAATGGCACAATTCCAAGATTCCGGGATATGCCATCCGCGGAAGTCTTCCAGCGTGG
>Ga0181538_10000157_pt1 | contig 76416 bp, 57 predicted proteins | sample PEATcosm2014_Bin_40_FD_119773 | JGI IMG/M metagenome (GOLD analysis project Ga0181538, IMG submission 119773) | Peatland microbial communities from MTU Mesocosm Facility, Houghton, MI, USA - PEATcosm2014_Bin23_30_metaG | ecosystem: Environmental > Terrestrial > Soil > Wetlands > Peat | place... | reverse complement strand
GCGCGATCCCCTCGGCGTCCTCATCGCCCGGGGCGGTAGCTCGGACGTCAAGCCCAATAGCCGCATCGTCGGCGTTGTCGCCGACATGAGCTATCGCGGCGTCCGTGATCACTCCGAGCAGGTTTTCTTCCCGCTCTTCGAACACGACGACACCGGCGCTACCTTCTATATCAAGGTTCGCGGCGCTCCCGAGCAGGCCATTCCCTCCATCCGCCGCCTGGTCCGCCAGGACGACCCGCGGCTGCCGATCCTCTGGTTCCGCACTCTTGACGATCAGGTCAACCGCTCGCTCAGCACCGAGCGCATTCTGGCCGCGCTCTCCGGCAGCTTCGGCGCTCTGGCGCTGACGCTCTCGTTGATCGGTCTCTACGGAGTGATGTCCTTCGTAGTCACGCGCCGCACCCGCGAAATCGGCATCCGCCTCGCGCTTGGCGCCACGGGCGCTTCCGCCATCCGACTCGTCCTGCGCGATGCCGTCGTCATGATCGCCGCCGGCGTGGCCCTCGCGCTGCCTTGCGTCGCCGCCCTCGGCAAGCTCGTCCAGTCGCAGTTGTTCGGCGTCACTGCCACCGATCCCGCGGCCATCGCCGCAGCCTCACTGGTCCTCGCCGCCGGCGCGCTCGCGGCAGCATTCATCCCCGCCTGGCGGGCCTCGACCGTGAGCCCAACGGACGCCCTCCGACTGGAGTAGCGCCGAAATCGGCAGGGCTATCAGGGCGAAGACCCGGAAGTGTTCCGTCTTCGCCGGCAACATGGTCCGGGGTTCGAGGGATCGTTGGCCTTGCAGGTGAGGCCGGAGGTTAGGGTTCAGCGTGTCGGCTCGATTCCGATCCTGTCGTTCACGGCCGCTGAAATCCTCTGGGTGCAACCGAGGTAGCGTTCTGTGGTCTGGACCGAGACGTGGCCAAGAAGGAATTGAATCTGTACCAGTCCACGAATTCGTCGATGGCATGACGTAGCCGCGCTGGGCGTCCGGGCAGGAGAGGTTGGGGAGAACCGCGGACTTCGCGACTTCAAGGTCCGGGAGTCGCACGACCGATTTTACGGCGCGTCGTTTTTCCTTGCGAGTTGGCTTTCCCTTCATTTCCTGTGGCCTCCAAAGCCACAGGTCCATCCTGCGACGACCCGGGTCCGACTAGCGCGTATTCCGACCGGAGTCTCCCTTTAGAATGCGGCTTCGCGGGAGCAGACGTTAGGAAGCGCGACTCAGGAGCGGAATTCCGAGCATAAGCGATTTCTATCCGATCGGATAGACACCATCCGATCGGATAGGGTTGGAGCCTAGCCCGGCACGTCTGCGGATTCCACTTCCCGTTCGCAACTGGCTGAATTATCCGAGACTTGCGCCGGACCGTTTGCGTTCGTCAGCGTTTGGCGACGAGTTTGCACGTGTGGACCGGCGTACAGCTTGGGTCCCATTCATTTTGAGCGGTGACTTGCTACCCGTACTTCACTTGGTTTTGGTTGCAGGAGGCTAATAAGAGATGCTAAGCAAAACAGCCGCGGGGGGCATCAGGCCGGCTCATTGGCTTCCGCGGGTCGGTTGTCGGCAGACTGGCGATGTTTCAGTTTCCGGATATGCCAGTCGTCCAAGATCACGGCAATGTCCGCGACTGCCCACTCGGCCAGAGGGGTGTGATCATCCTACTCTTTAGCTCTCTTCGGCTCCAGGAGACGGGCAGACGTGCCTTCTGAAAAACATCCCGGCCTTAACGCCACCTCCGGCATCGATGCCACCGCCCTGCTCACCCGCGCCATGGACCACAGCGAGACAGCCGGCGCGCTGATCGGCCGCTACCACCTCCTCCAGAAAATCGGAGAAGGCGGCATGGGCGGGTGTGGCTTGCCGAGCAGAAAGAACCGGTCCGCCGCCGCGTGGCTTTAAAGCTGGTCAAATCCGGCATGAATAGCCGCGAGGTGATCGCGCGCTTCGAGTCCGAGCGCCAAGCTTTGGCGCTGATGGACCACCCCGCCATCGCCAAAGTGCTGGACGCCGGTTCCACGTCCCAAGGCGCGCCGTACTTCGTGATGGAGTACGTCGCTGGGGTGCCCATCACAACATATTGCGACAACCACCGGCTCAGCACCCGCGAACGGCTGGAGTTGTTCGTGCACGTCTGTGAAGGCGTGCAGCATGCGCACCAGAAAGCTATCATCCACCGCGACCTGAAACCCTCCAACATCCTGGTCACCGAAGTGGACGGCAGGCCTGCACCCAAGATCATCGACTTCGGCGTGGCCAAGGCGCTGACCCAGAAGCTGACCGCCGAGACCATGTTCACCCGTGTCGGGACGATGATCGGGACTCCGGAATACATGAGTCCGGAGCAGGCGCTTTCCTCGGGCGAGGATATCGACACCCGCAGCGATGTCTACTCGCTGGGGATCATCCTGTACGAATTACTGTCGGGCGGTCCGCCGCTCGACCTGCGCAAGATCGCCTTTGACGAATTCCTGCGCAGGTTGCGGGAGGACGACGCCCCCAAACCCAGCACCAGGCTGCGCACCCAGGATCCGGCCACGTCAACCGACGTGGCGCGCAAGCGTCACACCGAGCCGCAGACGCTGGCTAAACAAGTGCGCGGCGACCTGGACTCAATCGCGCTGAAAGCCCTGGAAAAAGACCGGCCGCGGCGCTACGGTTCGCCCTCCGATTTCGCGGCGGACATCGGGCGTTACCTCAGGAACGAGGCGGTGCTGGCAGCCCCCGCATCCGCGGCGTACCGTGCGCGCAAGTTCGCGCGGCGGCATCGGTGGGGCCTGGCGACGGCCATCGCTTTCGTCTTGGTGCTCATCGCGGCCACCGTGATCAGTGTGACCCAAAGTCTGCGCGCCACGAGAGAAGCCGCAGCGGCTCAGGCGGTCAACGATTTCCTGCAGAACGACCTGCTGGCGCAGGCCAGCGTCGTCAACCAGTCGGGGCCGGGCGCCAAACCCGATCCGGACCTGAAGGTGCGCACGGCGTTGGATCGGGCGGCGGCCCGGATCGCCGGAAAATTCGATAAGCAACCGGAGTTGGAAGCATCCATTCGGGACACCATGGGGGAAACCTACCGTGAACTCGGGCTATACACAGAGGCCCGGAAGCAACTGGAGCGCGCGCTGGATTTGCGCCGCCGGTCACTGGGGGCAGCGAATCCGGCAACTGCTAAGACCATGAGCCGGCTGGGAAGCACGGCCCTTTTTCAAGGCAAGAATGCCGAGGCAGAGACGCTTCTCGCCCAAGCCCTGGCAATCCAGCGTCGGGTGCTGAGTTCCGAGCATCCCGACACGCTGTATTCCATGAACAGTCTGGCCAACGTCTACAGCGAGCAGGGCAAATACGCGCAGGCCGAGCCGCTCTACAGCCAGACCCTGGAGATCCGGCGCCGTGTGTTGGGGCCCGAGCATCGCGGCACGCTGGCATCCATGCACAATCTGGCCCTCGTCTATTCGGACCAGAAAAAGTACGCACAGGCCGAGGCGCTCTTCAAACAGACCCTGGAGATCGAGCGCCGTGTCCTGGGTCCTGAACATCCCATCACGCTGATTTCCATGGACGGTCTGGGCAGGGAATATAGAGCGGAGAGCAAGTACGCGCAGGCCGAGGCGCTCGATGCGCAGGTTCTGGAAATCCAACGCCGCGTGTATGGTCCCGAGTATCGCTGGACGTTGGGGTCCACGGGCAATCTCGCCAACGACTACCGCTTGCAGGGAAAGTGCGCGCAGGCCGAGGCCCTCGACCGTCAAGCGCTTGAGATCCAACGCCGCGTGTTGGGTCCCGATGATAGAGACACGGTGTGGTCTACGGGCAATCTGGCCAACGACTACTGCGCGCAGGGCAAGTACGCGCAGGCCGAGGCGCTTTACCGGAGAGCTCTCGAAAGCAGTCCGAATAACCCTCATTTTCTAAACGGGTTGGCATGGTATCTCGTGGCTGCCGCGGACCGCCGCCAGCGCCGTCCAACGGAAGCACTGCAATTCGCTCGCGGCGCCGTCAAGGTAGCGCCGGATTGCGCTGATTGTTACATCTCACTGGGCTTGGCCGAGTATCGCAATGGCCTCTGGGATGAGGCGATCGCAACCCTCAACCGGTCGGCCGTGATGGACAACGGAACGGAACCCATGGACTTTTTCTTTCTGGCTATGGCCCACTGGAGACGCAGAGACATAGGCGAGGCGGAGCGCTTTTTCCAGAAGGGCGTGGATGTGGCAAGCAAGAGTGCTGGGGGTGATATGGATTTGCGGATGTTCTGGGGTGAGGCTGCGGAGCTCTTAGGGAAGCAGGGGCCGGTGCCGACCCTCTGGGAAGCTCAGGCAGAGCCGGAGCGGGTGATGGAGACTCTAAAGCGCGGCATTGTCCCGGGGAGATTTCAGGTGGCGGACTTGCAGACCAGCCCGGACTTGGCTCCGTTGCGTGGGCGCGCCGATTTTCAAGCTCTGCTCCGAACCGCGCGATCGCCGGTAAAGCCCGCACGCTGACGCGGCACCCGCCTGCAGTAATCCGTCCTGCCGCGCTGTGCTCGGGCTCTGCGTGGATGGTCAGAGACTCGGAGAAAGGGCCGACCGACCGAAAATCCCCTTCATAGACCCGAAAAACGCGAGGGTTTCCAAACAACGCCCTAATGCTCAGGAAGCCCGCGAAGCGGCGTGCTGCTGGCGTAAGGCGTTCCTGCGCAGCCAGACGAGCGTGCCTCAGTCGCGGTTCGGGCAAGCTACCGGTGCGTTCCGTGTTGACAGTCGCCTCGGCGACGGCTGGATCGACCAAGGCCGCGCTACGGCAGCCAGACCCCCCGCACGCGCTCGATCCCCGCCGGCGAGATTCCGCGAGCGCTTCGAGTGGCACGCGCGCGAGGCGGCGGGCTGCTGGCGTAGCCGTTCGTGCGTTGGCCAGACGCGGGCGCGTTCCGCGGCGGTTCGGGCAAGCTGCGGCGCCAGCCGCCCGTCGTCCGTCGCCGCGACCGGCAGCGGGCGGGTGGGATGCGCGAAGCTCGGGAGGTGATGTGTTTCCTCACCATCACTCAGGCGCGCTCGCCGCGCGACGCGATGACCACGCCCCAAGCGACTGGCGATGGGGTGTGGGCGAAAATCATTCCGGCCGCCTGATAACGCAGCTACTCAGGCACACTCTGGCTCGCCCGGCGTCGCAGTAGCCGAAGAAATACCCGCAGCCTCTCGCAGCCGGTCAGAAGGCTGGGTTTCACCCCAGTTCCATAAAGGGCCGTGTCGCCGATCACTTTGCCGGAACAAAGTCGATCGCGCTGGCCTCGATCGCCTCCCTGCGTTCCTGATTGCGTCGTTGCTGTTCCTTGATGGCCTCTATATCGGCCTGCGTTGCCCGCACCTTCTTTGCGGTAGGACCTATGTGGCTGGCGAGTTGGCTAAACTCGGCATCCAATTCGCGACTAGCGCTGACGCCACTGGCTGGTCGTTCGAGTGGCATTGGCTCTAGCCAGGAGTTGTCCGGCGGATTGCTAACCAGGTGGAACTCGGTCGCAGTTTGTTCATTGACGGCTTCGATATCAGCATTGGTTGGGCGCGCCTTTTTCGCCGTGGGACCTACATGATTGGCGAGTTGGTGGACAACGGCATCCAGTTCCGGACTGGCGCTGACGCGGCCAGCCGGAAGTTTGAGTGGTGCCGGCAGCGACTCGGGCCGGTTGGCGGAGACCTCCTCCTCCGCCTTTGCGCCGTTTGGCAGAGTCACAGAATCCGTACTCTCTCCAGGAGGAGGAGATCCATCGTTTACGGAAGATTCTAAGAGATTATAAGAACGCGCCTTTTTTCTCTCCGGCGCAGCCAACTTTCTCTCTTTTCGATACTCGGAGAGGGCAAGTTTGCTGATACGTTCCACTGTGGAGCGCGCAACCTCCAGTTTCTCAAATTCTCTCGAGTGGTCAACCTTCCAGCGCTCCATGAACGCGGAGAACTCGGCGGAACGCTGTTTGTGGGATCGGAAAAGTTCTCTGGAGTGGGCAACCTTTGCAGGATCAGGGAAAACAGCCGGAACGACTTTTTGCCCGTCCCGTGAGCCTATTGTACCGCGATTGCGGTTGCGAGCAACCGCTCGGCTAATAACGCTCTTATCCAGCGGGTGGACTCTCCGGCGGGCCACCTCAGCCTGCCATGCTAGTCGCGGCGCATCTAGCCATTCGACGGGATATCCGGCTTCGAGCCAGGTAATTCGAGGGCGCAGTCGGCTTGTGTCAGAGCAATCTCTTCCCGACGTCCGTGGCAGTCCGAGCCCAGGTAAATGGCGAATTCGTTCTGATTGCCGGAAGCCCGGTAAATCGCCCAAGCAAGTACCCTGTGGTTAGCGCAACCGCCCGGATCGGCCATGACCGCCACAAGGTTGGCGAAATAATCCGGCGCAAACGGCGGCCTTCCGATGCGCGTGTAATATGCGTCGAACCGCCTTTCCCGGCTACATCCGGAGGCGCCGCTCACTGGCCCCCTCGCACCTTCATGGCCGTCGGTCGTTCGCAGACTGCCGCCGATGCGATAACGCGCTCAGCCATCGTTGGGCGGCCGACCGGTGCTTCCGCCAACTTCTTGGGACCGTCACTCGCAGGCTCGAATTCCGCTTGGTATTGCAGCATCGCCTGCTTCGCCAACGGCCCAGCCCCGCACTTGCCGTCAACGGGCCAGCCCCCGCCGCCCCCGGCAATGCACGTCCGGCAACGAATCGTCGCGATTCGGGCTTTAATTGTACGCGCGTTTTGGCGTATAGTTGGGTTGTTCGATCTGGTCGGGCCGACCATTTCGTCACGTCCTTTATGAACCACACGAGGCGCCGCGGGTAACGGCGCCTTTCGTGTCGTTAGCCGAGCTGTTGGCGTTAGGAAAAACGCATGAGAGGGGCCCCCTGTCCTTTCCTCCAATTACTCCGTTAACCAGGGTGCCAAGAACGGAATGTTGAAAAACCAGTGAGTTACGTGGCCAAGAACCAACGCCTTAGACGCATAAGTCTTTTGTTTACAAACGACAGGAAATTTCCCAAGCTGGACGTCGCGGGTTCGAGTCCCGTCTCACGCTCCAGAAATAAAGAACTTATCCGTTCCGCCAAATACGACGTTAAGGACGATTTCGCTTTTGGCTGAAAGAAGGGGCCGCTGGGGAGGCCTCCCCGGCAAATCCAAACCTCCGTGCCTCGGTCGCGGAAAGTCTCAAGCATCGAATTCACCCTAATGGAGAAGTCGCTTCTCGACTTTTCGCATCGCCTCCTCGTTCACATCAAAGGAGTTTGCGCGTATTGGTTGTCCGAAGCTGGTGCGCAGACCATTCGCCGCGCCCACGCAGTACAACCGGTAGCGGCTATCCAGAACGAATACTCACTCTGGGCAAGAGACCCGGAGCTGGAGGTCTTGCCGGCGTGCGAAAGTCTCGGAATCGGCTTCGTCCCGTGGGCCCCACTTGGAAAGGGTTTTCTCACCGGCAAAGTGGACCCCAACTCATCGTTTCAAAGCTCCGACGTCCGAAGCAGATTTCCGCGATTCACGCCAGAGGCGATGAAGGCCAATCAAGCACTCGTCCATCTCCAGGCAGATGTGGTCGCACGGAAGAAGGCCACGCCAGCACAGATCGCACTCGCCTGGCTGCTCGCACAAAAGCCGTGGATCGTCCCGTCCACGGCACGCGCAAATTAGAGCGCCTCGACGAAAACCTCGGAAGCATTGATATGAGCTTGCGCCCCAGGAAATCGCTGAAATCGACAAGGCCGCCTCAAGCGTTCAGGTCTACGGGGCTAGAGGTACCGGCCAGGAGCAGCACGGCTGATTGACTAAGGAGAACGAACCATGCCTCCCAATCCACGCGCACAGAAGAACCATGACGAACTTTTCCGGGGCACGTTTCCACCCTGGCTGTTACCGACCCGGAACTCATCGAAATCTTCGACAACTTCGCGTTCGATGAAATCCTGAGCCACGGCAATCTGGACAAGCGCACCCGGCTGATGGTGCAGCTTGCAGCGATGATTGCATCCCAGGCCCTGAGCGAGTACCGCGTTATGCTAGGCACGGCGATCACCGCAGGGGTCACTCCGGTCGAGGTGAAGGAGATCGTGTACCAGGCGGTGCCGTACGTAGGGATGGCCAGGGTCTTCCGACTCTATCCACGCCACCAACGATGTGCTCACCGAGCGATGTATCGAGCTGCCCCTGCCGGGCCAATCCACGACCACGCCGGAGGACCGCGTGGAGAAGGGCCTCGCGGTTCAGAAGCAGATCATCGGCAGCGATGTCGTTGAGAAACTCTACGCTTCGGCCCCCGAAGACCAGTTGCACATTCAACGCTACTTGTCGGCCCACTGTTTCGGCGACCACTACACTCGCAGGGGTATCGACCTGCCTACCCGCGAGTTACTCACTATCAGCATGCTTGCCTCGGCTAGCTGCCGGTGCGCTTTGTGCCAGATCGGAAGTTGGGCTAAGCGAACCGCGCATGGATTATTGAGAACTTTTGATCAGTTGAAGCCCGTGCAAGCGGGGGTGGTCACCCGCGCTTCAGCTTTCAGGCTTACTTCCAAAGCGGCTTCCCGTACCACGAGCCCTCAGTGCCCGCCCGTTGTCCTCACTGCGTGTAACGACTCCGCTTTACTGAACCTAGACCAGTTGAAGCCGTAGAACGCCACGAATCCGAAGCAGAACATCGGCACGATGAAGCCCCGCGACATGTCGGTTTTATCCGCCACATAGCCCATGAGTTTGGGCAGGAGGGCCCCGCCCATGATCGCCATCACGATAAATGCGGACGCCTTCTTCGCCCTGGCGCCGAGACCGAAAATCCCCAGCGCGAAGATGGTCGGGAACATGATCGACATGAAGAAGTAGCTCAGAAACACGCACGCCACGGATGGCCAGCCCAGTTTGCAGAAGATCAGGAAAGTGGTCCCCACATTCGCCAGCGCATACAGGCCCAGGAGTTTGTGGGCGGAAAATTTCCGCAACAGACCGGCGCCCGTGAAACGGCCCACCAGGAAGAACACCAGCCCCACCGATGCCAGATTGGAAGCGCCCTTGTTGCTGATGGCGAGCATACCGGCCTTATTGGTTTCGAACCAGCCGAGGAGCCAACCGTGCAGAAAGCCGGAATTAGCGGCCAGTCTGGTCATCGCTGCGTTCCAGGAGGCGGGAATGGCGGGCACTTCGGAGGTCAGGTAGTTGATGAAGAAGCTGAAAATGCCGGCTTGGGCGGCGACGTAAAAGAACTGGGCCGCCACCGCCAGCACGAAGTGCGGATGCGTCCAGATGGAACGCGAAACTCCCGGCGCCGAGTCGTCCAGGTGATAGTCGTCTTCGGTCTGGATGTCGGGAACGGGGGCGAAGAAGAACACGGCGGCGACCACTATGACGACGATGGCCACTGCCAGATAGGGGATGTAGAGCGTCTGGCTGCCCGTGCTGCGCCCCATGGCGTCTTTGGAGTAGAAGAACATGCTGCCGATAATCGGGCCGCAGATCCAGCCCACGCCGTTGCACGATTGGGCCAGATTGATGCGCGTCGCCGCATAGCGCTTATCGCCCAGCACAGTCGTGTAGGGATTGGCGATGGTCTCCAGAAACGTCAGTCCGGTCGCGATGACGCAGACGCCCGCCAGAAACGCCACAAATGCCGTGGTGGGCGACACGCCTCCCTGGTGCACCAGCGCATTGATGTGGGTGGCCGGGATGAACCAGAATCCGCCTGCCGCCACGATCAGGAGACCGAGGATGATGCCGGCTTTGTACCCGAGTCTGCTCGCCAGCCGCCCCGCTGGAATCGACATCAGGAAGTAACCCAGGTAGTGTGCGAACTGCACCCACGCGGATTGCGCCTTGCTCAGGCCCAACTCCTCCTGGAAGTGCTTGTCCATCACATCGATCATCCCGTTGCACACCCCCCACAGGAGAAACAACGAGCTGACCAGAATGAACGTGAACATCAGGCTGTTGCCGTCCCTGACGAAGATGCTCTTCTTGTCTGTGTTCATGACGTATGGAAATGATTCTAGCGTGCGTTACGAAAACCCTCCTCAGAAAGTGAAAGCGAGTTTTTTTAAAACAATCTGTTTTTCCGCGTTTTCGTTTACGACGGGGCCGAGTCATGTTCAGGATGAGGCAGAGTCTCGTTCAACAGCAATGCCATCTCGTAGGCGTAGTCGGTGTAGCCGAGGAGCGACCACGAGAGATCGACGAAGGTCTCACGGCGCGGTGCCCGACGGCGCCACCGCGCAAGGCCTCGCCACCCGCGCGAGGCGGCGTGCTTGTTGTGGAGGGCGCTTCGGCGGGCAAGCCCGCGAGGCGGCGTGCTGCTTGGGCAATGGTGGCGTGCGTGCTGCTGGATGTGCCCCGAAGTGCGAAAATCGTGATTCATGCCAATCACGATTTTCGATCCGACACCATCCCACGGGATCGCAGGCCTGAACTTGAAGCGGCTGTGGTGGCGGCAGGCAGGCATCTCCAAAAGCGCTTCGAGGGCTGGATCGTCGCCGGCCCAGACCGGCAGGAGTTCGCCGTGCGGATCACGTCATGCCCAGGGGTGGATATTTCGGTGCCGTTCGACTGGCGTGCGACTGCGGCCGAGGTTACCGCGCGCGTGCGGGCGGCGATGGAAGATTGACACGCGTGGGTTCGAATCATCCCCGCCCCGCACGCGCTCGATCCACGCCGGCGCAAATTCGGCGAGCGCTTCGGCCGGCACGCCCGCGAGGCGGCGTGGTGCTTGCGTAAGGCACTGCTGCGCACTCAGGCGCGTTCCGCGGCGGTTGGGGCAAGTTGCCGGTGCGCTCCGTGTCGGGGGTTGCTGCATGCGCTCGCTCTACGCCGGCGGGAATGCGCGAGCACTTCGGCTAGCACGCTCGCGAGGGGCGTGCTGCTTGCGTAAGGCATGGTGCGCAGTCTGGACGAGGGCGCGTTCAGCTGCGGTTCGGTGGGTAGCCATCGAACCCGGGTCAGACCGAGTGTATCGACTGGTCCACGCGCACCGCCTGCCATCATGTAACCTGGCGCGGGCGGTCAATCCAGGCGCCCGTCACCCGCCGTTCGTCGCCGCGACCGCCCGCGTTGGGTCTCCTCTTGGCACTGGCCGTGTTATGGCCCCGCATGCCTGCCAGCCCCCGAATCGGCCGAACTCAAGCAAAGGAGTAAGCCCGCATGCGCGGCCCCCGCACTGTCGTCGATGCATCGACCTCTGCTGGCACACGTTGCAGCGATACACGTCACCGCGCACCCCGGAGCTACTGTACGATAAAACGTTTGCTCGGCCGCAATGCGGACAGAGCACCTCACAGTCGATGGCGTGGTACCTCATGACAGTCTCCGGGTATTGTGGCGGTCCTTAGTTTCTTCAGGATTGTGTTCCACTGGGCACGTACGGTTCAATGGACGGCGGGTTAATCTCTTCTAAATCTGTAATCCACTGATGATAAACGGGTTACCGGCAGATATAACGAGTAGATGCAACGAGAACGTTGCCCGACAGCGGCGGCTATACCGCCTCCGGTTGCGCCGCAACCATCCAGCCACTCTTAGACGTGGCCCCAATGTGAGCGCGGCGACCCGGACCGTCGCAGCCCAGGAATGTATGCGGGGCAGGCTGTTGGCCTTCTCTGAGCAACCCGCCGCGCACGCGTTCGTTCCACGCCGGTTGAAATTCCGCCAGTGCTTCAGGCGGCACGCCCGCGAGGCGATCGCGCTGCTTGCGTAGGACGCTCCTGCGCAGCCAGACGAGGCGCGTTCCGGGGCGGTTGACCAAGTAATCGCCCGGCAGCAGATCCGTGGCAATGTAGGCGCCACTTGACGACGTGGTCAACGCGCGAACGTCGCCGGTATCCACCGACTTGACGGTTACCGATGCATTTGGAATTGCCGCACCCGACGGATCGTAAGCCGTTCCGGTAATCTGGGCGGCTTCCGCCTGCCCGAAGAGGTTGACGCTGAGCAGGCCGACAAGTGTGACGAGAAATACGAAACGTGAAGTCATTTTGTGTCTCCTCGGCGGGGATGCTACGGAACGCGCCTCTCCACCCACCAAAGCTTGTTGTAGTTAGTATGCAGTAGACAGGCGGAAAGGTCGATCAGGTTCAGACGCTAGTGAGCAGATTTGAACGAAAAGGCTAGCAAAATCCGACTATTCCGAGCCGAGTGTGAGCACGATCGGGCCAACGCCGTCCGTCGCGCCCGGGAAGCGTGTCCGGACGCGTGACGTTACCACCGACCACCTGTGCTTCAGGGGAAAGCCGGTGGGCCTTGCCGGGCTTCGCGCTAGGGCACGCACGGCATGGCCCTGCCGGATTGCCTCTTCGACGACGAGGCGACCGACGCTACCGGTCGCACCAACGACCAACTCGGTCATGTGAGGATTGGTCATGACATCTCCCTGTTGTCCGGCGTTGCGATTATTCACTGCCCGACGGCGAGCGTCAGTTTAGTGGTGGTGCCGCCCAATTCTATCTGCTTGATGGAGAACCTACCCTTGTTCTCGTTATAGAGGACTTGCGTGCGGTCGAACTTCGTGTTTGTGTTTTCAATCTTCGCGGGAACTTCCACTTGTTGCTTCTTGCCTTTCAAGAAGACTATGGAGTTCTCCTTCACGTCCAACTGGTAGTCGCCGGCCTTCAGCGCCTTGCCATTCACAACGATCGGTTCAATAAGAGATACGGAAAAGGTGGCCGCGCTCGCCACAGAGAGCGCTGCGACGGCAAATGAAATCGAAATCTGCTTGAGCATCCTACCTAATTATACCAACCGCTACTCGAACCAACCACACAGTGAACGTTGTCCGGCAATATCGTCAGGCAGACGACGCCGGGAGCGGACGCGACGCGGGAATGGCGCCGTTTGCTAAGCGCAGGTAGGACTCTCGCGTACCAACGCACGAAGCCAGAAGCTTGTCCATCGCCAGATGGTGTCTCCGGGCCCCGCTTTTGTTTCTCTGTCCGATCAGGTGCAGGGTTTCGGCCAAGTCCTCCACCGCGAACTGATGGTCCACAAAGGCTGCCAGCCGTGCAGATCGGAAACTAGCGGCACCCGATTGGCAAGTTTCACACTTAGCTGTCGTCGGCTGAGACAACAGAAGAAAAGGTCCCAAAATGGCCGAGGTGGGGCGTTATAATTGGTAGCGGCGATGAGGTGGCTACCCGATTCCCGGCTTGGTAAGCCAAAGGAAGCTTGTGCGGAACGAAGCGCATCGATGAAACGGATTGCTAATGCAATGGGCAAACTGTACTGGGGGAAGTGGGCGTGCACTGTTTGGGGTACTGTGCGCAATGACGGCGATTGCCCTTCCCGCCCAGACTTTCACTTAGGCTATCCAGCTTCTGTGCCGAAGCGGGTGCGCGGACGGCAATGGACTTGTCGCAGGGCTGATCGAACGACGTGGGGCGGGGCAGCCACAGCGAGTTGCGATCCATTGTCGATTCGAGCGATCTGTACTGCGACCATTGAAGGAGGACGCATGTCAAATGAGAAAACAGGAAACGCCGCCACTGCGAGTCGAGCGCTGCAGCCCACAGAACCAAATCCTCTCGATTTTGTACCCGACAAAATTCCTTTCGACACTCCGTATGGCCCACCGGGTGTAGACTCTGGGGTGATCGAAGAAACATCGCGACTAGACGAGCCGTACACTCCGATTCCGCTAGAGCATTTAGCTTCTAGTCAAATTGAAGGCTCAAGATGAACGATCAACAAAAGAAGGAGCAGTATTCTGGAGTGCGAGATCAAGAGATCCGTGCGGCACTCGATCAGCATTGGGTGGCGTCCGATGCCAACGATTTTGAAACGGAGCACCGCATCTATCACGAGGACGCGGTGCTGGAATACCCGCAGTCAGGCGAGCGAACTCGCGGTCGACGAAACATACAGAACCAACGCGCTAGTCAGCCGAGCAAAAAGCGGTTTGTTGTCCGACGAATCATGGGCGGCGGTGATCTTTGGATCACCGAATTCATCCTGACATATAACGGCAAGCCGTCCCATACCGTGAGCATCATGGAGTTCAGGGATGACAAGGTTGCGCGGGAAACACAGTACTTTGCGGATCCATTCGTGGCTCCCGCATGGCGCGCTCAATGGGTCGAACGGATGGACACATAATTTCGAGGCGTGAGAAGTCGCTAACGACACCGCATTTGCGCTTTGCAGCATAATTGTCGAGAACAGAGATCAACGCCAGAGACCCGCTAAGCCCTGATTAACGCGGTTACAGGAGAAGTCGAACTGTATGATATGGGGTATCGTTACATCACATCCTCCGATGGAGGGATAAGAGATGGATTGGAAACGGTTGGTCCAGTTTGCGCTGCTGGGTAGAAATGATTTGGGACAAGATGCCATCCTGCTGGTACGCGCTTCGCTCGGGCTGTTCTTCGCCATCTCCGGGGCAGACAAATTGTTTGTCGCCGGCAGCGCGCAAACGATGTACGAGGCGCTCGTTGAGGCCAAAGTCCCGTTTCCCCACGGGAAGACTTATTTCGTGTCGGGTGTCGAGTTCGTTGGCGGATTCTTGCTGACCGTGGGGTTTCTTTCGAGCCCGGCCTGCGTGGCTTTATCGGTCGATATGCTTGCCGCCATCCTGACCGGCAATCTTTCCGCCGTGCCTGAGGGAATTTCGCCTCCACCTTCTTTACCTTCCGGAAGTCCTGTACGTGTCTTCTTTATCTAACTGATCTGCTTTGGTCCGGGACAGTTCAGTGTCGATCACGGGCTCGCCGGCAAGTTATGGACGTGATCGATCCGACGAAGCAGCTTGTTGCTAGACAACAGCTTGATGGTCATTACCAGAGGTGCTCAGCCGCAGGACTGGCGCTTAAGTTCTGATTAACGCCGTTCTCGGAGAAGTGAAGTACTAGGCAAGTACATGTCCGGGAATCCGGCTTGTCGGGACTTATGGGCTCGGCGCACACTTCGATTTAATTCGCCCCTGCCGCGTGCCAACGCCCCGTTGCGGCGCCAGCCGCCCGTCGTCCGTCGCCGCGACCGCCAGCGCGCGGATGGGTGGCGCGATGACCACGCCCAAGCGGCTGTGTTGGAGGGTGCCAACGGCCCAGCGCGTTCTCCTTGCCACGCCGCAACCCGCGGCGCCAGGCCACCCGCGACGCGCCTTCCCCAGCCCGCCGTCCGGCAGGTCGCGCCCCCGCTGGGCAGGCGCGGGCGAGGTGGCGGAGCACAAGGCGCGGTTCGCTCCGCGCGCACGGACGGTCGACTCTGGCGCTTCGCGCGGCCTGATGCCGGAGGACCTTAGCGCGGTTTGCGTGGTTCTTGGCTCTACTCCGTTATCGGTAGCCTTTTGTAGCCAAACGCATGATCACACGGAGGGGCCGGATTCTCGCGCGATCGCTAGCAACGAATTCACTTTGACGATGGGCGAGTTGGCGCCATTTTCTCCTTGCGGGATCGCCTGCAAAGCGAATTCTGTAATTGCCCCGCGCTGGAACACCAGACAATGCGTGGACCCGCCGAATTGGAAATGACCGATCTCCTCGCCCTTCTTAACCTGCTGTCCCTCCTTGACGCCCACCACGCACGAAGACACTTCGACCATGCCCACCGCGACAAAGCATAGCAACCCAATGGCAGGCGCGTCCGCCTCAATAAAAATCAGAGCTCTCGTATTCACATGCGCGATATAGCCCTGCGAGTTGTTTGGCCCGAGAGGATCGAATCCTTCCGAGGCACATTCGGCGTAGTAAGCGCCCTCCACATGGTGAATCATTTTGATGACGCCGGAAACCGGGCTGTGCCAGTGGTGATAGTTCTCGGCGCTGAGAAACGCCTGGTATACCGTACCGCCAGTGAATTCATCCACAAAGTGTCCGTCTAGCATTTGCTTCAACGAATAAGGCTGCGACTTAATCCAGAAAGCGTCCTGTGCCTTCACGCCCCTGGCGATCGCAAAGGGCGTCGACTCACAGGCGTTCACGATCACTTTGTGATTGTGCGGCCCGGCCACGGGTCGCGCTCCTGGACGGAACCGCCTGATGAAGAAATCGTTCCACGAGCGGAAACCGTAGAAGGGGGCCTTCGGGTCGTGTACATGTTCTTCCATGTTGATGGCTTTCAAGGCAGCGGGACACAGCCATCCGGTGGTGGTTTCGTTCAGAACGTAAAGAGATGCCGGCGAGTCGAGATACTGCGCCCATGCCGCCAGCACCTTCTTGAGCACACGATTCAGTTTCGGACTGAGAAACGCAGCCAGGCCGGCCGGAGTGATCATTGGAAAATCCAGAACCGCATTGATTGGGCACCCTACTTGCCCGTCGGTGCTGAATTCAGGCGCGGTGGTTAACACATGATCGAGAATTCTCAGTAGCTGATGGTAACCCCGAATCTTGATATCGCCGCTTTCGGGCGGCGGAGCGAAACTCGGTTGCTGCTCACACATCTGGGTAAAGTACATGAGCATTACCGGATCGCTTTCGATCAGCTCCTGCAATTCCCGAATGATCGGATGAAAGGGGGTCGCCTTTTTCTCGGCTACTTCAGTCGTGTGCGCGAGCCAGGCATTCAAAGCTTTCCGGCCAGAAGGGAGCCAGTGTCCAAGACGGCTGCTCCGTTTGTGGTGGTGAGTCGAGTTGTGCATGGTTCCGGCTGTCAGAATAACAGCTTTATCGCAGGTTGCGCCGAGCGGGGCTCGAAACGGCTGGCTCCGGGACCAACCGGTAAACTACGCGTGCCACCAATCGACGCGGGCCATCGTGAGTTCCGCGGCCTCGGACCGGCGCGGCCTGCGGCCCAGGAGCATGGCTGCACTCCTCCCGCACGCGATGCCAGCGGCCAACTCCGGCGCCGTCGCGTTGCCCGTCGCCGCGACCGCCGCCTTGCGGATGGACGACAGGATGCGGCGCCGAGACGCTGTGCAAGACCAAGGCCTTCATTTAGCGCGAGGCGCGGACACCCCGATGCGATGACCACGCCCGCGCGACTGGCGCAGGAGGTGTGGCAAGCGATAGGCCGCACGATGACAGCCGCGACGAGCAGCGTTTCCAAAGATGGCGCTACAAATATGGCTCCCATTTTGCCTGGCTCCGGCAGGATGGCTGCGAAGACATCGTGACTGACAGCCGCATTATGGCCCAATTCTCGAAGACGCCACGCCTCCCCAACGCGAGGCCAACGTCAAGCCGTCTTGAGGCATTGTCTGCATGATGGTGTGTTCAGAAGGGGACAACCGCGATGACCTCGGCGACGAGCTTCAAGACTTCGTCGGGCGTCGGCGTCGACGCGCCGAACGAAAACCGCAGGGCGCCAATGAAACGAATACCGTCGATGGCGTCGGTAAAGAAGTCGAAAAACAATTCCCGGCTCCTTACCGGTATCCCGGACGTCGATCCTGGTTAACCAGAAACTGCCTAGTCCGTGCGCCCAACCCGCCACTGGTGAGGTGCGCCTCACGGGCATTCCAGGAGCTGTACCCCGTTCAGAAGACGACGGCGTTGTTCGTCAATATCGGACACTATTTCCTACGGCACCGCAGGAACCCGGTGGGCCGCCTCCATTCAACGGGCTTTAGCGTCCCAATCGTGTACAATGCGCTTGGGGCTACAAGCCGCCACGCATCCACGAGCAGGCCTCTAAGCTGTGTTTGATCCACTGTTGACAGTCGCACGATAACACCAGGATAGTTCTTGTAGTGAGGCGTCACGAAAAACGCCTTAGGATTCAATTCCAGCAGATGTTCTCGCCGCTCAAGATCAACGCGAACAATGACGAACCGCTCGTTGCCGGGTACCCCACTGGGCCGACTCCGTTCATTGATTGCCAAGTACGCGAGGACCTTTCCGTTAACCCGAACTACCTCCCTACCGCCGTCCGGTTCTTTTTCACAACCGGGAAAGATCTCCATGAGGAAGTCACGGCCGGCCGGCCACGACCGAAGGATGCTAGCATCGAGGAGACTAAGCTTGCCGCTGGCCGCTGATTCGTGCTGGCAATCGCTTTTCGTCTCACGTGGGCCGACCGGCTGATTTCTCCTCAGCGCCTGCGGTCCAAGCGCAAGAGAATATTCAGAATCGCCACGAAAACATTGAAGAGGCCTGCGAACAGAATCAGCGCGCCCGGAATCGGGCTGTCTGCCTCCGGGTTGTGGAGGACAGCGCTTGTGGCATACACCAGGATACAGACGCCGAAGATGCCGATTCCCGCGGCAATCAGCATCCCCAGCAAGCCGATGTTGAGAAATGCGTTGAGTACCATCGCGGCGATGATGCTGATAAAGATCCCCAGCATCAGCCCTCGCGGCGCTGAAAACGTCCGATTCGACGACATCACTAACAGGGTTACGGCGCCAAAGACGATTAGAGTCATCAGCATCGCAATCTTAATCGTTCCAGGCGCGTAGAGGCTCGCAATCCGAAGAATCGGAGCCAGTACCACTCCTGAGATGAACCCATCGGCCACGAGCGCCGTGACGCCTAAAACCGGATTGTGGCGGGCCGCGATAGCTACACGCGGGATGAGGTTGAGCAACAACATCGCCAGGATCCAACCTAGCCAGCCTGTGAAAAGGTTAGCCAAGGTGTCCGATTGCGCGCCGATGTACCCGCCGCAGAGCGCGCCGGCCACACTGAGGCCCAGCAGCATGTACGTTTTCTTGATGGTCTCGGCTCGGGTCGAGCTCAGTTCAGTGGTCCCGAACAGATTGTCAGTTACTGTCATGTAACGAAGGATACCACTGCGCCCGTGGCTTCAAGATGGAGGCCTTAGAACTTCGGGCATTCGACACATGGCCAAAATGTCCGAAGCTGGGCGGCGGGTAACGCTCCAACGGTGACGCCCGGAAGACCTATCGAACCGGCTAGCGGCGGCTGGTGGCGCAGGGCGCTGCTGCGGGGCCAGTCTTCGTGCGCGCTACGAGCCACCTATGGCAGCCAGAAGGCGCCCGGCTTGCCCGCGCCCGATCCACGCCGCCGAAAATTCCGCGAGCGCTTCGGGCGGCTCACCCGCGAGGCGGCGTGCTGGTTGCGTAAGCCGCGCTTGAAACTGCCGTGCTGTTTTCCCGGTCTCCGCGCGCCTGGACCGACGCCGTCTAAACTGGGTGAATGATCCTCCACCGCGCGGTTCTTCGGCGCAGTGTTCACCCTGCATACCGCAGGTGCGCCCATGGATACTCAGTTCGCGACCTCTAGCGACGCTCCAGATAATCATTTGCCGGCCGGCGGGCGAACGGTTTCGGTTGCTCGCTTCAGATCGAAGTGCGCGCGCATCAGCTGGCCGCCTGGCAGCATGAACGTCCAGTCTTCGGTGTGGTGGTCCGCGTCGATGATGGTAAACACGAAATGATGCAGGTATGCAGGCTTTGGGCTACCAGAAATGTCGACGAAATCGAACTCCACAGTTTTCTGGCCCGGCGACTTGCGAGCCACCAGCCGAGGCCGGTTGCCAGCTTCGCAGTAGTGAACTAGCGTCAGGCGATCACCCTCCAAATAGATCATGGTCGGCTCTGGTACTCCACCGGGAGCAATCTCATGCACCAGGACGTTTCCGCCGGAGGCTACGCGCATCGTGACTTGGATGGGCCCGTCTGTGTCGGGATTAGGCGGATCGGTCGTGACTCGGCCGGTCCACGTGCCCGCCAGGCTCTTCAAGGCACCGAATGAGATTTGTACGTCTGACTTCGCGGGAATGGCTGTTTCCCCTGGCAAAGGGTTCTGCGCAAACGTAAGACGACACAGCGACAGCACACTAATACAAAGCATGAAGGGTAGCGATTTCATGTGAAAACTCCTTGAGAAGTTAGCCATTCCACTCTCCTTGTTGGGAAACCAAATCCTGTTGGCCTTTTTTTTGGGTAGTTCCGCCGGGCGCGGTTCTGCGTGGGCAGAGGTGATGATCATGGTTGGGAACGCGGGCATACCGGCCGACCCGCAACATTTTCGCCGGTTTTCGTGCGTGGCCAAAAACGTCTGAGGACCTCGGCTTCGTGGAGGACCGTTGATGGAGTATTTCAGAATGTCATCCAACTATGGCCGCCATCGATCCTTTCCGGCCAGGCAGAGTTCATCATATTACGCGGCGGCCGGGGTGGCGATCCGCGCCAGCGTCTCGCAGTAATTCCAGGGCATCCACTCCGATGGGTTTCGCTTCCACTCTTCAGCGTGCCGCTGCAGTTCGGGTGAGATAGTCGAATGGATTAGCTCCGTTCAGTTCGCAGGTGGGGATCCGGCTCATGAACAGATCGCCGACTCTGGCACCATGGCCCGTTACGCGCTCGACCACGCCGGCGGAAACTCCGCGAGCGCTCCGGACGGCACGCCCGCGAGGCGGCGTGCTGCTTGCGTAAGGCGTTCCTGCGCAGGCAGACGAGAGGGCGCGCCGTGGCGGTTCGGGCAAGCTGCCGGCGCGCGCCGTGTCAGCAGTAGCCGCGGCGATGGCGGGATCGCCAAGGGCGAGCTTCGGCAAGAGCATTTGCCCGCACCGCTCGCTACACGCCGGCGGAATTCCGCGAGCGCTTCGGGCGGCACGCGCGCGACGCGGCAGGCTGATTGCGTGGGGTGTTCCTGGGCAGCCAGACGAGAGCGCGTTCCGCGGCGGTTTCGGCAAGCTGGCGGTGCGCTCCCGCCAGTCTCGTCAGCCAGAGCTTAGCCTTTCAAAAAGTGCACGAGATTTTGCCGTCTCGGAAAGCGGTCGGCGCGAGGCGGTGCGGGCGTGGACGAGATCCGGCGTGTGTCATAGATTGCCCCTTCTCCAGCCGCCGGGCACTTTCCAAACAATAGGCGCATCGGAAACCAGGAGGTGGAGCTGAGGACGTAGATCGGCGTGCGCGGAAGCAAGATGTTATGCTTTACTCCGAAGGCGGCCGGCCGGGGACGCATCACTCTCACCATCCGGCGTCTTAGTGCAGGAGGACTTTGTCCGTGAAGAAAGCAAGAGTGCCGTTCGCGGTAGTTGGCCTGATGCTATGCGCCGTGGGTCTCGTCGCTGAGGAGGGCATGTGGATGCCTCAACAGATTTCCGGGATGGGCGCCAAACTCAAGGCCCTGGGATTCCAAGGCGATCCCAAAACGTTTGCCGACCTTACCGGGCAGCCGATGGGAGCGGTGGTATCGCTGGGCGGCTGCACCGCCTCTTTCGTGTCGCCCGACGGCCTGATTGTCACCAATCACCACTGCGTCGCGGGTGGGCTGCAGTACAACTCCACGCCGGCGCGCAACTTGCTGAAGGACGGCTTCCTGGCCAAGAGTCGCGAAGAAGAGCTTTCGAACGGACCGGGGTCACGAGTGTTCGTGACCACTTCCGTCGCCGAAGTCACCAGCGCGATCACCGGGGATATGGATCCGAAGACGACGGATCGCGAGCGCTACGACTTGATCGAACGCAGAATCAAACAACGTGTTGCCGCCTGCGAGAAGGGCGGAAGGCGCTGCAATGTGGCTTCCTTCTTCGGCGGATTGAAGTACTTCGAGATCGCGCAGATGGAGATCAAGGATGTGCGGCTGGTTTACGCGCCGGCCGACGGGGTCGGCGTATTCGGCGGAGAGACGGATAACTGGCGCTGGCCCCGGCACACCGGAGACTGGGGCTTTCTCCGCGCCTATGTAAGTAAAGACGGCACGCCGGCGGCGTTCGCGAAGGACAACGTTCCCTACCGGCCGAAGCACTGGCTGAAGATCGCGCAGGAGGGTGAAAAACCCGGCGATCTGGTCTTCGTTGCAGGCTACCCGGGGCGTACGCAGAGGCACCAGACTTATGAGCAGGTGAAGGAAACCACCGAGTGGGCCATGCCGCGGTCCATACGGATGGCGCAGGAACAATTGGCGATCCTGGAGAAGCTTTCGAAGCAGGACAAAGCCATCGCGATCAAAGTCGCCGGGCGCGTTCTGGGCTTGAACAACGGTCTGACGAACCAGAAGGGCGTACTGGCAGGACTGGTGAAGGGGGGGAGCCTCGCTCAAAAAGAAGCCCAGGAAAAGGAACTCGAGGCCTGGATCGCCGCCGACCCGGCGCGCCAAAGGAAGTATGGCGATGTTCTTCCCGCGCTTCGCGCTCTTCAGGCGGAAAGCATCAAGACGCGTGAGCGGAATGCCGCGATGGCGCGGTTGACAGGCTCGTCGAGCTACCTTAGCGCGGCAGAGACCCTCTACCGGCTTTCCGTGGAGCGCCCCAAAGGCGACATGGATCGCGATCAGGGCTTCCAGGAACGCGACTGGCCCAGGATTCGCGATGGCCAGGACCGTCTCCAGCGGACCATTGACGCTGGCGTCGACCGGGCGCTGCTTACGTGGGCGCTGGGCATTGCCGCCGCTCTCCCGGATGACCAGCGCATCCCGGCCGTGGACCAGGCAGCCAGCCTGCGGCCCGGAATGTCCCAGGGCGATGCCGACCGGGCCATTGCCGCTTACCTCGATGGATTGTTCGCCGGCACAAAACTTGGCGACCGCGATTTCCGCCTGAGCCTAGTCGGCAAAAGCACCGCGGAGCTGTTGGCGACCAAAGATTCCTTTATCCTCTTTGCCGCGGCCATGGAGCCGCTGGCGGAGGCCAATCGCGAAGCGGCGAAGAATCGCGGAGGAGCGCTGGCGCGCCTGATGCCGAGCTATATGGAGGCCCTGCTGGCCAAGTCGGGCGGCCTGGTGGCTCCTGACGCCAACGGCACCTTACGCGTGACCTACGGCCAGGTAAAGGGAGTAGACGCGCGAGACGGCTTGTATTACAAGCCGCAAACCACGCTCGCCGGCATCCTCGAGAAGAACACCGGGGAAGGGGATTTCGACGCTCCCAAAGTGCAACTTGACGCCATAAAGGCCCTTCATGCGGGCAAACGGTCCCCGTTCATGGACGCTTCGCTCGGGGACGTTCCGGTCAACTTTCTTTCAACAGTGGATACGACCGGAGGCAATTCGGGATCTCCAACCTTGAACGCCAAGGGCGAATTGGTCGGGCTTCTGTTCGATGGCACCTATGAGTCGGTCTCCTCCGATTACCTCTTCAACGTGGCCACCACCCGCTCGATTCATGTGGAGGCCCGGTACATGCTCTGGAACATGGCTGAGGTGGACGGCGCACTGAATCTGTTGCGGGAGATGTCGATCCCCGGATATGCGCCGTTATCCGACCGGAGCACTCAATGATGCACCGAAACAGCGGTAAACGCTGTGCGACATAGCGGCCGGGCCTTGGTGAGACGCCACTGCCTCGGCCACGCTTGTTCGCCGGGCACTTTGGTCGCTGGTGTCAGCAGTCGCGGCGCGGCGATGGCTGGATCGACCGAGGGCGAGCTTCGGCAGCCAGAACTCGCTGCCCGCGTGCGCTCGATCCACGCCGGCGGAACCTCTGGGAGCGCCACGAAGCAGTGGAAGGGTGGCCGACAAATCGCTAGTGAATGGCGATTGCAAGGACCGCATATTGGCCGTCGCGGAGTTGGCACGCGCCTGCCCAAACCGTTAGCGTCTATTTCGCGAGCTTGCCTTGGTTGTGTTCGTAGCTGATCACGCGTGTCACCTTCCATGCACCATCCTTGTTCTGCCACAAGGTTACAAACTTGGCGTCCCCCACACCGTCCTCAGGGTGCCCGGGGTGGTAGAAACGATGAACCCCGATCTCAACCGCTCCATATCCTTTCAGCGGATACACTTCCAGTGTTTGCGGTAACAGCTCCCGCTCGACCTTTCCGCAAATGTTCTGCTTGATAGCGGTGAGAAAAGGTGCTTTCCCAACCGATAGTCCTGTCTGGTCATGGAACTCCAAATCGCCGGAAACCATCGCACCCAGGGTAGTCAGATCGCAGTGGTTATATGCATCGAAGAGTTTGGCGTCCAAGGACTTGATCGTCAGAAATAAGGTTTCGGGCTGCGAGACAGATTGCGCTTCTGTACGCAGGCCGCAAAGAGCCGAGAGGACCACCAGGAAAAGAAGTAGGGATCCCTTCATACAAAACTCCGGGGCCACGATGCCGCTGCTAGTTCATACGAATCGCGAGCAAAGTTGTTCGACGAAAGATTGCTGGCTTTTCCTGGTTCCTGATTGCGTTTCTCCCGGATTAAACGACGCATCTGGAAGTAATCCACATGAGCGGGAAGCGCGAGAGGCATAGCAGCCAGAACTCGCCCGCCGCGCACGCGCTCGATCCACGCCGGCGTAAATTCTGCGCCCCGCTTCGGCCGGCACGCCCGCGAGGCGGCGTGCTGCTTGAGTAATCCATTGACTTAGATGGGGACTCTGCCCCCATGCCCCTGGGATTTATGGCGTTGGTGCCAGAATGGCTGCTTGGCTTGCGGAGCGCCTGTCGCCGCTCCGAGCCATGTCTGTTTGGTCTTTGGCGACGATACGGGCAGAAAATAAGCTTCATGAGAGGTCCTTTCATTCCGTTGACTTTGACTTGCAGAGCAGTTCTGTTCGACATGGATGGTACGCTGGTCGATTCGATTTGTGTGGTTGAACGCGCCTGGAGCTCGTGGGCGAAACGGCATGACATTTCGATTCGCGCTTGTCCGGAAGCCTCGCCATATAGCTCCACCGGCAGCGGATAGCCGCCGCGGGCTGCCCGCCACGCTCGCAGGTACGGCTGGGCCTTAGCCACGAACGCCTCGCACATGCGCTCCACGGTCCCCGCCGAGAGCGTGATCTCATCGAGCACATCCAGGCGGCGTGGGCCTTTGATCTGCCAGATCAAGCTGGCCATCGGATCGATATTAAAATCCAGCGCCCAGGCCAGGCCGTTCAGGTCGGGCTCGAACTGCGTGCGCTTCTCCGCGCAGCGTTGCTCGTCGAACGCGTGATAGCAGGCGCCGGCGTAGATGTTCAGATACTCGCCGGGGACCTCCTGCCGGTAAAAACGCTCGTCATACTGCGCTCAGGTTTTCATAATATTCGGGTGAACATCCAGGACCGCGATGTTCTCCATCGGGCCGGCGATGATCGCCTCATAGCTGGGCGGCCGGCGCTTCGGGCTGATGAAATTCTGATAAACCCAGTCGAATCCCTTAGGTGTCCAGACCGCAGAGGCTTCCAGGTTAGCCTTGGGATGCCGGATGCGCTGGCACAGGACCTTTCAGGCCTCGGCCCGACAATAAGTCAACTCGTCGATTCCGAACCATGCCAGGTTGAGACCACGGAGGCGGTCAGGGTTCTCGAGTTTTTGCTGGCGCGGGAGGATCTGACTGGATGCCACCACAACTGAAGTCGCTTCCAGGGCTGCCGCCGACACTACGGGTGCGCCGCGCGTCCTGCTTTTCTCATCGGCAGTTTCCGCCAAATCTTGGTATGCTGGCGGGTTCATCCGCCCATGACCGAGCACCCGCTGCTGAACGCCGCGATCTTCGCCTCACTGGGAGTCGCGCTGTTCGCCGTAGCTTTCGCCATCCTGCTGAAGCTGACGCCGCTGCGTTTGTGGCGGGAAATCGTCGAAGAGCGCAATGTCGCAGCGGCCATCTTCGCCGGCGCGGTGGCCATCGGCATCTGCCTGATCATCGCCGCCGCCATGCACTGACGTGCTAACTTTTATCTATGGCGTTCGAGTCCGATAAAGTGATGTTCGAGATCTACCGGGAGACCGAGTACACCGGCAAATACCGGGTGGTCTACTTTACCGAACTGCAGGATCACAACAAGGAGACGGAGATCAACCACGCGCTCAACGGGGAGCACTTCTACGATGGCTTCATCAAGAACTATCGCAAGGAAGAGGCCAAGGAGATCATCGAAGCCTGCCTGGCGCGCCTGAACAACGGCGAGAACATCGACCCGGGCGAAGTGGAGCGCGCCCTCGGGGATCACATCGCCTGAGAGCCGTGCAAATCACCCGCTACGCCAGCCTTACCGAGCCGCAGTTTCTGGGATGCGCCAGCGCCTTTGTGGATGCGCTTTCCGGCGAGCTGAATGCCGCCGCGATGTACCTGCGCAAGCTGGAGGGGCAGCCCAAGGGCGCGGCGTTCGCCTATGAGATGTCGCTCGACCGGCATCGCTACGGCGCGCTGACGGCGCTGGATCGCTGGGGCACGCTGGTCCAGACTTTCGGTCCGCACCTGGAACTGAGCCGGCATCAGGCTATCGTCGAGCACGCCGGCGCGCACGTGGAAGACGCCGAGCAAATCCTGCGTCACGCCAACGATGTGGTGGACGCGGCCGAATCGTACACCAGCGCGATCGTCGAGGCCTGCGTGGTGGCATTCCAGTCGTTGAGTGGGATCTTCGCGGACGAGCGGCAAGCGGCGGAACAGTCCGCGCAGCTTGGCCCCATGTTGCCGGACGAATTCCGGCAGGCGCGCGGCGTGTTTGCGCAGGATCTGGCGGCGCGGTAGAGCGGCGCGGACAATCTTGACTTGCAGTCGAGATCCGCTTGCTGACGCGCGGGGCTCCGATCGCTGACGACGCAGATCGCTGAAGCGGGCAGGTCGTCTGGTGTGATGTAATGTCTCTTGTGCGCGCCGCTTTGTTGATCTTCGCCGTCCTTTTGACCGCTTGCCAACGCACCCCGCCAAGTGCTCTGGATCGGCTTCATCCATGCAAGATCGATGAGGGGCCTACGGAGGCCTTCTGCGGCAAGTACAGCGTCTTCGAAGACCGGTCGGCTAAGACGGGCCGCCAAATCGCGCTCAAGATCGTGGTCGCGCCCGCACTGAAGCGCAACCCTCAACCGGATCCTCTGTTCATCTTCGAAGGCGGACCCGGCGGCGGCGCGGCTACGCTGGCGGAGTATCATCTGCCCCTTTTCCATCGCTTCCAGTTGGACCGGGATATTGTCCTGATCGACCAGCGCGGCACGGGCGATTCCAACCCATTGAACTGCGAGCCCGACGATCGCGATGAGGAAGATCTGACGAAAATCGACGACTATCCCGTGGAGCGGCTGCGCACCTGCCTGGCAAAACTCAAAGCCGACGCGCGCCTTTACACCACGGCGATCGCCATGGACGATATCGACGACGTCCGACGGTTTTTGGGTTATGGCCAGATCAACCTCTGGGGCGGATCGTACGGCACGCGCGCGGCGCTGGTGTATCTGAAACGGCATGAAGACTCGGTGCGCAGCGTGGTGCTGGATGGAGTTGCGCCGCCCGATATGCAACTGCCGCTTTTCATGCCGCGCGACGCGCAGAGGGCGCTGGATCTGATGATCGAGGACTGCGCCAAGGACGCCGCCTGCGGCAAGCAGTTTCCCCACCTGCGCGAATCCGCGACGGCGATGTTTGCGCACGCGGCGGGCAAGCCCCGCATCACTTTCACCCATCCACGCACCGGCAAACCCGTCCAGATCACCGTTTCCCAGCGGCTGGTGGCATACATCGTGTTCAGTGCGCTCTACGATCCCACCGTGGTTTCCTTGCTGCCGCAACTGATTACCGATGCGGCTGCGGGAAATTATCAAGGCTTGCTGGCGCTGGCCTTCTCACGCGATATGCCGAAGGGCGCGATGAGCGAGGGTATGTTTCTTTCCGTGGTTTGCGCCGAGGATATGCCGCGCATTCATCTGGACGAGATCGAACGCGAAGCCAAAGGCCGATTTCTGGGAACGGCTTTTTTCGACACGCGGATGAAGCCTTGTGAATTCTGGCCCAAGGGGACCGTAACCGAAGATTTCTATCAACCGGTGGTTTCGGGCAAGCCCGTATTGATTCTTTCCGGGGCGGACGATCCCATTACACCACCCTCGTGGGGCGATCACGTGGCTCAGTATCTGACGAACGCGAAGCACTTCGTGGTGCCCGGGGCCGGCCATATCACGACCCCGCGCGGCTGTGTGCCGCAACTGATCGGCAAGTTCCTGGACGAAGCCAGCGTCAAGAATCTGGACCCGAAGTGCTTGCAGTCGCAGCACCGGCCTCCATTTTTTGTGAACTATACGGGAGCCGACCAGCCGTGATCGAAATCCGCGGCTTGCGCAAGAAATTCGGCGCCGTCGAGGCGGTGCGGGACGTTAGCTTCAGCGCCAGTGATGGGAGCGTTGTCGGGCTTTTGGGACCGAACGGTGCGGGCAAGACCACTACGCTGCGAATGTTATCGGGACTGATGCGGCCGGATGCCGGCACCATTCGCGTGGACAACGCCGACGTGGTGGCGGATCCGATCGGCGTGCAGACGCACATGGGTCTTTTGCCCGATACCAGCGGGCTTTATCCCCGGCTGACACCCATCGAACACATCGAATACTTCGGACGCCTGCACGGCATCGACGGGTCCGCTTTGACAGCGCGCGCCAAGGCGCTGCTGACGCGACTGGGCCTCAATGAAGTGGCGAATCGCCGTGTTTCCGGCTTCTCGCACGGGGAGCGGACCAAGGTGGCGCTGGCGCGGGCGCTGGTCCATCAGCCGCGCAACGTGATTCTGGACGAGCCTACCAACGGGCTCGACGTGATGAGCACGCGAGCCATGCGGGATTTGATCCGGGACCTTCGCCGGGAGGGCTGTTGCGTGCTGTTTTCGAGCCACATCATGCAGGAGGTTTCGGCGCTTTGCGATCGGATTGTGGTGATCGCGCAAGGGAAAGTGGCAGCCGACGGAACGCCCGACGAACTGCGGCGCCTCACCGGCCATGAAAACCTGGAAGACGCCTTCGTGGCGCTATCCGGGCTGGAGGCGGAGGGAAATTCGTGAGTACGCTACGGCAGGTGTGGATCGTATTGACGAAAGAACTGCGCGACGGCATGCGCGACCGGCGCTCGATTTTGTCGGTATTGTTTGGCGCCGCGCTCGCGCCGCTCCTGTTGGGAGGCATGTTTACGGTGATGGCGGGCCGCGGCAAGGATGCGGAGGAGATGAAGCTGCCCGTGGCCGGAGCCGAATATGCGCCCGCTTTTATCGATTGGATGAAGCAGCAAACCGGCGTGCAGATTGTGGCCGCGCCCGCCGATCCCGAGCAGGCCGTGCGCGACCGGAAAGAGGATGTGGTCCTCATTATCGAGAAGGACTTCGAAAAAAACATGGCGCGCGCGACGCCCGCGGGAGTGAGGCTGGTGAGCGACTCGACTCGCGACAGCGCGCGGCAAAAAGTGGACCGGGCCCGAAAACTCGTGACCACCTACTCCAGCCAATTGGCCGCCATGCGGCTGATCGTGCGCGGCATGGCTCCGTCGGTGGCAGTGCCGGTGCGGGTGGAGGAGGTGGAGGTTTCGAGCGCCCAGGAGCGCTTGGCGACCCTGCTGAGTATTCTGCCGCTTCTGTTGGTGTTGGCGTCGTTGACGGGGGGAATGCAAATCGCCATCGATGCGACGGCCGGCGAACGTGAGCGCGGGTCGCTGGAGCCGCTGCTGCTGAACCCCGTTCCGCGCGCGGCGTTGGCGGCGGGCAAGTGGTTAGCGGCGTCCGTGTTCGGCTGCGTCTCGGTCGTGTTTTCGATGCTGCTGACGGTGAACGTGATGCGGCGCGTGCCCTGGCACGAAATGGGAATCCGGTTTCGCGTATCGGACGCAGACCTGATGAGCTTGCTGGCGCTGGTGCTGCCGCTGGCATTCTTGTTGAGCACGGTGGTGATGTTCGTCTCCACCTTCGCGCGGTCGTTCAAGGAAGCGCAAGGATACATCGGAATGCTGGTTCTATTGCCGATGTTGCCAGGCGTGATCTCTAACATGTATCCCTTGTCGAACCGACACTGGTTAGCGCCGGTACCGATTGTGGGCCAGTATGCGCTGGCGGCGGATGTGTTGGGCGGCAAGCCACCCGGTGTGACTTTCTATGTGCTGGCGGGCGTGTCGGTGCTGGCCTGCGCGGTTGTGCTGGTGGCGCTTACTTCGCGACTGTTGAAGCGGGAGAAGATTATTTTTGGACGTTAGGGTTCGGGCTCTTCAACGGCGTGGCTGTTTGATGACGCTGCGGAGCCCAAGCCGGGTTCTGGGAAGTTGTCGCTTGGCCGCGCCGACCCCAGATCAACCGGGCCTGCCGTTTGCAAGGTAGTGAGGTAGGCGTTCCAGGGAGCCTGCGGGGGCTAGCCCGCTTGCGCCGCCTCCCCCTGATAGTGCATCATCAAACTCATGCGTACCAGACCCGTTGCACGATTCGCTTGTTTCCTGATTCCCGTCCTTATCTTTGCTCAGGCGCCGAAGAAGAAGATCACGCGTGCGGCCGACGTCCCGCGGTTCCAATACTCCATCAGCGGGAAGGTCGAGGACCTCGTCCGCTCCGAACAGTCCTTCCGCCCGTTTGCGGCCCAGGTCCGGACAAATGTGGAGTCCGTGTTGCGCGATTATGAGATCGACGACGCAGCCACCAAACGCGGCTTGCTCGGTACGCTGCTTGCACTCGATATCCTCGAAGGCCACGACGATGCGGCCCGCCAACGGCTGGACGAGATCAAAGCCCTCGAAGAGAAGCCAGCGGCTAAGGCGTTGAGCGGTTTGATCACACGCTCTATCCTCGACGCGCGGCGCGAATCCGGCGACCGCAATTCGCCCGCCTACCGCAAAGCCGTCTACGGTGCGGTCGTGCGCGCTCTCGACGGCCTTCCTTTCGATGTCGTGCAGAACGATCTGAAGTCTACAAAGGCCAATATCGAGATTGCCTCAGAAGCGCTTGTGGTTGGCCAGTTGCAGGCGAGCTTCGACCCCGTGGTGGAAAAAACTGGCGGGCTCAGCTCCGACCTCGCACACGCTCTGCCCAGCATACGGCTGATGCTGGTTGAGAGAATCCCGCTGAAGGACACTCTGAACGAGGCGCTGAGCGTCTACCTCTCCGCGCACGCCAAGGAGAAGAAAGACATCTGGGCCGCGCGCGAAGTCACTTTGGAGGCGGGTGAGAAATACCAGCCTGTCAACGTGGCCGTATGGGATAGCGGCGTCGACCTCGCCATCTTCCGGGACCGCGTGCTGAAAAACTCCGAAGGCGAACCGGCGGTTCTGGCTTACGACATCGAGAGCCGTAAGACCACTGGCAATCTGTATCCACTCAGCGCCGTACAGTCGCAGCGCTATCCGGAAGCAAAGAAGGAAATGAAGGGATTTTCCGATCTGCAAGCCAACGTGGAAAGCCCCGAATCCACCGAATTGAAGCAGGCCCTAGCCAAGCTCAAGCCGGATCAGGTGAAGCCCTTCATTGAAGAACTCTCCTTATTCAGCGTCTACGCGCACGGCACGCATGTGGCGGGCATCCTCACAGCCGGCAATCCGTATGCGCGCCTGGTAGCCGGCCGGATCACGTTCGACTGGAAGATGATTCCCGACCCCTGCCCCTCGCGCACACAAACCGACCGTGAAGCCGCGGCCGTGCGAGATTATGTAGACTTCTTCAAGCGGAACAATGTAAGGGTCGTGAACATGAGCTGGGGCGGTTCGGTCAAAGACTACGAAGATGGCATGGAGAAGTGCGCCATCGGCAAGGACATTGAGGAACGGAAAAAAACCGCCCGCGAATGGTTCGAAGTGGAGAAAAGCGCACTGGAAAAAGCCATGCTCTCCGCGCCGGAGATTCTGTTCGTGGCCGCGGCCGGCAACAGCAATGCCGATTCGAGCTTTGAGGAAGCCATCCCGGCCGCCCTGAAGGTCCCGAACCTACTTACCGTGGGTGCGGTCGACAAGGCTGGCGACGAAGCCTCGTTCACCAGCTACGGTCCGACCGTTGTGGTGGACGCCAACGGCTACGAAGTGGAGAGCTACATTCCCGGCGGCGACCGCCTCAAGTTCTCGGGCACCTCCATGGCCTCCCCCAACGTCGCCAATCTTGCGGCCAAGATCCTGGTTGTGAATCCGAGGCTTACGCCACCGCAGGTAATCGACATTATCCGTAAGACCGCCGAGAAAACGGCGGACGGCCGGCGCAACCTGATCGACCCGAAGAAAGCCATCGCAGCGGCCCAGACCATGTGACGCCGCGGGGTCTATTCTGCTTCGATCACCGCGCGCTCCGCCGCCTCCGGGCCGCAAAGATCTCCGGGGTCCCCACCGAAGTTCGTTGAACAGGGGGCCGGGCATCCGGAAGTTGTCCACCCGGTCGTTGTCGAACCGGCTCCGGTTGGCGCGGCCGATGTGTTGGGCGGCAAGTCTGCCTGCGACTTTCTACCGGCGAACTGAAGTTCGCCGCGGCACGCTGAAGCGTCGCTGAAGCGTGCGCCACGACGCGTACGGGGCCGGCGCTTACGGAATAAACTGTTCCGCGCTGGACAACACACCTGCATCCAGGTCATCCCCGTCGCCGCCGGCCACCAGCACCAGACCGCTGCGCAGCACAGCCGCGGCTTGGTTCTCGCGGATGTATTCCATGCTGTTGGTCCTGGTCCAAACGCCGGTCGTGGGGCTGTAGATTTCCGCCGAATTGGTGGCGCTGCACCCGTCGTCATCGCAGTAGCTCTGGCCTCCGGCCACCAATACCGAACCGCTGCTCAAAACCGAGGCCGCATGGTACATGCGCGACATATGCATCGCTCCCGTAGTGCTCCACAGGCCTTTTGTGGGATCGTACAACTCGGCGCTGCCGGTGACCGAGGTTCCCAGCAGCCCACCCGCGATGAGCACCTGCCCGTTCGCGAGCAGTGACGCCGTTTGTCCGGCATGGTTGGCAAACATGGCTCCCGTCGCGCTGAACGCATTCACCACCGGGTCGTACAACTCGGCGCTGTTCACGGGATCGTTGCCCGCATTAAGGCCGCCGGCTATCAGGACTTCTCCATCCTGAAGCAGGGTCGCGGTGTGGAACACTCGTCCCGTAATCATCGAAGGGCCTACAGACCAGGAATTAGTGGACGGATTGTAGAGCTCGGTTGAGGAGCAGGCCCCTGTATCGAAGCAGCCCCCCGTGACCAGGACCTCGCCATTCTGCAAGAGGGTCGCCGTATGATATTGGCGGGCGACCGTCATGGGTCCGGTAAGTTTCCAGGCGTTGGTTGCAGGATTGTAGACTTCAGCGATATTGTTTCCGCCGCCTGCAATTAGAACAGTCCCATTGGGCAGGCGTGTAGCCGTATGCCCGTAGTGTGTTGCATTCATCGCCGCCGCAGGAGACCACGAGCTTGTGGCCGGGTTAAACAGATCCGCCGACGACCAGGGCGCATACTCCGAAATGCCGCCGGCTGCCAGGACTTGGTCACCAGGTAAGAGCGATAGGGTTAAATAATCGCGGGGGACACTCATGGTTCCGCCCGGAATCCAGTGCATCGGCGCCTTCGTGTATCCGAAGCCGCTCACGGCTACCGCTTGCGGCGCAGTTGGCGCGTTATCCGGGATCGTCATGCTGGCGCTCCGGATATTGTCGGCAGTCGGAGTGAAGACCACGTTGAGGCTGCAACTCGATCCTGGCGCCACCGATGCACTCACACAGGAGCCGGAGACGGAATAATCGCCCGCATCGCCGGAGAATGTAGGCGTGGCGACGCTGAGTGCGATTGTCCCGAGATTTGTGACGGTGACGGTTTGAGGCGCGCTGGCCGTATCAATCTGCTGCTGTTCGAAATTGAGGCTCACCGGGGTGTACAACACCAAGGCCGCAGGTCCCTCCGTGTAGATCAGGGAATCGCCGGTAGTTTGCTGCTTCGTGGTCATGCCTCCGGACGCCAGCGCGGTGTTCGTGCTGAGACGCGTCAGCACGAAGCTATCGGTAGCAGCCGTGCCGGTGTTGACCCACTGTCCCGTGGCTGGTATGTACAATTCCGCGGTTGGGATGGAGGGATAAGCTTGGTTGCCGTTGGCCACCAGAATCAGGCCGTCGGACATACGTAGGCTGGAAGGTTGAAAGCGCTCCGTGGTCATATTCCCGGTCGCCGACCAGGCGCCGGTTTGCGGGTTGTACAACTCGGCGGCGGCGGTGGCGTACGAGCCGGTCATCAGGCCTCCGGCCACCAGCACTTGACCATTCGTGAGCACGGCGGCGGTGGCACCGGTTCGGTTGAGAACCATCGGAGCAGTGGCCGTCCACTGGCCGGTCGCGGGGTTATAGACCTCCGCGCCCTGGGGTGCACCAAATTCGCATCCCACGGAGGTGCACCCCCCGGTGACGAGCACCAATCCGCCTCCAATTAAGGTCATGGTCTGTCCTAGACGCGGCGTTGTCATATTGCCGGTGGCGGTCCAGGAATTCGTGGCCGGGTTGAAGATCTCGGCGCTCGCGGTGACTATGCACTCGCTGGTGCAGTTCGTGGTCCCGCCCGCTACAAGGACCTGCCCGTTGGCTAACAGAACGGCCGTGTGCTCATTGCGGGGTGTGTTCAAATTGCCCACTGTCGACCAAGTGCCGGTGCCCGGATCGAAGGTTTCCGAGCTTCCCAGTGGGGTGGCACAGGGCGAAACGGAACAGCCGCCGGCGACCAGGGCCCGTCCGTCGGGCAGCGATGTCTGCGTGGTCTGGTAACGCGGCGTGTTCAGATTTCCTGCCGCGGTCCAGGTTCCGGTCGCGGGATTGTAAGTCTCGGAACTGGAGGTGGGACAAGTGCGGACCGCACACCCACCGGCCGCCAGGACCTGCCCGGATGTGAGCAGACTGGCCGTATGCCCGAATCGGGGCACATTCATCGTGCCAGTGGATACCCAGGTGTCGGGCGGCGCCCCGGCTTGCGCGGGTTCAGCGGTGCATGACAGGCTTGCCGCTACGATCGCGACCGCTGCCATTCGAGTAACAAGCAGACCGCAGCGGATTCTCGGCCGCCGATTTTGACAGTGTTTATCCACCTGGACAGATTACATCAGGGCGGCGTCCATGGCAAACGCCGCTTCGGGCAGGGCGATGCCATGTCAAGGCACTGCTTCTGGGCCCAGAACAAGACCCTGGCCCCCGCCCCCCGACCCCGGCGTGCGAAGCTCGCCCTACAATCCCGCGCTCATAGAATTCGAAGTGCCCTGAGTGTTGACCAACTGGACCGACACCGACGCGATGGCGCTGGCGCCGCCGTTGGTCACGGTGAATGGCATGGTCAGAATGAACTGGCTGCCGTACGCATCCGAGGCGCTGCTTTGGAACCACGCGCTGGCTGCATCGGTGAGTGACACCGTCACACTCGTAGTCTGCAACGACTGTCCCGACGCCGCGGTGAACTGCACGTTTGCCTGGGTCGCCTCACGCGTCGTGGAGTAGCCAGTGACTTGCACCTGAAAGCCGGAGGACGTCGTGGTGGCGGTGACCTGCGTGATAACCGGCGCGGAGGGCGCGATCTGGATGGTCTGGGTCAATGCGGCCGGCACGGCGAGAGTCGCGCCGCCAGCCTGCCAAGTGACCGTAAGCGTGATGGTGCCGGCGACAGTTCCGGTCTGCAGGGAGAAGTCCACGGGCGTAGTTTTGCTGGCCGGGATGGTGAAGTTCGCGGGCGGGACGGGGAAAGTGCGGCCACCAGTGGAGAATTGTATTGACGGGTCATCGGCAGGGTAAGTCAACGCCGCATCCGGTTGGAACGTGAGCGTGACCTCGCCGGTGATATCCGCCGAATATGCCGCGGCCAGCGAAAGGCTGGCGTTCAACTGCGTGTCCGGACTGGCTGTCGCCGGTAACGGGGTGGAGTTGGGAGATTGGGTGAAGCTGGCGGATATCACCGTCAGCGTGAAAGCCTCCGAGGCAGTGGCCTGCGTGCTGTCGGTGACCTGAACTGTCACTGTGAAATTCCCCGCGGCTGTAGGCGTCCCGCTGATCGTCCCGCTAGTTGCATCCAGCGTCAGTCCAGCAGGAAGCGTACTCGACCCGCCCACAAGGGCCCACTGGTACGGCGGAGTTCCGCCAGCGGCTGCCAGCGCCAGCGAGTAAGGCGTACCGACCGCGGCACCGGGCAGGGTGCCTCCCGTGGTGATGGCCAACCCGCCAATCACCAGAGTGAGTGGTTCCGTGGCAGTAGCCGAGGCGCTGTCAGTCACCAGAATAGTGAATGAGTAAGTGCCGCCGGAGGTGGGTGAGCCGCTAAGCAGGCCGCTGGCCGCGATCGATATGCCCGGAGGCAGCGAACCCGCGCTGAGCGAAAAAGTGTAGGGCGGCGTTCCGCCGGTGGCCTTCAAAGTCTGGCTGTAAGGTGTACCCACTTTCCCGGCAGGCAGCGAGGTTGCGGTTATGCTCAAAGCGGGCGCGACCACGATTGTCAACTGACTCGAAGCCTTGAGCCCCGCGCTATCAGTCACTTGCACGGTGAACGTGGACGCGCCGGCAGCCGTAGGAGTGCCCGAAATCACGCCGCCTGAGGTCAGCGACAGCGCGGCGGGCAGAGATCCGGCGGTAACCAACCAGGTGTAGGGCGCGGTGCCGCCGGATGCCAACAGCGTCTGCGAGTAGGGAGCGCCCACGGTGGCGCCCGGCAAGGTCGCGGGGGAGGCGACCGCCAATCCGCCCGCGATGGCGATCGTGAACTGCCGGCTGGCCGTGGCGCCCAAGGCATCGGTCACTTGCGCAGTGAATGTGAACACCCCGGTTGCGGTGGGCGTTCCGGTGATGGCGCCCGCGCTCGAGAGCGTCAGACCCGCGGGTAAGGCGTCGCTTGTGCGCGTCCAGGTGTACGGAGCAAATCCGCCGGTGGCGGCCAGTGTCGCGGAGTAGTTCGAGTTCAGCGAACCGCCATTGAGCGTGGCCGGCGTGGCAACGCTGACCGGTGGCAAGACGGTGAGTGCGAGCGCCTTGGTCGCCATGATCGAATTGTGGTCCACGACCTGCGCGGTGAAATTAAACGTGCCGGCCATCGTCGGAGTTCCGGCGATGACACCGGCCGCCGACAGCGTGAAGTTGGGTGGCAACACGCCGGCAGTTATGGACCACGAGTAAGGAGATGCGCCGCCGACGGCTGCCAGGGTCTGGGAATAAGCGACCCCAACCTCTCCGGAGTTGAGCGGCGATGGAGTCGCGATGGCTACGCTCGACGCGATCGTAAGCGTAAAGACCTTGGTGGCTGTGACCGCGGCGCTGTCCTTAACCTGCACGGTGAAGTTCACGGTCACCGCTGTCGTGGGGGTGCCCATGATCGCTCCGCTCGTAGCGTTCAGCGATAGGCCCGCGGGCAAAGATCCCTGGGTGATCGACCACGTATAGGGCGGAGTACCGCCGGTAGCTGCCAGGTTCTCGGTGTATGCCACGCCGACACTGCCGGTCGGCAGCGTTGACCCGGTGGTAATGACCGGCGCCGCGGCAACCGTCAGCGAGAAGACTTCGGTAGCGGTGGCGGGCTGCAGGGGCGTGCTGTCGGTAACGGCGATCGTAAAGGAGAAAGGGCCGCCCGCGAGCGTGGGCGTACCCATGATGGCGCCGGTCGTGGCATTGAGCGATAGCCCGGTGGGCAAGATACCCGACGTGACCGCCCACGTATAAGGCGGTGTGCCGCCCGTGGCCTTTAGCGTTTCCGAGTAAGGCACACCAGCCGTGGCATCGGGAAGCGGTGTTGGAGTCGCGATGGCCAGGTTGGTGACAGTGATGGTAAATGGCTTGGTGGCCGGCGTGGTCGAGGCGCTGTCGCTCAATTGAATCGTGATGGTCGAAGTTCCGGCGATAGTGGGTGTGCCCGAGATCGCTCCAGTTGAGGGATTTAGCGATAGGCCCGTGGGCAAGACGCCTCCGTTTACGGGAATTGACCAAGTGTACGGCGCGACTCCGCCAGTCCCCGTCAGCGTGGTGCTGTAGGACATGCCGATTGTACCGCTGGGCAACGGGGAACTCGTGGTGATCGTCAGTGCCGCCGGCTGAATAGTGATCGAAAGAGGCTGCGTGGCAGTCAGGGGCGGTGTAGCGCTGTCAGACACCTTCGCCGTGAAGTTCGTGGTGCCCGCGGCCGCCGGAATGCCGGTGATGGCTCCGGTCGAAGCGGTCAGCGTCAGGTTCGCCGGCAGCGATCCGGCGCTGATAGACCAAGTGTACGGTGGTGTGCCGCCGGTCGCCTTGAGCGTGTCGCTATAAGCCGTACCGGCTGTACCGCCGGGCAATGGAGACGTGGTTGTAATCGTCAGCGCCGCCGGCTGAATAGTAATCGATAGAGGCTGCGTGGCCGTCTGCGGCGGCGTAGCGCTGTCCGCCACCATCGCCGTGAAGTTCGTGGTGCCCGCGGCCGCCGGAATGCCCGAGATGGCTCCGGTCGAAGGGTTCAACGTGAGGCTCGCCGGCAGCGATCCGATGCTGATCGACCAGGTGTACGGCGATGTGCCTCCGCTCGCAGCGAGCGTGTCGTTGTAGGCCGTGCCGGCAGTACCGCCGGGCAACGGCGAGGTGCTGGTGATCGTCAATGGGGCCGGGGCGATCGTGCCACTGTAGTTCTGCTGGACAATTTGAGGGGTGCTATCGGTAAGCGTAACCGTGTAGTTATATGCTCCTGCCGTAGTAGGTGTGCCGCTAATCGTCGCGCTGGCCCCCGCGGGAGTGAATATCAAGTTCGGCGGCAATGTTCCGGGACTGATAGACCAGGCAAAGGACGCCAAACCACCCGAAGCCGAGCATGTCGCGGAATACGCCACGCCGACCTGTGTAGGACCCGTCGTCGGCACGCAAGCGATACCCAGCAGCGTAGCAATCGTGATGGAGAGCTGCTGCGACGAGGTGTTCTCGGCATTGTCGGTGACCGTGGCCGTGAAGGAGAACATGCCGGTTGCTTGGGGGGTGCCGGAAATCGTCCCACTGGGCGGATCCAAGGTGAGCCCCGCCGGCAGACTGCCCGAACTGATCGACCAGGTGTACGGCGTTACCCCGCCGCTGAGCTGCAGCATCGTGCCGGCCGGGTAAGCCACGCCTAGCACGCCGTTGGGCAGTCCGGTCGTCGTCACGTTGACTGCCGGATAGATGGTTCCGCCGAAGGCGGCGAAGGCGGTCAGCAGGGTGTTGCTGTCGGTGGCCTGCACCTCGTAGCTGTATGGACCCGGGGTGGTCGGCGTGCCACTGACGGTTGCATTGGCCCCCGAGGGCATCAATGTCAATCCATCCGGCAGATTTGTACCTTGGGGGCCGATCTGCCAGGTGTACGACCCTGTGCCACCCGCCACAGTGCAACCTACCGTGTAGGGCACATTGACCTCGACTGGGCCAGTTGCAAGCGTGCAATTGACGTTGAGCTGTCCCCACGCGGCACCCGCCGCCAGTGCGGCAAACAGGATCGTTCTGGCAATCGTGCGGCGCATTATGGGTGACCAAAGGTCGGGCTGCCCGGGGTGATCACGGCACCGGGGTTGGTGGGCGGCGGCGTGGAGGTCGAGGACGATTTGCTCTTGCCGAGGGCTAGCCCAGCGCCAGCCGCAGCCGCACCGCCGATCAACAACACGATCAGGATGGTCTTGCTGCTTCCGCCGCCGGACGCGGGTTCCGCATTAGTCTGCGTAACGTTGGCGGTCGCCGCCCGGCCTCCAAACGATGCCGTCACACGGATCTGGAATTGTCCGGCGCTGCTGTTGGGCCGCAACCCGCGGCCCACGGCCTGGCCGTTTTCGTCCGTCATCACCGTAAGGAAGGTTTGCCCGTCCGCGAAGGTCCCGCCGGGGCCGTTGTTGGGCAGCAGAAAAGTCACCGCCACATTCGGCATGGGATGGCCGTCCTGGTCCAACACCCGAACCACCGGCTCTTTCGCGCGGTGGAGGCGTATATTGTTGATCGCGCCGTCGCCCTCGACGATCTCGATTTTAGGCAAGTTGTCGGCTGAGCGCACCAGCGCGGCACACATCAAAACCGCCACCCACTGCATCGCCAGGGGCGCCCCCAGGGCCCGATACCTTTCCGTCATTTCCCTCCCATCGGCCAAGCCGGCAAGTTTAGATATTAAAATGGCCTAAGCTAGTGATTGTACCCTTAAGGGGATTGGCATAGGGAGTATGGCAGGAGCGGCTGTCGCCTCGGAGTTCGAAACGTGGAGCGCCCCGGAGCACTCCGCCAGAATCGAGTACTCCGGCGCCGTGATGGACCAAATCCGGATGGCGGCGGTGGACGGCTATCTATGCGTGCCGCACGGCGGCGTGGAAACCGGCGGCATTCTCTTCGGCACGCATGATTGCGGTGTGGTGCGCATCCTGGCATGGCGGCCCATAGTTTGCGAGTACGCCAAAGGACCGTCTTTCGTGCTCTCCGCCAAGGATGAGGCGGCCCTGGCAGAGGCATTGCGGTCGTCTCAGAGCGATCCAGAGTTGGCTGGGTTGGAACCTGCCGGCTGGTATCACTCCCACACGCGCAGCGAAATCTTCCTTTCAGACGTGGACCTGGATCTGTTCCAGCGCTTCTTTCCGAAGCCCTGGCAGGTAGCCCTGGTCGTGCGTCCCGCGAGCTTCGCGCCGAGCCGTGCGGGGTTCTTTATTCGCGAGCCGGATGGCAGCGTCCAAGCGCACAGCAGCTACCGGGAATTCCAGTTGACGACAGTGCGCGCGGCCGGACCAGGGGCCGCGGAGGGTCCCGCAACAGCCTCCGAACGGTCCACGGCGCTGGTTGAGAGCGAACCGCAGCCGGTCGAGGTCGAGCCTGAAATACCGGTGCCGGTCGAGCGCGAAACGCCGGTAAAGGCGGCGAGCAGCGCGCGGTGGAAATGGTACGGGGCCGGCTTGATTCTGATTCTGATGGCGGCTGCAGCAGCCCTCCTCTTCTGGCAGTTCCAGCCTACGCGCCTGGGTTTCCTGCTCTCGACAACGGATGCGGGGGGCCAACTGCGTATTGTCTGGGATCGCTCTGCCCCATCCATCCGCAAGGCGACGCGCGGATCGCTCGCGATCGAAGACCGGGGCGTTCAAACCGAAGTCAAGCTGACGGCAGCGGAGCTTCGCTCAGGCAGCATCGCTTATGCGCGGCAATCCGGCGATGTGGTGGTGCGGCTCACGGTGGAGTTGCCTAAAGGTGTGACTGTCGACGAGGTGACGCACTTCCTGAGTCCGGGCGAGAGCAGCATGGCTCCGGCGGCGCAGCCCCCCACCCGGAACCAGGAACTGCAACGCGAAACCGAAGCCATGCGGGCGCACATCGAGCAGCAGAAAACAGAATTGGCCCGGCTCCAGCAACTGGTGGAGACATTGCACCGATCCAGTCCCGGGGCGGCTCCGCCCAAGAACAGCGCAGCAGCGCCTGTTCCTTCCACCGTGCCCTGGAAACCTTCGCAGCCGGTAAAGCCTCCGGAGAGTCAAGCGACGGCGCGGCCCACGACCAGCGCACCGCTAGCGATTTCTCAGAGCGCACCCAACAAGCCTGCGCCGCCACTAAAGCCGCCGGAGAGCCAAGCAACAGCTCAATCCATGACTAGTTCATCCGCCGCAGAGAATAAACCCACGCCTCCGCTAAAGCCGCCGGAGAGCCAAGCAGCTGCTCAACCCAAGACTGGCGCGCCGGCACCGGCTCCTTCCGCCGCAGAGAATAAACCTGCGCCACCTCTTAAGCCGCCGGAGAGCCAAGCGACGGCCAGACTTACAGCCAACATCGCACCGCCGAAGATCGATAGCTCACCGGCGCCTCCGCAAGCAGCCGCCGTGACGAGGTTGTCCGCACCGCCACCGGCGGCACCGCCCGCATTTACTTCCGCGGCGCCGCGTCCGACGACGGCGACATCTGCTGCGTCGGGCAGATTCATTTGGACTGGCAAACTCCTGAAAAGCAGCCGCCTGGTGATCGAAGGCGGCCGCGCTTCATCGGGCGTGCTGAATGGAGCGCTTCCGCCCGGGGCGGCGCGGGTGAACGCTTATCCCGGAGACTTGACCGCCCAGGGCATGACCCTATTCACGCCGGACTCAAGATACGCTCACCCGAAAACCGAAGCGGCCGGAGCGCAGAACGGCTGGAACCGCACCACCTACACCTTGGACGTAAAACGCGCCGGCGCCATCAGAATCGTCGAGCAGCCCGGACCGCAAAATGGGTACAAGCTGGTATTGCAGAGCGAGGCGGCCAAGGTGTCGGTGGTGGTGATTGAGTGGCGGGCCACGCAGTGACCGCGCACTAACGCAGGGCGGCTTCGATTTCTTCGGATGCAAGCGGGCGCATCGTCAGGCGGGGGCGCAACTGGCCGTCAGAGCCGAACTCCACAATCGTATGCGTCTGCCGCTCGCTGGCCGTGCCGTTGAAAACCAACACCCACTTTCCCTCGGCAGGCCATTGTCTTCGCACCGCATAGTTTCCGGGCTTGCCGGTCGGAGTGAGTTCAAGCGATATCGACTGCCGTTGTCCTTGGATAATGCCTTCGGCTTGGCCGGTTATTTTGGCGTGCGAATAATCCTGGCAACCTTGGGCCTCCACGGTTAACACGGCGTCTTTGGTTTGGCCGGCCGCAGCCGGGCCGTGGATGGTGAGAAAGAAGCCGCCGCCCCACGCGAGGGCCATCGGCAGCAGCATCCATGCGAATCGTCGTAGCATATACAGCCTCCTCTGCGGGTAAGGACGCTGCGGCAGACCGGTTTATTATCCGGGGAATTTGAGGAGCTACAGGTGGTAGAGCATCAGATAAACCACCACGCCCGTCACGCTGACGTACAGCCAGATTGGCAGGGTCCAGCGGGCGATCTTGCGGTGTTTGTCGAAGCGCGCCGTCAGACCGCGGCGCAGGGTGATGATTGCCAGAACGGGAACAGTCGCGGCCAGCAGCGTGTGCGTGCCCAGGATGCTGAAATAAACGGTGCGGATGGCTCCGGTCTTGGGAAAGCGCACTGAGCCAACCTGGACGTGGTAGACGATGTAGCAGATCAAGAAGAGCGACGAGGTCACGAAGGCCGCCAGCATGACTCTGCGATGGGTCTCGATGCGCCTGCGACGAATCAGCGTATAGCCCCAAATCAGAAGCGCCGCCGCAGTGGCGTTCAATGCGGCATTGACGGACGGAAGGTCGTGAACGGACATCAGGATTTCTCGCCGTGCAGAGTCCGTATATCGTGCAGGAGGCGCGGCAACGCACCATCGTCGGACGTACCGTAGAAGCCGCGCACCCGATTGTGGCGGTCCACCAGCACGAAGCGCGTACTGTGTACCAGGCTGCCGTCCACATCTCCCAGTTTGAAGCCGTTGCGGCAGAGGGCCTGGAGAGCGCTCTGGCCGCCAGTGAGGAAGAACCAGCGGCCCGGTTCGGCGCGGTAGCGGCTGGCATACTGGGCGAGCACGGGCGGCGTATCATGCAGCGGGTCCACCGTGAAGGAAACCAGTTTCACGTCGGGCATGGTTCCCACGGCAATCTGGACGCCCCGCATTTGGGCGCTCATACGCGGGCATGGGCCCGGACAGGTAGTGAAGATAAAATCCGCCACCCAAACGCTGCCCTCCAGGGATTTGCTATCGAACGGCTGGCCGGACTGCGAGATCAATTGGAATTCGGGAAGCTGCCAGTAAGTGGGAAGCGGCGGCTCCTGGCGGCAGCCAGCCAGGAGGGAAAAAATAGCAAGGGTGAGGCACAATCTCATGCGTTACTGACCAGGCTCTTCTGGCTGGCCACCACTCCCGAAGCCAGCAGCAGCACGCCGCCGAAACATGCGGTGACCGCCAGGCTTACACTGATACCCGGCGATCCGGATCCAAGCTTCATGAAGCCGTTCAGCAGCGAGATGGAATACGTAAGCGGGTTCACCCACATGAGAGCTTTGATCCATCCGTGCGCGGTGGCCAAGGGAAACAACGACCCTGAAACCATCCACATAGGCACCAGCAGCAGGTTCATGATGGCGTGGAATCCGGATGTGGAATCCATGCGCCAAGCGATGACGAAGCCGAGGCCGGTCAGCGTAAAGGAAACCAGGAACACGGCGCCGATGAGCTCCAGCACCTCGGTCACGGTGAGGGAGACTCCCGCAAGGGGCGCGAACGCCAGGAAGATGAGGCCCTGAATCCAGGCCAACGTGGCGGAGCCCAGGATCTTGCCGAACACCAGGCTGGTGCGGGGCGCCGGCGAAACCAACATGGAAAGCAGGAATCCTTCGCGCCGATCTTCGATGATGGAAATCGTCGAGAAGATGGCGGAGAACAGGACGGTCAAAACCAGGGCGCCGGCGAAGAAGCGGGCCAGGTCGCCCGAACCGTAGCCGATCAACAGCCAGAATACGAGCGGCGATGCGACCACGCCCAGCACGCGGCTCTTCTGTCTCCAGAAGCGCACCAACTCGCGCTGCCACAACGTCGCGACCGGCAACCAGAAGCCGCTAACCGCAGAACGGGCTGCGGGCCGCGCCGAGGAGGAATTGCCGGCGCTGGGGCCGCGGGAATCTGCGACGGCGCGGGTTTCAGTGATGTTACTCAATCGAAGCTCCTGTCTCTTTGACGAAGACATCTTCCAGCGTCGGCTTATGCAACCCGACCGACTGGATCGCGCCGGGAAAGGCCTCCACCACCTCCGTGATGAAGCGGTGCCCGTTGGAGATCTCGATGCGCAGCACGCCGTTCATCACCGAAGGCTTCAGTCCAAACCGGGTTTCGATTTGTCGGCCCAGCGCGGCCGCGTCGGCCGGGTCGGCCGCTTCCAGCACCACCACGTCCCCGCCGATGCGCGACCGCAGCTCGGCAGGCGTGCCCTCCGCCACGACCCGGCCCTGATGCAGCAACGCCAAGCGATCGCAGCGGTCGGCTTCGTCCAGAATGTGGGTCGTCAGTAATATGGTAACGCCTTCGCGGCTGCGCAGCTCCTCGACATACTGCCACAGCTCGCGGCGCGCGCCGGGATCGAGGCCCGTGGAGGCCTCATCCATCAACAGCACGACCGGCCGGTGCAGCAACCCTTTGGCGATCTCGACGCGGCGCTTCAAGCCGCCGGAGAGGGTCTCGACCAAATCCTTGCTCCGGTCGGCCAGCCCCAGCCGCTGGGTCACCTGCTCCATGCGCTCACGAAGTTTCGGGCCGGCGAGGCCGTGCATATGGCCCTGGGCGCGCAGGTTTTCCGCGACCGTGAGAGCCTTATCCAGGCTCTGCGTCTGGAACACGACGCCAATGCTGCGGCGCACCGCCGCGGGCTCGCGCGACACGTCGTGGCCGGCAACTTCGGCGCGTCCGCCGGTCGGCGCCATCATGGTGGAGAGGATGCGGAAGAGCGTGGACTTCCCGCCGCCGTTGGGCCCTAGCAGGCCGAAGATCTCGCCAGCCTTGACTTCGAAACTGACATCCGAGAGCGCCAGGCGAGATCCGTACTGATGACTCAGTTTTTCGACAAGAATCACAATCCAGGCCTGTCCAACAGCATCAGCCCATAGATGAGTGGAAGGTAAAAGACGGAAACCATCAGGACATAGCGGGCGCGCAATATGGTGCGGTCGAGAGCCACCCGCACCCCGGAGTACAGAAAGTACAGGCCAAGCAGCAGCGCACCTACCAGGTAGATGCGTCCCGACATTCCCAGGACGCTCGGCACGAGGCTGACGGGTATCAGTGCCAGGCCATACAACACGATCTGGCGCGCCGTGGAGCGGCCATCCGGTTCCACCACTGGCAACATGCGGATACCAGCCCGCGCATAATCCTCGCGGTACATCCAGGCGATCGAGTAGAAATGCGGGAATTGCCAGAGGAACAGAATGGCGAACAGCACCCAGGCTTCGTTGGTGATAGAGCCATGCGCGGCGGCGAAGCCGATCATAGGTGGCATGGCTCCGGGAAAGGCGCCGATCGTGGTGGAAAGCCAGGTGCGGCGCTTCAACGGCGTGTAGAGGAAAAGGTAGCTGAGCAACGTGAACAGTCCCAGCAGGGCAGCCAGCGGATTCACGCCCAGCCAAAGATCCGCGAAGCCGGCGAGTGAAAGAGCAAGGCCAAAGGCCAACCCGCGGCCTGGCGTGATGCGGCCAGCGGGGATGGGACGGTCCGAGGTGCGCCGCATGCGGCAATCAGCCTCGCGCTCGTACCACTGGTTCAGGGCCGCCGTACCCGATGCGATCAGCCCGGTGCCGAGTATGGTGTGCAGCAGGCCCAGCCAAGGAATCCCGGAGACAAGAGCCCACCAGCCGCCGGCTTTGGGGAGGCCAAAGTAGTAGCCAATGCCGGTGCTCATGAGGATGAGCCACGTGATGCGGGGCTTGGTGAGCTCGATATAGTCTTTCATGAGATGTGCCGGCGAAACACCGCGGAGAGACGGCGGCCTAGAAAGGCCGCCCGCCCCGCGCCGATCATTTCTTATACGTCAAATCGATGGTCTTGCTGTCGTTCGCGCCGACGGTGATCTGCTGGTCCACCGGACCGTACGTTTCATGGAAGGCTTCCAGCGTGTAGGTCCCCGCGGGCAGATTCTTTATTGTAAACGTCCCGTCGTCGCCTGTCACGGCGAAAAATGGATGGTGGATCACGGCGATATAGGCGCGCATCCAGGGATGCACGTTGCACTTGACGGGAATCATCACTTCCTCGCGCGGGAAGCTCTTGGTCTTGGTATCGCCCTTAGGCGGCTGCGACTCGTTCCATTCCTGGTTGATTTTGGGCAAAGGATGGATGTTGTGGTTCGTTGGATCGTCGTTCTTGATGTCGATGGGCTGGTTCGTCATCACGGCCAGGACGTGCGGCGTATACATGCACCCCTTCTGATCGATCTCGGCGTGCGCCGTGGGCGTGGGGAATGGAGTATTGGGCAGCCCGGACTTGATCCATACCAATGTGTATTTCAAGGTGCCGTTAGCATTGAGGACGGCCGTCTCGGTCTTTTGTGGCGTAGGATGGGCACGCTGGCAGGCCGGATTGGCCGACATGTCGATGCTTCTCACCACGGGCTTCGCGCCGGAAAAGACGACCTTTCCGGTGATCGTGGCGGCATTGGACTCAGTGGCCAGGAGCAGAGCGAAAACCGCTCCGCACGGGATTAACAGTTTCGTCATCGTCGAATAAGCTCCTTGTATTGATGCTGGACTCCGCGTGTTGGGTGCCAGCACCTCTCCTATTGTGCTGCACCGGCGCTCGCCCGCAGGCGAGTCACTTCCTCCGGCGTGAACTGGAACATGTATCGTACCAACAATTGCGCGTGGTCTTTGTCATAACCGTTGAAGCTGGCCGGCGTGGGACCGGCGAAAACCTCGCGGCCGCCTTCCTCGCGGAACAAGCCCGAGGGCATCGCCGTGCCCGGACTCATCATGGCCGGGTCCAGCATCCAGCGTCGCGCCCAGCCGGGCTTCAATCGCTCCTTCGCCAGCAGGAAATTCGGCGCGGTGGCGTGCGAGTCGTGTTTCGGATCTCCGGTGGCATGGCACTTCAGGCAAGGCGCGCCTTCGCTCGAGAACAACTGACGCGCCATGTTGCGTTCCTGATCGGTCAGCGGCTCCAGTTTGTCCGCGATGTACGGCGCGGCCTGCGAGGACATCGCGCCGAAGAACCGCACCAGCTTCTGGATCTCGTCATCGGAGAAGAAGAACGTGGGCATGCGCGCGTGCAGGTAACGCCTGACGCCATCGCGATCCATCTCTTTCGGATCGTCGGTCAGCGACGGATTATTCAAGAAGCGCATCAACCAGTCGGGATTAACACGCGCGCCCTCGCCGATCAGTGTGGGCGGACGCTGATCCTTCCAATCGGGATCCTGATAACGCGGCAGCGTCATGAACACCGTGGTCTGTCCCACGTGCACCTGATGGCATCCCATGCAATTGTATTTGCGGACTACCCACCAACCCTCAATGATGTCGCGCCGCTGGTCGCCCGGATTGTAGAAATACCGCGCGGGAATCGAGGGATCCACGGAGCCGAGCAGGAAGGTGGTGACCGCATCGATCTCCGGCTTGGACAAGTTGAAGTTCGGCATCTTCAGCCGGTCCTGCTTGGCCTTCTCCTTACCCTGATCGTAGACGGCGGGGTCCTTTAGTTTGTGCTCGAAGAAGCCCTTGTGGGTGTACCAGCCTTCGCGCTCCGCCTGGTGGCCGAGCAGGGCGAAATCCAAGCGCTCGATCGGCTTGGTGCCTTCTTTGGTCAGCTCCGTGCCGATGCGCTGCTCCTCCTCCAGGCCGGCGATCTCGTGGCACCCGGCGCAACCGTAATAGCGCACCAGGAACTGGCCGGTGGATTTCAGCTTGGGATCGTCGAGGTAATCGGCGCTGGCGTACGTCTCGTCCGGATGCTTGCGAGTTTCCAGGTAGCTGGCGATGTCGCGCGCCTCTTCCTCGGTGAGCCGCAGACTGGGCATGGGCGTCATCTGCATCACGAGTAATTCGTGACCGTCGTTGGGGCACTTACTGTGATCCAGGTCGAAAACGAAAGGCTTGCCGGCGCGCTTGTAATCCTCCGCGGTGATATCTTTCTTCTCGAACGAACAATACGGCAGAGTGCGCTGTCGCGGGTTGTGAATCCAGCGGACCAGGTAATCGTAGTTGTCTTTTTCGCCGACACGGCTCAGGTTGGCGGCGAACGTGCCGCCCTGCTTCTCGCTGTCCTCACCCATGGAGTGGCAGGCCATGCAGCCGCGGGTTTCGAAGGCTTCCTTGCCTCTCGCCGCATCGCCGAGCGGTTGCTGCTTCAGATCGCCAGTCACGCCGGATTGCCAGATGAACGCGGCAATGGCGTGCACTTCGTCCTCATCCAGGCGGAAGGTCGGCATCTTTGTGCCGGGCCGCCACTTGTGCGGGTCTCTGAGCCATACCGGCAGCCACTCTTTGTGCATCTTCATGCGCACTTCCTTCAGGCTCGGCCCGACCTTTTTGATCTCGCGCACCAGGCTTCGCGAACGGTCGTCTAGCTGTTCGATTTTGGCGTCGATGCCGCTGATGCGCACTTTTAGATCGTTGGCGTGCTGATAGAACTTCTGCGCTTCGTCGTTATCGGGGGTATTGTCGCCCTTCTTCGTGGTAAAGCCGATTTCGCGGGTCCATTCGGCCTTCTGCTGCGTGAGTTGGCGTAAGTCCTGGCTCACGGCGGAGAGCGCATCCGGATCGCGATCGAAGCCCTCGTAGCGGTGGCACGCCATGCAGCCGCGCAGGCGGAAGATCTCGCGGCCGGCGTCCAGCGTGGGGGCCATTTCCGTGACGATCTCCTGGGAGTGACATTGCTGGCAGCCTGCTTCCAGATTTTCGGGCTTGTGCAACGGCCAAAGCCAGTGTTCATTGTAGCCATGCGCTTTCTCGACGCTGGTCAGGGCCACGCCGTTGCCCCCATGGCAGGGCGTGCAACCGAACTTCTCCGGATCGTGGACCTTCAGCAACTCGCGGTTAGGATGGCTGATGAAAGCCTCCTCGCCGCCCATAGCGGCCTTGGTCAACGTGACAGGCTCACGGGTGCCCAGATGGCACGATTCGCAACGGTCGACCAGATCCACGTCCTTGATGTGGATCTGCCGGATGGAGATGTCGAAGGTCTGCATCTTGTTCTGCAGCCCGATCAGCGTATCCGCGCTGACATCGGCGATTTGATCCGTCAGGTACTTGGCCTGTTGGGCGCGCAATTCGGTGGCAGGCTTCATCAGGTCCACGCGCTTTTGCAGCAGCTTGGCCTTTTCGTCCTTCCAATCCTTGAGCGTCTGGTCCATGGTGGCGAAGTCCATGGGCTTCTTCTCCGTGGACCCGTCCGGCAATGGCAGCTTGACCGTGTGAACTTCCTTCTTCAGCTCTTCGATCTCCTTGCGCATCGATTCTTTGCTGCTTTGGCTCTCGGTGATTTCAATCTGGTAAGTGAGTGCGCCGATGTGACTGCGGACCTCCTGGAAGGGTTCGTTCAGCGCCAGAGCGCGCGGCACCAGTTCCTGGTTCACTTTGCGGTCGATTTCGGCCACTTGCGGATAGACGGCCTGCTCCGCCGCTTTCGCTTCGCTATCCAGCTTTTGGTACTCCGCGGACGCTTTAACGTCCTTTTCGGAGCTGGCTTCCTGCGGCAAAGAGTTCTTCAAAAACCGCGAATAAACCTTTTGAAAGCGCGCCTCGTAGCCTTTCCAGGGGCGTGTGCCATAGACTTCGTCGTACATCGCCCAGCCGAGCGAAAGCAGCAGCAGCGCCGACGAAATGAATAGCGCCTTGCTCAGCGACGAACTAACGACGGGGTCCTTTTCTTGGTCGGTCATATGTTAAACCAGGGCGTGATCCAAACGTATTTGATGCGAAACACCAGGCGCAAGAGCATCTTCACCGGCAGCAACAACATCAGAATCAAAAACACTTGCATGACGGAGTATTGCAGCAGGCTCATGCGCGCGTAGATCTTCTTGCTGAACGCGGTGAGCGTGATCAGCTTGTGCATGCCGATCCACGCTCCGACGAAATAGATCCCCATCACGATGGCGCCGAAGATAAGCTTGCCAATGCGCCCCTTGATGCCGAAGATATCGGGCAAGTCGCGGTTCACCTCGAAAATCAGGCGGTTGTGGTCCCATGTGACGCCGGGCCAGAACCACATCCAGCCAGGGCCGCGAATGATCGTACCAATGATGATCATGCTCACCCACAGCACGATGAAGCCGAAAATGAACGTGAGAATCGAAAACTTGCGCTGCTTAAAGGTGTAGTAGCCGTTGCCCAGCGGATTGGTGTCGATATAGGGGATCACGATCAGCCCGATAATGATCAGCGTCGGAAAAATCACGCCCGCCATCCAGGGATCGAAGTACACCAGCATTTCCTGCAAGCCCAGGAAGTACCAGGGCGCCTTGGCGGGATTCATGGTCAGCGTGGGATTGGAGGGTTCTTCGAGCGGCGCATTGAGGGTGATCGACCAGACCATCAGGATGATGGTGACGATGATAGCGGCCAGGAACTCGATTCGCAGCAGGTAGGGCCAGACGTGTACTTCCTTGGCCCAGCCGGGCTTCCACGCCTGGACCTTGCGGTGATGCGTTTTCGCCAGCGCCGGGTCGGCCTCGAGTTGCGCGATCAGGCGGTCGTTGGCGAACGCCTGCCGCAATGCATACCACGTGTAGAACGGAACCACAAAAAGCAGCAGCACGATCGGGACGTTGTCCGGAGTGCTGAAAATCGTCCAAAGCTGATGAAAATCCATGTGAGAGCCCTGTGGCTGGTGGCTAGTGGCTGGTGGCTGCTGGTTTAGTCACTGGCCCCAGACCCATCAAATCTTCCTCGGTTCCTTTATCTCCGACTCAAGCACCACCGGCGCTGGGCCGGAGATGCCGCCGTCTTTGCGCACTCGCCAGAAGTGCACGACCATGAACGTGGAGGCGATGATCGGAATCGCCACGCAATGCCAGATGTAGGCGCGCAACAGCGCGTTGGAATCCACTATCGAGCCGCCCAGCAGCCCGAAGCGCACATCATTGAAGGGAGTCATCCCCAACATGTGACCGAAAGGACCGTCGTGGCCCAGCAGGGGCGTGGCGCGAGCCATGTTCGTTCCCACCGTGACGGCCCAGAAGCCGAGTTGATCGTCGGGCAGCAGGTAACCCGTGAAGCTGAGGAGCAGCGTCAAGACCAGAAGCAAAACTCCCACCACCCAGTTGAACTGCCGCGGCGGTTTATACGATCCGGTGAGAAAGACGCGGAACATGTGCAGTTCCACCATGATCACCATCAGGTGCGCACCCCAGCGATGCATGTTCCGCAGCAGCTTACCGAAGGGCACGTCATGCTCTAGATAGAGGATGTCCCGGAAGGCCACGACCTTCGAGGGGTGGTAGTAAAACATGAGCAGCGTGCCGGTGAAGACCAGCGTGATGTAAACGTAGAACGTCATGCCGCCCATGCCCCAGGTGTACTTGTAAGCCACCGCGTCGCGGTTGACCTTGGCCGGATGCAGGTGCAGGAAGACGTTGGAGAGCACGCCTAGCGCGCGGCTGCGCGGCGTTTCGTCGTGCTTGACACGCAGCACCGATTTCCAGACTTCGGTCTTTTCGGGCTGCTTGAGCGCCTTGATCTCTTCGACCGCGCGCTCGCGCACGACCTTGCCGCCTTCCACCAGCGCGGCCACTTTGCTCTTGCCGTTGCCGCCGTTGGCGCCCGCAGGAGTTCCGGTGGATGCGGGCGCTCCGTTTTTTCCGTCTGTTTCAGCCATTATTACACCTCACACATTGCGGAGAATGGCTCCGTCCATGCCGAACTGCGAGGGTTCGCCCTTCGGCCACCGGTAGACGTGGCTCAGGTCCACCACGATCTGGCCTTCCGGATCGAGCTCCACGTGCGCGCGGTCCATGGGCCGCGGCGCGGGGCCTTCGAAGTTGATGCCTTCCGGGTCGTACCCGCTGCCATGGCACGGGCACTTGAATTTGTTTTCGCTGGGCTTCCAGTCCGGCGTACAGCCCAGGTGCGTGCAGATAGCGGAGATGACGAAGATGCCCTCCGTATTGCGCACCACCCAGATGCGGTACTGGTTCTGGAACTTGGTATCCACGCCGAAACCGAAGTCCGTTGGATAGCCGATGCGGAAACGCGTCTTCGGTTCGTACAGCGCGCGGGGGAAGAAAAAGCGCAAAAACATCAGAAAATTGACGCCAAGGAACCCCAACGCCGAGGCGATGACGAAACGCCGCCGGCGGGTGATTACCTTTTGCGGATCGGAATCCGCGGGTTCTTTGAAAATCTTGAAAAGCGCATGGGAGACCGAGGGTTTCGGCTGTGGCGGCGGGGGCGTTTTCCCCGCTTGAGGTTCGAGGGTTGGATTTGCCATTACTTTCCTCAGGACCGGAGTTCTCCGGCCGTCGTTCGATTTCTAGCGACCTGTGGGAACCCGGTGGGCGCCGCTGGTTCAGCGGCAGGAATGGCGACTCCCTTATGGAGAGTATGGAAAGCCTGGTTGCTTAGTAATTGGGGCCCTATAAAATCGCGGACAAGAGCCGCCCTATCCCCAGCACGCTCAGCCTTCAGCGCCGCATCCCGGTGCTCCCTCAAATTCTTGTTCAGTGAACATATTACACCTTTGGAGGAGATTTGCAAAACGCCACCGGCGGAAAGTCGAGCGCAGAGCGGGCAGGTTTGCCGGTATCATGGTGCTCGATACATGATCCGCACCAGGCGATGGCACTGCGCGCTTCCGACGATCTGGCTCGCGACGGTTTTGGCGGGCTGCAAGCCAGCCGAAGAACCCGCCGCCCTTAAGGCAATTGTGGGAGCGGTCCTGCTGGATTGCACCGGCGGACCACCGATCTCCGATTCCGTGGTCACGATCGAGGGCTCGCGGATTCGCGCGGTAGGGGCGCGGTCGAGCTTGCCTGTCCCAGCGGCTGCGGAAAAGATCGACGGTTCCGGGAAGTTCCTGGTTCCGGGCTTGATCGATTTGCATGCGCAGCTGGAAGCTCCCGCCGGGCGGCAGGCTATCCAGCAAAGGCTAAATCGCTACCTTTATTATGGCTTCACGAGCGTGCGCAGCGACGGTGGCGGCGACGGCGCCTTTGCCGCACGGGAGGCGGAGCGGCACGACGCCCTCGTCACCGCGCGCCTGTTCCTCTCCGGCCGCGCGGAAACTCGTGGGGACGTGGCGAAATTGGCTGCACGGCAGGTAGACGCGATTGAAGTTCGTGGGGGCAATCCACACGCCGCGGAGGGCATCTTCGAAGAAGCGCGCCAATTCCACATTTCGGTTATCGCGGACATCTTCTCGCTGGCGGATGCGCGCTTTCTGGTGGATGACGGCGCGGCGGGATTCCTGCACATGATCCGCGACACCGAAGCGATCGATCCGGCCTTCATCGCACAACTGCGGGACCTGCGGATTGTATTCGCGCCGATGCTCGGGCAGGGTGGCGCTCCGGCGGAGCTTGCTATTGCAAAGCGCAATACCAAACGTCTGGCGGATGCCGGCGTGCCCATGGCAGTAGGTTCGGGCGGCGATCCGCGCCCCGAATTGGAGTTGCTGGTGGAGGCCGGCCTTTCCCCGGCGGACGTGTTGGTGGCCGCCACCCGCAATGGTGCAATGGCGCTGGGATGGCTCGATCAACTGGGCACGATCGAGCCGGGGAAGCGCGCCGACCTTTTATTGCTCTCAGCCAACCCGGTGGAGGACATTCTAAACTTGGGGAGGATTGATCGAATCATGCTGGACGGGCGTTGGATCGACCGGGCGGCGCCGGAGCGGCGTTAGGGCGAGCACGGCTCGCCTGCGCCGGCAGGAGTGCCGGCGCGGCAGGCTGAGAGCCTGCGCCACGACCTGGGAACAAACTCCCGCCTGGTCTCGTATCTAGCGCTGTGAGGTGCCCTATGCAGCAGCAATTGCTCGTTTTGTCTATGGCCGCCGGCCTTCTGGGATTCGTGGGATGCGACATCGATGACCTGGACATCGGAGGCTCGGAGCGTTTCAGCCAGGACTTCCACTACAGCTACCCGTTGCAGCCGGGTGGCCGGCTTTCAGTGGAAAATTTCAACGGCTCTATCGAGATTTCAGGTTGGGACCAGGACACGGTGGATATCAGCGGCAGCAAATACGCCCGCACGGCGGAATTGCGGGACGCCCTCAAGATCGAGGTGGAGCACACCGCCGATTCGGTTCACGTACGGACGGCAAGGCCCTCGGACAGGCGTGGGAATATGGGCGCCAAGTACATCATCAAGGTCCCCCGGCGCACAGAACTGGAGCGCATCGCCAGCACGAACGGATCGATTCACACCAGCGATCTCGAAGGGTCGGCGCGGCTGAAGACCTCCAATGGAAGCGTGCGCGCGGAAAACCTGCACGGCAGCCTGGACGCGCAGACCTCCAACGGCGGAATCGACATCCAAGACCTGGAGGGCAGCGCGACTGTGCACACTACGAACGGCCATGTGCATGCGGAAGACGTGCGCGGCTCGTTTGAAGCCGAAACCACGAACGGAGGCATCCGCGTCCACCTGACGAAACCCGAAGCCAGCCGCCCCGTCAAGCTGGAAACGTCCAACGGCCCCATCGAGCTGACCCTCGATGCTATGAACCAGAATGAGATCCGCGCATCCACCACGAACGGCGGGATCACCGTGCACCTGCCCGAGCATGTGGGAGCGAACCTGATCGCGGACGCCAGCAACTCGTCCATCTCGACCGAGTTCGACGTACAGACCCAGGGCGCACTCAGCAAGCATCACCTGGAGGGCAAGATTGGCGCGGGCGGTCCGACGATCGACCTTTCGACGTCGAACGGCAGCATACGGGTAATGAAATAGGCCGGCTCCGGTCTGGCTAGCCGGCGATGTCGTGGGAAGCGGCGTCCCAAGAAACCGGCTTCTTACGGAAGTACGACTCATTGGCCATGTGACAGGCGATGGCCGCGTGGTTGCCGAAGACCGCGTCTTCTGTAACCGGCTTCCGCGTCTTGACCGCCTGGAAAAAGTTCCATAGGTGCGGCCTGACGTCATCCCAGTCGTTGCCACGATAAAGCATCTCGTCCGCGATCGGTTCCCGGCCTGGCGCGGGATCGTGTTCCCGGTGCCACGCGGTCACGTACTGCTCGCGCATCTTCGCAGGGAATCCACCCGAGTAGTAGCTGGGCCCGGTATCCTCGCCCGTCTGCGGGGAGTGGTGCAGCTCGGATCCGGTCGCGTCCAGAATTCCCTTCGGCCCCATAAAGCGGGCCAACTCGGGAGTCTCCGTGCCCAAGCCAAGGCGGACGTAAACCGGGACGCCATGATAATCGAACAGCACGGCATGCAGGTCCGGCATGTTGCGTCCGTCCTTCCAGCGGAAAATGCCGCCTAATGCCGAAGCCGACCGCGGCGGTTCGTTCCATCCCAGCGTGTACAGCATGCCGCTGATCAGGTGCACCATGAGGTCCCCGCCCACGCCCGTGCCGTACTCCTTCCAGCAGCGCCAACGCGCGAACCGGTATTTGTCGAACGGAATCCGGGGCGCGTCGTTCAGCCAGGTCTCCCAGTCCAGGTTCGCGGGCGAAACGTCGAAGGGCGGCGGATATTCCCAGGCGCCGGTTGGATCATTGCGTCCCAACGTCAGCTCAACCATCTCGATTTCGCCGATTGCCCCGTTGTGATATAGCTCGCGGGCCTTGGCGCACAGCACGGAGCTGACGCGTTGCGAGCCGATCTGCACGATACGCTGGTTCTTCTGCGCCGCCGCTACCATCTCGAAGCCCTGTGCGGCGGCGTGCGTCATAGGCTTCTCGCAATAGATGTCCTTGCCCGCGTTGCATGCGTCCACCACCACGCGCATGTGCCAGTGATCGGGGACCGCGGCCACGATGCAGTCGATATCTTTGCGGTCCAGCAGTTCCTGATATCGGCGGGTGGTGGGCAGGCTTGCGTTCCCGGTGATCTCTTTAGCGAGCGTGTGGCGGCCGTCGTAGAGGTCAGCCGCGCCAGCGCACTCGATTCCTGGCAGACCGATGGCATTGGCCAATAGGCCGGACCCTTGCATCCCGACGCCGATCATGCCGAATCGCAAGCGGTCGCTGGGTGGTACGGGGTTGGGGCTGGCGCTCAGCGGCTGCGGGGCGAGCAGGACGGTTTGGGCCGCCAGCAGGGTCCCGCCCCCAAGTGCGGCGGTCTGGAAGAGTTCGCGACGCGAGAAACGTTTGTCCATGGCAATGCCTTTCGTGTGCCCGCCCGCGCCGCGTGTGCCGCGGAGGGTTGGGGCATGTCTATAATGTAGCGCCGCCGTGCGAAACGGGCGTTGTGCCGGCTTCGGGGGGGCCGCGCCGGAGCTCGGCGCTACATGATTGACTTGTATTCGCGAAACATCATTAACTTGTATTGATGCGCCACAAGCTGGCCCCGTCAGCATCGGCGCAACGGCTCGGAGGGCCATGGAGAAACGGCGCCGGTCCACGCGATGACGCAGGCAAGGGACAAGGCGGGCACGGCCGGTGCGGTTGATGGATCGACGCGGGGCACGACCGGCTGCACGTGGCCTCTGACACTCGAGAGTTCCCCGCAGGAGCCCTACCATCTCTGGTTGCAGATTGGCTGGTAGGTTGCGATAAAACCGAGTTCCAGGTCCCGCCTCTCCTTCTCGCTCGAGGTCACCGGTAGAGCGTGGACCGACACACGCAGGGGCCGATTCCTGGCTCTGCGGCGCCACTCCTTATATCGGCTGTTGCCTTCCGTCACAGCGCTTGACAAATCGTCCGTCTGGCCAAAATACAAAACCCGCAGCCGGCTGGGACTACAATTCTCGTCCGCGACCAGGACCGCATAAATGCCAGGGACCTTCGAGAGAGCTTCGGGGCAGGAGTTGGGTTCAGTGAAGCGATAGTCCACTCCACGGCAGACGAAATGTATGCAGGCCTCGGCTTCCATTACCAAACTGGAATGGCTCGTCTCGCCTGCCTCGTACTTCGCATGCAGCATATTACTACCAGCACTTATGCAAATACTAGTTCTGTTTCCCACTACCGGCAATCCTAAAGCCCCTCGGATTTTGCCGAGAACCGTTAGGATTTGGAGGCATTACTTGGAATTGGCCTGGAGATTTTCCATATCTACCCATCAGTGGGCCCGGAATAGTCTGCCACCGCCTGTGAGTGGTGGCTGTGAACAATTAGCCGGACGAATAGAAGCGGAAATTGGCGGATCGAAATCAGCACTTGGCGCGTTGAATTCTCGGCATGGAATCAAGCGCCTCATCCTTCTCCGCGGTCCACGCGATCATGCTCATTGCCAGTTTCTCAGCCTGCTCGGAGAGCACGATGTGGTACTCGGGAAGCACGTAGCGGCTTTCGAGCGAGAACACCAACGTCTTCGGCTCCGCAACCCGGGCCAACACGTTCTGGATGTAGTCGTGGATGGCGAGTTCCGATCCCACCGTTTCCGGGCCCTCCAGGAAGCGCACGAAAGAGACGAACTCGAACGCCAGGTCCGGCCTGACTCTGGGCAGCCGCTGCGCCGGCACGACCAGGATGATCTGCAGCGGCCCGCCGGGCGATCCCTCCATATCGATTACCGCCAGGCCGGCATCGCCCAGGTCGTGGATGGAAGCGCAGAAGTTCAGCATCAGCTCGTGCCGCTGGTGCGATCGCAGGCGGCCGTACCACGACCCCGACAGCTTGCGCAGTCGATTCAAGATGCCGCGACACGGCGCCAGGTTGTACGCCAGTTCATCCGGCCCATGCCACGACTGCGTGGCCGCATCCCACCCGTGCAACTCGATGCACGGGAGGCGTGGAAAGGCGTACGGCATGTTAAAGGCAATTATACCTTAAACACTGAAATCATGAGAGCTGGTTCTGTCAGAACACGGCGCGGACGCTCGATTTCGGGGTCTACACATCGCGCACTACGCGGAATCCGATGTTTCCGGTAGCGCTCTCCGAAGTATTTGCCGTCCGCGCGGCGTTCCGGTAGCGGAAACAGAAAGACGCATGGCAAAGGTAAGACCCTCCTTTCATGACCCGCGTCGTTCCGGCCGGCGGACCCACGGGATTTACGCGAGTAGCGGTCTGATGCCAGTGCGCATCGAAGTAATCGGCACACCATTCCCACGCGTTGCCGACTACCGTAAACAGGCCGTAACCGTTGGGTTCGAAGGTGTCCACCGGCGCGGGCGCGGAAAAGCCGTCTTCCGCCAGGTCGATATCCGGAAATGAGCCTTGCCAGATGTTGCACATGTGGCGCCCGCCGGGCATCAGGTCCTCACCCCACGGGTAAGTCTTCTGCTCCAGGCCGCCTCGGGCGGCGCATTCCCATTCGGCTTCCGTCGGCATGCGCAGGCCGGCCCAATCGCAGTAGGCCTGGGCATCGTTCCAGGAAACCTGAACGGCCGGGTGATGCGGGCGCGCTGCGACCGTGCTGCCCGGACCTTCCGGATGCGCCCAGTCGGCGCCATCCACGCGGATCCACCAGGGCGTTGCGCCCACCGCGGGTCCCCGCTGCGCCTCGGTTACGTGGTTGCGGAAGACGAATGACCAGCCCCAACGCTGCGCTTCCGTGACATAGCCGGTGCGGCCGACGAATTCCGCAAATTGTTCGTTGGTCACCGGGAACTTCGAGACATAAAAAGGATCCAGGGTGACCTCGCGGACGGGCCCTTCTCCGTCGCTGGCATAAACATCCGGCAACTCACTTCCCATGAGAAATCTGCCGCCGTCCAGCAGAACCATATCGGCCGTGGAACCTGCGGTGGCCCTCCTGCGCCCCGCGGAACTTCGGCGCGACTCGTTCAATTGCAGGAGCCGGGCCCGGGTGGGTACACAGCACGGCGGCGGAGGCAGGGACATCAGCCGGCCACCCGATGGCGAGCAAGTTCCTCCGCTTCGCGCGTTGAAATGCGCCGGATATTGGCGCGCGCGCGTAATGCCTCGGCAGCCCGGCGGGCCGCGTCTTGCTCGAGCATGGACATCAGGAAGCGCGCAATGATATCCTTGACCTCGCCCAACTCCGGAATGCCGGTCGGCGCCCTGGAACGGACCTCGGCGATATGAAATCCGAACGGCGTGCGGAAGATCGGGCTGCGCTCTCCCGGCTTCATCGCAAACACGACGTTCTCAAATTCTTCCACCATTTCGCCCAGCGGGAAGAAGCCAAGGTCGCCGCCGTTCCCTTTGCAATCCGAATGGCGCTCGACGACTGCCGCGAACGGCTCGCCGCGCTGCAACTCGGCCAGCGCGGCCTCGATGCCCACGCGCGCCTCCTCCGCCGGGTGATTCTCATCCACATGCTTCACGATGTGCGCGGCATGCACGGTCTCTTCCCGTTGGAAACTCCGGCGCTGAGCCTTGTAAAACCTCGCTATTTCGTCGTCGGTGGGCTCCGGCAACGGACCCATCAGGTCATGCATAGTGCGTTGGAGACGCAGTTGCCCCTCGATCTGCCGCAGCAGGGGGCCGTCATCGAACACCACGCGGCACCCGTTGGCCGCGCGCAGACGCTGGACCTCGCTCGCCACCAAGCCGGGATCAATGGGGCGCCTGTCCTGGTCGGCTTCCTGCCGCAACAGGAAGCGATCGATTGCGCATTGCTCGGCTGCCTCCCGCAAGCGCATTCCCTTGTCGAGGCCGTCCGCAAGGCCTCGCCACTCAGGGAGTTGGGCCAGCCTGCGCTCTTCTTCTCGAATCAGTTCCTTTGGAATCAGCTCGCCGTTTACGAGAATGGGCATAGCCAACGTGGGAGAATAAGATTCACCCCGGATTATACTCCGGTACACGCGCCTGTGCCGCTGGCGTAATTGACGTAGGCCAGTTGCGCGGCGGCCTGCGCCTGGCTCAGTGGATTGCCATCCGTGCCGGTCCCGATCAGCGGCCGACTCAGCTCGCTCGCGGTCAATCCCGTCGGCTGCGGCCCTAGAGTTCCCATTGCCGCCGTATAATTCTGGAGGGTGCCCTGGAAACTCTGATTGACGGCGTCGTTCAATAACTCGGTGGGGTTCGTGCTGTAATTGTAAAATTCCACGTCGGGCGGCGTGCTGTCCGGATAGGTTGTGCAAGGAGCCCACTCCGAATACACCGCCAGCTTAGCCCCAGCGCTCGATTTCGTTCGCATGCTTACAATATGAACCTTCTGAGGGCCTTGAAGAGTTTGAAGACTTACGAACTGATCGAACGTATGGAAAATATACGGAAGCCCGATAGGAGACGGCGCTATACGCGTTTCGCTGCTGTTGTTGTACAGAAAGCTCCACATGGACTGCCGGTTCGCCTGGTCCGGATAGGCCAGCCGCCATTGCCCACTTCCGCCCGTCGCCAAATCGCACATCAAGCCGAAGAAGTCCACGCCGGAGCACATCTGGTTCATGGCAATCGAGCCGGTTTGTCCGGGAAACTGGACGTAGAACGGCACATGAATGGCTTCGTCGTAAACCGCGCCACCTTTGTCGTGAAGGCCATGAGATCCTCCAAAGTCGCCGTGATCGGACAGAAAAATGATGATCGTGTTGTTGGCGAATGCGGAGCCTTCAAGCGCGTCCAAGACCTGCCCGACCGCGGAATCCGCGTAGTTCTGCAGCCAGCAATATTGACTGAGAAATTGCGCCCAGTTGTTAACCGTTCCGCAGCCGCCGTTCGTGTAATTGTAGAAGGCGTATTGCATGCTGGGCTTAACGGAATTTGCCGTTGGTTGCTCCAAGTTCCAGGGAGATGGCTGGTTCTGATAAAACGCAGGAGCCGGTCCAATTGGGGCAGGGAAATACACCTGTTGGGAACTATTATACGGGACGGTCTGTAACCAACCCGGAGCATACCCGATATCGTGCGGGTTGACCAGGCTAACCGTGGCACACCAGGGACCTGAGGTGGGCGCTTGGGGCAGCCAATTGGCGAAATCGTTCGCAATCATTGCATCGTTAGCCCACACCTGCGTCTGTCCCGTCGGGAATTGGAAGGTACCGCCATCGGTTCCCTCGTTTGGCGCTCCATTTGGCGAGACATAAGTCGGCGGCCCCGGAATGGTTCCAGTGTTGAAGCCGTACGCCGACAGAGGATCGGACTCCACCTGCTCGGATTGCTGGCAAAGATGCCACTTACCGAACCACCAGCACCTTCCATTATAGGCAGAGTTGAGCGCTGCCATGGCTTGACCCCACGTCGGAAAGGATGTACTCAAAGGCGGTACCCCGGTCGCATCGAGGTTGACGTACATCGCGGTTTGCGGCGCATATAGGCCGGTGAGCAGGGCAGCTCGCGACGCTGTGCACATGGTTGCGGCTACATAGAACTGTTCAAAGTTGTACGAGTTGTTCTGAATTCGTCCCGCGATGTTCGGCAGGAAGGGCACCGGTGGCGTATTGGCGCTCGGCCACACGGGCGCCCGCATCTGGTCCACCATGATGACTAATATGTTCGGATTCTTCAGGACCGGCGGAGGAGTCCAGGCTCCGGAGGTAGAAGCGCCTTGAGCAGGTTTGTTGTAGAGGCCACTTGCGCCCAGAAGAGCGCCTGCGCCGAGACGCGCCAGAAACTCCCGGCGGTTGAAGCCTTCATTGTGTGTCATGCGTCTGTCTCCCATGGTTCACTTTGCAACTGTCAGACTAAAACTTGTGCTTACGCTGCCGACCGACGCCGTCACTGTAAATGTGCCAGCGATACTATTGGCGGTCAGCTTAGTCGCCGTGGCGTAGCCGGTTGAACTCGTCACAACCGCCTGAGTAGACTGGAACGTGCCGCTGGAACCCTTAGGACCCGGCACCGCTGTAAACGTCACCGCCGCGCCCTGTACGGCTTTGCCGGCCGCATCCGTTACATATACTTGGAGAGCCGTGGAAAAGGCTTCTCCCTCCGGCGCGCTTTGGGAATTCCCGGCGGTCTTAGCGACGTTAGCGGCAGTGTCGCCGTTCTGGGTTATCGTGACCGTCGTCAAGCCCTGCACCGTGATCTGCGCCGTGCGGCTGGTCGTAGATGTGTTGGCGCTGAATGTGAAGCTAACGGCTCCGCCAGTCGCGCTGGTGATGACGAGCCAGGACTGGTTGCTGGTGGCGGTGATGGGCGTGCCGGCTGGAATCACGGTCACCGGCAGCGAATCCGTGCCGGACGCGGCGCCCTCAGTCTTGCTGGTGAAGCCCGGAGCAACGTAGGCAGGAGTGAACTTCGAGATGGCATTGGCGTTCGTGTTGGCAATATAGACGTTGCCTTGCCCATCCACGGCCACTCCACTGGGAGCTTTCAGCCCCGAGGAAACCAGCGTCGTTACCGCGGAATTCAACGGATTCCATTCCCTGATAGCGTTGTTGGTCGTGTCCGCGATGTAGACGTTGCCGTCGCCATCCACGGCCACGCCACACGGCGTGTTCAGTCCCGAGTTCACCAGCGTGACCACTTGCTGGTTCGACCCGACGAGCCACTTCTTGATGGCATTATTCTTCGAATCCGCAAAATAAACGTTGCCGAGTGCGTCCACGGCCACGCCTCGGGGCGCGTTCAGGCCGGTAGACACCAGCGTGACCACGGTCGGTCCCGGCGCGACCCATTCCTTGATTGCGTTGTGGCCATAATCGGAGAAATAGACGTTTCCCTGAGTGTCCACTGCCACGCCGGCGGGGTAACTGATCCCGGCGGTGGAGGGTACCAAGATTGTTACGGCTTTTGTGACCGCGTTCCATTCCTTAATGGCATTGTCCGTGCTATCCGCGATATAGACGTTGCCCTTGCTGTCTACGGCTACTCCCTGCGGATTGCTCAACCCGGAGGACACTAGGGCGGTCAGTGTGGTGTTCCACTCTTTGATGGCGTTGTCCCCGCTGTCGGCGATATAGACGTTGCCATTTCCGTCCACCGCCACCGCGCCAGGAGTTTTCAACCCTGAGGACACCAGTGTGCTCAGGACACTGAATGGAGCGAAGCTTGTGCCGGTCTGCGTTACCGTGAACGTCAAGCCCTGTATGGTTAGGGTTCCGGTCTGCGTGCCGCTGTTCGGGTTGGCGCCATAGCTGAACTGGATCAGCGTATTGCCGTTACCGCTGGTGCTCCCTGTGGACAACTGCAACCACGAGGCGTTGCTGCTCGCAGTCCACGGTCCGCCGGCCACCAGGAATACGCTGCCGTTGCCCGCGGTGTTCCCCACGAGCACTGACGAGTCTGCGAGCGAATAGGAAGCGTTCGTCAGCGTGAATATTATGCTTAACGTGCCCACACTGGCGGTTACGGTAAACGTCCCGGCGATGGTGTTCGCCGTCAGTGTAGGGGCTGTTGCATGGCCATTCCCATCTGTATTAACTGTTGCTGTCAAGCTCCCACCAGGAAATGTTCCACTGGCACCGGTACTTCCGGGCGTCACGGTGTAGGCTACCGCCGCGCCTTGAATGGGATACCCGCTGGCATCGGTCAGCATCACTTGAAGAGGCGCTGCCAACGGCTGCCCCGGCGGCGTGCTCTGGCCGTTGCCGCCGGAAGGGGTCAGATTTGCCGGAGTGTCGGCGTTCTGGGTCACCGTGACCGTAGCGCCTAGAACTGTGATGTGCGCGATGCGGCTGGACCCGAAAGTATTCGCCTGAAACGAAAAGCTAATCACACCGCCGGCCACGCCCGTGATCGTCAACCAGGATTGGTCGCTGCTGGCCGTCAACGGCGTGCCCGCGGGGAGCACCTGCGCCGTGACCGAGTCGGTACCCGCGGGCGCTAGCTCGATCCGGCTGGTGGCGCTCAATGCCACATAAGCAAGCGTGAGCTTCTTGACTGCGTTGTTATTCGTATCCGCAATATATACGTTGCCCACGCTGTCCACGGCCGTTCCTGCCGGACCATTCAATCCCGCGGAAACCAGCGCGGACACCTGCTGGCTCCCGGCATTCCACTCCTTGGCGGCATTGTCGCCGGTATCCGATATATACACGTTGCCCTGCCCGTCTACTGCGAGTCCCGTGGGATTGAGCAGCCCCGACGACACCAGCGCCGTAACTGCACCGCTCACCGCCATCCTCTCCTTGACGGCGTTGTGGCCGCTATCGGCGAAGTAGACGTTGCCGAGCGCGTCGACGGCGACTCCCGTGGGACCGCTCAAGCCCGTGTTGACCAACTGGGTCACCTGTTGGCTTGCCGCATTCCACTCATCAATGGCGTTGATGCCGCTATTGGAGAAGTAGACGTTACCTTGTGCATCCACCGCCACTCCGGATGGGCTGCTCAGACCTGATGCCAACGTGGTCATTTGCTGGTTGGCCACGCTGAACTCCTTGATTGCGTTGTTGCCGCTGTCCGCGATATACAAATTCCCGGAGCGATCCACCGCTACCGCTTTGGGGTTGCTGAATCCGGAACAGAGCACCACCGGCTGCGGCGCGCCTGGACTCCACTCCTTGATGACATTGTTGGCGGTGTCCGCGATGTACACGTTGCCTTGGCCATCGACTGCCACGCCTTGCGGGCTGTTCAATCCGGACGATACTAGCGAGGTCACCGGACTGGCCAGCACATAGCCCGCGCCCGCCTGCGTCACGCTGAACAGCAAACCGGCGATCGTCAGCGTTCCGGTCTGCGCACCGGGGTTGGAATTGGCATTGTAGGTGAAATGGATTACCGCGCTGCCAACACCGCTGGTGCTTCCCGCGGCTAACTGCAACCACGAGGCGTTGCTGCCGGCGGTCCACGATCCAGTCCCGATCAACAGCACGGTGCCGGTACCCGCCGCATTTCCCACAAGGGTCGAACCGCTTCCCAGCGTGAAGGTTATAGAGGTTAGGATGTTTAGCGTAAAGGTAACGGATGACGAATTCACGCTGGCCGTAACTGTGAACTGCCCGGCTGTGCTGCCGGCCGTCAGCGCAGGCGCCACGGCATTCCCATTCTGGTCCGTGGACACGGTAATCGGAGGAATTAAATTGAAAGTCCCGCTGGCTCCGCTGGCGCCCTGCGTCACGCTGAACGTCACGCTTGCGCCTTGTATAGGGCTTCCACCGGCGTCGGTTACATTCACTTGTAGTGCGACCGGAAACGTCTGTCCCGCAAGAGCGCTCTGGTTATCCCCAGCCGACTTAGTGAGACCGGACGCGACGTCGCCGCTCTGCGTCACCGTGACCTGCTGGTTGAGCACCGTGATGTGCGCGATGCGGCTGGCGACCGAGGTGTTGGCCTGGAACGAGAAACTGATCGTCCCCCCCGTACTGCCCGTAATGGTAAGCCAAGGCTGGTCACTCGAGGCCGTCGGCGGTGTACCCGCCCCTAACATTTGCACTGGAACGGAATCCGTGCCGGCCTGCGGACCTTCACTCAGGTTCGTGACACCGAAGCCAAAGTAGCCTGACGTGAATTTCAGTAAGGTGCTCGTGCCGGTGTTCGCTATGTAGAAGTTGCCTTGTCCATCCGTGGCCACTCCAAACGATCCATTCACGCCCGAGGATGCTAGGGTAATTAGGGCCTGGCCGTTCCATTCCTTCAACGCATTGTTATTTCCATCCACGAGGTACACATTGCCCTGGCCGTCTACCGCCACGGCATTGGGGAAACTCAGACCCTGCGACTGCGGCACCAGCGTCACGAGTTGGCTTGCCGCATTCCATTCCTTAATTGCGTTGTCACGAAAATCCGCGACGTAGACGTTCCCTAATTTGTCAACCGCCACTCCTGTGGGGTTATTCAACGCCCCGGGGTTGGCCGGTCCGCCCGCCAGCGTAATGAGTTGCTGGCTTGCCAGATTCCACTGTTCAATCGCGTTATTGCCAAAGTCGGCGATATAGACGTTGCCCTGCCCATCCACTGCCACCCCTACGGGAAAATTCAGACCGGACGAAACCAGCGTGTTCAATTGTTGGTTGGCCGGACTCCATTCCTTGATCGCGTTGTTATAGGCATCCGCAATATAGACGTTTCCCTGCCCGTCGACTGCTACGCCGTGGGGTCCGTTGAGGCCGGCAGACACCAAGGTAGTCATCTGTCCCGCGCTCCACTCTTCGATAGCGTTGTTGCCCGTATCCGCGATGTACACGTTGCCGCTGCTATCTACCGCTACCCCGTACGGCAGATTCAACCCCTGCGATATCAACGTGCTCAGCTCGCTAACCGGCACAAAATTGTTGCCGGCCTGCATGACGGCGAAGCTCAGGCCCGCGATGGTGAGGGTTCCACTTTGCGCAGCGGCATTGGGATTGGCGCCATAGCTGAACTGGATCAACGCGCTACCGGTCCCACTCATGCTTCCGGCCGCCAACTGCAGCCAGGAGGCATTACTGGTGGCCGTCCAGGTCGCAGCGGGGGATGAAGCAACCAGTTGCACTGAACCGCTGCCAACCGCGGGGCCTACCACAGCCTTCCCGCTTCCCAGGCTAAAGGTGCCGGTCTGGGCGGCCAGTAACGACGGTAGCAGTAGGAACCAAATGTATCTCATAGCTAAAGTCCATTTAGAGTTGCGCGAACCACGAAAAATGCCTGTCGATCTGATAACGGTTCCGCGTCACACTCTCCTTTTTTTCCTGGAAAAAAACTTCGCTAAGGCTGCTACCACGCCTCGTGCAGTGAGAGTCGCACTTCCTTACGATCTCTCGGGCAACATAAAAAACAAATAGGAACCAAGGTCTTCGAAGTAATGTTAGTAATAAAGGTACTGGCCTAAGTACTGGAATAAGTTGACGCTACGCGACTTACTCGCGAGTGTTCTACAGGAAAAGTATATACGCGTTTGTTGATTTTGCAATAAAAAAATTGCAGAAATGTTATTTAAAGCGCGCGGACCGTGCGCTCGATTTCTGCGCGATAAGTCGTCCTCGCGCCTTTCAGCGTGCAATCCTATAGTCTTCCGCAGAGCCTGCCGGAGCTGGTTTCGGCCCCTATTTTAGGGTTCGTCGCGTCGCGCAATCTGATTTATGCAGTCTTGAGGCGCAGTCAATAATGTCTATAAAATTGGTGTACTGATGGAATAATAGGCACGGCCTCGTAAAAAAGGCAGCAATCATGAGGCAGCCCTGCCGCCGCGCGGTTTCCACATTTTAGGGAGCCTTTCGGCGTATCGGGAATCGGCCTTGCGCCAAAAATCACGAGAAGAAGTCCGGGGTTCGGGACTCTTCTCGTGAATCTCGCGAGCCTGAATCAATCCCCCGGGCTGGGATACGATACGCGCGAAAAATTGGACGGCTTTTTTCAGATATTTTCGGGCAGCAAAGCGTTTATAAATGTGCGCGTAAGGAAGGGATGCGGCGCGAAGGCGACGAGCAGTTCGGCGTTTTTCCGCACGCGGCCGTCGCCTGGCGATCCATTAGCCCAAAGAGCCGCTTGGAGTTCCGCTTGCCAATGCCAGGACCGCCGGAGCCCCGACGCCCACCTCGGAAGCTATTCGGCCCTCTTCATCTAGCATGACTGCCGCGGGCGTGCCTTCGGCTCCAAACAACTGTCCAGCCTGGAAGTTCCGATCCAGCAGCATCGGCGAACGGAAGCCTTCCGCGCGGTTGGCTTCCGCCGAGCCGGTGGAGATAATGAGCAATTGCGGCGCAGCTTCGAGGGAATTGCGCTCCCATGCTTTCACATCTTCGAGCATCTGCCGGCAAAAGCCGCAGGATGGGTTCCAAAAGAGTAATAGCGTGCGATGACCGCGCAGGTCGCGCAAGTTGACGCTATCGCCGCCAAGATCCGGGAGCTGGAGCGCCGGGGCGAGCTCGCCCTTCTTGAGTGGCGCCGGCAAGGTTGCGCTTGCGACCAGAGCGCGAATGGCATCCGCGCCAGCAGCCAAGGAGCTAGCGATCTGTCCATTCTTGACCAGCACTGCGCTTGGAGTTGCTTCGGCCCGATAGGCCTTTGCGATCTCCCGGTCCGACTGGAGCAGAACATTTCGAAGATTGTACTGAAGCGCCTTGGCACGATTCGGCTCTACGCCGCCCCGGCTGATGAGCGCCACGGATAAGCGGTCCGCGTACTCTTGCTGCCATTGTGCAACCTCTGGCATGAGCGCATCGCAGGCGCTGCATCCCGGCTCGATGAAGAGGAGCAGGATGGCGCTGCCTCCCTGGCGCAACTCGTCGAGAGCCACCATGGCTCCATCCAGCCCCGCCAAGCTGAAAGAAGGTGCGGGACTGTCCACCGGCAAGCCCGGCGCGGCGGGCGCGGGGGCGGTTATGCCGAGCTTGGCCTCGACCGCTTCCAAACGTAACAGCAGGCGGCCGTTCTGACGCAGCAGATGGAAAAGAGACCAGATCCCGAATGCGGCCAGGGTGGCAATGACAAGCGTGAATGCCAGGACAGCGGCGTCGAAACGGCTGATGGCGCCGAGCCAGTCTATGTAGCTCACCGCGAGGTTCTTCCGACCCTGCGATAGGATCACAACGGCCATGCCGGAAAAGACCGCATTGCGGGCGATTGTTTTCCACCCTATGGGTGAAGAGTACAATTGGCCGAAACAATGGCAGTCGGGCCGGCGTCCGCGAACCAGGCTGATGCCGACACCGGCGATGAACAAAAGCAGCAGCGCTAATGTTCCGGCCGCACCCCACCAGGCAGAGCCGGCGGGGATCAGGGCCACGGCGCATGCCAGCTCGACCCAAGGCAATAGCAGGGCCAATGGCAACGCCAGAAATGCGGGCGCTCCGAAGTCGAGGATCGACTTTCGCGTTCCCGCAGGATCGGCCAGCTTGGTGATGCCTGCCAGGGCGAAGGTCGCAGTCAACAGCAGGCGCACGAGCAGCAAAGCACCCGTCATAAGCAAATCATTTTAGCAATGGCGTTCCGCACATAGGCAGTTGCGCACGGGGCGAGCGCCAGTCGAGTAAACTGTTCGTACGTCACCGGAAGTCAAACAAGTGTCACATCCATCCCCGCAGACGGTAGACAAGAATGCCGAGCCACTCTCGCAGGGCTTCCTCGGAGAAGCGTAGGTTATCGGCTTTGGGTAACAAGCGGGACAGCGGGGGCTCTTCCGCCCAACCGGTGCGGAAGTCCGCAGGAACGGCAAGGACCTCGAAACCCACTTTGCGAAAGGCTCCCACCGCGCGCTTCATATGCATCGCCGAGGTCACCAGAATGATACGGCGGATGCCGCGAGGCGCCAGCGCCTGGTAACTCAGCAGGGCGTTCTCGCGGGTGTTGATGGAGCCTGTTTCCACTTGGATCGCCGTGGCGGGAATGCTCCATTCCTCGAGCAGGCGGGCCATCCAGGTAGCCTCCGGAAGCTGGCCCGCGGGGCTTCCGATGGGGTTGTTTCCGCCACTGCAGAATATCAGGGGCGCCTTACCGGAGCGGTAGAGACGAAAAGCCTCCAGCAGGCGGTCGGTGGGATCGATCAGCGCAGTCAGGCCGTGCCGGCCAGAAGGCAAGCGCAGCGCTCCACCCAGGACCACGATGGCCTGCGCCGGAGGCACGTCCACACCGGCATCCCTGTACTGTTCCTCCAAGGAACGAACCAGCAGGTTCGGGACGAACGAAGTCGAGAAGACCACCAAAATGAGAATCGAGGTGAGCAGAAATCGCAGCCCCAGCCGTCTGCGGCTCCAGGTCAGAAGGGCCGCGACGGCCAGCAGGATCGCAAGCGTGAAGGGATCGAAGAGGGGGGCGAGCAGCTTGCTGGCGATGTTATACATCGGTTAGAAAGCGATGGGGGGCGGGCCGGTCATCGTCTAAACGATATGTTAGCAATTCGCCGCGATCGTTACGTGCCCTCCCTTTTCGACGCCGGGACTTAAACTGGACCCAGTTTGCCGGCCGGTGAGAGCTTGACGCTATCGATCCATGCCGTGCCGCTGATATTATTGTCGAACTTCAGCGATGGTTGACGAATTACCTGGATCTGGATGATTTTGGTTTGAGTGGGAACCAGGATAATTCGTTCGATTCGCGTCCAGTCATTCGTTCCGGTCAGCCGCTCGGTGGACACATCGACGCGATTGGGAGCCTCGGGGTCGAAGATATGGAATCCAATCCCCTGGTCCGTGGTGATTTCCTGGGTGCGAATGCAGGCTTCAAAGCGGTATCGTCCAGGCGCTACGAACGCTCTCTGAGCAATCTGGCCGTAGTTGATGTTGCCCTTGCTCTCGAACCGGATGCGCAGGGAATGCGAACCCGTGTTCGCGATACTGGCATCCCGCGCAACCTCGACATCATCGCGCTGGTCGATTCGCCAGTCAAGAGCTAACGTGGAAAGCTCGAATTCGAAGTCACCGTTAAACACCCAGTTCGATTCCAGATAGCCTTCGCGGCGGGGGCCAAGATAGCTCTCCCAAGTCCGCGCGGCATCCTCGTACTTCTGATTGCTGGCCAGATAGTTGACGTAGTCGCGCGCCAGGCGGTCATCCGCGTAACCGTGTAAGACATCCCATTTCCAAACGTCGACGGCGTCGGTCGCATGATCTCCGTTCATCAAATAACGTAGATAGGCCTCAGCGGCTCGCCCGCCTGACGGCAGCCCGTGCGCCAGAACCTCGCTCACCGGTATCTTCCTGTCCGTGTACCAATCAAATATGGCGGCGTCGTAGGCATCTGTTTCTTTGAGTATGTGCGACCTTTGTTCAAGCGACCGATTAGTGTGGCGAAGACTGTAGTAAAAGTCCCCAACCTTCATCAGGATCGGTGGGATGTTCGGGCCTAGCGCGAGTGCCTCTGAGAAGCAATACTCAGCCGCCGCGGAATGGCCCACCTGCAACATAGCTGCCCCGGCGTCGCACCACCGATTTGGCTCATTTGGATCTCTGCGGAGAGCCTTCAGCAGTACAGGAGGGGACACGCCGGCAACTTTGCCACCGTGGTCGAGGGCCTGGCGGGTCACTACGGCGTCCGTGTCGCAGATGCCGAAGCGGCAGAATATACTCTCGGCCTGCAAATCACTTCGGAACTCACTCTCAAACAGAATCCAGGCCGACGGATAGACGATCAGCAGGCAACCTAGGGCGATCGCAAATTTTGTGAAGAGCGGGCGGTGCCGGCAGCGGCCGGCTGCATCCAATGGCAAGGCCAGGCTGGCGGCGATTCCTGAAATCCAGGCGAGCACCATGGCATTGGCTGGAATATACAGGTTGAAATCCGCAAGGCTGTGAAGACCGATCGCGGCGAAGGCGCCGGCGCATCCCAATCCCAGATATCGGGTGTTCGTGTCACGAGCTTGCGCGGCGGCACGGAAAGCTCTCGTGAAGACAGGCAGAGCCACGGCGCATAGGAGCAAGAAACCGGCCGTACCGAGTTCCGCAGTCAGTTGAAGATAATCGTTGTGAGCGAAGGTAAAGACACGATCGACTACGCTCGTTTGATATTTCAGAAAAGCGGTTCCATAAGTACCCAAGCCGCAACCAAAGACCGGATATGCGGCAATCAGACGGAGCGTGTCGAGCCATATGGGCCAGCGTCCTTCGCTGGAATCGTTGGAGGAAAGGCCTCCGAACCTCCCGACCAATTCGTCGGGCGGCAGAAACAAAAAGACGAAGATAACAAACGCAGCCATAGAGGCTAGAGCGAGCCACTTTTGCCAGGTGCGGAGCCTGGTTGTGACCGCCAGAACTCCCATTACAAACAGACCGCCAAGACCGGACACAAAACCCATTTTCGATAGCGAATAGAGCAGCCCGCCGAAAATGAGCGCAGCGATCGCGAGGAGCGCACCGGCTTTGACCGTGCGTGAGGCCGGGGCAGCGTGGCGCGCGCGTCCGTACCTCAATAGAGCGATCCCGTATGCGACGGCGAGGGGCAAGGCCATCTCTAGAAGGCCGGCGAAGTGATTCCTGCTTGGGTAGGTCCCTTGTACTTCATCCCCGCCCGCACTCTGCAAGAAACCCCATGCGGCTTCGATAGTGGCGAAACCGATCACAGGAATCGCCGGCAGCCACGGCCGCCGTTCCGATGACCGCCGCGCGATGTCGCGGATAATCAGGAAGGTAAGTGTGTAGCCGACGATTCGAAAGAGGTGGGAACTGGTGGTGGCAGGAGTGACACTGAGGGGCGCGAACCCCACCGATTGCATAACATTTCCCAGGCTGTCGAGAGTCCGTGCCCGGGCGGGTGACAGAATCCGCAGTAGGAACAAAGGCGCAGGCAGGAGCTGCAAAGCGACGTAGCATGGCACGAGCAACACTGCCCACCGCCGCAAATCGCTGGAGCTAGCGGGACCGTCGCCAGGAGTTCGGGACCAATACACTACCGCCGCGAGGCCGACCAGCAGCAGGCAGACGTTCCAATCGGCGAGGACCACGCCGCCGTATTGGAAAATGCTGTAGCCAAGCGCAATTGCCAGAAAGGTCGGACACAACCGCTCGACTGTTCGGCTCGGCATGCGAGATGCTTTATCATACGATGAAATAGTCCCGAATGCCTTTGAGGTTGTGCGCATTGCTCTGCCTGGCTACGAACGTGGTAGGTTTGAGGTCGACATAGTAGAGCCGTTCGTCGCCTCCGTCAAAAACGAAGTTCTGTATATTCCAGTCGACATGATTCAGCAAGCCGGAGTCCAGCAGGTTCGACAACTGGGCGGAAATCACGGGCAGAAACCTATGCCATTGCGGTTTGACCCTCAGGGCGTCGAAATCGTACATGTCCCAGAGCGACGTTCCGTGGACGCGCTCCTGGAACAAAGCTGGCTTGGCCCTTCCAAAGACTGGCAGCCGGGTTGTGCGCAACAATCCGAAATTAGCTCGTGGGATACCCACGGCGGTCTGGTTGCGCAGCCTCTCGTGCTGGATTTTGTGGACTGCAAGATAGTGGGTTACTTCGGCACCCAAGGCCATTAACGGTTTCAGGCCGGGGTAACGCTGGAGCGCCAGTTCCAACCTTTCGAAGCGCTCGGCTTCCTCGATGGAGCGTATGTCTTCCGGATTGGACTCGGCCAGCTTGATAAACCTTTGGTAGTCGCCGAACCCGCGCTCCGATGGAAGCTTGATGAACAACTCGTCTACAAACCCAACCTGGAGGAACAGGTTCGTCTGTGTCAACCGCGCAGCCGCAAGCACGTAAGCGCCGCCGTCGCGAACGCTGTCGATAGACAGCGGGCGGTTCAGCACATCAAACTTCATCGCGATCGCTTTCGAATATAGGCGCCGAGTGGATGCTATCAACCGCCGACTTCGCCGGGTTGGACAGCGGGTGAACACGAACCTGGGGAGCGGAAGTGGGCCGCCGGGGTTCCGGCACCTGCTCCAGTTCGGCAGGTTCTACGGGTTCGACTTCGAGGCTTGGCACCGCCCATTGACACAGGATTCGCCTTTTGCGCAGCACTGGCCGTTGCAGCATACTTCGCCAGATGAGCATGACGTGCTGCCACAGCAGGTCTTGCCCTTAGTCGCGCAAAATGGCGTCCCACATGTGGTGCAGCAGATTTGGTTGCTGCTGCAAGACGTCTTGCCGCAGCAGATCTTCCCCTTCGATACACAGAATGGTGTCGAACTCGTGGTGCAGCAGGTCTGGTTGCTGCTGCACGCCGTCGTGCCGCAGCAGATCTTCCCTTTCGATGCGCAGAACGGCTTGCTGCAGGTTGTGCAGCAGACTTGGTTCGACGTCGAGCAGCACAGGCCGCTGGTTCCGCATGCCGTGGTCCCGCTCTTGCACTTGGAAATGTTAGCCTGGCCCGCAGCCTGTTTGATGCCAACCGCGCTCAGGATGCCCCCGGCCAGCGCTCCGCTCAGCAGTTTGAGTGCCTGGCGCCTAGGCAACGGTCTCGCCAGAATGCGAGCAATGTCATCAAGAAGAAAACGCACTTTCCCAGTCCTTTCCTTCGCCCAGACCCTCGCGGGCCAATGCTGTGATGGCGTCGGCGCCCACAGCCACATTCTTCAAAATAACGCCATCTTCACCAACCAGGAAGGCAACGGGGGTTGCGAAAATCCCGTATTCCTTCGACAGTTTCCATTTGTCCTGCAGAACCACGGGAAATTGGATTCCAAACTGTTCCGCTTTCCGGCGATTTTCGCCGGCATCGCCACGGCCAATCATAATGAAATCCAACCCGTTCCGGCCGTGACTAAGATGCAGACCCGCCAGATGCGGCGCCAACTCATCGCAAGGTCCACAGTTCGGATCGCTGAATACCAGCAGCACCCGCCGGCCGCGATAATCGTCCAGCGAGACGGTGCGGCCATGAATATCCGGGAGCCGGAATGCGGGCGCGGGCGTGCCGGCTTTGAGCCCATCCCGAATGATGCGGCTTTCGCTGAGCGGTTGTGCGCCCGGTAGGCGGCGGGAATCCCCCGCACCCGCAGGGTCGGCAACCGCGTTCCGCGCCAAAGCTGGCACCTCCTCCGCGCCGACCGCGCAGGGCCGTGCCACCCGCCCTTCCGAATCGAGCAGATAAGCTACCGGAGTCCCCATCTGTTGCAGGTGCTCTGGTGACCCGCCCCCCTTGACCAGCAGGATGGGGCAGGTAAGACCGCGTTGCTCGGCGAGTTTGCGGTTCGATTCCGCATCGCCATGAGCGAGCAGCAGAAGTCTTACATTCTGCTTCCGGAAGTCAGTCTGCAGCCGCTCCAGCTCCGCTGCGATCCTCTCGCAGAATCCGCAAGCGGGGCTCCAGTGAACCAGCAATACCCGTTCTCCACGGAAGCCGTCGAGTCTCACGATTGCGCCGTTGAGATCCGGAAGGCTGAAGGAAGGAAAGGCTGTGCCCACGGGGAGGCCGGACGGCGCCGCGCTCTCGTCGGCATACGCTCGCTGCCGCTCAAATTGATCAAGCCGCAGGAGGATGCGCCCTTGCTGCTTCACTACCTCGTAAAGGCCCACCCATATGCTGAGCAGGATCAATACCAGTAAGATATCGACAAACATCAGTCAGTGCCCTGTATAAACTATCTGTCGATGTTACAGTGTTGCGAACTGGAAATCAATAGTTAAGGATGGCGCGTGGTCAGACAAACGTCGTACCCCGATGACATGGAGGCTTAGCGATCGCCGGTTCAGTTACCTGGCCGACGATGCAGCCGTGCCGAGCAATATTGCGGCGCTAGCCGCATTGACTAAGTCACGTCACGGCCCAGACAACCGCTACACAAATTGTCCGCTGTTCGCCAACGGGCGCTTTACAGCGCGGTGTAGCTAAGGATCGGCGCGCCACCTTAATCGTGCAACTCGCAGATCGGGCCGAGCCACTTTGCGGTGGCTGTCGAGGTCATCTTCATGGTTCGGGTGCCGTCAGTCGTGAACCAGTGCGAAGTGACCTTGAGATTCTCGGGGCCGATCGCTTCCATTTGGATTGTCCCACTTCCCTTCACGGAATTATTGCTGCATTCCACGCGGATTTCTCTTTTCGTGGCGGACGAACTGGCTACCGTCTGCTTGCATCCCCTCCCATCGCCTCCCAGCATCAGGGTGAATGGCTTGTTCACGTCCTTTTCTTCCAGACAACTTCTCTTTACGGTCGTCTTGGGGACCTCGCCCGCAGCCTTCGCCTTCGCCTCAATCTTGGCCCGCTGTTCGGGCGAGAGCTTAGCGAGGACTCCCGGGGGCATCGGCGGCACACCACTCGTCTGGACGGTCAAAGTGGTTTCCCAGAGTCCGGCTTTGAGATCGAGCGGCTGAATGTCGGCAGCCCAAATGGCAGTAAAGGTGAAAAGGGCGAGCCCGAATAAAGATCCTGTGGCCATGGAGGTCGGCAACCGCACTTTGCCCTCCAGGATACATCAAGAGGACCGGGGGCCGGCTACCGTGCCAAGCCTACCGGATGGCGTCGCTGGGGCGCATCTTCCTTGCACCCGTGTTGAAGCATGGAGCCTTCCATGTCGGGGGTGAGCGGGGAGTAGTAGACCACCAAGCCGCGCCCGCATTTAACGCAGGTTGCCGCCGCGACGCCGTCTCGCACGCGCCACTCTCCCAATTCATGGCCGCGCACATGGGCCGCGACGGTCGCGATGCTGTCGAACGCGATGATTTGGTCGAAGATTAGCAGCCGCGCACATTCAGTGCCGTGCCGCCATCGGTAAAACTGCCGAATCCTGGCAGATACCCAATCTCTCAAATGAAGGGATTTCACCACGGGACTATACCGGCGTGCCCTGCGGCTGTCTCCGACTCGGGCAGACCCGCGATGTTACGGCTGTAAACTCCCGGCGACCCAGCAGTACTTGGCTGGACATGGCGCACGTCCTTTGCTACGGAGATTTATACACGTGAACCCGGCTCCTGGCTATTTGTCGCGCTGCGCTCAAAGACCGAATGCCAGTACCCGACAAGTACTAGCAGGACTAGACCGGCGAGGCAAAGACAGGGACCATGAAAAGTGCGGCACCTAGCTAGGCGCACAGGCTCGTGTTACGTGCTGCCGGATGCGTGTCGGCAGGTTCGCAGGCGCGACTCGTGTGGCCAGTGTAACCAGGGGCGACTAAAGGGCTGCTCTAGATGCCAAAGATAAAAGCCAACGGTATCGACTTGCATTACATCACCGTCGGCATGGGCCCCGACATCGTGATGCTGCACGGCTTCCTGGGCAATCTGGCGGTCTGGCATCTGTACATGGCCCCCATCCTGCGCCGCGAGTTCCGCGTCACCACCTACGATCTGCGCGGCCACGGCTACAGCGATGTGACCCCCGACCACTACACTGCGGCCGACATGGCCGAAGACCTGCGCTGCTTTCTCGACGAGATGGGTATCGAGCGTCCCATCCTGGTGGGCCACAGCTTCGGCGCCGATATCGCCATGTACTTCAGCCTGCTCTATCCCGAGCGGGTGCCCAAGCTGCTGGCG
>Ga0181538_10000152_pt1 | contig 77145 bp, 47 predicted proteins | sample PEATcosm2014_Bin_40_FD_119773 | JGI IMG/M metagenome (GOLD analysis project Ga0181538, IMG submission 119773) | Peatland microbial communities from MTU Mesocosm Facility, Houghton, MI, USA - PEATcosm2014_Bin23_30_metaG | ecosystem: Environmental > Terrestrial > Soil > Wetlands > Peat | place... | reverse complement strand
TGTTCTGGACGGTGCGAGGAGCGAACGCCGTCATTGCGCTCCGCTGCTGCCGCCACAGCCGCCAGTTTGACGACTACTGGGAAAACCGCCGTTGACTATTGCCCCCTCCATGTCGCGCACCCGGACCACGTCCCGTATGGTCACGCTCCAGCCGGAAGATCGATAATAGATCGTGTTTCGGTGCGCACGTGGACGGGCGTTGGACTAAACTATTGTTCTAAGGTCGGCTACTCCGGTTCGATATATATGAAATCGACACTGCTCCGTCTCGTTTCCTGGCTGGTTGTTCTCCGCTGCTGCCTGGTTGCGGGCAGCGCTGCGCAATTCGTCATCATCGCCCGTTCCGGCGCTAACTCCTGGGCATTTTACGATGCCGAGACGTTGAAGATCAACAACAAGGACAGGCTCCGAATCGGCTCCGCCCAGAAGCTGAACTTGTCACCCGACGAATACAAACACCTGACAGCCGAACCGCTGCTCAAAACTCCGATTTTGCGCCGGCACGCGGGCGGATACCTGGTGCGGAAGGAAGCATCCGGTTGGGCGCCGGTGGCGCCGGACGGGTTGAATAACGGAAGCGGCAGCTACGCGGATTTGTGGAAGTTGGCTCAGATTGTCTATCAGGCCGACCGGACGTCCAAGACTCCCAATCAGTTGCGGTCCGACGAGGTGGTGTTCGCAATTCTCCCGGGGACGGACCGTGACCGGGCGGTGACCGAATTCCTCGCCGATGAGACCAATTTTTCGGGGGTCGGAGAGGCGGATAGCTCCGCCGCCTTTACCGAGCGAATGTCGCTGCTGGTATACGCGGCCCAGAAACTGACGCCGCCCGCCGAAGGGCTGCAACAGATTCTGTTGTCCAAAATGACCGACGACCGGGCTAGGCTCAACAGTGGATTGGCCCACAAGAGCGACCTCGTGGACGGTCTGGCGTACGCCAAGGTGTCCAGGCAAGCCTTTCCCAACGAATCGCGGCAGAAACAATGCCGGGACGATCTGGACGCCACCCAAGCCTGGCTGAACAAGCGGCTGGCCATCTTGCGGGCGCTGGCGGCGGGAGGCTATTGGGACGATTTTCTGGCGAAATACGATCAGTTCGACCGCTGGCGGAATTCCTTTCCGGATATCGGGCAGTTGAAGGACAAAGCTTTCAAGGAAAGCGCTCTCCTGCATGAGGATCTGGGCGCGCACTACGAATCGGGCAAGCAATGGGCGCGCGCCCTGGCGGAATACAAACTAGCGCAACGCTACAAGCCAAACGACCGGGCGCTGCAGGATCTCATCGACAACGCGAAAAACATGGACGACCATGACGCGCAGAAGCCTCTTCCCCCAAACCCGGACTCGCCCGCCCAGACCATGATCTCGAGGCGCCTCTACAGTGCCAAGACCGATATCGCCGACACCAAACTGGACGATGCGGAGCAGGACATCAAGGACGCGGAAAAGCAGGATCCCACCTCGATCCGCGTGCTGCTGGCGAAAGCCGACCTGTTGCGCGCGCGGAAGTCCTACCAGGAGGCCAGATTGTTGCTCGATGACTACGACCGCAAAGCTTCGGGCGTGGCAGATGTAAACGCGGGGATCGAACTGCGCAATCAGCTTGAGCGGGAGTACACCAAGCGGGTCGGCGATTTGAAGGCTGCCATCGTCAAAGGCAAAGAGGACGGCGATTACCTGGGCTTTGCGCACGCTGCTCGCGAAGGCGCCCAACTCGATCCGCACGACGCCGATTTCCTGCACAACGCGGCCTTCGGGAGCGCGCTGATACGGAATCGGGCCGATGCCGTCAAGTATCAAAAGGCGTACATCTCGCAGTTGACGCTCACACCAGGGGCCACGGACCCAGAGGTGAACAGCGCCTATGAGGAACTGGCGATCTTATCGGCGCCGAACCCGGAGCCGCAAGGCACTCCCAACTGGTTCAGCGGATACAAATCCGCTCCCGGCGTATTCTATTGCCCCATCAGCTTCATGCCGGGGGTGCGCATCCGGGACATCAAATCCGGCCGGCAGACTACCAGCTTTCAATGGAGGAACGATCAATTGGAGGTCGACAAGACCGGATCGGAGCCTTCGGACCCGGACAAGGATGTGCGACTGCTTTTCGAATACCGCAAGGGCCAGAACGCCATCTGGCGCGCGGCAACGGCAGACAACAAGCCCGATCCGAAAGAGGCTCCGGCGCATTTTCTGTTCACGCCGAACGGGACCAATCCGGCTCCGCCGACGAATGCGCCCCCCATCCAGTCGAATTGGACCTACTTTACCATCCTGAACCATCCGGACGTGGACCCACTCATAGTCGAGCGCCTGATGCACAAGCAAATCGCCATCCTGGTATCGCCGAACCTCTATTTCCATCCCTTCGAATGGAACGGAGTGTATCGTTTTGCCGCAGTCTACGACGATCAGGGAAGGGTGAAATCGGCGAACCTGATCTCCGACGATCCCGCGGCGGCGGCGAAGTTCAAGTACGAGTTTTCGTGGAATGGCCCGTACTTACAGAAAATCTCGGGTGACGAGTATCAGCGCGTCATGAAATATGAGGGCGGCAGGCTGATATCCGAATCGGTCACGTCCCGCGGAAAGACTACGGAGATCCGGTACAACTGGCTGAACGGCCGGTTGGTATCGGCGAAAAGTGGAGAGGACGCCGGCGGCAAGAGCCGGGACGTCACATTCCAGTAGCGCGCAGCGCATGGAGGATTCATGTTCAGGTTCGTCATCGCTTTGTCAATGATCTTTCCCTTAGGCTTCGCACTGGCGCAGAAGCCGCGCAAGCCTCCTCTGGGGAACCCGTCTGGCGCGGACAGCGAGTCCACATCAAAGGCCACCACTCTCGAAGATGTCATCGCCTTGTACCCGAACCGCAAAGATGCCGGCTTGGTGGCATTCAAGGTGGGTTACGAGGCTGCGCGCAAGCAAAACACCAGAAGGTCCATAGACCTGTTTCTGGAGGCGCTCAAACGCGAACCGTCCCTCGTGAAGGCCCTGTACAACCTGGGGGTGGAATGCTCTGTCGACGAGCGCTGGGACGATGCCCGAAAGTTCCATGAGGCTTATCAACAACAACCAGGCGCGGATACCAAACTGGTGGAAGCGGAGATCCGCAGAATCAACGAACTCTCCAGACTCAGTTCGACCCGAAAAGAGTTTCTGAATCAATACCTGCAACTCGTCGACATGAGGGACGACAACTTGGCGATTGTAAAGGCCGAGGACCTGTCCAAGAAGTATCCCAAGGAATGGGAAGCCCCGGCGCTCGCCGGGCGGGATTTGGCGCGGGTTGGAAGCTACCAGGAGAGCAACCACGCATTGCTCGAGGCCGCCGGGCGCGCGCCCGTCGAATTGCAATCCAAACTGAGGGCCGCGGCGGATCTCGCCAGGAAGGAGTTGGATTTCAAAACCCTGGTGAAGAACGCGGACCAGGCCCGCCAGGACGGACGGTATGACGCCGCCGCCAAGCTCTACAGCGATGCGTTCAAACTGAGCGGCACGCACACCGAGCTGCTCATGAATGCGGCCACATCCCACCTCATGGCCGACGACGTGGACGCAGCGATAACGGATCTGGCGGCAGCGCGCGACGCGAGGGACCAGGAAATCAGCGCCAAAGCCATTCACATGCTCAATAAGTTGGGACCCCTCAGTCCAGAGGCAGCTTCCCTCGGCGCCGGGCAGCCCAATGCGAGCGATGCGAAGCCGGCGGCAGGCACCGCCGATCAGATCGCCGAGCAGATTGGTTCGCTAAAAACGCCGGAAATGCTGTTGGTGTTACAACGCCCACCCGACCTGCTTGCAGAGAAGACGGGTGAACTTTTTCCCATGCCGGGGGACGCGAAGGCCTTTGGCGACGGCATGATCCCGGACTTCAAATCGACCGACAGCATCTTCGAGATTTACCAGCGGAACGTTCGCGAAGCCGAGAGCCAGCAGAGCCAGCAGCAGGCGGCGCAAGCCGATATCGCGGCTCCCCCGCCGGCAGCCACCGATATCGACACCAGAGCAGCCGAGCCCCCGCGCGTCCAACCGCCGCCGGCTTCCGTCAAGAGCAACTCCGGTCCGCTACAGACAGTCTCTGTGACCACCGTTCCGGATGGCGCCGCGGTTCTGCTGGATGAGAGCGGCGAAGACGGCCCTCCGCAGCACTATACCTCGCCTTGCCAACTTTCTCTTGCGATCGGCAGCCGGCACACCCTTTTGGTTACGCTGGATGGTTACCGGATCGCGAGAAAGACGTTTAACGTCGAGCGCGGCGGCCAGAACATTCCGTTCAGACTGGACGAAAAGTCCGGATTGCTGGGGCTGCCGAAGATGGCGGGAATCGTCCAAGTGGATGGCCAAACGCAACAGACTCCCGCCCTCATCCGCCTGCGTGCAGGAGAGCACGATATCTCGTTCGAGTTGAACGGACAGGTCACCACGAGGAAAGTCGTCATCGAAGACGAAAAGACGATAACTCTCCATCAACTGGATAAATAGAACCGCAGACCTTTGACGATTGGAGGCTGAACATCGCTGACTATGGGCGCCCCTTTCGATGTGAATAAGCTGAAACAGAACGTCTCCGCATACTGGTCGGAGGATCCCCAGTTGAACTGGCCGGTGAAGGTGATCTCTTCCGACCGGGGCTCCAGTCTGGGGGCTGTACTGGGCGGGGTGGTGCCGGTGCGCGGCTGCGTGGTCTCCGTAAAATTCGTGCTGGGAAGGCCGCTGCCGCTGGTCGAACAGATACTCGGCCTGCGCCCTGGGGAGCTCAGCCAGGGCGCACTGTTGTAGCGGCTGAATCGCCTGCCGGCTCCCGGCGAATACGATCTGGCCGGCGGATATACCAACGTCGCGGCGTACCCCGGCTACCCGCCTGGGCTCGGCTCCAACCAGTGGATTCTGAAGAGCGACATCTACGCCTCGGTGATCCGCGTCGCCGGACCTTCCGGAACCCTCTGAAATGAGGTACTACTATGCCCCTACTAGACGACGATCAAATCTACAAGCTGCGCCAGCTCATCAAGGCTCATGGCGATCCTCTGGAAGCCGCTATGACCCGGACCAGAGCCTGATTAACAAAGGAGCGTCCGAACAGACGCCTGGCGAGCTGCCCGGGCCTGCTCGAATGCGGTTCTCCGTAACAGCCTCGTGCCCGGAGGAGCCGTAGCGCTGATCATCGGCGCAATCTTTACCCCGCGATCGGAGCCATTGCCGGTGGCAGCGTCGGCGGCGTGCTGGGAATTGCCACCCTGATCACTTTGAATGCCTGCGCCGGTCATCGACCCGAATCTCCAGGCTGCACTCGACCAGGTAAACGCCGGCCTATAGACGGTTCCCATAAAAACCCGCCGATGAGTTTGCGCCGTCCTACCGCCGCACGAGTAGTTCCCTGCCCCTTGGAATCGGACTTTGCGGCGACACCACGCGGATTAGCATCATATCCACGCCCGACGGCCCCATCGGTTCCAGAACGATCTGTCCGGTTTCGGCGGGGGTCTTGGACTCGAAATGCATGGTCAGTTGGCGGTTGTTGTTGCCCGGATTGCCCCGCATCCGGAGATCGAGCTTTTTGAAGCCCTGAAAATCCGGTAGTTCGGCGCGATAGCGGCCGATCAGAGTGTTGTTTTCGAACCAGATCTCGAGCAGGGCGGAAGCGGGCTCGGCAATGCCGTTGAATTGCTGCGAACCTTTTACATAGGACCAGGCGCCGACAAACAACTTCCAAGCCTCCGGTACCGGCGGCGCGGGAGCGGTCTGTCCGGCGGAGGAGCTGTCATCGGTCCCACCACCGTGCACGCGAATCGGCGCCAGCAGCGTGGAGCCGTCCGGCTTCTGTTCGATGGCGTCCACCAGAACCTGGTAATAGCGGGTCCACAGCTTTTGCAGCGCCTCCTGCACCTCGCGTTCGGATTTCCGGAAAAGCAAAGCGGAAATCGCCTCCGGCGGCGGCGCACCCGGCATCGCCAATGGGATCTTTTCCTGTCGCGCGGATTGGATTTTCAAGGCCGCCTTCGCCTCGGCTTGCGATCCGTTGTAGACGTCAGTCCACTCCGAGGCGTCCTTCAGTGCGCTCAACTTCTGATTCAGTAGCAGAACATTGACACCGATGAGCCGGGCCTCGTCCTCATATACATCCTCCACCTTTGGCGCATGCTTATCGCGCCGCTGGCGGCATTCGTCGATGTAGGTGGCAACGGACTCGGTATAGCTGGCGCGACGGTCCAGGAAATCCATGTAACGGCCCAACGCCCGCTGAATGAGGAAGCGCGCCTCGGACATGGGTAGATGGACCACCCGTTGTTCGAGATCGCCGTTGGTCCCGTTCCACGCGTCCCAGGCATCGACGAGCCCCCGTGCTGCGGTTGCGATGGCCGGCTGTGAAAAATCCGGCGGCGTCGGCAGCCGACTCTTTTCCTGAGGCCACGCCGCGGAGACCACAAACAATGCCCCGAGCAGCCAACCCGCTCCGGTTTTCAAACTAGCGCTCCGATTTTGGAGCAAGGCCCACCCCCGTTCCAACTACACCGCAAGGATCATCGAGAGTGAGCTTCAACCGCGCGTAAACCACAGTTCCGTCCGACTTATGACTGGAAATTGCTTCGGTTTTTATCGCCTTTGTGATGCAGTCGCTATAGCTGAGGTCGAACACCGCGCCGCCCTGGAATTTCCCCGAAGGGATGCCATTCCGGGTTTCGAGCTCTCGGAAGATAGTCCAATCCTCGGGGGGATCCATCAACAACAGGTAGTCCTTTCGGATGCTGACAGGTCCGCGAACCAGTTTCCAATCGGGAGCGGTAAACAGGTAGTCGGCAATATCCTGGTCCCCACGCGTGAGCAAGACAAGACCGCCCTTCTCTCTTTTCACCAGCTTCGGAAGTTCATTACCGACATCGCGTTCAAACTCGAGCTTGATGCCGGTCAGTTCCACCTTAAGATTTGACCCACCGTCGCCGATTTCCACGGGAGGCGCAGTCGATAGCGTCGGCAACGCTTGCGCCGCCGGTTTGGCAGCTCCCGGAGATGTATTCGGCACGAATGGCAGCCTGGTAACCAGGAACGGCTCCTCGGGAGCAATGACGGGCCTCTGCACTGAGACGCCGCCGAACAGGATCGCCAGGAACGCAGCGCTGTGGACAATCACGCTACCCACCAGCCCGCGCCGCGTTCGCCTTCCGCCGGCCTCCCACGACAACGCCGCGTATAGACGCCGGATGTCCTCATCGTCCCCAAACGGATCGGATTGGAGGAGCCTGGACGCATCGATCATGGCCGCCGCATGAGGGATTCCAGGCCGTCCGGAACCGCGGTTTTTCCGGACTTCCGGTGACGGTCGATCGAGAGGCGCCCGTCGGAGCCCAGGGTCAGATCCATATCGCCCGACGAGGAGTGATCCTGCGCCGTCCAATGCAGCTTTAACGGGCCGTGAGCCGGCACTCTCCCCTCGACGGTCCACAGCTCGTTGGATGCTCCATCCGGCGCGGACAGGTGCGTCGTGTAAGTGCCGCGAATCGCATCGCCCTCGACCCGTAGCTCCAGTGTCGAGTTGGCCGTCTTTGACTGGCCCTGCGCGGGGGTAATCCAGGTTCCTACCAGGCTCGCGGGAATGAAGGAAGGCGCCGCGACAGTGGATTTTGTGGCGAGAGTTCTCTTCCTGCCGGAACGATTCTTCGCGTTCGCCGACGCCCGGTCGTCCACTTGTTGCACCAGGCCGCCGTATAGCTCTTTATATCCTTCGGCCTCGTGCTGGGCGTGCTCGATCTGGTGTTCCCAGCCCTTTACTATCTGATCCTGCTCCTGGGCTAACTGCTGCAACAGGTCGAGCCGGTTCGCCTGGCCTTTGGCGATCTCGTCCAGAATCTTGCTCTGATCCGCAAGGTTCTCCAGTTGGCGTTTGCGATTGGCGCGCTCCGATTCATAGATGGGCCGGAGTGTCTTGTCGTCGGCGGGCAGTTCGCGAAGGGTGGCCTCGACTTCGTCCAACTCCGACTGGACCAGTGCCTGATCATTCCGGACACTTTGCTGCCGGGTGTCGAGTGGGATTGACGTATTGACGATTTGCGCCAATTCAGCCTGCTCGTGCCGTGAATGCCAGACCATCACGTTGTAATAGGCGATTTCTTTTTCGGACATGGTCGCTTGCAGTTCGGCGGCGTGCTTGATCCTGGCCCTGAGTTGGGTCGGGTCGCCCGTGGCGAGGTCCTTTACGAGGTCGGGGTCGCTCTTTTTCCAGGCTTCCAGCGCGTCCTGGTATTCCTTCCGAGTCAGGGGGATGTTTTCGCGCGGCGGAGGCTGCGTGGGTATCTGTGCGAAACCGATCGCGGAGAGCGCCCAAAGGATCCACAAGGGCATTGCATATTCGCGCATATTGCTCCTCCGGTGCTACTGCTGTCCCCTGCCGCCTTTAGGGGCGGGTGTCGCTGTATTGGAGGGCTTTTCCAGCCCGCAGATCTTCTCGGCCACGGTTTGTTGGTCGCCCCAGTGCCCCGTCTCAAGCACGTTGAACGCTCTCACATCATCAACGTTCTTCTGCGCCTCCACTCCTTCGAGATCGTAAGACGCCTGCAACTCGACGATTGTCTTGCCCATCTCCTCGAATTTCTTTTCCTGCACCCCGATCTCGTCCTTCTTGGACTTGATGTCGTCCTGCAGGCTGTCTGCCCGCTTCCGCGTTTCGGCATTTTGAGGACCGTTTTGGGTGTCTCCGAAGTCCTTTTGCAACTTGGCTAAGGCCTCTTCGTAGCTTTCTTTCAGGCTCTTGGCTTCCTCCTGGTCCGCTTTCCTTTGCTCGATTTGCTTCTGGATCCGTTGGTTGCTCTCGCCGGCTCTCTCGATCCAGCGCTTCTGATACTGCAGCTCATATTGGATATACGTTTCGAGGGCGTCGCGAGCTGTTTGAAGACTGAGATTGATCCGGCGGACCTGGCATAGCTTGGTTTTGAGCAGCCGGTTGATCTCTCTGTCGGCGTCGCTGCGCGCCTTGTCGTAGTCCGCTTTCGCGTTATCCGCCTGGTTGCGTAGGCTGGTAAAGGGATCGGGCGGCGCGTCCTGCGAAGCTGCCGTGGACGGCGTGGAGGTCGCCGGGATGGTCTGCTGAGCGTGGACCGGAATCGCAAGCGGGAGAATGCCAACCAGGAGGATTGGAATAATTCGGGGGCTGATAGTCATCGACGCCTCGTCTTTTTTATGGTTCAGTGATGCGGAAATGGAATGCGGCCAACTGGCAGCCATCGCTTTTGAAAGAGATTTCGTATTCGCCAGCGACGGGTACATTACGAAACGTTGACAGGACCTTGTCCGAGGCCATTGGATCCGATTCCCAAACCAACCGGTCCACCGTCCAAACCATGGTCAGTTTTCCCTTCAACGCAACAGAGGAGGCCACTCCGGCCGTCAGGTCGCCATAAGCCAAATTTCCCAATTTCGCGTTCCCGATGTCAAAAACCTCGCCTTTGTTAATCTGGTGGCCAGCGGAGAATACCTGCAATTCGATGTTGCTTTCGTAGGCGTTGGGCGGCGGGCAACCTTTTCCAGGCCACACTTTTGGAGGCGGAGGTGGAACTACGACAGGGCTGGGGTCCTGCCGGCGCACGGGCGGTTGATCCGGAACATGCTGCGGCCGCGGTTTCACCTCTGCAAAGGGACTCCGCCCGCTGGACACCGCGGTCGTGGCCGTGGCGAAGGTGGCCTTCGCTTTGACTGCCTCGGTCTTAGTATCCTTCTTCAGAGGTTCGGGCGGCGCCGGGGGAACCGGTTTGCTCCCAGCCGCGGCCGTATGGCTCGGCTGCGGCGCCGGCTTGTTCCCGAACACGTAATATCCCACGGCGGCTACGCTCAGCAACACCAACAACCCGGCGGCAAGAAAAGGCCATATGCGCGACTTGGCAGCGCCGCCCCTCTCTTCGGGTTGCGTGATCATGGCGGCGCCCAGCGATGCTACGAATTCCATGCACGATCCGAAACGTTGCGCCGGGTCGGGAGCAAGCGCGCGCATCAGCGGCGCGTCGACCTCCGGAGGCATCTTCGGGTTCACCCGCGAAGGCTGGACGATTTGCGAGCCGAGAATCGCTGCGGCCAGGTCCGGCACGCCCTCCCCATATGGCGAATGGCCGGTGTAGAGTTCGTAGGCCATGATGCCCAGGGCGAATTGATCCGATCGCGGGCCCACGGACTCGGGATTGCGGATGTGTTCGGGCGATAAGTACAGGTGGAGCAGAGCTGGCGGAATGGGTCGCGTCGGATCGAGATGCGCGCGCGGCGAAACGCCGAAGTCCGAAACCGTCGCCCCCTGGCGATCGAGAAACACGTCGCCCGGCTTCACGTCGCCGTGCACGACGCCGTGTTGGTGGGCGTAGTCCAGCGCCATGGCCACCTGCCGTAGGAGGGTATTCGTCTCCTCCACCGTGAAAGTACGGGTCGCCTGGGCATTGCGAAGCGTTTCCGCCTCCATGTATTCCATGGCGAGAAAGGCTTCGCTCTCGTCAATCACTTCCAGGATTGGAACGATGCGTGGATGTTGCAGAGCCATCGCCCGGCGACCCGCGTCAAGAAAATTCTGGCGTTCCATCCGCCAAGCCTGGCTCTGGTATGGTGCGGTGGAGACGAACTGGCGGATCGCTACCTTCCGCCCGGCCACCTCGGCCAGGTAGACGGCGCCGCAAACGCCGGTACCGAGACTCTGAACTAATTGGTATCCACCCGATGCACTCACGGTTTCCTCGGCATCGCAGGCCCACCTGGAGGGCAGGTTGAATGTGCTTTTGAATACCGCTCTGACCTGTCAATATTACCACCGTGGGTAACAGTTGTCATCGCCGTTCGTACTGGCCGTTCGTACTGGCAAAAACTCACACCTTGTAGGACTTGCGGCGAAAATAAGAACTCAGGCAGCCTCGCTCACGCATGTGGTGCCTTCCGGAGACGGCAGCCTCACCTTGCCGGGTTCAGGCGGCGGCCCGCCAGGAGCGGCGCCTTTCACTCCACTCGTGCCGGCGCTAATGAGCCTTTCGGGGCTGAATTACCAGCACAAACTCGCTACCGGGCGCGAGCGAGAGCGGACCGCTCTTCACCGTAAGCCGCGGGAGGTTACCGGCCCCTTTTCCGGTATTAGTCCGGCCACCGGTTTCAAGCGGCGTACCGTCATCGTCGACGCCGGCATTGTGACTGCTGTTGGACACTTCGGAAAGGGAGGCGCCTACTGGAAAGACCTTGTCGCCCACATGCAGGGCATGGAATTCGAACTGGATGGCCGATTCCCTTCCGGTCCCGCCGGCCTTCAAATCGTGGATCTCGCCTTCCAGGATGGCTCCCGCATAACCGGCCGGTTCCACCACGGAGGCGGAAACCATGTCGCCTTTGCGATTGAACTTGGTCGTCAGCGGCGCCAGCAGGCGGACCCGCAGAGTGGTGCCGGCTGGAGGCGCGGATATCGTCCGATCCTGAGCCGGCGCGGCCACCGGCAGCAGCAGCAGACACGCCGCCCCGGCGAGACGAGCGTTCCGAAAGAGCCGGCTCACCCGATCCTCAATCTTACCCATGACGCCAAACCTCGCAAAGTATCGATTATAGCCGTCCACCAGTCTGGCAGAGCCATGACCGCAAGAGAGTGGTCCTCGCGGCGAACACTATAGTTTCCTCAGCCACAAAACCCACACCAGTAACATACCGATCGCGACAGCCAGCACCGCTACTGCGATCCGCCGGCGCCGTGCGGGTGGGGCCGCCTTAGCCTTGTGCGGCGGCGCGGGCAGTTGGTGCGCCGGCGGGAAGGCCACGCGAGGAGGCTTGGCCGGTTCCAGCTTATCCGGCTGCCGTCCGACATCGCCGCTCGCAAGAGCATCGTCGGGGCGCTCCAGTATTGCCGTGGCGTCTAACGAAATCCCGGCCGGCCGAGGCAGGCGCGTCGCCGGCGTCGCCGGAGGTGCAGAAGCAGGGGGCGCTTCATCGGTCGGCGACAAGCGCCCGCCGCAGTGGATGCAATAAAGCGCCGCCGCGCGGTTCGAGGCGCCGCAGTACCGGCAAGCCTTGCGCGCGGCCGGCGGGGCGGCAATAGCATCGGCGCCGCCCCCGCGCGGAGGGAGAAGACTTCGCAGGGCGGCGGCGAACTCGTCGCCGGTCGCAAAGCGCTTGTGTGGCTCCTTCGACAGGGCGCGCGCCAGGATTCCCCCGAGCGCCTCCGGCAGTTTGGCGTCGTAGACGGACAATGAGGCCGGCTTGCCATGCACGATGCCGCGTGGAATGTCGTCGCTCTCAAACGGGTGGGTGTAAACCAGCAACTCGAAAGAAACCACCGCCAGAGAGAAGAGGTCGCTGCGTTCATCCGTGCTCGCCCCCACAATCTGTTCGGGAGCCATATAGTTGGGCGTGCCGGGAGCTCTGCCGGCGGCGGTCAGCCTGGAGCCGGGCAGGCGCGCCATCCCGAAATCGAGCACTTTGGCGATTCCGCCATCGGTCAGAAACAGATTGCTCGGCTTGATATCGTGATGGAGAATGCCGTTCTTGTGGGCGTGAGCCAGCGCTTCGCACACGTGCGCGATGGCTGCGATTTTGGTCTCCAGCGCAATCTCCATTTGCCGGTCGATGATCTTGCGGAAGTCCGTTCCGGACAGCAATTCCATCGCAATGTAAGCCGAGTCGTCGCATTCTCCCAGGTCGTGTACGGTCACGATTCCCGGGTGGGCCAGCCTCGCGCAGGCCCAAGCCTCGCGATAGAACCTCTCCTTCAGCTCCGGCTCGACCGTCGAAGGGCAGCGCATGACCTTGAGAGCCACGAACCGGTTCAGCACGGGATCGCGGGCGCGGAAGACCTTGCCCATAGAGCCGGCGCCTATCTGGTCGAGCATCTCGTATCGGCCTACGTTCATAAGCGGCGAACGGCTAGCTGTACCGCACTACGATTGCGGAGACATTGTCGGGAGCGCCCGCGGCCAGCGCCGCCGCAATCAACTGGTCCACCATCTGCTCCACCGCGGCGCCTCCCGCCAGCGTCTCCTGGATCGCGGTCTCGCCGATGGTGGCATGCAGGCCGTCGCTGCTCAACAGGACGACATCGCCGTTTTCGAGAGCGGTTTCCTGCAGGTGCGTCTCCACGCTCTCCTGCGACCCGATAGCCTGCGTCACCACGTTTCGCATGGGATGGACCGCGGCTTCGGCGCGCGAGAGCATGCCTTTCTGCACCATGCTCGAAACCATGGTGTCATCCACCGAAAGCTGAGTTAGCCCGCCGGAGCGCCATAAGTAGACCCGGCTATCCCCGGCATTGCCCGTCACCATGCGGCCTTCGTGCAGCAGAACGGCGGCGATGGTGGTTCCCATGCCCGCGCACTCGAGGCTCTGTTCGGCGTGGCGCCAGACCTGCCGGTTGGCGAGACGGATTCCGGTGACGAGGCGATTGGCGTCCAGAGACAGGTCGAAGGCATACCCGAAGGGCCAGCTCACATCGTAACGGTCGTTCGAGGCATCGATATAGAAGCGGACGGCGGCGATGGCTTTTTCGGCGGCGATCTCTCCCCGCTGGCGCCCGCCCATGCCGTCGCAAACTACGAACAGACCGAGCGACCCTTCCACCAGAATGCGGTCCTCATTATCGTCGCGCGTGGCGCCTCGGTCCGTCCGGCCACAGTACTCAAGCAACATGGGATGATAAAGGGCTCCTCAATCCGGGCTCAAAAGGAGTGGTATTGCCGCCCTGTGAGGCAGCCGATCCAATCCAGGCTGCCCGCCCCACAATGCGGATCGTATCCCTGATCCTGTTTGACGCACCACACTAGCATAAAAAGGATCTCGGCGTAAACCAGGGAGACATGGCGGGGTGGCGGCGGGAAAAACCGAGACTCCGGGATAGCTCCCGACTACGCGCCTTTCAGGAGCCGCGGTTTTGCGTATTCGCGCAAGACGGCGACAAACAGAGCTATTATTACCAATGATACAAGCGGGAACTTTCCCAATCGGACGGCTATAACGCCAGGCGCCGTACGTGGCAAACGCGGGCTATCGCGGCATGAACAGACACTTCGGCAGGTATAGGATCAGCGACGAGGAGAAGGATGAGCTCGGCCGCGGTGGATTCGGCCGCGTCTATCGCGCGTTCGATCCGAACCTGAACCACTATGTCGCCATCAAGGTGCTCTCGTCCGGCTCCGACGAAGACATGATCCGCCGCTTCCAGGACGAATCCCGCACCACCTGCAAGCTGAAACACGAAAACATCGTCCAGGTTTACGACTTCGACTTGCAGGACGGCATGCCTTACCTGGTCATGCAGCTTCTCGAAGGCGAAACCCTGGACAAGATCGTCAAGAGCGGAACTCTGGCCGGACGGGTGGTGGAATTCCTCGACAAGGTCGAGATCATGCTCCAGGTGGCCAAGGGACTGCAATATGCCCATGGCGAAAACGTGATCCATCGCGATATCAAGCCGAGCAACATCATGGTTCAGCCCAACGGCCTTGCGAAGATCATGGATTTCGGCATCGCCCGCGTGGTCGACAAGGATGGCACGCGGCGCACCCGCCAGGGCAATCTCGCCGGCACCATCCTCTACATGGGGCCGGAGCAGTTCAAGAAAGAGGGCGACGCCGACAAGCTCACCGACATCTTCGCCTACGGGGGCATGTACTATGAGCTGCTGGCCGGTGTCCATCCCTTCGCCGCGGACGACCTGGGCACGGTCGTCTATCGCATCACCTCGGTGGAACCTGCGCCGATCCGTCAACTGGTCCCGGAATGCCCCGAGGCGCTGAGCGCGGTGATCGCCGGTCTCCTGACCAAGGACAGGGAATTTCGCACCTCCAAGATGGAAGACGTGGTCCGCGCCACGCAACCGATCCTGATCGGGCTGAAGCAGAAGAAGGCGGCCGAAATCGCCTCCGGGATCGAGACCCTGATGGCGCAGGACCAAACCGACCTGGCCGAAGCCGCCATCGGCCAGGCGCTCGATCTCGATCCGCTCAACACCGTCGCCCAGCAGTGGCGGCAGCGCCTCGCCGAGCGGCTCCGCCAGAAAGCCAAGCTCGCCCGCGCCGAGGCCAGGGCGCGCGAGGCTAAAGACCACCTCGCGGCCCGCCGCTTTGACGCGGCCGTGCAAAGCATGGAAGGCGCCCTCAGCCTGGATCCCGGGAACGCGGAACTCGAGTCCCGGCTGGAGACCGTGAAAGCTCAGGCGGCCCACGTCAAAGACGCCATCCGCATGGTGGCCGATGCCGGCGCCCAGCTTCGGCAGGACCGCTTGGACGCCGCCCTGGAGTTATCCTCGCGCGCGGCGGAACTCGACCCGGGAAACGCCGAAGCCGTCAAAATGGCCGCCGATATCCGGACGCGTCTGCGCGGCAGAGTGGAAGCCCAGGACATCGCGCAGGCCGAAGATCTCCGCGTGCGCGGGGAATACACCGGCGCGCTGGAGATTCTAGACGGCCTGATTTCCGGAGGCGCCACCGGATCCAAGGTGGCCGCCTTGCGCGCCCTGGTGGAACGCGACCGCACGGAAGCCGACCGCCAGAAACGAGCCGCGCGCTTCCGCACATCCCTGGCCGGCGCGCGGGAATTGCTCTACTCCCGCCGCGTGGAGGAATCGGAAGCCGCGGCCGAAGCGCTCTGCCGCGAGTTTCCCGAAGAATCGATGGCGGCGGATTTTCTGTCGGAGGTGCGTGAGTATCGGGCCGCGCAGAAGAGGCTCGCCGAGGTCGGCAACATCTCCCAGGCGGCGCGCGGGCTGATCCGCTCCAACCAGTTGGACGAGGCGCGGAAACTCCTGCAGAACGGTCTGGATTCGTACCCCGGCGACACCACCATGCACCGCCTCATCGAGATGGTGTCGGCCCTCCAGGCTGCCCGCGATCGCGTCCTCACCGTGGACAAAATCGTGCTCGGCGCCCGCGAGTTGATACATGCCGGGCGATTGGACGAGGCCGCCCGCGCCATTGATAACGCCATCGTGGAGTTCGGCCAGGAAAGCGAACTGGTGGAGTGCAAGCGCAACATCGAGTTCGAAAAAGAACACCAGGACCACGTTCTGGCGCTGCAGAAACGCCTGAGTGAAGCGCGCCGCATGCTCTCCGAAGGCCGATCGCAGGAAGCCGTCGACCTGCTGGAGGAAACCGCCTTCCGCTATCCCGGCGAGCCGGAAGTGAACGCTCTCCTGATTTCGGCGCGCTCCGAGTTGGCCGCCGCCCTGGAGCGCGATTTCACCGCCAAAGAATTGGCGCGCACGGCGACTTTGGAACAGGCGAAGCAGTTTGCCGGCGCGCTCTCCGCACTCGAAACCGCGCTGGAGCGCTTTCCTCACAATCCGGACTTGCGGATTGCTCTGGCACGCCTGCGGCAGAAACGGCACGACCAGGAAGCGGAGCAGGCCGTTGCGGCACACCTCCGCAGCATTGAAGAGGCCATTCGTTCGGGGAAGTGGGACGCCGCGGACGCCAGCCTGGAAGCGGCGCGCGGCGAGTTCCCGCTGCATCCGGCGCTGCCTTCGCTGACGGCGAGAATTCAGGAAGGCCGGCGTCGCGAAAGCTTGCAACTCCTGCAGAAGCGGGTGGAGGAGAGTTGCGCACGGTGGGATCTGGCGGAGGCGGAGCGCCATCTGGAAGCCGCCCGGAGTTTGTCCCAGGAGACCACGTGGCAGTTGCTGCGGCGCCAGTTGGACGCCCGGCAGGCGTATCAGACCGGTCTGGCGGCGGCCCAAGAAGCTCACGGCGCCGGCAAACTGGAGGAAGCCGAGCGCCTGTTGCAACCCTTGCTGGGGAGCGCTCCCGATGGACGCGCCGAGGCGTTGCGCCGGGCCATCTTCAAGGAACGGCGCGAAGCCGAGGAGCAGATTCGCCGTGAAGCCCAGATTCGCATCGAACGCGAGGCCTCGGAAAGACTCCGCGCGGAGCGCGAACGGGCGATTTCCGCGGGGCGCCAGGAAGCTGCCGTTGCCAGCCGCGCCGGCGATGTGCGCGGCGCCGTTGCCCTTCTGAACCGTCTGGCCCGGCAGTTCGAGGGCAACGAGGAAATCCGCAAAGACCTGGAATCGGCGGAAGCCAAGCTCGCCGAGCGGGTGCGCGAGGAAGCCGCGCGGCTCGCGGAACAGCAGGCACGCGAAGAGGCCATCCGCCAGGTGGTGGGAGTGGCGCGGCAGCAGGCCGCCGAGTTGGCCGCGAAAGGCGATGTTCCCGCCGCTCTCGCCGTTCTGGATTCCTTGGCCGCGCAATATCCCGGGCGCGGCGAAATCCTCGCCGACCGCCGCGCCATCATCGAGGACGCCGAACGGCGGCGGAGCGAGCAGGAAGCCGCCGCCCTAAGCCGCCTCGAGCAGGAACTCGCCGAGCGCCGCGAGGAAGCCGCGCGGCTCGCCCGCCAGGGCCGGTTCGAAGAAGCCTGCGCCGCTCTCGACCGGTTGGCCCAGCAGTATCCCGGACGGCCGGAAATTGCTGCCGATCACGCCGCTGTCATGCGCTCCTGGGAACGCCAGCGGTGGGACGAAGAGGAAAAAGCTCGCCGCCAGCAGGAGGAAGCCGCGGTCGCTCAAGGGTGCGAAGAGGCGGCCGCATTGGTGCGCATCGGCAATTCCCAGCAGGCCATTGCCAGACTGGACGAACTGGGCTTGCGGTATCCCGGCAACGAGCGTATTCCAGTGGAGCGCCAGAAGGCCGCGCGCGCCGGCGAGCGCTTCGCCCGGGAGGAGCGTGAGCGCACCCGTCTGGAAAACGCTCGCAATGATGCCTCGGACTTCCTTCGTACCGGCGACGTCGCGTCCGCTATTGCCATACTCGACCGGTTGCTCCTGGAGTTTCCTGGCAATGTAAAAGTGCAGGCTGACCGCATAGCGGCCGGAGTGGAAGTGGAACGGCAGAACCGCGAAAGGCAGGAAAGAGCCGAACGGGCTCTGACCGAGCGCGGAATTCGCGATCCCGAGCCTACTCCCTCCGCCGAATACCGCATGCGGGAGGCTTTGCGGAGCACCACGGCATCCTTGCGCGCGCTGCGCATGCGGCACTGGCATACACCTCTCGTGGAGTTCCTCGCAACGGTATGGAGCCTGCTCGTCGGCGCCGCGGCACAAATCATCGCGCTCGGCTATCGGGTTCACGAAACCATCCTGCCGCAGCGGCGGGGCAAAGTCGGTCTTCCGGACCGGTTTGCACTGGCATCGCTCCGCTGGACGGCCGAGCGGTCGCCGGGCAATCCGACGGTGGAATCGGCGCAGGAGGGTACGCTCCGGCTGATGGTTCGCCGCGAGCGAAAGCCGGACCAGATCGCGCCGCTCTCCAACAACGACATCACCATCCTGACGGCCATCGCGGGCATCGGCCTGATTGCCCTTTTGGCCGGCGGCTCCCGTCTCTACACGTCGTTTCAGGAGGAGGTGACAACAGTCCCCGCTTCGGTGGCGTTTCAATATAAGTTCGGAAGCCTGCCCGAGGCGAAAGCAGTGGCCCTGTCCCGCAATCTGGCTTTCTCCGTCGTCGCGGAGCAGCCCTGGTTGACGGTCTCCAAGGCGGCTTCGGGGATATCCGTGAAGATCGGGAGTGCTTTGGCCCCGGGCAGTTACCAGGGCAGCTTCCGCATCGAACTGCACTCCTGGCGGGCGCGCAACAGGTCCATCCGCGTGCCGGTGAGCGTGACCGTCTCCGATCCCATGCGAATAACGCCGGATAAGGTCTCGCTGGTTTCTCCCGGCGCCGTTTCGCAAACCCTGAAAGTCAGTTCGACCGGCAACTTCTCCGTATCCAGCAATCAGCACTGGTTGAAGGCCGAGAAGCGCGGGCAGACGATCGTGCTCACAGCCGATCCCACGGCGACCAGTCAAGGCCGATACCCTGCTACCGTAACCGTGACGGACGAAGAAAACGGCGCCCTGGTTTACGTCCAAGTTGTCTTTCAGGTCTTGTATAAATCGCTCTGATGCGAACGGGTTCTACCGGGCAACGGCCGGGGGGCACGCTCCGGCGCTTAGGGACTGTAGTTCCACCAGGCCGTCGCCCGACCGCACCTCGACCCGGTACTCCTTGGTGTGCCCGTTCTTGAAGGGCTGGGGAGTTGGCCCCCCGGAAGTGGGGATCCAGCGGAATGTGCCCGAAGTACGGCCCTCCGGACGAGAATCGCCATAGAGCCAGTCGAACAAGGCCCATGGGCCAGTTGTTCCGAACAAAAGCTCATTAGGCTCGGCGCCTTCAAAATCGCCGCTGACCTTGAACGACTGGTTATTGCGCGGGTCCCACGAGATCTCCCTTGAGGATCCGGCGGGGATCGCAGTGGTGCTGTCGTCGACCGTGAAGTACAGCCTGCTGACGTAATTGTACGGCCGCACCGTTAAGCGCAGCCGCACCACCGGGTCATTGCCGCTGAAGAACAGGCGCGACAACTTGACCATCCGCGTGAAAAACACGTCGAAGGCCGACGTAGTCCGATACCGGGGATTGTCTATCGGCCGGCAGGAATCGCCCGTGCAATCCAGGCTGTCGCCCAAGTAGCTTTTGTTAAACTGCCACATCTTGCCGCGCTCGGGCTGAAATACCTGGGCCACTTCGTCGGCTGAGGCCTCGTGCCTGGAAGCGGTAAATGGGCGACTCTTGGCCAACGCGCCATAAGCGGAACAAAGACTTTCCGCCGCGCCGTTCACGGCGTCGGCATCCTGCTTGTTCAAGAGTTTCTCGATCGGTTGCAGCGGCGCCAGGAGGAGCTTCTGCACCGGCTCGGCGGCGTCGCCTTTGAAAGAGAGTCCCAGTTTGGCGACGCTGTCGCGAACCGCGTTTTCAGCGACGGTAATCGCCTCGACGGACCGGTCGTGCTCCGGTCCGGTGGGTTTAAGGGCATCCAGCCGGTTCTGCAGGATGGCGAGGTTGCTTCGGTAATCGGCGGCCGGCTGAAAATCCGTGGGGCTCGGGACTACCGCCCGCACCGGTTGAAAGGCGGCTTTCAAGTCTTCATCCACGGCTGTGTTTTCGCTGGCAACGCCCAGCAGACTGAGCAGCTTCGATTGCTGGTCGGACATCATTTGAAGCTTTTTGGACGCGTCGGGAACATTTAGATAGGGCGGCACATTAGCAGCCGACAAATAGTCGAGCCAAGCTTTCTTATAATCGGAGGCATACCGGGCGCGAAAACCCGGGACTTCTTCGGAGGTAACAGGCTTCGACTCGTTCAGAACCCACTCGGTAGAGTTCCAGGATTCCGGAGGCTGGCTCAAAATGTGCTGCATCTGCTCCCATCCGCGCCTGGTGAAGCAGCCCTTCACCATCTGCGGATCTTTCACCGCGGGATTGGCAAACTTCTCGTCATAGATAATCGGCGGCACTCCGGCGCCTGCCTGTTGCAGCAGGCTCTGATAATGATCGTTGTAGTGCAGGTCGCGGAAGTGCTGCTGCGCGGACTCGATAAGGCCGCCGTATGCCGGATTCACGCATGCGGATCGACGATCGGTGATAGGCAGAAGCCTCAGGTAAGTGCGGAATTCGGCCACCAGGTTTTGTGGAGCCGCGGTCTCGGAGGCAGCCCCGGGCGTCTCTCTCCACATATTGAATAAAACATCGGCCATTTCCGGATAGGCCTTCTCGGGATTCGTGGTGACCATCATGTAAGTCTTCAGAATGGCGAATCCGGCATCGGCATCGTCCTCCAGTTTTCCCAGCCCTTCGAGGTGGGTGGCCATCCGCTTCATCACGCCTTCCAGAAATTTCGTCCGATTCGGCCGGTCAACCGTCCCGGCGCCTATTTCGGAACAATAAAGCTCCTGGGCGGCGGGCAGCATGGCGTCGCCCGAATATAATCCCCACCGCATCCATGGCGGAGTGTGGGTGCGGTATTCGAGCAGTTTGTCCACTCCCGGACGGATCTTCTCAAGGCGGTCGACAACATTGCCGGAATTGGAACTTCTCAGCTCTTCGGCGCCTTGGATCAACTGCCGCTCCAGTTGGCGATTTCCCACGTACGATATCGAAAATGCCGTGAGGAGAAACACGCCGACGAGCGCCGCCAAGCCGAAAATCAGCGCTCGCGCCCGATCGCTCCGCGAACTGGTGGTGCTCACGCCTTGCGCCGAACGATCGCGGAGGATGACGCCGTCGAAAAGCGATCGCACGAAGAGCCATTCCGTGTTGGTGCGCGCTGGCGCGCGCTGCGGGATAGCCTGCGGCTGGCGGCCCATCTGCTCGGGGTCGAACACCGTCGTGGCTATCATGGTCTCGCGGGCATCCGGCTCGCGTACCAACGGCTGCGCCAGTCCCGGAGCTTGTTCCACCGCCACCTGGCGCGTGCCGGAAAAATAGAATCCGCGCAGAAACGGGGTTACCTGAAGTTGGCTGGGTTTGGCGAGTTCCACCAGAAATTGCACCAGGTTCTTCTGCAGCCGCTGGAAATCACGCGGGAATTGATACTGCAGCGCGGCTTCCGTGCGGTCCTGCTCTCGCACCAGCAGAGGCACGCGGCTTTCGCCAAGCGAGTAGACCACCTGCGAGAAATGGGAGTTGACCGCCCGCGCGGTCTCCTCCGCGTATGCCCCGCGCCCCGCGGGATTGAACGGCCGGATAGTGGCGCCGAGGGCCTGATCGGGCTCCCTGGCGGTGAGATTGGCGACGAAATTGGAAAACCCCGGCGCCGCATCCAGCTTGGTGAAGAGCACGTACACCGGGACTTGCGCGCCCAGGCAACTGGCAATAGCGGTGAGCGACTGATTCCACGGGCGCGCGGCGGCGGCGATCTCTTCGTTGGTAGTCGCACCCGCGGCGGGGGCCTGCGGAAAACAGAAGAGGATGCTGCGCGCCGGCCGGGATCGCCGGAAAGCCGCGCCGATGCGGCCCGGCGTCAGGTGCTTGAGAACCAGGGCCAGCGCCGCCGGGTCCGCGGCCAGCGGTGCGGCAAGTTCCACCAGAAGCGTCTGCCGCGCCAGCCAGATGTTCAGGTTTTCCGTGGGGACCGTTTCGGTATCCTGGTACACCTGGCCCGCCAGAAGTTCGGGGTCAAGACCGGAGCGCGTTACCACGCTGGTCTTTCCGGATTTCTCCGGTCCGAGAATCAAAATCAGCGGCAGCGAAGACAGCTTCGCGCCCGCCATTCGCGGCGCCAGTTTGAGGCGCGTGGCGGCTTCCCGAAATAACGCCCGGATAGCCTGCTCTTTCCCGGCATCCTTCGCCGGCGGAGCCGTCCCCGCTCCACCTTTCGCGGCTTTCGCCGCCTTCCCCTTCCGCACCCACGCGATGACGACGGCGGCAATCCCGGCCAGGACCACCAGGGTCCCCATCAACAGCACGACGTTATTGAGACCAAGTGTCATGCGCAATTTTCGCCGTTATCGGGCGATGTATCCATCCAATAACGAGGCTCCCCGGTTCAGTAAAAAAAGATACGCCAATAAAAATACCAGGCACATGCCGAAAACACCGGCCGCGCAACTGATCGCCAGTCGCGAAGCGCGCCGGCTGAGCGCCGGCATCTCCACCGGAGTCTCGGGTATCCAGCCGCGGGAAAGCTCCACTCCTCCGCCGACTCCGCGATTCCGCAGGATCTTCTCCACCGACGGGTCGCGCCAGTCGCGCAGCGGATCGCCCGATCCCGTGCTGTAGCGCCCGCGAAACCCGAGCAGGAGGCAAAGCACATACACCTCCAGCAGATCGATGGTGGCCTTGGTCTCTTTCCGCTTCAAAACCGCATTCAGGTATTCGAAAAAAGTCTCGCCGGACAGTCCCGTTCCGTAGAAATCCAACTGCAGCGGTTTTTGCGCCCAGTCCCGGAAGGCGGGGTTCGACAGGTTCAAGATGGTCTCGTCCAGCAGCGCGATTACCGCAAAGGAAGCCAGGCGAATGTCCTCCGTCTCGTAGCGCAGCGATTGCGCCGAGGCTTCCGCCTGCTGCAAGCCCTTGCGGATCTGGGTGCGGAATACCGCCGAATCTCCCACGGCGAATTTGCGGGAGCGCAGACGGGCGGCCACCGTCATGATCTCTTGAAAGCAGGTCGCCAGGTTGGCCGCCAGAACCGTCGAGGGCGCGGGGCTCATCTCGCACTCTCCACCACCACGTGCAATTCCACCTCGGGATTGGAGATTTGTCCGGGCACGTAAATTCCGATGGTTTTCTGTGTGCGAATGGGGTCGAACAAGCGGTGATCCGGATCGATGGAAAAGTACACCATACCGAATTGCGCCGGCACTTGCGCCGGCGGCATGGGCAGGTAGCGCAGCGGCGCCCCAGGGACCGATTGCCGCACCACCCGTTCAATCCAATCCTGCGAGGAGACCTTGACCTGGACTGGCACTTGGGCGATGAGCGTGGTCTCGGGGACATCCGCCTTGATGCCGAGAATCCAGCGCGCCTTTCCGAAACAACGCATATCGGTGATCGGTCCGCGGAAAAACAGGTTCTGATAGCGCACCAGCGGAATGGATACTAAGTTCGTGGGTACCCCGAGTTCCAGGTGCCGCTGGATGTGCTCATCGAGGGCATTGAAGCAGTTGCCCAGGGCCATGTGATCGTAGCCCGGCAGGTTGCCGGGATCGGAATCCGGAGCAAAGCTGCAAAGCACACCGGCGAGTTGCGACAGGGCGGAGAAGAGTTGCGCGGGGTGAGGACTCTTTCCGGCTTTCCAGAGCCGTAAAACCGGAATAAAGGAATTCACCGAATGCAAAAGCCAGAATTCCACCAGTTCTTTCGGGTCGGCACGAACCATGCCGCTGCCGGAACTTCTGCGCCGCTCGGCCAGATTGTGGCTCTTGTCCGTGAGAATTTCCAGCAGGCGGTCGAGCAGAAACACCAGGCGCGGGCTCGATTTCACCTGCAGGCAGGGAGGAACGTAGTCCGGGTCCGCCACATAGTGTCCCTTGCCGTCGCGCAGAATGCGGGCTATCGGCAGGTACTCCTCATCCGGAGTAAGCTCGCGTTCGGTCACCACACGGACGTTCTGCAGCAGCAGCTTGACGCTCTTGGGATCCTGGCCGGTGTTATAGTCTGGAACCTGCATCGCCGAGGACCGGAACCGTGTGGCGGCGCCGCCCGCCGCTTCCGCCGCGATCGTAACGTTCTGCCGGCCCTCCTGATACGACGGAACCGCCAGATATAACATCAGCGGTTGGCCGGTATCCGGGAAAACATCGGCCACCGACAGCGGAGTCGGCAACTCGTCCGGTTCGCTCAGATGGAACACCATCCCGTCGCGCATCACTCCGCTCGCGTTGCGCAGCACAAACGCGCCGTTCCGCAGTTCGCTGTCGTCGGCTTCCAGCATTACGAAACCGTAGTTGAACTGCCAGAAACAATCGCTGACAAACTGGATGGAATCTTCAAAGAATCTGGACTGCATCTGAAAATGATGCGGCGCCAGATACATACCCTCGGACCACACCAGCTTGTTGAGCCTTCGGGACGTAGTTCGCATGTCCGGACGTGAACTCTACTATAGCCGAGGTTGTCCCACCTCACAACCTTTTGTGAAGCGGTACTATTTAGGGGAGGCAGCGGGGCGAAGACAAGCATGCAGCTTGCTGGAGAATTCGAGTTCCTGGAGTTGAGCCAACAGGATGGGGTGGATGTGTGGAAGGCGTGCGAGAAATCTTCCGGCAAACCGGTCCTTATCCACCTGTACCCGACCGCGAAACAAGATACCGCCAACGCGATCTGCGAGCGTCTGCTCGCACTGTCATCGGAGGACCGCAAGAAGGTTCTCAAATTCGGGCCGGTAAGGGACGCCACGTGCTTCGTCACCGATCTCCTGCCGGAAGGGGAGAGCCTGCAAAGCTGGATCGACAAAAAGGGTGTTTCCCAGGCGCCTGAAGCAGGGTCGGCGTCCCGTGTCCGGGTTATCGGCAACCTGAGGAAACCCGGTATCGAACCGGGGCCAGTGGCGCCTGTGCCACGCGGCCCCGACATGGCACCGGAACAGGCCCGCACCGACGCCCTCCCGGCTTCCGATGGGCGTCAACCTGGCGCCTTCACCCAAATGTACTCCGCGCAGGAGCTCCAGCAGAATCCGAGTCCGCCGCACCAGGCGCCGACCATGCCGGCGTCGCCGGCGGAGAATCGCAGTTCACCCGATAGTTGGTCGAAATTGTATGCCGTGAACGAGACGCGTACCTTCGTGCCCCCTGTACCGGATCGCTTCGCGCCGGAACCGGAGCCCGTGCCTCCCAAACCCTCGAACAGCCTGGAGAGCTTTATCTTCCCGAAATCGGACATCCCCGCGCCGAGCGCGCCGGCTCCATCCAACGTGGTAAGCAAGCCACTGGAGAAACCTCGCCCCGCGCCGCCCGAACCCCCTCCCATGATCGTGCGCCGCCACGACACGCCAGCCCCCCCAAAACCCCTGCCCCTGTTCGACTTGCCGCCCGTCCCCGGGCCGGAGCCTCCGCCGGTTCTGTCTCCGCTCGAACCGGTGACCGCAAATATGCCCAACTCCGAACCGCGCGTCAAGCCCATTGCCGACTCCTTGCCCTCCGCGCCCTACAGACCGGTAGCGCCTTCGCCGATGCCTCATCGTCCGCCAGTCTCCTTCGCCGCTGTCGAAAAGCCGCGGTCAGAGTCGGCCGTCGATTGGCGCATCGTCCTTCTGGTGGTCGCGATTCTGCTGATCGCCGGCGGGGCGCTGGTCGCGATCATCGAATCCGCCGCCCGTTGATCTCAGCCGCTACACCTGGGTCTTCAGCAGGATCACCAGTTCCATCGAGGGCCCGGGTATCTCGTTCGGCACATAGACCGCGATGTTCCGGCTCTTGACGATTCCCTGCCAGAAAGGACCCGAAGTGTCCAGTTGGAAACACTGATACCCCAAGCGCATCGGGAGCACCGCCGGCACCTGCGCCGGGCGGGCGATGCGCACCCCGGAGGTGGCGCTGTTGATGATCTGCTGGATCTGGCCCGAGGATGCGATCTTGGTGATTGCCGGCGCGGCTTTGAGCAACTGGTCGGGCTTCATGTCGGCAGCGATATTGAGATAGATCCGGGTATCCACCAGAAAGCGGTCTTCGGGGATGGAAGCGGAATAGACGAACGGCTGTTCCGTGGGCTTAAGAGGGAGGGTCACGAAATAGCGCGGGATGGCGGTATCCAGGAGTTCGCGCAACTGCGCGTCCAGTTGCGTGAAGCAGGTCCCCAGATCGTCGTGATCGTAAGGCGGCAGCTCATTGGGATCGAGCTTCAAGGTGAAAGCGGTCAGCGCTCCCGCCAGCGTCAACATCTGCGCGTAGAGTTCGTGAGGATGAAGTCCCGGGGCATTTAGAAAATGGCGGAACAGCGGGGCGTATAGATTCACCGTGTACAGCAGCCAGAAGCTTTGCGTATCGGAAGCGGTGTATTCGGTGATGCCCTGATTCCTGATCCGCCGGTTCTGCGATTGCTCCTGGCTTTTCGCGGCCAGCAGGCCGGCCAGTTTGCGCACAATCGATACCAGGTAGCCGTTCCCCGAAACATGCAGCAGGGGCGGCACGAAGGAATGGTCGAATTCCAGGCGGTCGCCTTTGCGCACCACCCGCGCCACCGGCAGCACGGAGTAGCCGCTGGCGTCGTCCTGGGGCAGCAGATAACGCAGATTTTTGCGCGCGATCTGCACCGGCTTTTCGTTGAGGCCGGAAGTCTCGTCGCGGAGGTTCAGCCAGTCCGCGACGAATCGTGTGTTGGTGGTCCCCTGGGGCGCGAAGGAAACATTCGCTACTCCCACGCGGTACTGCGGGACGCCCAGGGATACCATCAAGGCCGGCTGACCCTCCCGAAAAGCGTTCGCCAGCGGCCGGGCTTCCGGTTCGTGATCGGACGCCGGGATATCGAACAGCAGCCCGTCGGGAAAAACACCCGATGCGGTAGAGACGCCGAAGGAGCCGGTCGCCAGGCGCGCCGCATCCACCGAGAGAGTCTCGAACCCATACGGATAGCCGCAGAGCGACTCCATGAAGAACTTCAACTGGCTCTCCAGATAGAGATCCTGGGTCTGCAAATGCTGCGCCTGGAGCAAGTCGCCTTTGTTCCACAGCACGGGCTGGAGCTGTCGCATGGAATTACATTAGCAGAGGTTGGCCTCGGTGGAGCCCCCTCAATGATTTGAGCGGTCGGGGACTTTCCTCATTGGACGCTACGCGAATTATCCCGATTTCTCCAGCAGCGCCGTCTGTTTGACGCGAGATCCTTTGGTGCGGCACCCGGAAGCGCGGTTGCGGTCTGCGCGACGACAAAGAAGTTTGGTCGCTCGTGAGACCTCGCGTGTATAATATTTCCCGTGTAAGCGGCTAAAACGAGAGTTCCGGGGAAAGATAGGCTCTGAGCGTGCGTCCGTTTCGCATCGCTGCGCCATCTGCGAAGATGGGCTAGGACATTGGGTATGTTGCGAGTATTGAGTGTTCACAGCAATGCAATTGGGGACGCCAATTCCACCGATGGTCATGCTTGGCTAAACATGCACTTCGCGAACGGTCGCCACGTCAGCGCTGGACTCTGGACGACGTCGCTTGGCGACCTCCACCGATTCGTTAAAGACCCGACCGGTCTGTTCGACCCCGATACATATGACATGATGGCAACGAGCACTTGGCGGTATTCACATACCTGCGCCTCATGGGCACGAGAGGTCGTTCGGCGTGTCACAGGTGAGGATTTGGAGTCCGCTGGTTTCGGCGGCTTGACCGATACGCCGAGCGCCCTCGGCTGTACGATTGTTAAGCTGGAGGCGAAGCAGCCAACCTCATTGGCGCACCCCAGGTTGGTTCTAGGAAGTCCGGTAAGCTCTGCGTTTTCTGGCATCGGTAGCTGAGCGGCTTTCCCTTGACGAAAGGTCCCCGGCTGCGAGGTATAAACACTGCTCTCCGGATGACTACTGACAATAGACCCGCGAGCGGCTGGCCACATGTTTGATGGCGTATTTTAAAGCAGGAAGAAACCCTCCTCGTGCCAAGCAGACGTAAACGTTGCGAATCATCGGTAACGCCGGGCCAGGCCCCTTGCCGCGATTCCGCTCTGGCCAATTCCGCCGGAATGCTGTACTTTGTTTACTGATGCCGACAGAGACGCGGGGAACGTCGTTGGACGAGTTGGAGAAATTGGCCGAAAAAGGCTGCGTTTATCTGATTCTGGACGCCTGCGACGCACCTTCCGTGCCGCAAAAAGCCCGCTCTCTCGGTGAAGCGCTGGCTGTTTCCCTGTACAACGGCACCGCGCAGGAAGATTATTGGGCCATCGCGCCCTATCTCTGCCGGGCCGACCGCAACCTCCTGGAGTGGGTCAAAGGCTCCCTATGGAAGCAACCCTGGGGGATCGTCGTTATCTCTACCGCAGACTTCGCGGCGGTGCGCGCCCACTTCCGCAAGTTCCTGGTGGTGCAATCTCCCGAAGGTGAGTACTGGTACTTTCGCTTTTACGATCCGCGAGTTTTGCCAGTCTTCCTGGAAGCTTCGAACGACAATGAGTTGAAAGAGTTTTTCGGCCCCGTACAAGCTTATGCGGTGCCCCGTCCCGATGATGTGACGTTACGCTTGATCAAAGCCGTTTAGGAATCAAAATGCCGCCGGCCGCCCGTATCACCGACATGCACGTCTGCCCGATGGTCACCGTACTGGTGCCGCACGTTGGCGGTTCGATTTTGCCGCCGGGTTGCCCTACCGTACTGATCGGCTTCCTCCCGGCGGCGCGCGTCGGCGATATGGCGGTTTGCGTCGGCCCCCCGGATGTGATCGCCATGGGGTCGCCCACCGTGACCATCGGCGGAATGCTTGCCGCTCGCCTTGGCGATTCCACGGTGCACGGAGGCGTCATCGTGGTCGGCTGCCCCACCGTGATGATTGGAGAGGTGGGAATGGGGGGCGCGGGAAGCCCTCAGGCAGGCACTATGAGTTCCGCCAAGCTGGCGGGCGCCGCGTTCACCAAAATGAATTGCGACGTGGCCAAAGTGGACGCGGTGAAGACCGACTGGCCCAGTACTGGAGGAGCGTTCGGCTCGCAGGCGGCGACCTTGAAGGCGGCCAAGCAACGGGCCGCTCCGTTCACCGCCATGAACTGCGATCAATCGGGTCAGACATAGGAATCGCATGCTCCAGATCCGTCCCACACACATGCAGGCCTTGGCCAACCAGCAGACGGATGGGTTCGTTTCGCGCATGGCCGCGCACCTCCGCGAAGTCTTTCCCGCGGAAGTCGAGCGCCTCGACGACGCCAAATTACGCCTCTTCGTCGAAAAGGTGGAAGCGCAGGCGCGAAAATGGGGCATCGCCAAAGAGACCCACGTGGAACGGCTGATCGAGTTGTTCGCCTGCTTCGCCGACCTGCGGCGGCGGCCTCTGCCGGCGTGGGTGAAGGAGATCGTGGAGTATCCCGATCGGCCCGGCGAGCAAATCCTGTGCCGGCTGGAAGACCGCCTGTTCTTCGGGGAGCCCGTCTGATGGCCTCCAAGGGCGCTTTCTACCAGAAGGTCGATCAGGCGTTCTACGATCAGGTGAAACAGGAGAACGGAGGCAAACTCCCCCCCGATCTCACCGATGCCGATGGCAATCCGCGCAAGCTGACCATGTCCGCGGCGGATCGCGGATACCGCCAGAAGTGGCTGGCCATCGCGGCCAAGTACCGGGCCTCCAAGGCGGTAGTCAGCAAGGATGTCGACTCGCCGTGCGTGCCCTGCGCCATCAAAGCGGCGGCGGCGAAGATCCCGCCGATTCTTCTGCCCTCGAAGAACATGGGGAAACCGGCCAAACTGAAGACCGCACCCCCGAACGAGGCACCCCCTCCAAAAACGACGGAACCCTCCGACGAGCCCTGCAAGCACGAGACCCTTACCATCGAGTGCAGCGATGAAGATCGCGGCTTCCAGCTCCAGTTGCCGGCCGCCGGGGATGACGAGGAGGCCACCACCCAATTCGAGGTGATCGATAACGGCAAGGAAAAGGTGACCTGTACGACGAAGATCACCGCCGGCCCCTGCGGTGCCAGCCACAAAGGCAAGGTCTTCGACATCTACCCGGCCGATTCCATCGTGTCGCAAAGCGATGAGGAGCTTGTCTTCAACGCCAACTACGGCACGAATCTGACCACTCTGTCCTTCCCGGATCTTTTCCCTCCCACCAAGAGGCACGACCCGCAGGTCTTCAAGATCAGCGCGAATACCTGTCAGCAGGACACCTTATCGGCCACGGTTGCCGTGTACCCGCAGGTGGATTGGGATCTGGACGTGTCGCTGGGATTCTCCTCCAAGGGCACGGCCTCCGATGAGGGAGAGAGCCACCTGGAGTTCAAAGGCAAGATTGGGGTCACCACTCAAGGCATCGAACGCAGCTTCGGCGTGGAGATCAAGCAGGAGCTGGCCAATGCACTGAAAGCGGCCGAGACTGCGTACCGCACCGCGGAGTGGATCTCGTCAATCTCCAGCACCCTGGGAGGTATCGAGGTCACGCTGGAAGAGCCGCTTCTGGAATTCTCCGGGAAATGGGGCTGGCGGGAGATCGAGAAGAGTCCCAAGTGCGGGTTTGGTTACACATGGAAGATTCTGCTTGCGCCGTTGATAGGGGCTGAGCTGAAGCTGGATATTCTGGCGGTGCTGATCACCAAGATACCGGCCATTGGCCAGATCGTGCAGCGCATTCGACAATCGCTCGACAACGAGGTCAAGCTGGAAGTGGACCTCATCGCCGAAGGAAAGGTGAACATCAACTTCGAAGCCGAGAAGGTCGAGGGAGAGCCCGCGGACTGTTCCGGGGTCGTCGAAGGCGAGCTGGAGTTCAAGCTCGAAGGGGTCATCAAGACCCAGCAGTATCATTTTTGGAATTTCTATGCCGGCGGAGAACTAAAGGCGGGAGGCAGCGCTTCGTTTTCCGCGGAGATGAAGGGCGGCGTCGATGGCGAGGGCCCGTACTATCAGGGAGAAGTGAAGTTCGACGGCCTGAAGCTCTACGCCGTGGTGGAAGGAGGTATCGGATACCAAAGCGACGACGCACCCCAAGAAGATCCCGACTATGGCTCTCCCGAGAAGGGAACCAGCGGCACCGTCAACGAGGGGATCCAGTATACCCTGATTCCCGAGAAAACGCTGTTCGATTCGGAGAAAGAGCGCTTCATGGAGGGTGACGAAGGAGGCGAAGATGGCGAGTAGCGCAGCTACGCGGTCCGGGCCCGTCTATACGGTCCAACTGGATATCAAGGGCTGTTCGTTCGACGTACGGGTGAATGACGGGCTGGCGCTGAAAAGTCTGAAGGGTCTGCCGCTGGTGACGGAACTCCCTGTCAATCGCTGGATCCGGAACGGCGGCAACGAACTCAGCCTGCATCTGCGGCCTAGTCCGAATCAGACGGCTCTGGGTCCAGAAGCCAAGTGTTCGGCGGTTGTCTATACCCGGGATCAGGCAGAGGAGCGAGAGGCGCGGCGGGAGGTGGCGCGGCGGGAATTTCCGAAATCGCCCGCAACGCGCCGTGAGGGGGACGAAACGATCGTCGTGAGTCCGTTTCCTGCGGCGGTCCCGTTCGGCCTGTTCCGATGGTTCACGGCGCCCGAGATCGCCGACAACGAGAACACGCTCGCGGAGCTGATGGCAGAGTTGCAGAAATACCACGGGCTATTCGCTGCGAAGAACATGAATGCGCTGCTCGAGGCGGTGCGGGAGCGCGATCGCGAGGATGCGATGGCGAATTATCTGCCGCTGGCGGATCAGGTGGCGAATTCCCGGCGGGAGTACTCGCTGTTCTTCGACGAGTCGAAGTACGAGCTGCGTCCGCTGATTACGAAGAACGTGCGGCTGGGGCTGTACGGGAATCGGCGGCTGGCGCGAGTGGAGTTGTTGTCGAACGGACAGCCTCCCTTGTATTATTTGGCGGCGGACCATCGGACAGCGGGGTATTTGCAGATGATGTTCTGCCGCGGCGCGGAGGGGAAATGGGTGATTATAAGGTAGCGCGAACCATGCGTAACGAGTTGCCCGGTCCAGTTTACTCGCTGGCACTTGTTTTCGCCCACCCAGACATGTATAGTCAGCGTTTTATTGGCGCATGCGCCCGATGCGACGGTTATGGTCACTTCTCAGGCAACCGTAGACAGATTCCGCGAGGTCCTCGCGGCTAATTTTGAAGTTCGGGTTCTGAAGCACCTGAACCGCTGTTTTCCACGAGAATGTGCCTCTTTGGAGGAACCGGCCCTCACCCAATTGGTCCGGAACAGCGTGCGGCGTGCCGACCACTACGGCTTTGTCAATGAGCGAGATGTCTGCAAGTACGTCGATCTTGCTCTTTTATTCGGCTCTGACTTCGACACGGATCCCAAGCTGGACTGGGCACAAACCATTCTCGGCAGTCCGGATTACGGAGATCCCGGCGAACGGGCTGACGATCTTTTCGATCAAGGAATGGCGTGTTGCGGCTAGAGCGCGAGGAGGCAACGGGAATCGATGCCAGATGAACCGCTCACTGATCCCAAGCAGGACATTGACGCTAACTTCTCCGATACGCCAGTTGGCTCACCTGTAGAGCCGTGCCCTGCAATACAGGAGAAGCATCCGAACAGAGGCACTGCTGTCAGCAGTTCAAACCGTATCGACATCTCCTTCGACCCCGCGCATTCGAAGAAAGTTACTTCTTGTAGCAAGATCGTCCACATTCAGTTTGTTCGGCGGTTCATCGACGGCAAAGCGGTAAAGCCGAGCAAGGTCGATGCGTCAACCTTTGGGTACAAAGATGCCGTCACAGTCGATAAGGGTTGGGGAGTCGATTTTCTGCAGTCCGAGGTCACGCCGGACTATCAACAGGGAAGCAGCGATGCGACGAACTGCGAGGGTCATAAGAATGGCGGCACTCAACCCGCCAAGATGATGGACCAGCCGGATTATTCGGGTCTTGCGGCGAAATTCTACAACAAGACGACCAATCCAACTGGATGGAAGCGGGTTCTCTTGAAGTTTGAGAGTTACGCGTGGTGTATGGCGGGAACGGATTGCGGCAAGTGGTACGAAGGTGTCCGATGGCAGTATTCAATGACCTGGAAGGATATCCGCGACGGCAAGAGCGGCACCACGAAGATCGTGAAGAAGACTCTGTCGGATCCGCCTTCCAAGAAGCAAAAGGAAGCCTTCAAGAAGTTCAACACCGCCAAGGGTTTCACACCATGCTCATAGCATCCAACCGACTGACCCAACTTCTGGTTGGGGCCAGTATAGCGGCAGGAATTGCGACCTGCGAAGGGCGATCAGACCAAATGGACCATTCGATCTTTGGATCTTCTGAAAGTGATTTGAAGTTTGCCGCGGGAAAGCTCACGTACCTTGGTCCGCAAGAGAAACCGATCCCCACGGTCCTCTTTTCGACCGTCGGATACGCACCGCCCCTCGACCGCTTCGCGCTGTTCCAAGGCGGTCGTAAACGGTATCAGAACGACGATCCTGGCAACATCCGTCGATTCAGCGTGACACCGCGGGAATTCCACAGCATCTTGGCTGCCGTGCGAGATCTTGTGAAGGCGCCTACAGGCGGACGTCCGGACTTTGTGTCCCTGGTGCTGCTGGAGAAAGACGACCAAGGAGGGGAGTTTCAAATCACTCGTGCCGACGGCCCAGCATTTTATCGAGCGGTACAAGGCGCTCTCGACCGGGAGAATGAATTGGGCCGCAATCTCTTGTGGGCGCAGGAGCGTAACGTCTTACCCGGCCAATAGGCTCGAGTTTTTGTAAGCGTGCCGCAGGGCTTCCCGTGCTAGCCTCAATCAGGCGCCCATGCCCACCCTCAACCAATCCGTCGGCGTCGGCGCTCCCAACCGCCGCGAGGACGTGATCACCATCCAGACCCTCCTCCAGTCCGCCGGAATCTCCCCCGGCGCCATCGACGGAATCTGCGGCCCCAAAACCGTCGCCGCCATCAAGAGCTTCCAATCGCGCTACCTCACCCACCCCGATGGGCGCGTCGATCCCTTCGGGCCCACTTGGCTCCGCCTGAGTTCCAAACCCGCCGGTCCCGCCCCCACCGCCACCACCCCCGCCAGGTTCACCGACTGGTCCGGCGATAGCTCGAAATGGAGCCAGGAGAAGAAACTGGCCAGCATGGAACCCGCCTTCCGCTCCAAAGTACAGGTCGTCCTAGGCCTTCTCCAGAAGGACGGATTCCAGCCGTCGATCTTCTATGGCTGGCGGTCGGTCGCCGTCCAGCAGCGGCTCTATGCCGAAGGCAAGTCCAAAGTAAAGTTCAGCTTTCATAATTCGCAATTGCCCGACGGCACGCCTTATTCCTACGCCGCCGACATCGTCGATAAGCGCTGGGGTTGGACCGACGCGGCCAAAACGAACGGTTTCTGGACCGCCCTCGGCAGCGCCGCCAAAACCGCCGGCCTGGTTTGGGGCGGCGACTGGAAGGGCTTTCAGGACGTGGCTCACGTCCAGGGGCGGCAGAACAGCGAACTGGCTGCGGTCAAGGAGGAGAGCGGTCTTTGATGTACCCGCGGCCACATTGCCGGGAAGTTTCCGCGCAAGACCGTGAGGCCGTCCGCTCAGTGGCCCTTGGCGTCTGCGTGCCGATAGTACCAGTTTTTGGCAACCTGCGATCGCAGAGTTTTGTGAACAGATGGGCGCCAGGCGATTGCGATCGCCGGCGCATCGCCTGCAGAACACCGCCGGCGCCGAGGCAGCCCCGAGCAGCCGCCAGCCAGTATTCGGCTGTTTGACACAAATACTGAAAAATCAAAGGATTCCATCCGCCGATGCGGCGCCCCCCCCGGGCCATCCGAGACTGACCTTATCCGATTTCGAGCAGGCTGTGTCAGCCGCCGCCGTTGCAAAGGGGGAAGCGAAAGGCCGCGATCGGACGGCAAGCCACGGCCAGGCTCCCGCGGCCCAGCTCGCGCTTGTATTGGGACGTATTGTGGCATACAATCATACGGCACGGAGGTGCACTTGCCTAGTAAGAGCCTGCAGCATAAGCTGACACGGGTCCGTCCTCCCAGAGTCCACATCACCACCGACGTGGAAACTGGCAACGCGATCGAGATGTTGGAGCTACCGTTTGTAGTGGGAGTCCTGGGAGATTTCTCCGGGAATCCCGCCGAGCCTTTGCCTGCCGTGCGGGACCGGAAATTCGTCGAGATCAATCCGGATAACTTTGACAGCGTATTGAAGGCCATGAATCCCCGCCTCAACCTGGTGGTCAAGAACCGGCTCGACCGTACCAGTCCGGATCCCGGTAAGATTGGGGCCGAGCTGAAATTTGAATCGCTGGAGGATTTTGAACCTCATCGCATCCTGCAACAGGTGCCGGCGATGAAACAACTCGCTGAACTGCGCACCAAGCTTTCCGACCTGAAAGGCAGCCTGCAAGGCAATCCCCGCTTCGAGGGCCTGCTCGACGAGGCGATCCGAAATACGGAAAAGCGCGGCCAGTTGGCGCGCGAGTTGAAGGAATCCAAGGGAGAAACAGGACAATGAGTTCGCCGGAAAATGCCCCAAAGGCCACTCAGGCCACAACTGCTCAACCAGCTTCGCCACCGTCGCTGCTCGAAGAAATCATTGTGGCGGGGCGGTTTTCCAAGACGCGCGAGCGCGGAACAAACCTGGTCGATTCGTTTATTCAGGAGTTGATGGCGGGCACGGTAACCGTGGGCAAGGACGTCGAAGCCACGATTGACGCCAAACTCAGAGAGATTGACGAATTGCTTTCCCTGCAGATGGACGAGATCATGCACGATCAGGCGTTTCAGAAGCTGGAGAGTACCTGGCGGGGATTGCAGCATTTGCTCGACCAGAGCGAAACCGGACCCTTGCTGCGAATCAAGGTTCTCAACCTCACCAAGAAGGAGCTGCTGAAGGACTATCAAAAGGCCTCGGAATTCGACCAGGGTGCTCTTTTCCAGAAAGTCTACGAAGAGGGATACGGAGTTTATGGTGGAGCGCCGTTCGGTGTGTTGCTGGGCGATTACGAGTTCGGGCGCCACCCCGAAGACGTGGAGTTGCTCGAACACGTATCCGGCACCGCAGCCGCGGCGCATTGTCCGTTCATCAGCGCTGCCAGCCCGGAAATAGTGAATCTGGACGAATATACGCAGCTCAATTCGATCCGGGACATGTCCACGGTTTTTATGGGAACGGATTCCGCCAAGTGGAAGTCGTTCCGCGCGAGCGACGATTCCCGCTATGTGGGGCTCACGATGCCGCATATGTTGATGCGCCTTCCATACGGGAGTGCGACGAAGCGAGCTGAGGGGTTCAACTACGAGGAAGCCGTCGACGGCACGGACCACAAGAAGTATCTCTGGGGCAATGCCGCCTACGCACTGGCGAGCAAGATGACTCAGGCATTCGCCGAAAACGAATTCTGCACCGCCATCCGCGGGCCGGAAGGCGGCGGTAAGGTGGAGGGACTGCCCGTCCACAACTTCAGGACGTGGGATGGCGATATCGCCATGAAGTGTCCGGTTGAGGTTCAAATCCCCGACCGACGCGAAAAGGAACTTGCCGACCAGGGCTTCATTCCACTGGTCCATTGCAAGGATACCGATTACGCCGCCTTCTTCAGCGTGCAATCCGCCCAAAAACCAAAACTGTGGAACACCGACGAGGCCAATGCTAACGCCCGCCTCTCGGCCCAGTTGCCCTACATCTTTGCGGTCTGCCGGTTCGCCCATTACATGAAGGTAATGATGCGAAATAAGATCGGCCGCAATATGTCCAAGGGCGACCTGCAGCGCTTCCTCAACACCTGGATCGCGGAATACGTTCTCGATCAGGACGACGCCACCCACGAACAGAAGGCCAAACGGCCCCTGCGCGCGGCCTCCATTCAAGTCGATGAGGATCCGGCCAAGCCGGGCGTCTACCGCACCATCATGTTCCTCCGCCCGCACCTGCAACTCGACGAGTTGAATGTCTCGCTTCGCCTCGTGGCTGAGTTACCCAAGAACGAGAAATAGTCTTGTTGTTGCCATATTAATGCTCTAACATCAAATCCCGGGCCCCATAAAAGGAGAAGAAATGTTTGACGCTTTCTTGAAGATAGACGGCATCGATGGCGAAAGCCAGGATAGCAAACACAAGTCGGAGATCGAACTGTTGTCTTACAGTTTCGGCGCCGACCAACCCGGTTCCTCGCACGTAGGCGGTGGTTCCGGGACCGGTAAAGTCCATATGCACGACTTTACTGTGCTGAAGTACGTGGACAAGGCCAGCCCGCCGCTATTTGTGGCTTGCGCCACCGGAAAGGCCATTGCGTCGGCGATCCTGACCGTCCGCAAGGCCGGCGGAGACCAGCAGGATTACATCAAAGTAACCTTGAACGACCTGATCGTGAGCTCCACTCAGAACACAGGGCAGCCGAAAGGCTCCGATGGCTCGCCCACGGAGCAGGTATCGCTCAATTTCTCCAAGATCAATTTCGAATACAAGGAACAGGGAAAGGATGGCTCACTGACCGGCACCGTGACGGGCGGCTGGGACGTGAAGCAGAACAAGAAAGTCTAAGCCCTTCGCCATCCGGCGCCATTCTGTCCGGGGAGTTATTCATGCAGCAAGCGGAGTGCCTCTACCGGGACGGCAAGCTGGCGGAGGCAATCGGAAACCTTCAAACTTACCTCCGGGACCATCCCTCGGAGAAGAAGGCGCGAAACTTTCTTTTTGAGCTCCTCTGCTTCGCCGGAGAATTCGAGCGTGCCCGCAAGCAGCTCGCGATTCTCGCGGAGGGCTCAAAAGAAAGCCAGGTAGGCGCCACTTACTATCTGGCGGCTCTGGCCGGTGAGACAGAGCGCCAGTCCTACTATCTCAACCTGACGGCCGCGGAGAGCCCGCCGGTGGCGGGCGAGCTCTTGCGGGGTACGGTCGATGGCAGGCGGTTTGAAGGCATTGCCGACCTGGATGCCCGTCTGGGCCAGTCGCTCGAGTTTCTCGCTTCCGGGTCCTACCACCGCCTTCCGTTCCGCCATCTCAAGCGGCTGGAACTGACGCAGCCGACGCGTGTGCGTGATCTTTACTGGCTTCCCGCCAATGCCGAAACCACCGCGGAGCTTGGATCGCAGCCTCTGGAGTCGATCCTAATTCCCGTCCTCTATCCGCAGACCTATCTCTTCGACGACGATCTTACCCGCCTGGGCCGCACTACCGACTTTGCCCAAGCCGAAGACGGCAGCGAAATCCCTTGTGGACTGCGTATCTGGGTGATCGGCGGCGAGGAAGTGCCCATATTGTCCGTTCGCAACCTGGAGTTCGACGCCGCCGGCGAATCGGGAAGTCCTAACAATGGTTGACCTGGAGAATCTCGCCGAGCCGCTGCTGAACTGGGACCGGTTGCTGGCGCCGATTCCCGGAGATAATCCCAGCGGTCCTTTGCTCCGCTACGATTCCGCCTACGATGAAATCCGCGAGGCCATCAAACCTCTCGATACCGCTCCATTAGGCGTCTGGCAGCGCGATCAGAAGCCCCCGGATTACGCCTCCGTTATCAAGATGGCCGGCGATTTCATCGCCACCAAGTCCAAGGATCTCGATGTCGCCGGCTGGCTCACCGAAGCCCTCACCCGCAAACATCAACTCGCCGGCATGTGCGAGGGGCTGTTGCTGTTTCGCAAATTGCTGGAGGATTTCTGGGATTCCGTCTATCCGGCCCTCGACCCCGAAGACGGCGAAGCCTTCCGCGCCAAGCCAATCAAGCATCTCAACCGCATGTTCGTGGCGGTCTTCCTTCAACTCCCTATCGCCGCTGACGGCCGTACGCTCCGCGAGTACAATAGTTCGCGGTCCGACGGCGACCCTCCCGTCGAGGAAGTCGACCGCTCGATTCAGGGCACGTCCGCCGGCTTCTACGAGGCTCTGGTCGACCAGATCGCCCAGACGCGTCAGGCTGTCACCCTTCTCCAGAAGATCTGCGACGAAAAATTCCAGACCGGCGACCGCCCCTATCTCGAAAAACTGTGCGAGCAACTCGATGGGCTGAAGAACACGGCGGCATCGCTGCTGCGCCGCAAGCCTGCTCCCGCTCCGGCTCAGGTAGCCAAACCGGCACCGCCGCCACCGGCAGCTCCCGCTCCCTCCGGGCCGGCCTTGGGGGAAACGCCTGCCTCATCTACAACGCCGGCGCCCGCCCCTTGGCAGACTCCCGCGCCCCCGCCCTCGCCCGTAACGGTGCACGAAATGGCCGCCGCTATGCGGCGCGAAGATTCCGCGAACCCTGTGCCTTACATGCTGGTGCGCAGTTGGGCCTTCGGGCCCCTGCTGGCTCGCGGTACGCCCGTGAGCGAGGATCTTCTGGAGCCGCCGCCCACGGAGTTGCGCACCGCCCTGCGCCGGGCGGCTCTCGGCAGTTCGTGGCAGGAGGTCCTGAATTGCACTGAGCGGGGAATGGAACTGCCGTGCGGAGCGTGTTGGCTGGATCTGCAGTTTTACTCCCAACGCGCCTGTACCGAACTGCAGCATGAAGGCGCCGCCAACGCCATCAGGGGGATGTTGGCCGGATACCTGCGCGCCTTGCCGGACCTGGAGGGTCTGGTGATGCTGGACGGATCGCCCGTGGCCAATCCGGAAACCGCCCAGTGGATTCGCAGCGCCGTGCTCGTGGATCCGCAACAGGTGCGCAAACAGTCGCTCGAGCAAGTGGCGTCGTTCGATTTCGACAAGCAGGCGGAGATATTCGAGGGAGCGCCGCCGGACGCCTATGAAGTAGCGTCGTCGGAGTTGCAGGCGGGGCGCTTTAACGAGGCGTTCCGCGTTTTGAGCGAGGCGCTGGCCAAGGAAACCACCGGGCGCGGACGCATGCAGCGAAAACTCCAGCTCGCCAAAATTGCCATGGAGGCCGGCGAACACCGGATCGCGCACCCGCTGCTGCGCGAAATCCACCAGATGATAGAGACGCGCCGCCTGGAGGGTTGGGAAAGCGCCGAGTTGATCGCGCCTCCGCTGGCGATGTTGTATCATTGCCTGAATACCCTGGGAGAAAATGGTGAACTCAAGCAGCACGTCTACGAACAGCTCTGCGCCGTCGATCCGCTGAAGGCCCTGGAGATCGCGTCACACTCATGATTGTCTTCTCAGTATTGAACCGGCTCGTCACCGAGAAGCCTTCCGGCCGCAAGAGCACCGTCGCGGCCGACCAGACCAGGGCGGGACAGCGGGCGGCGGGTTTCACCAAAAGCGAATTCGAACGGTACCGCGCCGCCGTGCGGCAGGATCTCGAGTGGCTTCTCAACACGCGCCGCCTGGTCGATCCGCTCCCCGATGGCCTGCGCGAGGTGGAAAAATCGGTGTACTGCTACGGGCTGCCCGATTTTTCCCAGCTCAACCTCGCCAACGAACACAATGCGCCGGATTTCGACCGCCTTGCCGCCATGATTTCCCGCGCCATTGAACTGTTCGAACCGCGAATTCTGGATGTCCGGGTGACGGTCGGCGGCCGTGCCGCCACCGGCCGCGATCTGCACTTCCACGTCTTCGGGCGTCTCCGCATGAAACCGCGTCCCGAGGCGGTCTGTTACGATACCACCTTCGACGTCACTCGCGGCGAGTACGAAGTGGGCGTTCTGGGAGAAGGACGTGCGTGAAGAATTCCGCGAGGTTCGCGATCAATTTCTCGGGTATTACAACCGCGAACTCTCCTATCTCCGTCAACTGGGTGCGGAATTCGGCCGCAAGCACCCCACCGTCGCGTCGCGCCTGAGACTCGAACCCGACCAGTGCGACGATCCCCACGTCGAACGCATGCTGGAGTCCTTCGCCTTCATCGCCGCCCGCATCCACCTGCGCATCGACGACGAATTCCCCGAAATCACCAACTCGCTGCTGGAGGAATTGTACCCGCACTTCACCCGCCCCGTCCCCTCCATCTCGCTGGTGGAATTCCAGCTCGATCCGGAGCGCGGCAGGCTCACCACCGGCCGCAAAATTCCTCGCGGCACATCGCTCCACTCGCGGCCATCCGAAGGGTTTGTGTGTAAGTTTCGCACCTGTTACGACACCGAACTCTGGCCCATAACCTTGGACTCCGCGGCGTGGCGTCCGGCCAGTAATCTGTCTTCCGCATTGACCTCCGCCGCCACCGCGGCGGTGCTCGAACTCCGCTTGACCTGCCTGCCCGATGTATCGTTCTCCAGTCTCGATGTCTCCCGTCTGCGCTTCTATCTCAATGGCGGTTTCGACGTCGTTGGTCCGCTCTACGAACTCCTGCTCCACAAGTGCCACGCCATCGTCATCCAGGAGCCCGTGTCCGGCGATCCCGGCAAAATCCTCCGCCTCGACCCGGGTGTGCTCACGCCCGTGGGGTTCGCCGAAAGTGAAGGCCTCAGTTGGTACCCCGCACGGAGCTTCGCCGGCTACCAGGCGCTGGAAGATTATTTCGTATTTCCCGAGAAGTATCTCTTCGTCGATCTGAGCGCCCTGGAAGGTATGAAGGCCAAGGGATACACCCGGCAAGCCAACATTTCATTTTTGATCTCTCCCTTCGAGCGGGGCGAATGGCGGTCGATTCTGGAACAGGGCATTTCTGCCAAGACTTTCCGCCTCGGCTGCACGCCCATCGTCAATCTCTTCCCCGCGGCGTCCGACCCGATTCCGGTTCGCGGCAACCTCTATGAGGTGCCCATCCCCACCGACCCGCGCACCGAGATTTATTCCGTCGATACCGTATTCGGCCAGAGCGCCTTTGTCGCCGACCGGCGTCCGTTCGAGCCTTTTATCAGTTGCCGTAAAGGAGAGCCGGGCGATAAATCCGCCGGCTACTGGAAGGCAATCCGCCGCCTCGACATGCACGAGGAAAACACGTCGGCGATTTTTCTCAGCATTTGCGACCGCGCCGGCGATCCCGTGGATCCCAAGGTCGACAGCCTCACCGTCAAGCTCACCTGCACCAACCGCGATCGCCCGTTCCGCCTCCCCATGTCCGATCCCAAGGGTGATTTCCAGATGGAAGAATATCCCGAAGTGCAGCGGATCTTGTGCCTGCACCGCCCTACCGCGGGCTCACCGGCGCCGTCCGCCAGGACGAGCCTCTGGCGGCTGGTCTCGCAGCTAGCCCTCAATCATCTCTCGCTCGTCGACGAAGGCAAGGAAGCGTTGCAATGCCTGCTGCGCGTGCATAGCTTCGCAGATTCCGAATCCGCCGAAGAGAACATCAAGGGAATCGTCTCGCTCTCGAGCCGCCCTCATTTTGCGCGCGTGTCCTCCGAACATGGAATGGCCTTTGTGCGCGGCAAAAGGGTGGAAATCACGGTGGATGAGACTTCCTTCGTCGGCAGCAGCGTCTTCCTTTTCGGCAACGTTCTGGAGCAGTTTCTCGGCCTGTATACGTCCTTGAATTCCTTCTCCCAATTGGTCCTGCGCTCCCGCCAGCGCGGCGACAAACCTGTCCATATATGGCCGGCGCGCGCCGGCACGAAAGTGGTTCTCTAAGGAAAATATGGGCGTGAGTGGCGACAGCGCATACCGCAACCTGTTGGACCGGCCGTGGGAGTTCGAGTTTTCCCAGGCCATGCGCCTCCTCCTGCGCCATAGCGAACATGGGACCACCGGCGGACCGGACGACCGGCGCTTCGACGTGGAACGCGAACCGGTGCGAATCGGCGCTCACCAGTCACTCGGGTTTCCCGCCAGCGACGTGCAGGAACTTTCGCCCATCGGCGACTCCGCCAGGCGGAGGATGCTCATCAACTTTCTCGGCTTGACGGGACCCACCGGAGTCCTCCCGCAGTATTACACCGAATTCCTGCACGAACGGAACGAGGCACGAGATGAGGCGCCCGCCGAATTCCTCGACTTGTTCAACCACCGCATGGCCATGCTGTTTTATTACGGCTGGGAAAAGTATCGCTTCCCGGTGACCTTCGAGCGCCGGCCGGAGCACGACTTCTTCCGCCAGATTCTCTACAGCCTGGTGGGATTGGGCACTGAGCACTTGCGCGGCCGCAGTCGCCGTCTCTCGGACGACTTTTTCCTGGAATATGCCGCCTTGCTGGCCATCCAGCCGCGATCGGCCTCCGCGCTGCGAAGCATACTGTCCGACTTCTTTAAGGTGCCGGTGGAGGTGCTGCAATTTGCCGGAACCTGGTACCCGCTCGACGACGACAGCGTCACCCGGTTTGGCGGCCAAAATTCCGATTCCGATCGAATCGGCCATGGCGTGGTTGTCAGCGAGGAATATTGGTCGCAGGAGTCGATGGTGAGGTTGCAATTCGGGCCGCTCGATCTTGCCAGCTATCGGCGTTTCCTGGGCCAGGGCCCCGATTTTCTGAAGTTGCAAGAGATCTGCCGGTTTTTCTCGCGCGACGAAATGGTCTTCGAACTTCAGTTGATCCTCGACAAAGACGAGGTGCCTGAAACAGCGCTCGCCGGCGATAGCCCGGAGGACGCGCAGTTGGGGTGGACAACCTGGGCCAAATCCGAGCCGTTTCAACAGCACGCCGAGAACGTGGTAATCCGCCTGTGATCGAAGCGACCCCATACCGTTGCGAGCGCGGGCTCTCTAGGAAGGCTGGCACAGGTTCGCCGGCCAGGAGGAAGTGATGGATTATTCGCAGGAAGACCGCCCAATCCGTCTCGATACGCCGCTCGGCGAAGACGTGCTGCTGTTGGAGGAATTCACAGGAGCAGAGGCCGTTTCACAACAGTTCTCATTTCATCTGCGGGCGGTTTCGACAAACGGCTCGCTGGATCTGGACGGTTTGCTGCAGAAACCCGTCTTGGTGACGCTGCGGCTCGTGAGCGACGATCCGCGTTATATCCATGGGATTGTGAACCGGGCCGTCGCCCTGGAGCGAAGCAAGGGCTTGACCACCTACCACCTCGAGATCGTGCCGTGGTCGTGGTTCCTGGGGCTGATTGCCGATTGCCGCATCTTCCTCGATAAGACGGTCCGCCAGATCATCGAACAAATTTTCACCGATCAGGGTTTTCAGGATTACGAATTCCGTCTCTCCGGCTCGTACGATCCCCGTGAGTATTGCGTCCAATACCGCGAGACCAGCCTCGATTTCATTTCCCGCCTCATGGAAGAGGAGGGCATTTTCTATTTCTTTGAGCACACCTCCGAAAAGCACACGCTCGTGATCAGCGACGCCCAGTCGGCTTTCCAACCTTGCATCGGCAATGCGACCGTGCGCTACGGCATTACGCCGACCGCGGAACAGGAGGATGATCTCATTCTGACGCTCACCCGCGAGCACGCCGTGCGCAGCCGGACCATCTCCCTGACCGATTACGATTTCCAGAAGCCGAAAGTGAAGCTCGACGTTCGCGCCACCACCGAGCGTTACGAGGTGTACGACTACCCGGGCAGGTATCTGACCCGGAGCCTCGGAGAGCAGTACGCCAAGATCCGCCTCGACGAGCAGGAGGCCCAGCGCTACGTCGTCTCCGGCACCAGCAACTGCCGGCACTTCGCTTCCGGCTGCAAATTCACTCTCGACGACACAACCGGGCAGGGCGCCGGTGACGACTACGTCTTGCTGTCCCTGGCGCACTCCGCGAGCGCTACCAGCTACCGGTCTGACGGCATCGAGCCGTTTGTATACCAGAATCAATTCCAGGCGATTCCGGCGTCCGTGACCTACCGGCCGCCGCGGGTGGTTCGCAAGCCGGTGGTCCGCGGCACTCAGACCGCGGAAGTGGTGGGACCGGACGGCGAGGAAATCTGGGTCGACAATTACGGCCGCATAAAGGTACATTTCCATTGGGATCGCGAAGACAAGAATTCCTGCCCGGTGCGGGTTTCTCAATCCTGGGCCGGCAAGACTTGGGGAGCGATCGAGATCCCGCGCATCGGCCAGGAAGTGGTGGTGGACTTTCTGGAGGGCGACCCCGACCGGCCGCTCGTCATCGGCCGTGTTTACAACGCCGAGCAGATGCCTCCTTACGCCCTGCCCGACGATCAGACCATGAGCGGAGTGAAATCGCGCAGCTCCAAGGGAGGCGGCTCCGACAATTACAACGAGATTGTCCTCGAGGATAAGAAGGGGTCGGAATTCATCAAGATTCATGCCGAAAAGGACCTCCACCAGTACGTCGAAAACAACAGTTACGAATACATCGCGAAGGACCGCCACCTGATTGTGGATGGATCGCAATCGGAGAGCGTCACCGGAGATAAGCACCTTACGGTAAAAGGCGAGCAGCGCGAATCGATTCAGGGCGATATCTCCCTCCAGGGCGCCGGCAATCACAATGTCAAGATCGGCAGCGTCTATAGCGTGGAGTCGGGGCAGGAAATCCACATCAAAGGCGGTATGAAAGTGATCATTGAAGGCGGGATGGAGATTTCGCTGATCGGTCCGGGAGGGTTCGTCGATATCGGCCCCGCGGGAGTGACCATTCAGGGCACGATGGTTCAGATCAACAGTGGCGGGAGCGCAGGCTCCGGTACGCCGGCTCAGCCGCAAGACCCGAAAGCGCCTACGAAAGCATCGGAATAGCTTTCCGGGACAGGCCTATTGACCCGAATTCACCGTCAAGTGCACGCGCCGGTTTTTTTGCCAACAGTCCTCGGTTTCCTCCGTGCATTGCGGCCGTTCTTTACCATATCCCCTAGTGGTCAGCCTTCCTGCCGGAACGCCTAGTCCGGTCAAGACGTCTTTCGCGGCGTTCGCCCGCCGGTCGCTGAGCCCAAGATTGTATTCCGCCGAGCCGCGGTCGTCACAGTGTCCTTCGATGACGATGGTGAGCGTCGGAAAATCCCCAAGAATAGTCTTCAGCCCTTGGGCGTCCTTCCTTAAAGCCTCCATGGCGTCATTGCGGATTTCCGTACTATCGAAATCGAAGTAAGCATCCTGAGTCTCCGTACTGAGACGTCGGATTATGTCGGGCGCGGCTTCCGGAACTGGCGGGGGGGTGGTCGGCACCGGCGGCGGAGGCGAAATGACGGATACCAAAACGGATGCCGTCGTCGTTCCACCCGGACCAGTGGCGCTAATGGTGAACCTTGTAGAGTCGCTGGGCGCCACCTGCCGCTGGTCGACGTTCGGCACCGCACCAATGCCTGGATCGATCGAGACACGGCTAATCTCTCCGGTTACCTGCCATCGCAAGGTTGAGGATTGCCCGCGCTGAATGGTGGCGGGTTCTGCAACGAACTGAAAAATGGAGGGTGCGTTCGGCACGGTGTTGGAGGCGGCTGGAGCGGTAACTGCGGGCGCCGGGGGAGGTGGGGCAGCCATCATTGGCGTCTTCTTCTTACAGCCCGCGAACGCGGCGATGCAAACAACCAGCCAGAGCAAACTGCGCTTCGAGGTCTTGAACATGAGCTTTTTCTCCTGGATTTGGTTGACTCATAACTCCATCGAGTACCAAGCGGCGATTGAGCGCCAAGGCAGTTGTCGGCTGTCGATGACAACAGGTGTGTGCGAACCCGACGAATTCCAAGCTTGCGACAAGATGCATTGGCAAGTTACTTGTGGCGCTTATTGTAGCGCAATACCTGCGAAAGTGCTGTCCCCACTGAGAACGGAGTGTGCCGGCCATTTAGTAGCTCGGGGACGAATTTGCGGCTACCGATGCACCGATGATGAAGCGTTGGCGGTTGCGAAACTCCCATTTTCAGTGCGCCTGATCACACACTTTCGAAGACTCTCCGTTGCCGTCTGCGACTGTGCGGCGGATCTTCCGGCCGCAAGGCTGGGGCGATTCGCCCGATATTTGCTGTTGAAATCCTTGTCGTTGCGCGAACGGAGGTGGACTCGGCTGCGGTTCTTTACCGCTTGGGCCGGGAAACCGTCGAGCTTTAGCTCGGATGACCATGCGGTGCCCTCTGGCACCCTCTGAACCTGTTGAAGGGGCATCGGCTCGATGAAACTGGCTTTGACCTTCTGGCCTGGTATCGAATAGTTTGCCTCGGTCGCTGACTGTCGGGTAGCCGCCGGGCGGCTCAGTCGCGAACTGGGTTCGTCAGCAAGCGGTGGTGGCGACTTCAAACCGTCCTGCTTTCATCGACGTGCAGGGGTAGCTACCCCAACGCACCGCAATTTCCTTGCAGCAGATCTGGCTCCCAGGTTTAAATTGGCAACACGGAGGGCTCTCCTTTTTGTTACGGCGCTACGGCAGGGCATCTGTTTCGATCGCGTTACTCGGTTTGAACTTGTCCGCTCAACCTTCGATCCATCAGAGGCCGCAACGGAAACAGCCCCTCAGCATAATTGAAAACCGGGGACTGCGGCCCACCGGCGAATCGCGGAGCGCAGAAGCCGGACCTCTTCGTGTCTTCGTCCGGAAAACGGCATTCGTCCTCCGGAATTCGACCGAGCCAACCTCAAGAGAGCAAGTTATCGGTTTGGTCGGCAGTGGGGCGGACATGAAAATCGAGGGCCTCGATCCCCTGCCGGCGAAGTTCAATTTCTTCATTCGAAGCTCCGAGCTTCGGCTTGTATGGACCGCCATTCGATGATAGACCATTCACCCGATATTGCCTCTGGAGGGGAAGATCGGATATCAAGCAAGGGCCGAGTTTCCATGCGGTTCGAACAGTGTGTGGCTTTTTGTATCCTAACGTTATGCCTCGTGATGCATACTGCAGCTTCGGCAAGTCCACTCCAATCGAAGTCCGCCGTCACCGGGGACGGAAGCGCCAGCGTTGCCGACGTGCAGTCGACGGTCACCCGGGCTTTGGTCATCAGCCAGCCCGCCAACGGTCCGAATAATAGCGGCTCGGTAACCTCCTCAAGCCCATCCAAGGCATCGAGCCCGATACGAACGCGCTCGCGCCCGCTGTTGCAGCCGTTTGCCGCGCTCGGCAAGGGACGGCTGCCAAAATACGTCCCGGTTGGCCCGGACGACCCGCAGGATCCTTACATCATCGCCGAAGCTTCGGCGATGAACAACGATCCCAACCGGATCTTTGCCTTCGTTCTCGACCAGGTGAAGTACGAGGCTTACGTCGGCTCGGTGCGCGGCGCTCGCGGCACGTTGTGGGCCATGGCCGGGAACACGCTCGATAAATCCAGCCTTCTGGTCGCGCTGCTAGGCGCCGCCGGATACACCGCCCAGTACGAACACGCGAACATCGCCGGAACCACGGCGCAGCAAAACCTGATCCTCACCATGTTTCCGCAACAAACCACATTTGTCGGCTGCATTCCTCCGGGCTCGTTTACTGACGATCCGAGGGGCGACACCGCCGCATACGACTATTATTGGGTGCAATACGGCAGCGGCGGAAACAACACCATAGCGCTCGATCCCAACGTGCCCGGCTCCCAGCCCGGTCAGGCCAATCAGACACCCGATTCGAACTTCACCACCGTTCCGGCGTCCCTGCGCCAGCAGGTCACGGTTCAAATCAATGCCGAGATTTACAATCAGGCGGGCAGCCTGTTCGGACTGGGGCCGGCAACCACCACCGTGCTTACCCAGACGTTCGATGCCTCGGCGCTGGTAGGAAATATCATCACCGCCGGGAACCTGGTGAGCGCCTCCGCCGGCGGAGGGCTCGATATTACGGCGACTACTTTCACCTATACGCCGTTCCTGCTGATCGGTTCCGGAGGACCCAATGTTGGCCAGGACCAGATCGTTACCGGAACGCCCTACCAGGAGGTCTACACCAATTTCGCGCTTAGCAGCCAGATTCTGACGGGATTGTTTCTCCAGGTGAACGCGGACGATTACACCGATACGCCGCGAACGTACACCCACACGATGTTCGATCGCCTGGGGCCGGCCGCGCGGCAAGGCAACGCTTCGGTAAGCCTGAATCTTCCATCTCCTCCCGCTCCCGCGATGACCCAGTTCGATCTCACTACAGTCAATATCACCACGGCGCGGCAGCCATTGAGCGGCTTCCAGGCACAGCAGACGCGGCTGACCAACGCGTACAACGCTTACGAAGCCTTTAAGCCGCAGATCGCCACCCTTCCCACCAGCGGAACGCTTACTCCTACCCAGCAGGAGACCGAAGTGCAGGGCGCCTACCTGAGCGAGTACCTGACCATCGCGGAAAACGAGCTCATTACCATGGGCTACAATTACACCGCCGATCTGGCCGCGCAGCAACTCCAGATCGAATACTTCTCGCGCGTGTTTCCGAACTCCCCGCGCATCACCATCGCCTCGTCATCTTTCAACCGCGGAAATGCGCAGGAGATGCTCGATGTCCTGAAGAACGATATGGACGTAATCGATGGCGTGGGGCAGAACCGCAGCGCCCCGTTCGGTGAAGAGATAGCGCGCGGCATGCTCGAGTCTCTCATCGAAAGCTCGATTCTGAATCAAGCCACCGGGCAGACCGATGCAATTGGCATTGGCGAAGTTTTCGGGGCGCTCGGCGATCCCAATTTGCTCACCGTGGTGGGGCCTCAGACCGGGCAGATTCCGTCGAATCCGGAGGTGCTGACCTCGACCACGCTTTCCGCGGACGCGCAAACACTCATTCTCGACGATGTCGCCGCCGGCAACGTGGCGATTACCCCCAACCAGATGGTAAGCGTGAATGGGGTCACCACCGTGGGATGGTGGGAGGTGAACCCCAATACCGGGCACACCATCAGCCACTTCGTGAACGGCGGCCATCAGGCCCTCTTTGAGTACTCTGCGATATCGGTCTTTGACCAGTTCGACACCGAGAAAATGGTCGAGTATATCGGCGGGGTGGAAGGCTTCGCATCGGCGGGACTGGTTTTCACGGCCGACGTTTTGCAAGGCGTGGCGTCCGGCACGCTGAAAACCACCAAGACTCTGCTTGCCAATCCGCTGGCTCCCGCGGGCATCGGGCCGCCGATGGAGCTCCCCGGGTTCGACAAATCGATCGCGAAATTTCTCGATTTTCTGACCACAAACCTGCTCGGCCTTGGGCCGATGATCCCCAACTTGCTCGGCGGGCTCGAGGGTCACCCGAATCTCGAAGTCGGACTCGAAGTCGGCGGTACCGTAAAGGAGTTTACCGGCCAACTGGCTGCCTATCTCGAGGGCTTTCAGGACGGTTACTATGGCGCCATTAAGGCTTTCGCCGCTAATCTGCCCGTCGACCCGGACAGTTTGGATTTCATCTCAACTCCGCTCGGCCTCTCCCAGACGCCTCCTACTCCGGGCACCACCCCGGGCGTCCAGATAGGCGCGATCGCCGTCGACCCGACGTGGACCATGCCGATCAACGGCAATTCGCTGCCTCTCGTCTTCGATCTTCCAATTACCAACACCGGTGCTTCCACCGACACCTTCAACATCCAGATTTCAGACCAATACCTGGACTTCCAGATCTACCCCACCGTGCCCTCTCTCACGTTGCAGGGCGGCCAATCGGGCATGGTCAACGTTTGCGTGACGCCCACTGACGCCACGGGCTCGACCTTGCCTCCCGCAGGCCAAGCCCAGAACTATTCCGTCACCGTGACCAGCGCGACGAATTCACAAGTCACGGCCAGCGCTGCCCAGAGTTTCAATGCCCCGCCGATCGCCGTGCTCGAAATGTCAACCAACCCGTCGAATATCACGACCACTCCCGGCGGGATGGCTGCCGTAAGTCTCACCCTCGGCTCGGTGGGGAACGTATCTCCCGGCGCGGTATCGATTACAGCTACCATTCCCACCGGCATTACCGTCACCGGCTTGACCTCGCCGGTTACCGTCCCCTTCAATTCCACGGTGAGCCAACCGTTATCGATCGTCGCCGCGGGCAACCTGGCAACCGCCACTTACACAATTACTTTGGTCGTCACCTATACGGCGCCTGGCGGCGCCCAACAAACGATTACGGCGATACTGCCCGTTACGGTCACCGACTTCGGGATCTGTGCCTTGAGTGCGTCCACTAGCGCAGCCCACGTAAGCAAGAACGCGCTGGCGGCCGATTTGGCCGGGCTAGCCTTCGACATGGACGCATCCGGCGCCAATCCCTCGAATACCGCTTTCTCGAGCCGTGTAGCCGGGGATATGAACCTCATCCTCAGCGAGGAGTTGACCGCCTCTTACTTCCAGTCGATCGTGCCCACCCTAACCGCGGATACCAACGCCGTGGCGTCAGCGAGCGCCGCCACGCTACCGGGCGCGCTTTCCACCTTGAGCACGGCGGTGTGCTCCATCGGAACGCTGCTGACCCGGGCGAACACCACCACCACCAGCATAACGCTCACCCCAAGCAATGCGCTCGCCGATTCCAACCTCGCGCTCGGTCCGAATCAGTCCGCCCAGTGGAATATTTCCATCACCAACTCTTCGCCGCTGTTGCACGTGTACAACCTGTCGACAACCGGAGTGCCTTCGGGCGTCACCGTGCAATTCAGCCAGCCCACCATCACCCTTGGGCCCTCCGGCTCTGCCTCGCCGCCGTATTATTCCTATTCCACGCTGCTTACGCTCACCACCGGTTCCACCTTCAACACGCCGTTTTCCTTCACCGTGGTAGCCACACCGCAGGACGCGCCGGAGTTCCCCGTGTCCGCGCCGGGCACCGTGCTCGCGCGGCCGGAAAGCATCAGTGTCGACCAGGTGACGCTCACCCCTCCGTACACCACTGCGGGAACGCCGGTAAACATAACCGCACGGGTATTCGCGGTGGTTAATGAGCAGATGCAGGCATCGCTGCAGGTTTCAGTTACCGATCCCAACGGCAATCCGTGCTGCGGAACTAACTCGAACAGTTTCACGCTTACTCCGAGCCAGTCCGTTCAGACTATCACGCTCAATCCAATGAGCACCACGAACTTCATCAACGGGGTTTATACACTCTCCGTGCAAGCGGAATATGGCGGTGTCCCCCAAGGCCCGCCGGCGACCGCCGCCCTGCTGATCGGGGCGCCGCTCACCGGGGCCCTGAGCGCGAGTCCCTCGATTGTCCCTCCCGGTTCGAGCACGGTTCAGGTTGCTTTGAATATCACCCGCGATAGCACGCCGAATCCAGTTTCCACACTGGTGGGTTCGCTGAATGTCAATGGCGTTCCCCGAGCGATGACACTCTTCCAGAACGGGACACAGCAACTGGCCTACGTGTGTTCAGACTCTCAGGTAAATATTGTGGACGTCACCAGCGCCGCGAACATGCAGCTATTAGGCACTTTCGCGAACGATATTCTGACCACCGAAACCGGCGCTGCGGGCGACCCCACGAATGGCGTTGTGTCCGGTTTCCAGGTGATGTCCTGCTCGATCTTCAACAATAGCGATTTCATCATCAGCTACAGCCGGTTTGACGGAAATACCACGGACCAGCCGATCCCCACGCACTTTGCCACTTACAGCCTGGCGAATCCGCTGGCGCCGACATTAGTGGGGAGCGTAGTGGACATCAACCGCTCCGACAGCGTCGGCTTATACGTTGCCGGAAATACCGCGCTGATGTACAACAGTACTACCAACTACGATCTGCACGACTACTTTATCGGCGGCTTCTACGGAGATATCTGGGCGGCCGACTTGACCAACGCTCCCACCACGGGCGCCATTAACTTTCTGAACGACGTATATTCATGTGGCGGGATTAACGCCAGCACCAACGACTGTAATAACGTCACCAATGTCCCCACCGCCACTTCCCAGAACGGCTCCTGCGTTTCCACCGGGACAAAGGCCATTGCGAACGATCCCACGCGCGGAGGACCGTATCAAATCGGCGCTGGCACAGCGGTCAACAGTACTACCGCTTACTTTTCGTCGAGCAATGGCTATGGCATTAACGTGGAAGATCCCACCTGCCCGCAGGTAATTGGGCAAGTGTTGGTGGTGGATACCAGCACTCCATCTAACCCCACGATTGTAACCAGCGTACCCGTTCCGGCCACGGCTTTCATAACCGGAATTGCCGTGCAGAACCAGGGAAACCTGGCCATCGCCGTGGGCGATTCGCTTGGGTACTACAGCATCATCAGGGGCCTGGTGGGCAATCTTGTCATTACGTCGTTCGACATCAGCAATCCGCAGAGTCCCCAACTCCTCAATTCGATCACCACGCAGTTGAGCGATCAGTACGGCTCTTACGTAGTCCCACTAGGAAACAACACCTTCGCGGTCGGCAATACAACTCTGAATGGGCAGGCTCAACTAGTGCTGGTGGATGCTACCAATCCCAACGCGCTGCGCTACATCCCTTACCAGGCGCCGATCGTGGCAAACCCGGCGATCGCGCAGAACGGTTATTTTTACGCGCTGAGCGGCATGCCCGCCTCCACCGTGAATGCGTTGTCGGCGTTCCAGTTGTCGGAAATCACCGGCCCGCAGCTTACCGTCTCTTTCAACCTCCCGACCAACGGCAACGCCACACTGGTCCCCGGTTCCTTCAATCCGGCGCCGACCACCACCACGCCCGGCAGTGGCTCAATCACTTGCGTCTGGGACCAGCCGACGCAGAATACCATCTCCTGGAACATGAGCCTCACCAGCGTCAATCCGGGCGACGTCACCACCCTGGTGAATTCCGGCCAGATGAATTACACGCTTCCCTCGCTCGGCGCGGGTGTGTATCCGCTGGGGTCGCTCAGCGTGCTCACGCAGCATATTTTAAGCATCTCCCCGGCATCGCAGAATGTATCTTATGGCGCGCAGACGGCCAATTACACCGCGACCGTCACGAATCCCAGCAATGCGCAACTGACGTTTACACCATCCATCATCGTCCCTCCTGGATGGTCCGGATCGGTTCCCACCAGCGTCACTGTGCCGGCCAACGGCAGCCAGACGTTCAACGTTGCGATTACTCCACCGGCCAATGTGCAACTCGGCGCTATCACGTTTAATGTGGCCGTCAACAGCTCGAGCGGCGCCTACGATTCCGTCCCGGCAGTGCTTTCGGTGGAACAGAGCAGCGCAGACCTGGGCACCAGCGGCAACATCAGCTTCGCGGCGCTCACTGCCGCGATTTCGCCCAGCCAGGTGACGGTGGGGCAGGGCGATTCGTCCGGGCCTTACACCATCACCTTTACCAATGCGGGCAATACCAGCAACCAATTTCAGATAAACAATCCTTCCAATCTGCCGAACGGCTTGGCTGTCGGCACCTATCAGCCAACCTCTTACGAGACAATCGGCCCTAACCTCAGCAGTTCGATCAGCGGCACGATTACCGCCCAACGCGGGACCACGCCCGGTTCCTATCCGATCACCATTCCGGTGCACGTGGGATCTACCTCCCAGGACCTAAGCCTTACCGTCAATGTCTCCAGTGCGGGCATTCAGGGCTATATTTCGCCAAGTTCAGGCCCCGTCGGCCCCGGTTTCATCCTGGCTTTGAGCAATATCGGCCAGCAGCAGGACACCTTCAGCCTCTCAGTCGTCGGCGCATTGGCCCAGGCCGCCTCCATTAAATCTTCTGTAACGCTGGCCGCGGGCGCTCAAGCCACCCTCCCGATCACGTTCGCCTCGCTCAATAACGTTCTGCCGGCGAATACTCAGTTGCAGATACGGGTGGTTTCGCAGAACGATCCCAATGCCCAAGCGGTCTACTCCGCCACCATCACGGTGGGGCAGTCGAAATCCGTCACGGCGGCAATTGCTCCCTCCCCGGCCTCCGTACCCGGTACACCCAACAGCGTGAGCCTGGTGTTCAGCGCCACCAACACCGGGAATGTCAGCGACACCTACACCGCCGGGATCAGCGGCACAACCGGCGCGGTGACCGCTACCTTGACAAACGCCGGAAGCCCGATGGTGATCCCAGCCCTCGGGACGGTGAACATCCCGCTGAGTGCGACCCTCTCATCGGGCAGCCACGGGACGGTCACCGTCACCATCACCTCGAGCACCAGTTCCACGATCAACGCTCAAACCACCGCGACGATCACCACGGCCGCGAGCCGTTGTGACCTCACCAACGCCGGCAGCGTCGGTATCGCGGACGTGCAGACCATGGTAAGCGAAGCCCTCGGGACCGCCCAGCCGCTGAACGATCTGGATGGCAGCGGGGCAATTAATGTCGTGGATATCGAGACGTGCATCGACGAGGCGATTGGCCCGAACCCTCCCCAATCGCAGTCTTCCGCGAGGCCGCAAAGCCATCCGCTAACAAACTCCCGCATCACGGGGCCAGGCGCAGTCGGGTTGGCATACAGCCTGGTCGATCTGGGTACGCTGGGCGGCAATCGCACCACGGTCCAAGGTCTGAATAACCTCGGCCAGGCGGTAGGCAGTTCCGATACGGGTGAGCCGGCCGGGACGGACCAACGTGAGCAGCGGCCCGTCAGCCATGCGTTTCTGTGGGAGGCGGGACAAATGACGGATCTGGGAGCGCTCACCCAGGCTGCCGGGGACGAAAGCGCTGCCTACAGTGTTAACGACGCGCGCGAAGCCGCGGGCGTCTTCACCGGTACGCACCGTGGAGACGCCAGCTTCCTCTACGCCAATGGAGCTGTCATCGACTTCGCCGGCGTCCCCCGCGGCGCCATCGTAGCCCTCAACAACCTGGGTGAGGTGGTGGGCGCGCAATCGGCCGATGGCGCTTCTCCCGCGCACGCCTTTTTGTGGAAGGCGGGCGCACTCTCCGACCTCGGCACGCTAGGAGGGTCGGGCAGCCTGGCGCGCGCCGTGAACGACAGCGGGCAGGTGGTGGGCGTCGCAGACCTCGCGGGCGATTCCGCCCGGCACGCATTTCTGTATGACGGCGAGACTCTGACGGATTTGGGAACGCTCGGCGGGCGGGATAGCGACGCCTTCGGCCTTAACAGCGCCGGTCTGGTGGTTGGCGCCGCTCTTACGGCCGGGGGTGCGCAGCATGCCTTCCTCTACCGCGCGGGCGCGATGACTGACCTGGGCACGTTGGGAGGCGGGGCCACCAGCCAGGCGAACGGCGTCAATGCCAATGGTGTCGTGGTCGGATGGTCCTCCACCGCCGCGAACCAACAGCACGCTTTTGTGTGGATCTCGGGCCGCATGATCGATCTGAATAGCGTAGTCGCCATGGTGCCAGGCGTTTGGCTGCACGAGGCAGTCAGCATCAATGACTTGGGCCAAATAGCTGTCAACGCGAGTGACGGTCACGCCTACCTGGTGATGTTACCGGGTGAATTTCAATGAGATGCTGCCGATTGGGTCGCGGTTCGTCATGAACGCGCTATAAATCTCAGCTGCACCCAATAGTTGGCGGGGACGCCCCGCCAGTCCGTGCGGCCGTAGACACAACCGCCGGCGACACGGTCGTTTTGACTGCGATATACTGATCAAACGGTTTTCGCGATGTCGGGGCCTGCCGCAGGACTCAGTGTCGTTCCCTCGCCAGATTCGGTTCGCGCGCAGCTCGCGCGGATTCTGGCGACTCCCTCGTTTCGGTCACACGCGCGGGGTTCCTCGTTCCTCTCTTACGTGGTTGGCGAGGCGCTGGCCGGACGCGGCGGGGAAATCAAGCAGGCGACCATCGGGTGCGAGGTATTCGGACGGCCGGCGTCCTACGATCCCAAGCAGGACGCCGTCGTGCGTTCGGTAGCCCGCGTGGTGCGCGAAAAGCTCAACGATTACTACCTCACCGCTGGCGCGAGCAACCCTGTCCGCATCGAAATACCCAAGGGGACTTACACGCCTTGTTTTTCGCAGCTCCCCGCCCCAGGGCAGGTTGCGCCGGTGAGCGAAGCGTCCGCTCCGCCCAGGCGCCGCGTGCTGGCCGCGGCCGCGTGCATCCTGATTGCCGCCGCGGCCTACAGCATCGCCAACATCCGGAGCCGTCCGCTGCCTCCGAAGGGAGATCCGGCCGCGCTCGATCGCGCCGGCCGCGCCAGGTATCTCGCCGGTGACTTCACAGGCGCCCGCCCACTGCTGGAACGAGCCGCGGAACTGTCTCCGCGGGATGCCCTGATTCATGCCGCACTGGCCGACGACCTGGCGGCGCTGGGATATGACGCCAAGGCTCTTGAAGAAGCGCGCAAGGCGGTGGCGGCCTCGGCGGACCTGTCGCCTTCCGGCGAACTCCAAGTGGAAGCGGTATTCCGCTCTCTTTCGGGCGATCACCCGGGCGCCGTCGAAGCGCTTCTCGCGCTCATAGGTATGGATGGACAGCGGCCCGAGTACATTCGCGGCTTGGCGCGCGAGCAGCTTGCCGCCACGAACCTGCAAGACTGTGTGCGCACGGCCGCGCGCCGCACAGCGGCGGATCCACAACTCGCTGTCATCGAGAGCTATTGCCGTGCAGGCCAGGGCGATTTTTCGGGGGCGCTGGAGCCCGTTCGACGGGCCGTGACCGCGGCCAAGGCCTCCGGGCAGCGCGAGGTTTACGCTCGCGCGCGTCTACTGGAGGCCGGACTGCTGATGTCCACGGGCCGAATAGACGAATCCGCCGCACCGCGCGAGGAGGCTCGCCGAATCTGTTCTGCGATCCATGACGACACCTGTACCATACGGGCGCTGCGTATAAGGGCGAATCTGGACGCGGCCCAGGGGCGTCCTGCTCCCGCGCTGGCGGCGTATCGAGCGGCTCTGGCGTTGGCGGAGAAGGTCGGTTCGTCCAAGGAGATCGCTGAGTTGCAGGACGGCGAGGGCTGGGCGCTCATGCAGATGGACGATCCCGCGGGCGCGCATGCGGCCTTCCTCGAGTCCATGATGACGGGGAGGCGCGCGGGTTTCCGCTCTGCCATGATCCTGCAGGATTTGGCCACTCTCGCCTTGCGGCAGGGGGACTTCCACCGCACGGTAGTGCTGGCGGAACAATCCATCGACGAGGCCCGCGGCATCGGTGACCGGGTGACAGAGGCGGCGGCAGGGATTCTTAAGGCCCGAGCCCTGTTCGAACGCGGCGATCTCACCGCCTCTGAACGGCTCCTGGACGACGTACGTCAGGCCATGTTGCGGTATCATCTGAGCGCCGATATACCTCGCCAATGGCGGCTGGCGCATGCGAATCTGAGCCGGGCTCTCGGCAAGCTGGATGCCGCGCAGAGGGACCTCGATGCGCGCGCGGATTTCACCTATGCTGCGACAGACCCCGATTATCAGGTAGCCAGGCTGCAACTGCTCCTCAGCCAGCGCCGCTACGACGATGCCGCGCGCGCGGCGCACGATATGCTGGCGTTCCTCGATGGAAGCGGCAACCAGTCGGCCACGGCACTCGTTACTGCTTTGTTGAGCGACGCCTACGGAGGGTCCGGCCGGCTGGTCGAGGCTCGCGAAAAGGCGCTCGCCGCACGAGCCATGCTCTCCGATCGCACAGCGCCCACGTCGAATGCCGCGGTACAGGCCGCGGCAGACCGTTGGGCTGCGCCATCGCTCGAAAGCAACGCCAGTCCGATCCACTAAGCGGGGGCGGCGCGATCGGGCTCGGCGCCTCTTTCGCTAGCCTCGATGGTCCGTCTCACGGCAGAGGCGGCGAACTGGTTGATGTCCTGAGATTCCTTACGCGTGCGCTTGGGCATGTCCCCAGTATCGCAGGCGGGCCGGTGGCTTCTGGAAAACGAAAAGACCCCACTAACTTAGCCTAGTGGCGACGGCCGGAGGCTTGTTGACGGGCGGGTCGCTCTCGCGCACGTCCGATTTAGGCGCATTTCTGCGATTTCTGGGTGTTTCCGCGATAGGGCTTTTCCGCAGCCGGGCGCGGCAACCGCCTGACCGCGCCGAACACCACTGTGTCTGTTGCCACCTCTCTCATGGTTGAAGCTGGAGGTCCACGAGGGTGCAGCTCCTAATCGGACCCATTTCCCCGATAGCAAACCCGGCAGCACCTGGGGCCTTGATAACAAGCCTATTACCTTTCACTAACCTGACAGTCCTTTAACTCGTCGCCGGGCGAAGTATTTGGGATGGGTGGGTGGGATGACCTCGGTGGCGACCGTGCCTGGAGCACTGGTGTCTCTCGCCAGCGCAAATGCACTATTAGTTACGGGGGATCGAGTTTAAAGCGAATTTAAAGCTCGACAGTGATTCCTAATAGACTTATTCTTAGGCCGCTCCAACATACCTTATAGAAAGGGGCTGGGAGAATTGCGCCGGGACGAAGAAGCCGACGTCTTGACAGCAATCGGCGATCCCTCACATGTGACGTTGCCGCAGCTGACGACTGGCGAAACCATGCTTACCGAGTGCGCATCGAAGGAGAAGTCCTGCATGGATGCCACTCCTGTGATGGCTTAATTTGGCGCCCCCCGGTTGCAGTTTGCCAGCAAAAGACACCCCTCGCCCCGCGCGGTAATCCTTTTCTATTAGTGCATTTAAGACCCGAATAGACGTAAACTGCACTTTGCGGATCAGTCTTATCAATGCCACGGCGAGTCTCGCCGCCGTCGCCTGCATTTTGCGAGGGGCTGAAATGCCTGCCGGGTCATTCGTGTACACTGCCGCGCCGCAGTACGATCGCGCGACAGAGGCGAATCGCTTCCCCAAGGGAGCGGCTGTCATGCTCGTCTCGCCGGCCGGCAAGCAGCGGATCGCGCCCGCGTTATACGCCTCCGCGGACGCCACGGTGTCGTTCGACGGCGCGCGGATCCTGTTCGCGGGAAAGACTTCGGCCGCCAGTCCCTGGCAGATCTGGGAGATTTCGGCGGCGGGAGGCACGCCGCGGCAGATCGCCGCGTGCCAGACCGACTGCACGCACCCTCTGTATATCCCCGATGGACGCATCGCCTATACGCAAGCCACTCCCGCCGGTTCGGATATCGAAATCGTGGACGCGAAGGGCGCTTCGCAGCGGCTGACGTTCGCGCCGGGGCGCCATGTGACCGAGGACGTGCTGCGCGACGGGCGCATTCTTTTCGAAAGCGGCGGCGAACTTCTCACCGTCTATCCCGACGGAACGGGGGTGGAATCGCTCCGCTGCGATCATGGGCCGCACCGCGCGGATGCGCGGCAGATCGAATCGGGCGACATCATCTTCAGCGTCGGAGCCAGGCTGGCGAGGTTCACGGCGGCGCTGGCGGCGCAAACCGATGTGGCGCAGCCCGAAGGCGAGCTGTCCGGGCCGGTGGCGGAAATCTCGCCGGGCCAATGGCTGGTCTCCCTGCGGAAAAGGAGCGGACCGTTCGGGCTCTTCATCTGGACGCGGGAAGGCCGCCGGCTCGAGCCGGTGGACACTCCGGCGGGCGCCAACGCAATCCAACCCGTACTCCTGCGCGGCCGCACGGCGCCCAAACAATTCCCCTCGGGGCTGGTGGAAACCAGGACCGATGGCAACCTGTTGTGCCTGGATGCACGGGCTACCAAGGATCAGCCCATCGCCGAACCCGTAGCAGCCGTCCAGATGTACACGCGCGACAGCACGGGGGCGGCGGTGCTGCTTGGGCGGCAGATTCTGGCCGGCGATGGGTCGTTCTACGTCCAGGTGCCAGCCGACCGGCCGCTGCGCATCGAATTGCTGAACGCCGCCGGCGCCACCGTGCGCGCTGAGAAAGGCTGGTTTTGGATGCGGCCCAGCGAGCAGCGCATTTGCGTGGGATGCCACGCCGGGCCGGAGCGTTCGCCGGAAAACAAGGTTCCGGAAGTTCTGCTGCGGAGCATCGTGCCGGAGAAATTGCTGGGGGCAACCAAATGAATGGTGGACGAACAATCGGAATCCTGACGGTTTGCGCGGTGGCATGCGCGCTCGCGGGCAGCGGCCCGGCGCCCATTGAGTTCGCGGACGCCACGGCGCAGGCGGGCATTCATTTCACGCATTCCTTCGGCGCGGAGAAGCTCGGATCGCTGCTCGAGAGCACCGGCGCGGGATGCGTCTGGTTCGATTACAACAACGACGGGAAGCCGGATCTGTTCGTGGTGAGCGGGCGGCCGTTGGGCAACGATATGCATCCGTATCCTCTGCGCAAAGCTCCCGATCCGCCGCCCACCAATCATCTGTATCGCAATAATGGAGACGGAACATTCACCGACGTCACGGCCGCGGCCGGCGTGGCGGGCGACAGCTTCAGCTTCAGCGCCGAAGCGGCCGATTTCGACAACGACGGATTCACCGACCTGATTGTGACGAGCTACGGCAAGGTCACGCTCTACCGCAATAAGGGCGACGGGACTTTCGAAGACGTCACCGCCAAGGCCGGGCTGGACGTCAAAGGGTGGGCCATCAATGCCACGTGGCTCGATTACGATCGCGACGGCTGCCTCGATTTGTTCATCGGCCGCTACGTAAAGTTCGATCCCAAGTACCGCTCGTATTACGCGGCCGATAACTATCCCGGCCCGCTGGATTACCCGGGCGATTCGAACCTGCTGTACCACAACACGTGCAAGGGAACTTTCGTGGACGTGAGCGAGAAATCGGGCATTGCGGCGTACAAGGGCCGGGCGATGGGAGTGACGGCGGCCGATTTCGACGGCGACGGATATCCCGATATTTACGTGGCGAACGACAAAACCGAAAACTACCTGTTCCACAACAAGCGCAACGGCACATTCGAGGAAATCGCCACCGAGGCGGGTGCGGCGTTCGGACAGAACGGCGAATCGACGTCCGCGATGGGTCCGATTTTCTTCGACATGGAGAATCGCGGCGCGATGGATTTGTGGGTGAGCGATTCGAAATACAACCGCATGCTGCGGAACATGGGCTCCCTGCAATTCAACGACGTCACCCAGTCATCCGGAATCGCGCAGCTCACGGCGCAATATACCAGTTGGGGCGACGGCGCCTACGATTTCGACAACGACGGCCGGCGCGACCTGGCGATCTTCCACGGCGGCCTGATCCACATGATTCCGCAGGAGCATTCGCTGTTCCGCAATCTCGGAAACGGCAAGTTTGAAGATGTCTCGGCCACGGCGGGCGCGGTGTTTCAGAACAAAACCGTGGCCCGCGGGGCGTGCTTCGCCGACTATGACACCGACGGCAAGATGGACGCGTTCGTCGTGAACCTGGGAAGCGCCGGCGAACTGCTGCACAATGTCACGAAATCGGCCGGGCACTGGATCAAGATCCGTCTCGTGGGTGTGAAGAGCAATCGCGACGGCATCGGGTCGCTGGTGGAAGTGGCGGCGGGCGCGCTCAAACAGCGCGCCGAGCGCGTCGCGGCATCGGGCTATTTGAGCCAGGACGATTGGCGCTTGCATTTCGGGTTGGGAGCGAACACGCGCGTCGACCGCATTACCGTGACCTGGCCGAGCGGAATCAAGCAGGTGGTGGAGAACGTCGCCGCCGACCAGGTGCTCACCGTTCGGGAGAAGCAATGATGAGGCCTCATGCGATCGCGCTTGCGCTGCTCGCGGCCGCCGCATCGCACGGCGCCACGGCCGGCAAAGCGATTCGCTATCCGAGTCCCGACGATCTGGCGCTCTCCCTCGACGGCAGCCGTCTCTATGTGGTCTGCGGCGGCAGCGATGAGCTGCTGGCGATCGATCGCGCTACCAACGCGGTCGCTGCCCGCGTATCAGTCGGCCGTCTGCCCCGCGGCGTTGCCGTCAGTCCCGATGGATCGCGAATCTATGTGGCGAATTCCTGGTCGGACAACATCAGCGAGATCGACGCGGCGACGATGCGGGTCGTCCGCAAACTGCCGGCAGGCTTTGAGCCAACGGGAGTAGCCCTGGATGGCCAGGGCAAGTTTCTGTATATAGCGAATCGCATCGGCGGCGATGTGTCGGTGATCGACCTCGCCACTGGGACCGAGGAACGGCGGCTGGTGGCAGGGCGCGGCGCGAGTTGGCTGGCAAGCTCCGCGGACGGGTCGCAGATCTATGTCACGCATATTTACCCCAACATCCGCCAGTTTCGGACGCAGCCGGAATCGGAGATCACCGAAATCGACACGGCATCGCGCCGGGTGGTGTCACGACTGCCGCTGCACAATGTCGGCGGGGTGTTTCACGTCGCTCTGTCGAAGGATGGGCGATTGGGAATCGCGGCGCAGATGCGGCCCAAGAATCTCATTCCGCTGGCGCACGTGGAACACGGCTGGGCATTCGGGAATTCGCTGGCGGTATTCGGCGAGGATGCCGGCGGAGTGGTGCAGCTTCCGCTGGATGCCATCGAGGATTACTTCTCGCTGCCGTTCGGAGTGGCGATTTCGCCGGACCGGTCGAAGGCCTACATTTCGGCATCGGGCACGAATGAAATTGCCATTCTCGATGTGCGCAAGCTGGCGGCCGCCGCGAAATCTCCCGATGCCGCCAGATTGGCGAACGACTTATCGGCCGCCTCGCGCTATGTTCTGGCGCGCGTCCCGGTAGGCCGCAATCCGCGCAGCGTGGTGCTGTCGCGCGATGGCGGTACACTCTATGTCTCGAATCGCCTCGACGATACGGTTTCGGTGCTCGACACGGCGCGAGGCGAAGTGACGGCGACCATTCCGCTCGGCGGCCCGGCGGAACTCACCGCCGAACGGCGCGGCGAGCGCCTCTTTTACTCTTCGCGGTACGCGTTCGGCAATCAGTTCGGCTGCGCCAATTGCCACCTCGATGCCACCATCGACGGCCTTTCGTGGGATCTCGAACCCGATGGCTTCGGCGTGGACATCGTCGATAACCGCTCGCTCGAGGAAATCGCCGACACTGCTCCTTTCAAGTGGAACGGCCAAAATCCCGACCTCCAGACGGAGTGCGGACCGCGCACCGAGCGCTTCTTCTTCCGTTCGGCCGGCTTCCGCGGAGACGATCTGGAAGATCTTGTGAGTTTCATCAAGTCGATTCCGCTGCGGCCGAATCGCTACCGCCTTCCCGATGGCGAATTGACCCCGGCGCAGGAACGCGGCAAGGCGATTTTCAACCGCACAATGCGAAAAGACGGCACACCGATCCCAGACGAGGTGCAGTGCTTCGTCTGCCACGCCGGACCGCATTACACCAATCAGCAACTGGCGGACGTGGGCACCGGGAGAACCACCGATCGCTCGCCGGAAATCGACATTCCGCACCTCACCAACGTGGCGTACAGCGCGCCTTATCTGCACGACGGGGCGGCGCGCTCGCTGGAAGAAATCTGGACCGTGTTCAACCCCAACGACAAGCACGGTGTGACCAACGATCTCAGCAAGGATGAGCTGAACGACCTCATCGAATATCTGAAAACGATATGACGAAAACTTTTCTTTGCGCTTTGCTGGCGGCGGCTTCCAGCCTCCTGGCTCAGGACATGCCGCAGTTTCGTTGGGAGAATTTCACCACCGCCCAGGGGCTCCCGGACAATCGGGTTTACAGCGTCTGCGCGGATGGCGACCGCGTCTGGGCGGGGACCGACAACGGTCTCGCGCTCTATGAGAACGGCAAGTGGAAAAGCTTCACGACGGCCGATGGGTTGACGCACCGCGCCGTGCTCTCGCTCGCGCTCGACAAACAGACTCACGATCTGTGGATCGCCACCATGGGCGGGCTGAGCCGCTATTCGGCCGGACGCTTCGACTCGTTCACGCAGCTCAATAGCGGGCTCCCCAACGACGTGGTGTATGGCGTTGCCGTGCAGGGCGATTACCTGTGGGTAGCCACGGCCGCGGGTGGAGGCCGGCGCAATCTGCGCACCGGCGAGTGGAGCCTTTACAACGAGCGCAATACGCCGATGTACGAAATCTGGACGTACGGCGTCTCTGCGGCGTCGGACAAGGTCTACTACGCGGTTTGGGGCGGCGGTGTTCTGGAATACGACGTCAAGACGGAGCGCTGGAAGGACTACAACGATCCCGACGGCGAAAACGAAATTGTGCTGTATAAGGACCAGGGCCTGATTCACGAGATCACTACGTCCGTCAGCTACGCGGGTGGCATTCTGTGGGCCGCGACGTATTTCGGCGCGAGCCGCTACGACGGGCGCAACTGGCGGAACTTTCTCGACAAAGACAGCGGCCTGCCCAGCAATTTCCTCAACCAGGTGAAAACGCTCGACGGCAATCACGTCTGGTTTTCGACCGACAAGGGCCTGGCATATTTCGACGGTGAGCGCTGGGCGGTGTGGCGGCCGGCGCTCGATACGCATGCGCCCGAGATGCTGGTGCGCGACGCGAATGGCGTGGTTTCCCACCTGGCAGTCGAGACGGCGCCCGCTCACCACTACATTTTCGGTGTCGATTTTCAAGGCGACGATCTCTGGGTCGCAACGGCCAAGGGCGTCAGCCATGGAGTTTTGATCAAGACGAAAGGACAATCGCAATGATGATTACGGATGTACTCGAACAGATCGGCAATATTCAGCATGTCGCGAAGAATGCGATCTGCGCGCCGCGCGCCCTGAATGAAGCCGGCGAATACGGCAGCTCTTTCTCGCGGGGTTTGCGCATCGACTTAAACGGCCTCACCATCCTGTTGATTTCCGGCACGGCCAGCATCGACGAGCAAGGCAGGACGGTCCACGTGGGCGACCTTCGCGCGCAGTGCCGGCGCACTTACGAAAACATCACCGCGCTGCTCGAAGCGGAAGGCGCCACGTGGAAGGACATCGTGCGCACGAGCTGCTATCTGCGCGACATCGAGCGCGATTACGCCGCGTTCAATGACGAGCGTACCCGTTTTTTCCGGGAGCAGGGTCTCGACCCGCTGCCCGCCTCGACCGGCATTCAGGCGATTCTGTGCCGCCCGGAGCTGCTGGTCGAGATTGAAGCCATCGCCATGTTCATTCCCGCAAAGGAGGAATAATGCTTCGTCGGTTGGCATTGCTGGCGCTGTTGAGCGCCGCCGGCGCATTGGCTCAGACCTGCTCGTGCGGCGCGAATCCGCCCGGTCCGCCGCCGGTCCGCACGCTCACTCCTTACGCCAACGAGCCGGAGGACATGCGGCCGTTCTCGCGCTTCACCGTGCCCTATTACGAGCATTACACCAAGACCCCGGAATATAATGGCGCGGCATCGAACGTGGCGACCGTTCCCGCCGCCAACGTGAGTTCGGTAGACATCGGGTTTCTGGGGCCGATCGAAAACCATAAAGACATCGCCCTGGGAACGGCGATGCTGCGCGGGGCGCAACTGGCGATCGCGGAGGCCAATGCTCGCGGGGGGTATGGCGGCAAGCCGTTCCGGCTGATGGTCCATAATGACGCCGCCACCTGGGGCGCATCCAGTAACGAGATTGTCAAGATGGTCTACGACGAGAAGGTCTGGGCCATGCTCGGCTCGGTCAGCGCGGATTCGACGCATATCGCGCTGCGCGTTTCCCTGCGCGCCGAACTGCCCATCGTCAACAGCGCGGCCACCGACCCCACCATTCCGGAGACCATCATCCCCTGGATCCTCATGTCGCTCCAGGACGATCGCGTCCAGGGATATACCCTCGCCCGCCGCATCTATAGCGACCTCGGACTGAAGCGTATCGGGCTGCTGCGCGTGAACGAACGCTACGGCCGTTTCGGCGTTTCGAAGTTTCGCGATGCCTCACGGCGGTTGGGGCACCCGGTGGTGATCGAGCAAAAATACGCACCCTCTGACACGAGCTTCACGCGCGAACTACAGGTGATCAACGACTCGCGCGTGGATGGAATCGTGCTCTGGGGGGACGCCGCCGCGGCCGGCACGATACTCAAGGAAATGCGGGCCATGGGCATGAAACAGCCGGTTTTCGGCAGTTTCCGCGTGCTCGGAGACGACCTCTTTCGCATCGCGGGTGACGCCGCAGAAGGGCTGGAGATCGTCTACCCGTTCGACCCCACGCGCGACGATCCGGTATGGCTGGACTTCCAGAAGCGCTTCGCGGCGGCTTATCAGGCGAAGACGGACGCGTTTTCGGCGCTCGGGTTCGACACCATGAACATCCTGCTGGGCGCCATCTGCCGCGGCGGTTTGAATCGCGGAGAGATCCGCAACGCGCTCTACTCTCTCGAAAGCTATCACGGGGTGACGGGCGAAATGACGTTCGATCCCAATGCCAAGAACGTCGCGCCCATGTATCTCGGGAAGGTGAAAACCGGCAAGCTCGCGTTTCGCCGCTATACCATGGAAAAGCCGTACGCCACGGTGGGCGAAAACGGGGTGCAATATGTTGGACCGGACATTCCGGACTCCACCGGTCCTATGAGAAAGATCGGAGTCTTCGGTCCGGGAGGGGACAAGCTCGCCGCGGCGATCGCGGCCGACGGCTACCAACTGGTTGGCATCGCTTCGGACGTTCCGTGGGGGAAAGCATCCACCGAATTGGTCAAACTGGTCTACGATCCCGCGGTGATCGGCTTGGTCGCCGTGGGTCGTGATGCAGCCCACCTCGCGGAACAAATCGCGGTGAAGACGTTCCTGCCCGTGGTGGCCATTTCCTCCGATCGCGCGCTCACTTCCACGAATGTTCCGTGGATCTTCCGGGTCGGCGCCGATGTGCCGGTCGCGGATGCGGTCCGTTGTCTGACAGCGGCAGCCGGCCGCGCCGGGCCGAACCGGCTTCGTATTCGGAATCTTCTCGCATCGGGTTCGCCGGTGGCGGGAAAATTCGCGTTCGCGTCGAATGGCGAACCGTCACAGTACTGAAACTCAAAATCAGACATAATAGTCCCAATAGTGAACGCTTTTGTGGGGCAGGCAATCGTGCCTGCGGCTGGCTTTCAGCCGGCTCGACCTGCTGGAAAGCAGTGGGGGCCCTCTGCGCACAGCCAGGATTGGCTGCCCCACCGGAGCTTGGCACTAAGTTTGCTCGATGAGGCTTTCTGTGCCGGCTTTTTTGCAGGATCTCCGGTATGGCATCCGCATGTCGCTGCGGAGTCCCGGTCTGACACTCGTCGCAGTGTTCACGCTCGCCATCGGCGTGGCAGCCAACACCACTATCTTCAGCTACGTGGACATGATGATGTTGCGTCCCATTCCCGGCGCCGCCGACGGCGCTCGACTGGTGGCGTTCGAGGGTGTTGCCGCCGATGGCAGACCCCTCCCCACCTCTTATCGCGACTTCCAGGATTATCGCGACCGCCTCAGCCCCATTTTGGATCTCGCGCTCGGTACGCCCATCACTCTGAATATCGGTAGCGGAGACCACTCCAGCCAGGTATGGACTGAAGTGGTCTCCGCCAATTATTTCGACGTGCTGGGTATCCGGCCCGCACTGGGCAGGCTGTTCCGGCGGGATGAAGATGGCGACGTGTCGGGCGTCGCCCCGGTCGTGGTGCTCGGCAATGAACTGTGGAGGTCGCGATTCAACGCCGATCCCCGCGTCATCGGGAAGAGCCTGGTGGTCAATCGTCAACCGATGACGGTCATCGGGGTAGCGCCGCCGGAGTTCCATGGGAGCATGCCGGGAATTCACCTCCAGTTGTGGGTGCCCGTCACCATGGCACCGCAATTGAGTCTGATGCCCGCTGGCTCGCTCGACGACCGCAATGCGCGCGGGCACATGGCCGTCGCCCGTCTGCGGCCGGGAGTCACCGCCGCGCGAGCGCGCGCGGAATGCGCGGCGGCGGCGCGCCGCCTGGCCGAAGCCAACCCGGCGACCAACAAGGGCATCGGGGCATTGGTTTTGCCGGTGCGAAAGAGCCACTTCGGCGGTCAGAACACCATGGAAGGTCCGCTACGCATTCTCATGACGGCGTGCCTCATGGTCTTTCTGATTGTCTGCGCCAACGTCGCGAATCTGTTGCTGGCGCGCGCCACCACGCGGCGCCGGGAATTCAGCCTGCGCATGGCGGTGGGCGGAGGCCGCTGGCGGCTGGCGCGGCAACTGTTCGCCGAGAGCCTGGTGCTGGCGGTGATGGGAGTGCTTGTGGGCTTGCCGATGGCGATGTGGATGGGCCGCGGATTCGGTTATTTCCAGCCGCGCGGCGCCAACCTGCCCGTCTCTCTCGACCTCCCGATGAGTGCCGACATTCTATGGTTCAACGCGCTGATCTGCGTGTTGGCGTGCGTGGCTTCGGGAATCGCGCCGGCGCTCCATGGAGTGCGCACCAAGTTAAGCGAGGCATTGAAGGACGGCGGACGAAGCGGCACCGGAAGCCGCCGCTCGCGACGATTGAGCCGCGCTCTTATCGTTTCCGAAGTCGCCATGGCGATGCTCGCGATCATTGCGGCGGGGTTGTTTGCGAGAAGCTTCGATAATGCCCGGCGGATCCATCCCGGCTTCGACGCGGGCAATGTGCTGGTGGCGCACCTGGAGCTTTCGGCAACGGGGTACGATTCGCCGCAGCGAAAAGAGCTCTGCGATCGGCTGCGCGGCCGGCTTGTGGCGCGGCCGGGAGTAGTGGCGGTGAGTTGGGCGGAGACGGTGCCGCTCTGGTTCTTCGGTGGCCCGGTGGAGGAAGTTGCGCCCGAGGGCTACGTGCCAAGCCCCTCGGAGAGCATGGGTGTGGAGCGAAACCTCGTCGCCCCGGGCTATTTCGATCTCGTGCGGATTCCGCTTCTCGCGGGCCGCGACTTCGACGAGCATGACACCACCAGCACGAACCCGGTCCTCATCGTCAACCAGACGTTCGCGAACCGGTATTTTCCCGGCCGCGATGCCGTGGGCCGCCACGTGAGCGTGATGGGCGAACGGTACACGGTCATCGGCATCGCACGCGACTGCAAGTATCAGAAGCCCACCGAGAGCGCGCAGCCCTTTTTGTACGTTCCGTACCGGCAAACGTTGTATGGTCAGACGGTCATCTTCCATATCCGCACGGCCGGCGAACCGGAGCAGGCGGCGGGTATCCTGCGGCGCGAGCTCAGCGCCGTCGACCCCTCGGTCCGCCTGCTGGATGTGTTGCCGATGGCCGAGGCCATCCGCGCCGGCTTGTACGCACTGTCGATGGCCGCAGTGCTGCTGGCGGTGCTCGGCGTCTTCGCGCTGGCGCTGGCTATCACGGGCCTTTACAGTGTGATGGCCTACGCGGTGGCTCAGCGGACGCAGGAGATCGGCATCCGCATGGCTCTGGGGGCGCGCGCCGTCGATGTGCTCGCGATGGTGGTGCGGCAGGGCATGTGGCTGGCGCTTGTGGGGGTCGCGGTGGGGATGGCGATGGCACTTGCCGTGACAAGGCTCGCCGCGAGCCAACTCGTCCACGTCAGCCCCGCCGATCCGCTGGTTTTCGCGGGCGCGTCGCTGCTTCTTCTGGCCGTGGCAATGGCTGCCAATTACGTCCCGGCCCGCCGGGCGACGCGAGTCGATCCCAACGTTGCGCTGCACGAGCAGTGAGTGACTCTGTGTTTTCGCGTCGAGCGGCGCCTTTCACTGTTGGAACGTACCGGCGACGGTCAAATCTCCCGCAGCCTCAGAAGTCCCGACGTATACCGTGTACGTTCCCGGCGCCACCTGCCACGCTCCCGGAGTGGGATTCCACCAGGACATGGGGTGCGACGAATCGCCCTGATCCACTTCGATGGTCACATGCTGCTTCGCGCCTGGCTGTAGCGTGACTTTCTGCCAGCCGACCAACCGCCGCGCCGGTTCGCCGAGGTTCGCGGGCATGCCGAGGTAAACCTGCACCACCTCCGCGCCGGCCACCGATCCCGTGTTCGTCAGATCGCAGACCACCTGAAAGTTCGGATTGGCCGCCGACAGGTTGTTCGTGAGCGCCGCGTTGGCAATCGAGAAACTGGTGTACGAGAGGCCGTACCCGAAAGGGAAGACCGGCGCGATGTTATTCGCGTCGTACCACTTGTACCCCACCAGCAACCCCTCGGAATAATTTACCGGGAAAGGCGCGTTCGGATTCGAGGGGTCCGGCGCGGCAATCGTGGGATGCGGCAGATCGTTCACGCTGGCGGGAAAAGTCACCGGGAGTTTGCCCGAAGGATTGACCGCGCCGAACAGAATGTTGGCGATCGCCTGGCCGCCGCGCTGGCCCGGGAACCAGGCTTCCAGCACCGCGCTCACGCTCGAAAGCCACGGCAGCACCTGAGCGCCGCCATTCTCCATTACTACGATGGTGTGCGGATTGGCCGCCACCACCGCGTTCACCAGGCCATCCTGATCGATGGGCGTCGCGTGGATGACGTCGGTGAAGTTGAGGCTCGGCATATCCATTCCCTCGCTGGTCCATTGGCTTACGAAGACGATCGCCACCGATGAAGACGCGGCCATCGCCGCGGCGGCCATCGCGTTATTTCCGTTGTTGAACTGCACCTTGGCATTGGGCGCCATGGCCTGGATGGCCTGCATCGGCGAGGACGGATCCCAAATTACGGGCGACCATCCGGGCACCGCCGGATAGCCCTCGTTCAACGCCGCGCCGCCCGTTGGATATACCTGCGCCGATCCGCCGCCGGAGAGCACCCCGATATCGGCGTGCGATCCGATGATGGCGATCGACGTGATTGTCGCCGGATTCAGCGGGAGCTGATTATTGGCGTTCTTCAGCAGAACCGCGCCCTGTTCTTCCACCTGCTGGGCGATGGCCTGGTCGGCCGCGGTATTCACGGGCGTCACCGCGCCGGTGGAGTTGATCGCTCCCGTCGCGTACAGCGCCCGCAGAATGCGCTCCACCATGTTGTCCAGCCGCGATTGCGGCACCTGGCCGGCCTGGATTGCCGATTCCAAATCGGAAAAATATTGGTTATCCGGCTGCTCCTGGTCGAGGCCGGCGTTAGCCGCCGCCACGGTGCTGTGGGTGGCCCACCAGTCCGACATCACGAACCCGGGAAAGCCCCAGTCGCCCTTCAGGATGTCATTAAGCAGGTGCGAGTTCTCGCACGCGTAGGTTCCGTTCAGGAGGTTGTAGGAGCACATCACCGATTGCACGTTCGAATCGCGCATGCTGATTTCGAACGCCAGCAGATCGGTCTCGCGGCCCGAACGCTCGTCGATGATGGCATTGGCGGTGGTGCGGCCGGTCTCCTGGTCATTGAAAGCGTAATGCTTGATGCAGCCCACCACCTGCTGGTCCTGGATGGCGCGCACGTGGGCGGCGTTGATTTTGCCGGCCAGAATAGGATCTTCGCCCTTGGCTTCGAACGTGCGTCCGTCGCGCGGCTCGCGGTTCAGGTTGACGTTACCGCCCAGGTTGACGTTCAGGCCCCACGCCTTCATTTCCGCGCCGATCACCTGTCCATAGCTGTATGCCAGGGTGGTATCCCAGGTGGCGGCGCTGGCGATGGCCGAAGGCAGCGCTGTCGAAGGCGCCTGCGGATCGTTGGCCACGCCGACGCTGCCATCGTTGAAGTAAAGATCCGGGATCCCCAGGCGCTGGATGCCGGGAATGTACCCGCCCGCTCCGCGGGGCAGCGGAATAATGTTGGTTACCGGGCCCCCGGCTCCATATACCAACTGGAGTTTCTCGTCCTGCGTCATAAGCGCCAGCGTCTGCTGCGCGAGTTGATCCGGGGTGGCCGGGGCGGGAACGCGGAAATTGCCGGTGACGCCGCCGATAGTCAGGGTCGCGGCCACGTACGGCGCCGTGGCCACGACACCGGCGGGATACACAAAATTGATCTGGTCGATGATCTCGCCCGGCGCGGCGCCGCAATATTGCACCATCGCAGTTTGCCCGCCGATGGTAAGCTGGCAGCTTGCCGGACTGCCGGGCACCTCGAGCGGCGTCAACGATCCGCTATAGACGGCGGGCATCCCGTCCTGCAACGGCGCGTTCTTGGGTCCGAGCCCGTTCGCCCACAACTGATAGGTACCGCCGGCCTGGACCGCGCATTCGGTGGCGACACATTGGCTGCCGGTGACCCAGGCGATTCCGTTCGCATAGTCGTTCAGGAACATCGACGGCGCTTCGGCCGCGGCGAGCGTGACGGTTACGGCTGTGCTGGGTGTCTTGTCGCGCGTCACCACTACCGGGACCGCGATCCCGATCGGTGTCTCCCATGGAATCTGAAAATTGATCTGTGTGGGCGAGACGTAAATCAGCGGGGCGTTCACATTATTAACCGACACTGTTACGCCCCCGGCGGTAGTCGGGAAACCGGAGGTGGCTTGGATGGCGGGTGTGCCATCCGCCAACTGGCTTCCATAAAGGGTCGCCAGCGCGCCAGGCGCCAGGTTTACGAGGTAGGAGGCGGCATTCACAATCCCGCCCGGCGTGATGATGGGGGTCGTGGTTTGGGCCGCGGTGGCGCCCACCAGAACGGTTAAGAAAAGAAAGAGTCTGAAGCGCATTTTTTAAGCCTTGCTAAATAGAATTCTCGCAAAACAGGCCTGAAATTGCGACAAGCATATGTTAACGTCAGCACGGGAGCAGCCATTTCCCGGCGTCATCCGGCGTTAACACTGCCGGTTAACGGTGCGCGGAAAATGTTTGTAAATAAGAGTTTCGCATAGTATACTCGGTCTGCAGTGGTGTTACACGGGGAGTTTGATCGCGAGCGTTCCGAGCTCGAGAATCTGTTGAAATCGGGGGTCTTCCACCGCGCGCCGAATCTGGCGCTGCTGCTCAGTTACGTTTGTACCAAGTACTTTGAGCATGCCACCGAGCAGATCAAAGAATACAATATCGCCGTCGAGGCGTTGGGCCGGTCGCCGGAGTTCGAGCCCAAGACGGATGCCATCGTTCGGGTGGAAGCGCACCGCCTGCGGAAACGTCTGAAGGAATTCTACCGGACCGACGGCGCCGGGCACACCGTACATATCGAGATCCCGCCGGGACATTACGCGCCCCGCTTCGTGCCTCTAGACAAGTCGGTTGAAGCGCCAGTTGCGTCCCAGGAAGTTGCGCCCCAAGCACAGGAAGAGCCGGCGATTGTGCGAACCAACCGGCCGAAACATCAGATTAGACGTTGGATCGCACTGGCGGCAGTGCTCGTGCTGACCGTAGTGGCTCCTAATGTGCGACTCAGCGGCGGCCGTTCGCGGATTCCTTTACCCGAACCGGTCGAAGCCGCGCCTGGGGCCGGCGTCCGAATTGCCTGCGGTCTGGACAACGGCGCCTACATCGATCAGTTCAGCAACGTTTGGAGCAGGGACAGCTTCTTCCAGGGCGGGACTGCGGTGCGCGACAACCTGCATTTCATCCGCGGCACGCGGGATCAGAACCTCTATAGCCGGCGGCGCGAGGGCGCGTTCCGGTACGACATCCCCCTCAAGCCGGGCGTTTACGAACTGCGCCTGCATTTCGCGGAAACCGTTTACGGTCCCGACAACCCAGGCGGCGGAGGCGAATCCAGCCGCGTTTTCATGGTTGCCGTGAATGGCCGGCAGTTGCTTCCGTCGTTCGATGTGCTTGCCGACAGCGAAGCCAGCACTGCGGATATCCGGGTTTTCAAGGACATCTCGCCCGCCGCGGATGGCCATCTGCATTTGCAGTTCACGCCGATTAGCAACATGCCAATACTGAGCGGAATCGAACTCATGCCGGGCGTGCCAGGAGGAATGCGGCCCGTCCGCATGGTGGCGCAGGGCCATGGTTACACGGACAAGCAAGGCCGGTATTGGGAACCGGACCGCTACGCTTTTGGCGGGCAGTTGATCACCCGCAATGAACCGATGTGGGGCGCTTCCGATCCCGACCTCTATCGCGGGGAGCGATTCGGCAACATTTCGTACGTGGTTCCGGTGGCGGAAGGACGATATCGCGTCACGTTGTACTTCGCGGAGACTTGGTTTGGTCCCGGAAAGGCCGGGCGCGGTCCCGGCATTGGCGACCGCGTGTTCGATATTCTGTGCAACGGGGTGGCTGTGCGCCGCAACTTTGATATCTTCAAGGAAGCCGGCGGCTCCAATCGCGCCATGAAGCTGGATATCCCCGATGTCGCGCCCAATCATCAGGGGAAGATCGTGATTTCGCTGCCTCCGGCGCACAACTATGCCTGCATCAATGCGGTGGAAATAGTGGAAGAGTCGCGATAATCTCTCTACTAAATGCCGCCCGCCATTCCCTCTGGCCTGTGCGCTTCCTGCGTTTATATACAAATTGTGACTTCCGACCGCGGGTCGACTTTCGTGCTGTGCGGCTTGTCGCGCAGCGATCCGCAATTTCCGAAATACCCGCGGTTGCCCGTGCTCGTCTGCGCCGGGTGGAAACCGTCCGATCCGCAGAATCCGAAATGAGTCGGAAAAACACGCCGAAAACCACCGCTCCCTTGCGGTTGCGGCTCGTCAGTTACGCGTTGAAACGGCGGTTAATGAGCCGCGACCGCGAGGGAGCGGTGCTTCTTCCTGCGGAACAGTGAATTTTGCAGCCTCAAAATCGATATCCCACGCCAACCCGAAGCACGCGCGGCGCTTCGATCGCGACGGGCAGTCGCTGATTGAACGATAGCCCGCTGACGTCCTCCTCCTGCAGCCTCTCGGCGGAGTTGGTAACGTTCAGCAGGTTCGCCGACACCGCGAGATTGCCGAAGGGAAGTGTGAAATCGCGGCTCAGCCGCAGATTCCAATTGATTCCGTATTGCGAGCGGTTGCCGCCAACCACGCTCCCGCGTGCGGTGGTCGCCACCAGGAACGGCCCTTGCGGCAACCCCGTGACCAGCAGTTGGCGTGCGAACGGCAGCCCATCGAGATAATTGCCCGTAGTTGCGATTTCCATTCCGCCCCAAGCCGCCGGCAAGCGATAGCTGGCCTGCGCTTTTCCTACGAACGCGCGATCCACGAAGCTCTGGCCGGCGGCATGGATCAGAGTGTTGGGATCGTGATATAACGCGCCGATGACGCCGGGGTCGTTTTCGTAGAACGCATCGCCTGGATTGGTTGGACCGAAGGATTTCTCGGCCACGAATGACGCATGCAGCATCAATCCCCGCCACCCCGTGTGGGCCTCCGCCAGCAAGCCTTCGATGTGCATACCCAGACCGGGAGGGTTCGTCAGGAGATACCGGTCTTGCCCGAGAGTCGCGGGATTCTGCGCGTACACGGTGAGGTGCTGATCGTCGAAGGTGCCGGGAATGCCATCGGACCCGGGATCGAGAATGGAGACGGGAGTGAAGGCCGACAGCGGTACGCCGGTATCGATGGCGGCGAGGCGGTACCTGTCGTTGCGGCGGAACAGGTGAATGCTCGCCGCGCTCCGGTGCGTGAGAGGCATCTCCGCGCCGATGTCGAAAGTGTCCACGTGAGGCCGCGTGAGCGAAGGAGAAATCGACGAATATGGTCCTCCGAAGCGTGCCAGCAGCGGTCCCACCTGGCCTGGGTCGAATGGTACGGCGGCGTTCGGCGCGGTCCATTGATACACGTTCCCGCCGAGGCTGGCGGGATTGCCGAAGTCGAGATAGCGGCCGGCCAGCGGCACATCGACGCGGACATAGCTCGCTCGCAGAGTGAACCCGTGCGCGTGCGGAATCTGCCAGGCGAGAGCGGCGCGCGGCGCCACGTTGTTCCATACGATGAGGTCGGATTGCGGCGCGAAGGTCCGCGCGGGAGTGAAAAATCCGGTCGCGCTCGATTGCCCGGGCAGCGACCCGCGAGAGAAGTCCGCCAGTGCGCCGGCAGTCACGGACAGCGAGCCCATGGTGATGCGGTCCGACACATAGGCGGAAAACGAATTCACCAGTTCACGGGAATCGGCGGGAGTATTGAACTCGAAAACGAAGGCCGGGGCGCCATCGGCGGTGACGAGATTCATGTCGGAAGGAGCGCGAAAGCGATTGCGCGGTTCCGATCGTTCCCACCCTCCGCCCGCCACGATCTGATGTCGCGTCGCGCCGGCGCGCCAGGGCGCGAGTTCCCATGCCGCGGCGATCTGATGCCGCGTGCGAATTGCCAGGTTGGCCAACGGCGGCGGGCCGGAGACCGCACCGCCCGCGAGTTCGATGACGCTCTCGCCGAGCGATGGCGTTCCGGTATCGAGGTGCGCGGTAGAATACTGGTAGCGCGCCTCGACGGTCCCCAGGGCGGAAGCCGCCGGCAGCACATGCGTCCAACCTGCCTGGACAAAGTCGAGATGATCCACCTCCGATTGCCCCTGGAAGCCTCCGGGCAGCACGAAGGAGGGCGCGAGGCGATTCCCGGTGAGCGCCTCGATGCCGGCGGGCAGGCCGCCGTCCGAGAGATCGATGCGCGATCCGCTATAGAGGGCGTCGATCAGGTCCGAAGAGCCGGCGCGCACTCGTCCGCGTGCGTTGCCGAACAACAAGCGGCTGCGCTGATCGGTCCCCGGGCCATCCAGGGGTTCGGCCTGCGATGCCCATTGCCCGGCTGCTGAGCTGTAGATATCGGCCCACTTCGCCAGCGGACCGCCGATTTCCGCGCGGTCGCGCGTGAACCACTGGAACTGGTCGGCCTGCTGGATGAGCCCGCGATCGGCCGGCTGCGGCAGATTCGTCGACGTGAGCGGCGTTCCGGTATCGGCGGTGGACAGGGACCCGTGCCACGCTTCGCCCGGTTCGGCGAGGAACGAACCGATCTCTGAAGCTTCGCTCCGCACGACGATCTCGTCGAGAGCCTGGACATCCGGGAAAATGACGGGGAAGCCGGGCTGATAGGAATCGGTGGCGTCCATGCCTTGCAGCTTGAACTGCGTTTCGGTCCAGGAAAATCCGCGCTGCGATTCGATCGCCAGGCGGTTGTCGTTTTCGCCCGTAAAGTCGAGCGGCTGGGTGACGGTTGCAGGCTCGCGGCTCAGCAAAAGGGCTGCCAGGCCGAACCCCTCCGGATATCGAATGGGCTGCGCGTAGCCGGCGAAGTCGATATTGGTCGTCTGCAAAGGGGCGACGAAGACCGTGGCGCCGGAGGGCAATCGGTATCGCCCATATGGCAGCGCGACGGAAAACGCGCCGGTGGCATCGGTGCGAACCGAGATATGGAAGCCGGCC